>QLIP01028350.1_pt1 | contig 39687 bp, 40 predicted proteins | sample 1769771 | NCBI WGS metagenome assembly QLIP01 (sample SAMN09428762, study PRJNA476227) | Gut metagenome, whole genome shotgun sequencing project. | isolation source: cecum | host: Rhizomys sinensis | place: China: Jinsha town of Minqing, Fujian Province | collected 2013-09-23 | reverse complement strand
GAGAGCAAGGTGATAAAACCCCGCCATTCTAATAGAAACGGCGGGTTTTTCAAGGATTTTTCAAAATTTTCCAAGCTTGACCGTGGATTTTTAACTTTTTCCACGGTCAAACGGAAATTTTTTTCAAGATTTAAAACGAATCTTCCGGCATACACAATGCACCAATGCCCGCGGACAAAATGGCTTCGCAGTAGCCTTCGGCTTGCGTTAAAGAATGTGCGCCGAAGAAATTCACCGTGCAGAGTTTGGCTTTCCAGAAGGGGTCAGAATCGCCGGCATCCACCTTGGCTTTGGCAACCAAGGCTTGACGCCCCAATTGCCAGCCGCCCACGGTGATCCCAAAGAGGAACAAGAAGGGCACAGCGCCTGCGTGCGCTTCTTTGGGGTTGTTTTTGAAGTTGGCGATGAAAAATTCCATCGCTTTTTCAACGCAACCCACCGCTTTTTCTAATCTGGTGGCGTAATTTTCCAAGCCCGTAGTCGCTTTGATTTTGGCGATGTCCGCTTTGATTTCGGCAAGGCAGGCTTTCAAAGTGACACCGTCTTCACGCGCCATTTTGCGCCCGATTAAGTCATTGGCTTGAATGGCGGTTGTGCCTTCGTAAATGGCGGTGATGCGCGCGTCACGCATATGTTGTGCTGCACCCGTTTCTTCCACAAAGCCCATCCCGCCGTGGCATTGAATGCCCATTGAGGCGATATCAATGGCGCTTTCCGTGCTCCAACCTTTGACAATCGGCACCAATAAATCTGCAAACGCGCGCGCTTTGGCTTTGGCTTCGGGGTCGGGGTTTTTCTTCGCGTTGTCTTGTGCGGCAGCGCAAACATAAGCGGTGGCGCGCATTGCTTCCGTGCGCGAGCGCATAGACATCAACAAGCGGCGAATATCCGGGTGTTTGATGATGGCAACCTTCCCGCCACCTTTGACGCCCAATTCCGGACCTTGAATGCGTTCTTTGGCGTAATCGCGTGCGCGTTGGTAAGCGCGTTCAGAATCGCCCAAACCTTCCAAGCCCACGTTGAAGCGCGCTTCGTTCATCATAATGAACATATATTCCACGCCGCGATTTTCTTCGCCCACCATATAGCCGCGTGCGCCGCCGTTTTCACCGTATTTCATCACCGCGGTGGGGCTGCCGTGGATGCCCAATTTGTGTTCCAATTTAATGCAATAGGCATCGTTCCTTTGATCCGTCAACGTGCCGTCTTTTTCTACCCAGAATTTGGGCACAACGAATAAGGAAATGCCTTTCACACCAGCAGGAGAACCCGGGGTGCGCGCCAATACCAAGTGAATGACGTTGTCCGTCATATCGTGGTCGCCCCACGTGATGAAGATTTTTTCGCCAAACACATCCCACGTGCCGTCCCCGCGCGGTTTGGAAGTGGCGACAATCGCGGCTAAATCAGAGCCCGCATTGGGTTCGGTTAAGTTCATTGTGCCGGTCCATTCGCCGGAGATCATTTTGGGCAGGAACATTTCTTTCAATTCTTGCGAGCCAGCGATGTTCAAGGCTTCAATCGCGCCGTTGGTCAGCATTGGGCACAGGGAAAAGGCGTGATTAGCGGCTTTCCACATTTCATTTAAACCGGTGGCAACAATAATGGGCTGCCCCAATCCGCCAAATTCGGTTTCGCCCACCACGCTGTTGAAGCCGTTTTCAGCAAAAAGTTTGTAAGCGGCTTTGAATTTGGGGTTGGCGGTGACCGCGTTGTTCGCCCACTTGTGACCCTCCACGTCACCGGCTACGTTGATGGGGGAGACGACTTCATTGGCAAAGGTTGCCGCCGTTTCCTGCATAGCGTAGACATCATCCTTGGTTAGTTCAATTTCTTTGAAAGCGGGAAGGGACAAAACTTGATCCAAACCGGCCATTTCTTGCGCAAAACGGATTTCTTGTAACGGTGCGACATATTCGCTCATATTCGACTCCATTCATTTTCAAAAAAGGTTCACCAAAAACGCTTTGGAGGGTTTCCAAAACAAGGCGGTTAAAAAAAGAGTTTTGGAGGCTTTCCAAAACCATAGGCGTTAAGATACCGACAATTGCTTTTTATAGCGAGTCTTTTTTTAATTTTCTTAAAAAATTTGTAGCGAAATGTTACAAGCCAAAAAATCCACGGTAAACAAAAAAAGACTTGCAAAAATGCAAGTCTTTTGGGTGTTTTTGAAAGGAAATTTTGAAGTGCTTGTAGCAAAACCTTACAAAATTACAAAGCACTCACCAATTGGGGAACGGCTTCAAAAAGATCCGCCACCAAGCCGTAATCGGCAATTTGGAAAATGGGCGCTTCGGGGTCTTTGTTGATGGCAACAATCACTTTGGAATCTTTCATCCCCGCCAAGTGTTGGATGGCGCCGGAAATGCCCACCGCGATATAAAGTTGCGGTGCAACGATTTTTCCGGTTTGTCCCACTTGGTAATCGTTGGGCACAAAGCCGGCATCCACTGCGGCGCGTGAAGCGCCCAAGGCTGCCCCCAATTTGTCTGCCAAGGGTTCCATAATTTTTTTGTAATTGTCGCCATTGCCTAAGCCTCTTCCGCCGGAGCAGATGATTTTGGCTGCGCCCAATTCTGGGCGTGCGGATTTGGTCAATTCGCGCGAAATCAAGGTGCTTTGCCCCAAATCAGCAGAGGCGTTGAGGGTTTCCACCGTAGCCGCTCCTCCCGTTGCAACGGCATCAAAAGCGGTGGGACGCGCGGTGATGACCTTGACTTTGTCAGCGGATTTCACCGTTGCCAAAGCGTTGCCGGCGTAAATGGGACGGATAAAAGTATCTGCACTTTCCACCCCAACGATGTCAGAAATTTGCGCCACATCCAACAAGGCGGCCACGCGCGGCATCAAGCTTTTGCCAAAGGGAGAGGCTGGCGCGATGAGGGCATCGTAACCGGCGGCGTTGTCTTTAATCAAAAGGCTCAAATTTTCCGGCGCTTGGGATTCATAAATGGGCGAATCCACCGTTTTGACTTTGGCAACACCGTTGAGGCTTTTGGCGGCTTCCACCACGGCATTGATGTTTGCCCCTGCCACCAACACGTGAATTTCCCCGCCGATTTTTTGCGCGGCGGTGACGGTGTTCAAGGTGGAAGCTTTTAAGGCGGTGTTGTCGTGTTCAGCAATCACAAGAATAGTCATAATCTCTTTCCCCTCTTTTAAATGACTTTGGCTTCGTTTTTGAGTTTATCCACTAAACTGGCCACGTCCGGCACAATGACGCCGGCAGAACGTTTGGGCGGTTCAGAGACTTTGGTAACGGTTAAACGCGGCGCAACATCCACGCCCAAATCGGTGGCTTTTAAGGTATCCAAGGGTTTTTTCTTGGCTTTCATAATGTTGGGCAAAGTGGCGTAACGTGGCTCGTTCAAACGCAAATCCGTGGTGACCACTGCGGGCATTGTTAAAGCAACGGTTTCCAACCCGCCGTCAATTTCGCGCGTGACCGTGGCTTTGCCGTTTTCAACCACCACTTTGGAAGCAAAAGTGGCTTGTGGCCAGTTTTTCAAGGCTGCTAACATTTGCCCCGTTTGCGCGGAATCGTCATCAATGGCTTGGCGACCGGTGATGACCAAATCGGGATTTTCTTTATCGCAGACGGCTTTCAACAATTTTGCCACTGCCAAAGGTTGCAAATCCGCCGGCGCATCCACCAATATGGCGCGGTCTGCGCCCATCGCCAGAGCGGTGCGCAAGGTTTCTTGGTTGGCGGCAACACCGCAACTGACCGCCACCACTTCGGTTGCCACGCCTTTTTCTTTTAAGCGCACTGCCTCTTCCACGGCAATTTCGTCAAAAGGATTCATACTCATTTTGGCGTTGGCCAAATCCACATCCGAGCCATCGGCTTTGACTCGCACTTTCACGTTGTAATCCACAACCCGCTTTACAGCAACGAGAACTTTCACGCTACCCTCCTTAGTCTATTTAGTTAAGAAATCTTTAAAGATTATAAAACGATTTGTTTTGCGTTGTGGTGTTAATTTTTTTCCTTCAATTCTTCCAACAAACCTTGGCAAAGCGCACCTTTGGCGTAAAAAAGTCGGGGAATGCCAAAGCTTTGAAAAAGCGCGCACAAGATGGAAAACCCCGCAGGCATAATGGCTTTTCTATCCGGTTGAATGCTGCCCATTTGAAAAGACGAAAAATCGCCCGCTTGGAAAAGCAAAGGCAAAAGAGCGTTTAAGTGTTTCAAGGTGATTTCTTTTTTGTGAGAAAAGCCATTTAATTTTAAAAATTCCATTGTGGCGCGCACGCTTCCGGAACTTCCAAACGCATTTTGCCAAGACCGTTGGCAAAATGTTTTTTGAAAGGGTGAAAAAAGCTTTTGGGCGTCAAGGGTGGCTTTTTCAAAGTTGTTTTGAGTGATTTTTCCTTCTTTAAAAAAACGCGCGCTGTGCGTCACACACCCAATGGGAAAAGATTGCAAGGCGTGGATGTGATTTTGCGTTGCCAAAATCAATTCGGTAGAACCGCCGCCAATATCCACCAAAAGGCGGGTTTCGTTTTTGGGGGGGAGGCTTGCCTGCATTCCTTTAAAAATATAGTGCGCTTCTTCTTCGCCACTTAAAACGCGGATGGGAAAGCCCAAAGCTTTTTCAAATAAAGGCAAAAATTCCGCTGCGTTTTGGGCACTGCGTAAGGTAAAGGTGCCGGTTGCCAAAACCGTTTCTTCTGGGAAATTTTTTAATTTTTGGTGAAAAGCATTTAAAGCTTGAATGGCTTCGTAAAACCCGTTGAGCGTTAAACGGCGATTTTCATCCAAAAAAGTCGCTAATCGCACCGGTTGGCGAATACGCGTGTGCATTTGCCATTTGCCGTGGGTGGCTTTTGCAATTTGCAAACGAAAGCTGTTTGAGCCCAAATCAAGAGCGGCCAATTTTTGGGGCATTCGTGTGATTTTCCTTTGGGTTTAGCGTAAAATGAAGGCGTTTTTCCACGGTCAACGGCGCAAAATTTTGAAATTTTTTGGGGTTTACCGTGGCGGAGTGCAATTTTACGCTGACATTCAATGATGAAACGCTTTTTTTTCATTTTCGCCTTTTTTCTGCCTGCCTTTGCCCATTCTGCCGGCTACCAAAATCCGGCGCTGTCGGCTTCTGACTTGGGCACGGCCTTTGCGGGCGCGGGTTCTGCCATTGAAAACGCTTCTGCCCAAGCCTTTAACCCCGCAAGTTTATCCCGCTTAAAAGGCTTGCAGCTCTCTTTGGGCTTTGCGGGCGTGGGCGAAAATTTAAAATTCCAAAGCCAGCAAAATAGCTATAACGGCGGCGTGTGGCGCACTTTGCCCAATCTTTATTTCAGTTATGAAGCGCATTCCAAAATCGTGCTGGGTTTGGGGGTCAATACCCCGTTTTCTTGGAAAAATCGTTACGATTCCCCTTGGGAAGGGGAAGATTGGTTGCTTGCCTCACAATTGCAAATTCAAAACATCACGCCTTCTTTTGCCTTGCGCGCCCACGAAAAATGGAGTGTGGGGGCGGGGCTTGTTTTTTCCAATTTAAAGTGGAAGTGGCAAAACACGCGCCTTTCCACTACCCAAAAAGAAAACGCAATGGGCTTTCAATTGGGTGTTTTGCTAACCCCTTCTGATTCAATGAATGTGAGCCTTTCTTACCAATCTCCCTTGCGGTTTAAAGGGAATAACTGGGAAATAGAAACGCCACAACGCTTTGCTATTAGCACGTGGCAGCAATTGAACGCCCGCTGGGAATTGATGGGCAGTGTGGCGTGGAGCAAGTGGAAACATCACTCGCCTTTGTTGGAGGATATTTCCGCACAGCCGATTTTTTCCAAGGGCAATGGTTTGCGCATTGCGTGGGGAACGGCGTATTTATTGAACTCTGCGTGGAAGGCAAAATTGGGTGTGGCGTATGACAAAACGCCTTTAAAAGAAAATGCGCGCACACCACTTTTGCCTTACGCCAATCAATGGTGGTTTTCCGCGGGCGTGCATTGGAATTATGCCGATTGGATGGCGTTGGATTTGGCTTACAGTTACGTTTACGCGCAGAAAAAAGCGGCGCACTTACCGCGTTTGGGGCTAAGCGGGCGCTATCAAAGCGATGCGCATTGGTGGGGTTTGCAATATTCCGTTTACTTTTAGGGCGCTATGGGCGGTTTTCGTGAAGCGATTATTGTTTTAATTGTCTTAGCCATCGGCTACGGTTTTTTTTTAGCGTGGAAAATCTTTTCCATTCCGCGCGAAGAAAAAAATCCAAACACGAACAATGATGCTTATGAACCGCGCTTAAACGAAGAAAATATTTCACAAGAGCGCGCCACGGTGAATCCACGCCCACAACGCACCAATTACACTTACGAGCCTCCGGAGAGTGTGACGCATTCTGCAAGTCTCTTGGCGCGCTTGGAAGTCTTAGAAAAACAACTGGTGGATGTGCGCCAAAATATGTTGGAAATGCGCACCAGTTTGGCGCATTTAACGCAAAATACCACGCAGGAATTGGAGCGTTTAAGAAGTATGCAAACGGTTTCGCCAATGTATAGCGAAGCAATGCGCTTAGCCGGCGCGGGTTACGGCGCGCACGATATTGCGCAGCGTTGCGGAATTGCCTTGGCGGAAGCAGAATTAGTGAGCGCTTTGGCACGCAATCAAGAGGAATCTTATGGCGAATAAATCCACCCACACCGTGCGCACAATCAGCCGCAGAACCATCGGTGGCGACCCTGATTCTTTTGGCAGAAAAACTTCCGCGCGCGAAAACAAAAAAATTTTGTTTAAGCGAATGACGGCGGTTTTCTTGTTGGTGTCAGCGCTTTTGGGCGCATTGGCACTTCTTGAAAATTTTTCCAAAAAGACCGTGGAAAATCGCAACCCCGCGCCCTCTTTGAAAACGGATAATGCCACACCCTTGCCCGCTGTTAATTTGGATAATTTAGAATCCGTTTTGAATAAACGGGAAGGGGAAAAAACTCCGCCCACAGCGCCAAACCCTCCCGTTGCGGAAACCTCACCGGCGGAAAACCCTCCCACCCCTTCCGAGCCACCCCCTGCGCGCACGCCCTTTGATGATTTAAATTACGTGGAAACGCCGCCGGAATCAGCTAATCCCGTGGAAGACGCACCCCAAGTGGAACAAACGGTAACAGAAACGGGCGAGACCATTTTAAAAATCACGCCCAAAAAAGCGCAAAGCACGGTCGCTGAAAAACCCGTTTTAAAAAAAGAAGAGGAAAAAGCCTTGCCAGTTGCGCCTTCTTCAAAAATAGTGCCGGAAACCACCGAGCCTTTGCCGATGGAATCCGCACCGGAATATATTCCCCCTAAAATGGGACGAATGCCTTCCCACCTTTACCACGTGCAGGCGGGCATTTTTTTAGAAAGCGCGCGGGCACGAGCGCTTTACCAAAAAATTTTGAATGCGGGCATTCCCGCGGTGATGGAAACGCGCGTGCAGGTGGGACCCTTTCCCACGAGGAAAGAAGCGGAAAACGCGCAAAAACGTTTAAAAGAATTGGGCGTAGAAAGCATTGTGGTTGCGCCCAACCCTTAACTTTGAAAGGAGAAAAAATGAAAGAAGCATTGTTCACCCCCTTGGCACCTGCGCCCATTGGCGCTTATTCCCAAGCCGTCCGCGTGGGCAAAACGGTTTATATTTCCGGGCAAATCGGTTTGAATTTGGAAACGGGGGAACTCTTTTGTGGCATCAAAGCGCAGCTCATCCGTGTGTTTACGAGCTTAGAAGAAATCGTGAAAATTTCCGGTGGCAGCTTGGAAGACGTGGTGAAGCTTTCTGTGTTTTTAACCGATTTAAACGATTTTCCGTTGGTCAATCAACACATTGAAGAACTTTTCAAAGCGCCTTTTCCCGCGCGCTCTGTGGTGGAAGTAAAAGCCCTACCCAAAGGAGCTGCGGTGGAATTGGAAGCTGTGATGGTGTTGCCTTAATCCACGGTCAACGCCTTCTTTTTTTAAAAATTTTTTGGGTTGACCGTGGAAAAAAAGCGCGCAAGCGTTTGGGAAAGGCTGGGCATACTAAACGATTGGGATAAATTGCTGCACTTTCCCTTTCGTTATGAAGATGAAACCCAAATTTTCACTTTAAACGAAGCCGCCGCCCAAAACCTTCCGGTGAGCGTAGATTTAAGCGTTTTGGGCACGCAAATGCGCGCTGGCGCACGCTCTCAATTGTTGGTGACGGCGATAGATTCCCAAAACCAAAGGGTGCAGATTCGCTTTTTTAATTTGTATCCTTCCCAAATCAACCTTTTTAAAAAAGACGCTCCCTTTCGCGTGTTTGGCGAAGTGCGTTTGGGGTTAATGGGTTTTGAGATGATGCACCCGCGCTTTGTAATGGGTAAAGAGGGATCGTCCAAAACCCATTTAACGCCCATTTACCCCACCACGGCGGGTTTGGCGCAAAGCACTTTACAAAATCGCATTGGGGACGTTTTAAAAAAAGCCAAAACGCTTTTTAAAGAAAATTTAGAAGAAACCTTGCCTTTGGATTTTTTAACCGCACACCACTTGCCGCAATGGGAGGAAGCGCTTTTCTTTTTGCACACGCCGCCCCCCAAAACGGATGCGTTGAGCTTGGAAAATAAAACTCATCCGGCGTGGCAGCGCGTGAAGTTGGATGAATTGTTGGCGCAACAAATTTCTTTACAGCGCGCGATGATGGAGCGTAAAAAAGAAAAAACGCACGGTTTTATAAAAAATTCGCCCACCCAAGCCCGCTTGATTGAAAACCTGCCTTTTCAATTGACGCGCGCGCAAAAAAAAGTGATTGAAGAAATCCGCTTGGATTTAACCCAAACTTACCCAATGCATCGCTTGTTGCAAGGCGATGTGGGCTCGGGCAAAACCATTGTGGCGGCGTGCGCCATTTGCCAATGTGTGGATTCTGGCTTTGCGGCAGCCTTGATGGCGCCTACGGAAATTTTGGCGGAACAGCACGCGCATAAATTTAAGGAGTGGCTCAATCCTTTGGGCATTGTGGTGGTGTTTCTGGCGGGCAAACAAAGCACGAAGGTGCGTCAGGCGGAATTGGAAAAGGCAAAAAATGAAAAGGTGTTGTTCATCGGCACGCACGCTTTAATTCAAGAATCGCTTGCGGTGCAGCGCTTAGGCTTGGTGGTGGTGGATGAACAACATCGCTTTGGGGTGGAGCAGCGCTTAGCCTTGCGTGATAAAGGCGATTTTCCGCACCAGTTGATGATGAGCGCCACCCCCATTCCGCGCACCTTGGCGATGAGTTATTACGCGGATTTGGACGTGAGCGTCATTGATGAATTGCCTCTTGGCAGAACCCCCATCCAAACGCGCCTCATCAAGATGCAGCGGCGCGATGAGGTCATTCAATTCATCGCCAAAGAAGCCCAAAGTGGTAAGCAAATTTATTGGGTGTGCCCTTTGGTGGAAGAATCAGAAAAATTGGAATTGCAAGCGGCTGTGGCGACATTGGAAGAATTAAAAGAAAAATTGCCGCATTGTTCTATTGCCTTGGTGCACGGGCGCTTAAAATCCGCGGAAAAAGAAGCCGTGATGCAGGATTTCATCCAGCACCGTGCGCAAATTTTGGTGGCGACCACCGTCATTGAAGTGGGGGTGGATGTGCCTAATGCTTCCTTAATGGTGATTGACCACGCCGAGCGTTTTGGCTTAACCCAATTGCACCAATTGCGTGGGCGCGTGGGCAGGGGCTCGGTGAAAAGCCAATGCATTTTGCTTTACGCCGAACCTTTGAATGACATTGCCAAAGCGCGTTTAAAGGTGATTTTTGAAAATACCGATGGTTTTTTGATTGCCAATGAAGATTTAAAACTGCGCGGTCCGGGCGAATTGGTAGGGCAAAAGCAAAGCGGGATGATGATTTTTCGTTACGCCAATTTAAATGAGGATGCCCAGTTGTTGGTATGGGCAAAAGAATTGACGCCCAATTTATTAAAAAACGCCCCCGCCGCCGAGGTAATTTTGTCGCGCTGGCATAATAACAAAGCCAATTTTTTGAAGGTTTAAAAAAAATCAGAGTTGACCGTGGATTTTTTGTAATCCCAAATTGCTTTCCACTTCGCTGAGCCCTTCGCCTAATTTCACTACGTAAAAATCTTCTAACGCTTGGATGAAGCCTTCTTGCGGATAGCTTGGCATTGTTTGGGCAAGGCGGTGCGCTTTTTTAATTTGCTCTGCGTTTGCGCCTTGGATGGGAATGCCCATAGATTGCATATGGAGCGCCATCCTTCCCCATTCTGTCATAGATAAACCAATCATTTGCCCAACGGCGCTCACATTATTTAAACGTTGATCCACCGTGCCGATGAAGGCAACGGGAATGTTTTTGTTCCAGCCTTTTTGCGATAAGCGGTTTTCAATGGCGTGCGCGATGAAAACATCACTTTGGGTGCGCAAATCATCCGAATAGGTTAAGCGCAACACGCCGTGCATTTGGTTGAGAAAAAGTCCCAAAACTGCCACACCCGCCAAGATTTTGGCAAGGCTTTGGGAAGGCAACCACAAGAGCGCCAAACCGCAATTGGCGGCAATCACAAAGCTTAAAGCAAATTGCGAGCGCACGGTTTGCCCAATGCCGGCGTAAAAAGTAAGGATAAAGGGCGAACATTCCAATAAACACAAAGCGGCGAAAAGCATTTTTTTCGGGCGCGGGGCGTGTTGCAAAAAAGTGATGAAAAGAAGGCATAAACTCAATAAATAACCCAAACCATAAACGGGCAGGTTGGTCACGGTGACGCACAAGAAATGCACGGCAATTTTGACCCCGCACGCGGCAACAGAAGATTTTCCCCAACAAACTTGGTCTTTCAAATAAGCTATTTCGCCCAAATAAAGTCGGATGATGATTTCATTTAAAATAAAACCTGCAACAAAAACAAAGGCGCAGTAAAACACAAAACGCCACGCGTGGTTTTCTTTATTTTCTTCTTCGTAATAAAAAAGGATAAATAAAAATAAACTTGCGGCAAAATACAAAATAATGAGACTTTGGTAAGTGGAATAAACCCAAAGAAACAAAAAAACAGCAACTAAAAAGCAAAATAGTTTATTTTTGCGGGGGGGGGGGTTAGAGTTATTTTATAGATAAAATGAAACAATAAGAAAATTAAAAATAAAGCAAAGAGCACTTCTAATATTTGTTGGTTAAAATAAAATTGTTCCAACCAAACCGGATGAATAAGAAACAAACAAAAAAGCGCGCTTGAAAATGCCGGAGAAAGTTTCCCTATTTTTTGGCAAATAGAAGCAAACAAAATTAAAGAAAAAAGCAAAAAACAAAACGCCAGAACGGCGGAATAATAAGGATTAAAATCGCCCCCTTCAAAAAGCAAGCGGGTGAAGTAATCGCCGTAGCGCCCAAGGTAGAATTGACCGGGAACGGAAGGGTTGTTGTTGATAAAGACTTCCGCATCGCTTCTTCCATTTAAAACATAAAGTTGCCGACCATAAACCGACATTAAAATAGAAAAAGCGATGAAAAAGGTCCAGCGGTGTTGCAAAACAAAATGATAAAAAGGAAGAAGTTTGAATAAAGGATTGGTTTTGAAGGTGAAATTTTTTTGAACGCAAAAAGAAAAGCAAAACAAAATTAAAAAAATAAACGCAAAAAGCAGGGATTGTTTTTTTAACCAAATCTCCAAAGGCGGAATGGAATGAATTTTAAACCATTCATTTAAAGGAATGCGGATGGAATGCTGAAAAGTGTTTTCTATAAAATGGGAAAGAGTAATTTGAATATCGGGCGAAAAATAAAGAATGAATAAAGTAAAAGAGAGGATAAGCAAAAGAAAATTGAAAAAGGAATGCCAAAACTTCATTTTTTTATTTTTCCACGGTCAACTTGAATGATTTTTCAACAACAAAAAACCCACATTTTAAGTGGGTTTTGGCTTCAAAAATGTTTTAAGCATTCTGTGATTTCTGGACCTGTATATTGGAGGCTTGTTTGCCTTTTGGACCTTGCACCACTTCAAAAGAAACTCTCTCGCCTTCTTTTAAGGTTTTAAATCGATTCATATTGATAGCGGAAAAATGGGCGAACAAATCTTCGCCGCCGTCATCCGGAGTGATGAAACCAAAACCTTTGGAATTGTTGAACCACTTTACAGTGCCTGTTGCCATAATAGACTTCCTCAAAAAAACAAAAAATGAGAGGAAGTTCCCCCCCCCCCGTTGTTTTCTCACCGCGCCCATTGTGAATGGGCAGAACGCAATCCGTCAAGTTTTTTTATTCAAATGACGCATTTTTTCCTATAATAGCGCGTTTTGAATGCGCAAACGAAGGAGAAAGCCAATGGCGCAAAAACTCATTGTGGGCAATTGGAAGATGAACGGCAGTTTACGCAGCAACGCCCTGCGTTTTCAAGTGTTGGCGGGCGAAGTGCAATTGCCCAATCAGGTGGTGGTTTTGGTGCCTTTTGTTTATTTGGCACAAGCCAAAGCCTCTTTAACAGGCTCTGACATTTTATGGGGCGCGCAAGATGTTTCTGACCAAGCGGGCGGTGCTTTTACCGGAGATGTGAGCGCAGAAATGCTCGCTGATTTCGCCTGCCATTATGTGTTGGTGGGGCATTCTGAGCGGCGCAAAACGCACAACGAAAGCGATATTGTCATTGTGGACAAATTCCAACACGCCTTAAACCGTTCCATCACCCCCATTTTGTGTATCGGTGAAACGGCGCAAGACCGCCAAGAAGGCAAATCGGAATCAGTGGTTTTGGAACAGTTGGATGTGGTGTTAAAACGTTTGGAATGCTTAGACCCCGCTTCTTTTGTGGTGGCGTATGAACCCGTTTGGGCAATTGGCACGGGCAAAAGCGCATCGGTAGAATCCATTTCTGCAATGCATTCTCTCATCCGCGCACACTTAAAAAAATGGAATGCACGGGGTGAAGAAACCCGCATTCTTTACGGTGGCAGCGTCACCACCGAAAACGCAGAGCGCATTTTAAAATTAGAAAACGTAGAAGGCGTTTTGGTGGGCAACGCTTCTTTGGAAGCCCACGATTTTGCCGCCATCGCGCGTATAACCGCATAGAAAGGTTTTTTTATGAATTGGATTTTTTTCGCTTTATTAACCGTGCACACCGTGGTGGCGTTGGCAATCATCGGTTTGGTGCTGATGCAACACGGCAAAGGCGCGGATATGGGCGCGGCGTTTGGTTCAGGCGCATCGGGCAGTTTGTTTGGCGCAAGTGGCTCTTCCAACTTTTTAAGCCGCACCACCGCCATTTTAACGGTGATTTTTTTCGTAACGAGCTTATCCCTCACCTACCTTGCCGGAGAGCGACCCTCCGCGCCTTCCAGCTTAATGCAAGAGCCTGTGAAGGTAGAAGAAGCGATCACGCCTCCCCCACCACAAAACGCAGCAGACACCATCCCGGAATAAAAAAATCCGCGGTAAACCCTCAAAATTTTCAAAAATTTTTTTAAGTTTACCGTGGCGGAACAAACAAAATGAGCTTTTTGCGCTCCCTTTTTTTTTGGGTGTTTATCGTTCTTTGGACGCTTTTTTACGCCCCGTTTGTCATTTACCAAGCGCGTTGGGGCAAAGAAAACGCCGGACATTTCGCGGCGCGGCGTTGGCGCAAAGTGGTGGAATGGGCGGTGGTGCGCATCTTGAACATTCGTTTTGTTGTGGAAGGCTTAGAAAACATTCCGGATTCGCCTTTTGTTTTGCTCTCTAAACACCAATCGGCGTGGGAAACCTTGTTCGTGCAAGATTTTGTGCCGCAAAACCGCTTTTGTGTGTTCATTTTAAAAAAGGAATTGTTGCGCATTCCCTTGGTGGGGCAAGCTTTTACGGCTTTAAATATGATTGCCATCAACCGCCAAAATGCGCAAAAATCTTTAAATGAAATGCTCACCGAAGGAAAAAATCGCTTAGAAAACAATTTTGTGGTGGTGATTTTCCCAGAAGGAACGCGCACCGCACCGGGCACCCAAGGGCGCTATAAAGCCGGTGGCGCGCAATTGGCGATACACGCCCAAGTGCCGGTTGTTCCCGTGGCGCACAATGCGGGTGTGTTTTGGCCGCGCAATCGTTTTTTAAAAAAAAGCGGAACGGTGCAGGTGAAAATTGGCAAAGCCATTGATTCCAAAAACTTTTCCGCCCACGATTTAAACCAAGAAGTGGAAAAGTGGATTGAAAACGAGATGAGTCATTTGCCCATTGAATAAAATTTTCCACGGTCAACGCCCTACATTTTTGAAACATTTTGAAATTTTTTTGCGTTTTTCCGTGGAAAAGTTGAAAAAATAAGTGTTACTGTGATTGACGGAACGGATTTGAAACTTGTATGATTGTGACGAAATTTAATCCGGTTGTGGCAAAAATCGCCCAACACTTTTAAAAAGTCGGCAATGAAAACGGTTTTGGTTTTGCAAGTGCTTGCCGGCTGCTTTATCAGTGTGTTGGCGGGTTTTTGGGAGGGGAAAGTAGGCGCATTAACCGCGGGAATGGTGGCTTTGGCGGTGTTTGTTCCCAACGCGCTTTTTGCGTTTTTCTTGTTTTTCTTTCGCAAAAGCAAAGCGTCTGGCTTTGTGTTTTTGGCGGGGGAAATGTTGAAAAACCTCATCACGGCAGGGTTATTGGTGCTTCTGGTGGGACTTTATCCGGTGCATTGGCCCAGTTTTTTGATAAGTCTTATCGTGGTGTTGCAAGTGGCATTTTTGGCTTTATGGAAGAGATGAAATGAGTGCAAGTGAAGCAGTAAATGTAGCGCCAACCTCCGGCGAATATATTGTCCACCATTTAACCCATTTGAATACCACGGGGCACGCCCAAAAAATCATTGTGGATTGGGGAATCATCAATTTAGACAGTTTCTTTTATTCCGTTTTGCTCGGCTTTTTGGCTGTTTTCTTTTTGTGGAAAGCCGCCAACCGTGCCACCTCCGGCACGCCCGGGCGCTTTCAAGCCGCCGTTGAAATTTTGGTGGAAATGGTGGCAGAACAAGCCAAATCCAGTGTGCATTCCGCAGAATCGCGTAAATTTGTCGCCCCTTTGGCGCTTACTGTTTTCGTGTGGATTTTCTTTATGAACGCGATGGATTTATTACCCGTGGATTTACTGCCCAACATCAGCGCCTTATTTGGAATGAAATACCAGCGCGTAGTGCCCACGGCAGATTTAAACGCCACTTTGGGGATGTCTATTTCTGTGTTGTTGGTGTGTTTTTATTACAACGTCAAAATAAAAGGCGCAAAAGGCTGGGCGCACGAATTGCTCACCACGCCTTTTGGCAAAAGTCCCATTTTGTGGCCGGTGAATTTTTTAATGCAGTTGATTGAATTTGCTTCCAAAACCGTTTCGCACGGAATGCGGTTGTTTGGGAATATGTATGCCGGCGAATTGCTCTTTATGCTGATTGCCTTATTGGGTGGCACAGCAACAATTTTCGGCTTTTTCGGACACGTTTTGGCGGGCTCTATTTGGGCTATCTTCCACATTTTGATTATCACTTTGCAAGCCTTCATCTTTATGATGCTCACCTTAATTTACGTGGGACAGGCGCACGATAGTCACTGATTTTCTTTTCTTTTTTTAAAACTTAAAGGAGTTCTTATGGAAAGCGTTCTTGGTTTGGTGGCTATGGCAGCCGGTGTGATGATTGGATTAAGCGCATTTGGCGCTTGTATTGGCATCGCTTTGATGGGCGGTAAATATTTGGAATCGGCGGCGCGTCAACCGGAATTGATGAACGCTTTGCAAACCAAAATGTTTGTGTTGGCGGGTTTGATTGACGCGGCATTCTTAATCAGCGTTGGGATTGCGATGATGTTCGCTTTTGCGAATCCTTTTACGGCTTAAAGAACACCGGCTATTGAAAGGAGGCGTAGCGTGAATCTGAATGCAACCTTGTTTGCGCAGATTGTCGTATTTTTTGTTTTGGCGTGGTTTACGATGCAATTCGTCTGGCCGCCCATTATGAAAGCATTAGACGAACGCGCTAAAAAAATCGCGGAAGGTTTGGCTGCTGCCGAAAAAGGGCAACAAGATTTAACCGCGGCTTCAATTCGCTCAAAAGAAGTTCTGCGAGAAGGCCGAGAAAAAGCGGCCGAGATGATCGCTTTGGCGGAAAAACGCGCCAATCAGGTGGTGGAAGAAGCCAAGGTGATTGCCCAAGAGGAAGCCTCGCGCATTGTGGCCGCCGCCAAAATGGAAGCCCATCAAGAATCTGAACGCGTGAAAACGCTTTTGCGCGAACAGGTTTCCGCCTTGGTGGTGCAGGGTGCGGAAAAAATCTTGCGGCGCGAAATTGACGCGAAAGCACATTCTCAACTCTTGAACGCGCTCAAAGAGGAACTTTAAATGGCTGAAAGCATCACCGTTGCTCGTCCTTACGCGCAGGCAATTTACGAAATCGCCACGCAAGACGGCACGCAAAAACTTTGGCAGAAGTTGTTGGAAAATTTGTCGGTCATTGTTCAAAATGAAGAAGTGTTGAACTTAATCAAAAACCCCTTGGTGGGCAAGAAAACCCAAGTGGAATTGATTCAAAGCATTTTGAATGGAAGCGGCAAAGGCAAAAAAAATAACGCTCCGACCGTGGAAAACTTCTTGTTGGCGATGGCGGAAAACCATCGTTTGGCGTTGATCCCCGATGTGTTGGCGTTGTTTCGGCAATATCTTGCCTTGGCGGCCGGCGAAAAAGAGGCGGTGATTTATTCCGCTTTCCCCTTGGATGAAGCGCAAACTTCCGCCTTGGTGAAGGAATACGCCCCGCATTTTGGTGGCGCAAAACTCACGGCGCGCGTGGTGGTGGATAAAAGTTTAATTGGCGGTGTGCGTGTCTGCGTGGGCGACAAAGTGCTGGACACTTCGGTGCGCAACCAATTGGCAAATATGGCTGTGGCATTGAGCAATTAGGAGATTTTTATGCAGTTGAATCCTTCTGAAATTTCGGAACTGATTAAAAACAAAATTCAGAATATCAAGGGTATTACGGAAGTGCGCACACAAGGCACGGTGATTTCAGTGACTGACGGCATTTGTCGTGTGCATGGCTTGCAAGATGTGATGCAAGGTGAAATGGTGGAATTTGCGGGCGGCACTTACGGGATGGCGTTGAATTTGGAACGCGATTCCGTGGGCGTGGTGGTGTTGGGCGACTATTTACGCATTTCCGAAGGCGATATTGTGAAAACCACCGGTCGCATTTTAGAAGTGCCCGTAGGTCCAGAACTTTTAGGGCGTGTGGTTGACCCCCTTGGGAGACCCTTGGATGGCAAAGGTCCCATTAACGCCAAACTCACCGACAAAATTGAAAAGGTTGCCCCGGGCGTGATTTGGCGTAAATCCGTGTCCCAACCCGTGGAAACCGGCTTAAAGTGCGTGGATTCAATGGTGCCAATTGGGCGCGGGCAGCGCGAATTGATCATCGGCGACCGCCAAACGGGCAAAACGGCGGTGGCGGTGGATACCATCATCAACCAAAAAGGCAAAAATCTCTTTTGCATTTACGTTGCCGTGGGGCAAAAGGCTTCCACCATCGCCAACGTGGTGCGCAAATTGGAAGAGCACGGCGCAATGGAATACACCATTGTGGTGGCGGGTTCAGCCTCTGAAACGGCGGCCTTACAATACATTGCCCCTTATGCCGGCTCCACAATGGGCGAATACTTCCGCGACCGCGGAATGGATTGCTTAATCATCCACGATGACTTAACCAAGCAAGCGTGGGCGTATCGGCAAATTTCTTTGCTGTTGCGCCGCCCGCCCGGTCGCGAAGCCTACCCGGGGGATGTGTTTTATTTGCATTCGCGCCTCTTAGAACGTGCCGCGCGCGTGAATGACCAATACGTGGAAAACTTCACCAAGGGCGAAGTGAAGGGCAAAACCGGTTCTTTAACCGCTTTACCCATCATTGAAACCCAAGCCGGTGACGTTTCCGCCTTCGTGCCCACCAACGTGATTTCCATCACCGATGGGCAAATTTTCTTGGAAACCGATTTGTTTAATGCCGGTATCCGCCCAGCCATCAACGCGGGGATTTCCGTTTCCCGTGTGGGGGGCGCAGCACAAACCAAGGTGATTAAAAAATTGGGTGGTGGAGTGCGCTTGGCTTTGGCGCAATACCGTGAATTGGCGGCTTTCGCGCAATTTGCTTCTGACTTGGATGAAGCCACCCGCAAGCAGTTGGATCGTGGGCGCTTGGTGACGGAATTGATGAAACAACCGCAATATTCACCGATGAGCACGGCGGAAATGGCAATCACTTTATACGCCTCAGACAAAGGCTATTTTGATGACGTGGATGTCAAGCGCGCTTTGGAATGTGAAAAAGCGATGATTTCTTATTTGAAATCAAACATTGCTCCGGTGTTGGACAAAATCCAAAGCACAGCCAATTTGGATGAAGAATCTGAAAAGGCTTTGGCGGAAGGCATAGCCGCTTTCAAAAACACGTGGGCTTAGCGGGAGAATTTTATGCCAAGCGGCAAGGAGATTCGCAACAAGATTAAAAGCGTTGAAAACACGCAGAAAATCACCAAGGCGATGGAAATGGTGGCGGCTTCCAAAATGCGCAAAGCGCAAGACCGAATGCGCGCCGCCCGTCCTTATGGTGAGCAAATTCGGCGTATGGCAGCGCATTTGTCGCGCGCTTTGACGGATTACAAACACCCGTTTTTGGAAAAACGCGAGCAGAAACGTCTGGGCTTTGTGTTGGTCACCTCGGACAAAGGCTTGTGTGGCGGGTTGAACGCAAATATGTTGCGTTTGGTGTTGTCCAAAGCGAAAAAGTTGGAAAGTAAGGGCATTTCCTTTCAAGTGACCTGTTTGGGGGGCAAGGGTTTTGCGTTTATGCAGCGTTTTGGCGCAAACATCGTTTCTTCTTTAACAGGTTTGGGCGACACCCCGCGTTTGGAAAAGCTCATCGGTCCAATCAAAGTGCAGATTGACGCTTATTTAAACGGCGAAATTGACGCGGTTTATATCGGCTACAACCAATTTGTGAACACGATGAAGCAAGAACCCGTTTTTGAACAGCTTTTGCCTTTGTCGCGCGATCATTTTAAAGAAGAGAAAGCCCAAGGTCCCGGTTGGGATTATCTTTACGAGCCGGATGAAAAAGCGGTGGTGAATGAATTGTTGTTGCGTTATCTGGAAGCGCTGATTTACCAAGCCTTAGCGGAGAATATGGCAAGCGAACAATCTGCGCGAATGGTGGCGATGAAGTCCGCCTCGGATAACGCAAAGAACGTGATTGGCGAAATGACGCTGGCTTACAATAAAGCGCGCCAAGCCGCGATTACAACGGAGCTAACAGAAATTGTGGCAGGTGCCGCAGCAGTTTAATGGTTTATTTTTTTGGGGAAGAATAAATGAGTCAAGGTAGCATTGTTCAGTGTATCGGCGCAGTGGTGGACATTCAGTTTCCGCGTGATGAAATGCCCAAAGTTTATGACGCTTTGAAATTGGATCCTTCTGAGACCAATCCAATGGTGGAAGCGGAATTGGCTTTTGAAGTGGAACAACAATTAGGCGATGGCATTGTGCGCACCATCGCAATGGGGTCTTCTGATGGCTTGCGGCGCGGAATGAAGGTGAACACCACTGGTTCGCCCATCACCGTTCCGGTGGGCACAGGCACGTTGGGGCGCATTATGGACGTGTTGGGACGTCCCGTGGATGAAATGGGACCCATTCCCACCGAAGAGCGCCGTGCCATCCATCAACCCGCGCCCAAATTTGACGAATTGTCTTCTTCGGTTGATTTATTGGAAACCGGCATCAAGGTGATTGATTTGATTTGCCCCTTTGCCAAGGGCGGTAAGGTGGGCTTGTTTGGTGGTGCGGGTGTGGGCAAAACCGTCAATATGATGGAATTGATCAACAACATCGCCAAACAGCATTCCGGTCTTTCCGTTTTTGCAGGTGTGGGCGAGCGCACCCGTGAAGGCAACGACTTCTACCACGAAATGAAAGATTCCAACGTGTTGGACAAAGTGGCAATGGTGTTTGGGCAAATGAACGAGCCCCCCGGCAACCGCTTGCGCGTGGCACTTTCTGGTTTAACGATGGCGGAACGTTTCCGCGATGACGGCAAGGACATTCTGCTTTTCATTGACAACATCTACCGTTACACCTTAGCGGGCGTGGAAGTTTCCGCCTTGTTGGGGCGGATGCCTTCCGCGGTGGGTTACCAACCCACCTTGGCCGAAGAAATGGGACGCCTGCAAGAGCGCATTACCTCCACCAAAGTGGGCTCTATCACTTCCATTCAAGCGGTGTATGTGCCGGCGGACGACTTAACCGATCCTTCCCCCGCCACCACCTTCTTGCACTTGGATTCCACCGTGGTGTTGTCACGCGACATTGCCTCCTTGGGCATTTACCCTGCGGTCGACCCCTTGGATTCCACCTCGCGCCAGCTAGACCCGCAAGTGGTGGGCGAAGAACATTACAATGTGGCGCGCGCCGTGCAAAACACCTTGCAAAAATACAAAGAATTGCGTGACATCATCGCCATTTTGGGGATGGACGAACTTTCCCCGGACGATAAATTGACCGTGGCGCGCGCGCGCAAAATTCAACGTTTCTTGTCGCAACCCTTTCACGTGGCGGAAGTCTTTACCGGTTCTCCGGGCAAATACGTGCCCTTGGCGGAAACCATCAAAGGCTTTAAGGGCATTGTGGAAGGCGCTTACGATGAGTTGCCTGAGCAAGCGTTTTATATGGTCGGTTCAATTGAAGAGGCGGTTGAAAAGGCGAAAACGCTTTAAGGAGCTCATTTATGGCAACAACCATTCAATGCGATGTGGTCAGCGCTGAATCGGCGATTTTCAGCGGTTTGGTGGAAATGGGCGTCTTCCCCGGGGAAGCTGGGGAATTGGGTATTTTGCCGCGACACACCCCGCTGTTGACCCGAATCAAACCCGGAGTGCTGCGTTTAAAACTGCCGAACCAAGATGAATTTTTCGTGGTTTATGTTTCTGGCGGCATTTTGGAAGTGCAACCCGATGTGATCACCGTTTTGGCGGATACCGCCATCCGCGCCAAGGATTTGGACGAAGCCAAAGCCCTGCAAGCCAAAGCGGCAAGTGCTGAATCGCAAAAAAACAGAAAAGACAATTTGGATTACGCCAAGGCGGAAGCGGAATTGTCGCAAGTGATTTCGCAATTGCAAGGCTTCAACAAAACCAAGAAAAAATAAATTCTCCACGGTTAACCTTGAAAAATTTTGAAAATTTTTTGAAGTTGACCGTGGATTTTTTGTTTAAAAAATCCGGTTGGTGGGCATTTTTGATTAAAAAGAACATTGTGGGATGAAGAATCTTGTTTTCTTTTTGGCGTTTTTTTTGTTGAGCGCCTGCGCAACCGATTCCCCGAGAACGCGCGCCCCTTTTGATGTTTCCACAAAAGCGCACCTTCACCAAGCAGAAAAAACAGAATCGCCTCCGGAATGGGTGAATCAAGTGCCGCCGGAAATTAAAAAAATCCCGCGTTTTAACGTGAACGTGAAAAACACCGCCGTGCGTGAAGTGTTGTTGGGTTTGGCGGAAAGCGCCCAAGTGAATATGGATGTGGTGGAAGGGGTTTCCGGCAACATCACTTTAAATGCCATCAACCAAACCCTGCCCCAAATTTTGGAGCGCATTGCCCTACAAGTGAATTTGCGTTGGCGCGAGGGGGAAAATTATTTTTTGATTGAACCCGATACGCCTTATTTAAAACATTACGCGGTGAATTATTTAAATATGCAGCGCAAGGTGGAAGGGCGCGTGGCAAGCAACACACAAATTGTCACGCATACGGAAGTCACCTCAACTGCTTTGGATTCTGCCAACGCCGACAACAGCAACATTTCCAAAACCCACATTGACAACCGCTCTGAAAACGATTTTTGGGCGTCTTTGGAAAAAAACATTCGCCTTTTGTTAAACGAAAAAATAACCGAAAAAACGGATTCTGTGGCGGCGCATCCGGAAAGCGGCACGTTGAGCGTCAAGGCGACAGAAAAACAACATAAACGCGTGGAAGAATGGCTGCAAAAAATAGACCTTTCCGTCCAACGCCAAGTGTTGATTGAAGCCACTATCGTGGAAGTTTTGCTCAACAGTACCTATGAACAAGGCATTGATTGGTCCAAATTGGGTGAAACCGCGGTGAGTTTTATGGGGAATCCTTTAAAATCAATGAGCAATTTCACGTATAGTCGCCCGCAAGATACCCAATTGATTTTGAGTTTTTTGGAAACTTTTGGGAGTGCCCGCGTTTTGTCCAGTCCGCGCTTGGCGGTGATGAACAACCAAACTGCGCTTTTAAAAGTGGTGGAAAATTACGTTTATTTCAACGTGAAAACCGACACCGTTTCCACGGCGAACGTGGGCACAAGCACCACTTACACCACCACGCCGCAGACGGTTTCCGTGGGCTTGGTGATGGGCGTGACGCCGCAAATCAGCGACAACGACATTGTGATGCTGAACGTGCGCCCCACCATCACGCAAATTGGGCGCGAGGTGGCCGACCCCAACCCGGATTTGCGCAACAACGGCATTGAAAATTTATTGCCTGTGATTAGAACGCGGGAAATTGAATCGGTGTTGCGAGTCAAAAGCGGGCATACAGCGATTTTGGGCGGCTTGATGGAAGATAAAACCCTCTATAACCGCGCGGGCGTTCCTGTTTTAAATCAAATTCCCTTGTTAGGAGAGGTTTTTACCAATAGAAAAGAAGAAAAACAAAAGAGCGAACTGATTATTTTTTTAAGACCTGTGGTGGTGAGCGCCCAAAATTTTGCCAATAATTTGCCACCCCAAAATTTTTTTCAATTGAAAGCCCAGAATGTCCATTGAGTTACCGGAAGAAGGCTTAGACGAAAAATTTCCCCAAAAAAAACGGGGTTTACCGTGGAAAAATTACGTTTTGCCAGTGGTGTTCTTTCTTTTTTGCGTTACAGAAGCCACCTTGCTGGTTTTTTTAGAATCGCCCAAAACTTTACAAATCCCCGCGCCCATTGTGCAATTGAACGAATCCCCTTTGCCACAGCCCTTGTGCCCACAAAAAATAGTGGAAGAAGAAAAGACGGAATGCCCAGTTGGGTTAAACCCAGTTTCACTTAAAGAAAACACTTTGCACATTGAAAAATTGGCAAAGCAAACGGAAAACGTGAAAAACTTAGCGCAAGGTTTTTTTGAAGAAGGCAAAATTTTTGCGCAAAAAAAGGAATGGAAAAAAGCTTTTATGGCATTTCACAGCGCTTTTTTTTATCAAGAAGAAGCCGATTACGCCTTTAACGCCGGCATTGCTTTGGAATATTTAAAAGAAAAAGAAAGGGCGAAAGATTATTACCAAAAAGCCTTAACCCTTGCCCAAAAAAAGCCCGCTCAGTTTTTGGCAGGTGACTTACAACGTCACCTGCAAAATTTGGAAAATTAAATGGACGACTGGGCAGAATTGTTGCTCTCCCGCGCCTTGTTGAGCAAAGACCAATTGAGAGCCGCCAAGGAAGAGCAAAACATCAGCGGGGATTCCTTAGAATCGGTGCTTTTAAAAATGGGTTTACTTTCAGATGAGACTCTGCGCTCGGTGAAAGAACACACCTTGGGCATCAAAAGCGTGGATTTGGAAAAAATCAGCGTGCAACCACAAGCCCTTGGTTTAATCAGTTGCGAAAAAGCCCTGCAATGGCACGTGATGCCTTTGGCGTTGGAAGAAACAGAAGATTCTTGCGTTTTTACCTTTGCCACCCACAAAGTGGAAGACATTCAATTTTTGGATCGGTTATCCCGTGGCATTGAAAACGCCTTAAAAAAACCTTGCCGATTGAATGTTTTTTTTGCCACCCAAGCCGATATTGAAAAAGCCGTTGCCCAACATTACGGACATTCTTTGTCCTTAGACCAACTTTTAAAAGAGGTGGAAAGCGCTAATGAAAACGAAATGGCGGTAGCGCATTTGATGGACGCTTTTTTGTTGGACGCGGTCATTAAGGGCGCATCCGACATTCATTTTGAACCGGAAGCCGGGTTTTTGCGCGTGCGCTACCGCATTGATGGGGTGTTGGAAGGCGTCAAAATCTTGCATTGGGGACGCTGGCAAGCAATGGCGGTGCGCCTGAAATTGATGGCGGGGATGAATATTGCAGAAAATCGCTTGCCGCAGGATGGCAGAATGAGTCGCAATATTTTAGGGAGGATGGTGGATTTTCGGGCATCCAGCGTGCCCACTTTGCACGGGGAAAACATCGTTTTAAGGGTATTGGACAGAAACAAAAGCGTGCTCTCCTTGGCACAGTTGAATTTAAATGCGCGTCAAGAAGAATGGATCGCCAAACTATTGGCGCGCCCCTTTGGCATTCTTTTGGTGGTGGGACCCACCGGTTGTGGCAAAACCACCACGCTTTATGCCTTACTCTCCTCCATTCAAAACGAAGGCATTCACGTGATGACCTTGGAAGACCCCGTAGAATATCCTATGCCGTATTTTCGCCAAATCGGTGTGGGGGAAGCCAAATTGGATTTTTCTTCCGGCGTGCGTGCGATGTTGCGTCACGACCCGGACGTGATTTTAATCGGCGAAATTCGCGATGCCGAAACGGCGCAAATGGCGTTTCGCGCCGCAATGACGGGTCACCAAGTTTTTTCCACTCTACACGCGCATTCTGCCTTGGCGGTGTTGCCTCGTTTGTTTGATTTGGGGTTACCCAAAGATATTTTGGCAACGCATTTAAGCGGCGTCATCGCGCAGCGCTTGGTGCGCAAACTTTGCCCCCATTGTAAAAAAGCGCGCCGCGTGGGAAACGATTTAAAAGAAATTTTAAACGCCTTGTGCGCGCACTATCCGGAATTGTTTAGCGCGGATTCCTTGATTTTTGAAGCCCAAGGTTGCGCCCAATGCCGTCAAGGTTACCGTTTTCGCCTCCCCATTATGGAAATGTTGATGATGGATGAAGATTTGGAAGAAGGCATTCATCAAGGTTTGGCGCGCGGACAACTTCAATCCATTGCCGCGCAAAAAGGCTTTGTTTCTTTGATGGAAGAAGGTTTGTTGCGCGTTTTTGCAGGGGAAACCTCTTTGGCGGAATTGTTACGCGTGTTGGATTTCAGCCACTTGAATGCGCAAGCCTTAAAAACCATCAGAGGGCAATAAAATGCGCTTTCGTTACCGCGTTTTGGACGAGCACGGCAAAATTTTAAAAGGCAGCGTGTGGGCAAAAAATAAGGAAGAAGCCGCCCAAAGGGTCAAAGGGAAAAGTTTTTCTTTAATTGCCTTAACTCACGATGTTTGGGGCAGTTTTTCCACGGTCAACGCTTTAAAAATTCAAGAAAAAGCGCATTTTTGTTTTTGTTTACAACAACTTCTTTCTTCCGGCGTGCCCATACGTGAAGCGCTTTTGGATTTGGCAGAAAGCGAAGATTCTTCCCCACAGCTACAAGAAATTTTCAGTTTTATTTTGGTGTCCGTTGAAGGGGGAAAAAGTTTTTCGCAAGCTTTAAAAAACCTCCCGGAGCATTTTTCCACTGTGTTTGTGGCAACGGTGGAAGCCGGGGAATTGAGTGGCAATTTGCCGGAAGTTTTAGAAAAACTCTACGAATCCTTCATTTGGCAAGAAAATTTGCGCCAAAAACGCCAACGTTTATTGCTTTACCCCGCCATCGTTTCCCTTGTGGTGAGCGGCGTTTTTGTGTTTTTAATGCTGTTTTTAATCCCGCAACTCAAACGCTTTGTGCTGGCAATGCATTTTCAGTTGCCGTGGTATAGCGCTTTTTTGTTTCAACTGGCTGATTTTTTTCAAAATCATTGGCTGATTTTGCTTTTGTCTTTGATTTTCCTTATTTTTTCTGCGGTTCTTTTAAACAAAAAACGCCCCTTTTTTTGCGCTACCCTCCTTTTAAAACTGCCCGTTGTGGGCAATTTAATCCAAAAAATGGCTTTGGCGCGCTTTGCGCAAACCTTGGCGCTCCTTTATTCTTCCGGCATTCCCATTTTAAACGCCTTGGAAGTTGCCCAAAATGTCTTGGGCAACGCGGTTTTAAAAAAAGAAAGCGCCCTTGCGCGCTTTAAAATCAACCAAGGGGAAAGCTTGGCGAACGCTTTTCGGCAGAGTGCTTTTTTTCCACCGCTTCTTGTGCGGATGCTGGCGGTGGGCGAAAAAACGGGAGAATTAGACCGCGCCTTAAACCACGTCAAAAATTTTTACGCCCAAGAGGTGCACAACGCCACCGAGCGCCTCAACACCTTAATTGAACCCGTTTTAACCTTGATTTTGGGCGCGTTGCTCGCGTGGGTGGTGTTGGCGGTTTTAGAACCGATTTACCAAATTTTGGGAGAGGTTCTATGAAAAAGGCGGCGCTTTTTGTTACAAAAAACGCTGTGGAGTTTTGGATTTTCCACGGTAAAGCGCAAAAAATTTTCAAAAAAAATCTTTTTAATGAAAAAGATTGGGTGGATTTTTTGGATTCCATCCCCCCTGATGTGCCCCTTTGGCTGATTTTACCCAAAGAAGATTTGGTTTTTGAGCGCGTGGTAGTGAAAGGTTTGGCGCAACTTCCCCCAAAAGACCAAGCGGTTTTGGGCAAAGCGCGCCAAAAAGAAATGTTTCCACGCGCACTTTACGCGCATTTTGTTGCCGTTGAAAACGCCTTCTTTTTTGGCGCGGTTTTGAATCAATCTTTTTATGCCTTTCTTTTTCAGCAATTGGAAGAAAAAATGCTTTTGGGGGTTTCATCCGAGGCACTTTTTTTTGCAAAAATTTTAGAAAAAAAAGAAACCTGTTTATGCTTTCAAAAAGAATCAAAAGAAGTGGGATATGAATGGGTCATTCAAAACAATGTTTTAATTTTTGGGCGGAAAATCAAATTCCAAGAATCCCCTGATTTTTTAAATGAAGAAAAAGAAAAATTGCGCCGATTTTTAAATTTACCGGTTTTAAATATTCACGTTTTAAACGAATCCCCCGATTTTTTAAAAGAATTTGTTTTAAAAAACGCTTCCCCCCAAATTTCTTTTTCCCCGAAAAAAGCAAAATTAAATTGTTTTATCGCACAATATTGCCCATTCTTTGAAAAAACAATGATTTTGTGTTTTTTAATTTTAACGTTTTTTATTTTATTTTTTGTGAAAAACATTCAAGAAAAGAATGAAACAATCAACGGTTTAAAAGAAAAATTCAATGAAGCAGTATTTATTTTGGGCAAAGCGGAATTTTGGGAAAACACGCAAAAAACTTCCCCGTATTTTTTAAAGAAATTGAAAGAAAGAGATTTGTTTTGGGAGGGAAAAGAAGGCGGGAATTTTGAAATTTTTTTGCCCTTTGCCGTGGAAAACGCAGATTGGGTGGGTTTTCAAACCGAAAAAAAAGAAGAGGGGCTTTTTATTTCGGGTAATGTAAAGGATGTGCCGTGAAACAGTTAATGCTGCGCTTCTTTTTGTTTGCAATGCTTTTTGTGATTGGTTTTCTTTTGTTTTTTCACGCGCGTTTTGTTTTAAATTATAAAGAAGGGGAAATAAAACATTTAGAAAAAATCATTCAAAGAAGTGAAAATCAAAAAAGGCAATGGCAAAAAAACAAATTGTGTTTAAAAGAAAATATAGAAGAATCGCTTTTGAATTTAAAGAAAAACAACAAAAATTTTTTATTTTCCTTTCACCAAAAATTAACGGGCGATTTTTTAATTTGGGAAGGCGAATTGAAAACCTTGATTCCCCAAGAAATGCATTGGGCAGAATTTTTAAAAAATTTAAATGAAAATATTCCCGCCCAATCCGAATTTTCCCGTTGTGTTTTTAATGAAAATGCGCGCACCCTGCATTGTTTGGCGCGCTTTTACCAAATCAAAAATTGCAATTAAAAATGCATAAAGAAAAGGGTTATTTATTGGGTTTGGTTTTTTTAATTCCCTTAATGGCGGCAATTGCCAGTGTGTTTTTTTTCGCCTTGAAACCGCCTTCCAATTTAAAAGAACTCACCGCGCGCGATTTATTGAAAATCAAAAATCATTTATTGGCTTACGCCGCAACGGATGAAGAGCGCCCGGGGAGGTTGCCGTGCGCGGGCAATGAGGAGGGCGAAGCGCAATTGTTTTCCCGCAATGTGTGCCCCAAAAATTTTGGGCGTCTACCGTGGAAAAGTTTGGATTGGGGCGGCGCACAAAACATTGGCTATGCGGTGGCGGAACATTTTTCAGGCGATTTTCCGCCTTCAAAAACCTTGAACCCCAAAGCGCCGGCGGATTTAAATTACATTGATGAGGAAGGCGTCTTGCATTCCAATTTGGTGGCGCTTCTTTTTGTGCCGCGCTTTGAAGCGGATTTTGAAACCCTTCCCCAAATTGATTTGCGCCATCCAAAGTGGTTGGGCGCAGTGGGCATTACAAAAGAAGAATTGTTGTTTTCTGCGCAAAAAGCGGTCACCCAGCGCGTTTTAAAGTGTTTCAAAGCGCATTCTTTAAGGGAAACTCTACCCGCTCCCGCGCCGTTTGCGGCAGAAAATTTTCAATCGCACCCCAATGCCCGTTTTGGCCGCGTCCCGGAGTGGGCGGAAAACCCCGGGCTTTCCGTGATGGTGGCAAATTTTCTCAAAGAATGGGAGGCGCTTCCCCAAGATTTACCCCTGCAAGAAGTGGAAAACTTCAATTGGAAAAAGTGGGAAGAAAGCCTTTATGCGTTTAATTCTTATGTGGCGCAAGCCTTTGGGGTTTACCAAAATTTAAATCAAGTTGCGCAAAAATTAGAAAAAAGCGCCAATACCTTGGAGAGCACCTTTATGCGCACCATTGCGGATAAAACCGAAAATGAGGTGGGTAGAGTTTCGGCAAGTGCCCAAAAAACGATCCTACAAAACGCGCAGAATGTGGAAAATTATTATGAAACTATCCGCCAAACCCTGTGGGAATCGGGCTTTTCCTTTGATTTTTCTGTTTTTTTAACGTGGGAAAAAGCAAAAATTGATTTTCAAAATCTTGCGCCGTTGAATAAAACCGTGCAAAGCGCAGAAATGTGGCAAGCCTTGTGGGCGTGGCGTAAAGCCAATGCCTTGTTGCGCCAAGAAAGCAACGCCTTATTTTTAAAAACCCAAGAAAATGCGCTGTTGGTGCGCAAATTGCCCACCGCCACTTCAAAACAAGAAAACGCGGAATCGCTTTATGCGCAAAGCAAAAATGTGCAGGAGGTTTTAAATAAAACCCAAAAAAGCGTGGTGCAGTTTAAAGAAAAAGAAACGGCGGCGCGGAAAAAAACAATGCAAAAAAATGTGGCGGAATTTTTGTCTCTTTTTCAACATTTAAAAGCCACCACCCAAAACGCCCAAAGTGTTTTGAAAGGCGAAAAAGCAAATCGCTCGCGCATTCTTTGGCAAAGCGCGGAATGCGATTTTTTCAATACGTGGTGGGTAAAAGATTCTTGGCAAGAATTTGTTTTTTACCAACAAAACGCCTTTGTTTTGGGGCGCGGCAAAAAGGAGGTGGTGGTGATGGCCTCCGGCGCAGAACTTCCCCAACAAAACCGAGAAAATCAGTCGCCCGAACATTATTTTGAAAGCTGTAACGCAGAAGATAGTCGCGCAAATTGGGCGGAAAACCCCAAAGCAGAATTTTGCGCTACTTCCCAAAATAAAACTTTCAACGATGTATTGGCGTGGTGAGCCATCCACGGCCAAGGTGCATTTTTTTTAAAAAAAATGAAGGCTTGACCGTGGATTTTTGCCTATCTACGTGCTTAAAGTTTATTTGCGAGGCCACTCCGCGCGCAATTTTGCACCCACGTGTCCGCAATAGAGCGGATATCGGGGATAGTCGTTTTGCTTTAAGCCAATTGATAAAGTGCCATCCTTGTTTAAGATAAGGGCGATGTCGCAAGGCGTGCCGTCTCTTGGGTTCAGGATTTCAATGGTTCTGCCTTCTGTGTACTCTGCGTTATCTATTCGCCAATGTTGAGGAGAAAGTCCCTTGATGTGCATCATCCACTCGCCCCAATTGTTAAAGTTGTTCGGTTTGTCAAGGCTTGGGTCAAGATTTTGGGAGCGCAATGTTTGAGGAACGAGGTATATAAGCGCAGCAATATCGTTGAAGACGGCATCCGCCACGTCCTTTTCTTGCTGAGTCAGCGGTTCTTCTTGCTGAATCAGCGGTTTGTTTATCCCAAAATCCTTCTCAACTTTCTTCACCCCAGCGTCATATCCTTTTTTTAGTCCCTGAACCACGGCATCCACTTCTTGTGTGGTTTTTCCCGAAGTCAAGATGTAAAGAGTGGACACAATGAAGACGATGATTGTAATGCCCACAACGCCTACAATGCGGTAATCCCAAACGCTGAGTGCCGCTCGGGCGGGTTGAATTTTTGTGATGTGAATATCTACCGCTTTATTCTCCCCCCGCGAATCGGGCGCGACTTCAAAATTCACTATGCACCCCATCAGTTCATTGAGAGTCTTCTCTTCTGCATTGCTGAGGTCGTTGATATGGAAGGGGTAGCGCTTGCCATTTTCTGCGCGAATGGCGCCCGTGCTGCCTTTTATGCCTACAATTTTACCTTTCATCGTTTTCCCCTCCATTCAAAGAACATTTGAATTTTAATCCCTTTTGGTTTTGAATTTAAAAAAAACTCCACGGTCAACCGTGGAGTTTTTTTAAATGCGCTAAGCCCAACCGTGAAGCTATCACAAGCTCGTCAAGAAAACAGAAATCACCCACCCCAAAATCAGCACAAAAAATAAAAGTATGGCGATGATGTAGCTTTTTTTAATGTCTTTAATTTCAGATTCTGAGGAATCCCTTAAATCATCCAAAGGTGGATGAAGCGCTGTGGAATCGAGGGGGGGGGGCGGTTGGATGGGTTCTGCGCGGTAAATCGCAACCGCCTTCATCCCTCCTGCTGAGCTGGGCGTGACGTCAAAATCCACATCAACCCCCACCCAATTCGTGCTGTCTTTCCCGTTTTGGAGTTCCCTCAGGGCAAATTTATAACGTTCTCCATCTTCTGCGCAAATCACGCCGCCCTTTGAATTGGCGGCCAAAATTTTGCCTTTCATCGTGTTATCCCTTTTCCTTCAAATTAGGCTTGGGATTTTAATCGCCTTTTCTCTTGATTTTCCACGGGCAAGCGCAAAAAAATCCACGGTTGACCGTGGATTTTTTTTGAAATTTTAAAAAAACCAAAAAAATCAAACCGTGGGCGACTTTTCCATTGGGCTATTGACGCTCATTTTTTGGTTTAAAAATTGGTCAAAGCCTTGTTGCACCAAGGAATAGGTTTTTTCAATGTTCGTTTGGGTGTCCCCTTGAAAGACTCTCAAACTTTGCAAAATGTCCTTGGCTTCGTTAAAGCCTTTTTCAAAGCCCAAACGCACTTTGTCTATAAAATTTTGTGCAATTTCATTGGGAGGTTTGCCCGCGTTTTGTGCTTGGTAGCCTTTAAAAAAAGAGGTGGCGAAATTTAAGATTCGTCCCGCGGTGTTTTGCGCAGAATTGTTCGTTTGAAAATTTTCCATCGCCGAGCCAAACTGCATTTGGGCGTAAGAAAAATTAAAGTTTACTTGGGTATTTTTAAAATTAAATTGTCCGGAAATATTCGCAGCGGCGGTTTGGAAAAAAAGAGCTTGAGCCTCATTTTTCCCAGATAAAGAAACCTTGGCGGAAGCTTCCATGATCTGCGCGTTCAACTGCGCCTTATTTTGTTGGGCGGGCGTTGCATTTTGGGCTTTTTGCGCGGCGGATTGTTGCGCCAGTTGAGAAGAAAGAAGGGCGTTTTGGCTTAGAGCGCTTGCGGTCATACTCATAAGAAAATTCCTTTTAAAAAAGGCGTGTTGCAAATTTAAAACGGCATTCTACCCTTTTATTTTAGCGCGCAAAAAGAAAAAGAAACGATTAGAATGGGCGCGTTTTATCCTAATTTTTAACGCTTTGATTCCTTTTGAAAACATTTACCGCGTGGGCGGTTTTGTGCGCGATTCTTTATTGGGCATTCCGGCAACAGATTGCGATTACGTGGTGGTGCATTCAAGCGTAAACGCAATGCTCCAAGCTGGATTTCACCCCGTGGGGCGCGATTTTCCCGTTTTTTTGCACCCCCAAACCAAGGAAGAATACGCTTTGGCGCGCACCGAGCGCCAAAATGGGAAGGGTTACCACGGCTTTGTTTTCCACACCGATTCCAAGGTGACGATTGAAGAAGATTTAAAACGGCGCGACTTGACCATCAACGCCATTGCTGAAAACTTAAAAACCGGAGAAAGGGTAGACCCTTTTGGGGGGGTAAAAGATTTACACGATAAAGTTTTGCGCCACGTCTCCCCCGCCTTTAAAGAAGACCCCGTGCGAGTCTTGCGTTTGGCGCGCTTTGGCGCGCGTTTTCCAGATTTTTCCATTGCGCCGGAAACTTTTTTGTTGTGCCAAAAAATGGTGGAAGAGGGCGAGTTAGCGCATTTAGTCAAAGAGCGGGTGTTTGAAGAATTGAAAAAAGGCTTAATGGAAAAAAAGCCTTCCCAAATGCTGCAATTTTTATGGGATATCGGCGCGTTCAAAGAATTTTTTACGGGTTTTGTAGATTTTTCCACGGTCAACACAAAAGATTTTTCAAAATTGGATGAAGCCGCGCATTTGGATTTTTTATTAAATGAGCGCTGCGCCGTGTTTTGTCGCGTGTTTTCACAGGATGAAAAAGCGGTGCGGCAAATGGTGCGCTATTTAACCTTTCCTAAAATTTGCGCTGATTCTGCCGTTCTACTTTCCCATTTTGGGGGAGTGGCTGAAAAAATAAATCGGTTGACCGCGGAGGAATGGGTGGATTTTTTTCAGTTTTTGGATGTTTACAGAAGACCCCAGCGTTTTCACAGTTGGTTGAAAACGACTTTGTTGTTTGAAAACGTGGATAAAGATTTTTTAAAGGCTTTATGTGCTGCTTTTTTAAGCGTAAAAGGGTTTGAATTGTTACACAATTCGGGTGGTGAAAATATGGCGCAAAAGATAAAATGCGCGCGCGTTAAAGCGCTTCATCATTTTTTAACGGAAAGGATGCGCAATGCCGAAGATGCAAACCATTGAAGGCTTGGAAGTTTTGTTTGAAGAGGCGGATTTTCCCGCCGACCAACCGCCTTTGCTTTTTGTGCACGGCGCGTTTGCGGGCGCGTGGATGTGGGCGGATACCTTTATGCCTTATTTGGCAAAAGCGGGTCATCCGTGTTATGCGGTTTCACTGCGCTGCCACGGGCAAAGCAATTGTTTTGGCGACATTGATTGGGTTTCCGTTTTTGATTACGCCGATGATGTGGAAAAAGTGATGGCGTGGTTGAATGATAAAGAAGGCTGCAACCCTGTGGTGGTGGGGCATTCTATGGGCGGCTTTGTGGTGCAAAAGGTTTTGGAAAGAAGGGCGTTGCGCGCAAGCATTTTGATGTGTTCCGTGCCACCGCAGGGGTTGGTCGCTTCCCAAATGAATTTAATCATTCAAAAACCGCATTTGTTTGCTGAAATCAACCACATTTTGGGTTCTTCCGAAGTGCCTGAGCCTTCCGTTTTGCGCGAGGCGTTGTTTTCCACGGAAGTGGAAGAAAATTTATTGAAATCGTGGCTCAACAAAATGAGTCAAGAATCGCACCGCGCTATTTGGGATATGTCAATGTTCAGTTTGCCGCAGTTGCGTTTGTTTCATAAGTCGCCAATGCTCATTTTGGGCGCGGAAAAAGATGCCTTGATTCCGCCTTTTTTGGTGCAATCCACCGGTCAGCATTACCAACTTCCGGTGCACATTTTTGAAGCGATGGGGCACGCCTTAACGCACGAACAAGGCTGGCAGAATGTCGCCGATTTCCTCCACGATTGGATTGTGGAAAACGAAGTTTAAGGATTTTTAAACCGCAGGTTTTGGGTGTAGAATGCCCACTTTTCAATTGCTCTATCAAACTGGGGCGCATTTTTAAAGAAAGAGAGTTTGAAATGTTGAATACAGAACAAAAAGCCAAAGTCATTGAAGATTATCGGCGTGCAGAGGGCGACACCGGCTCGCCCGAGGTGCAAGTGGCGCTTTTGACGGCGCGCATCAACGATTTAACGCCGCATTTTAAAGAACACGTCAAAGACCACCATTCGCGCCGCGGTTTGTTGCGCTTGGTTTCGCAACGGCGCAAATTGTTGGACTATTTAAAACGCAAGGATATTGAGCGCTACCGCACCTTGATCACTCGTTTGGGCTTGCGCAAATAATTTTTTAAAAATAGGGAAGCGGTTTTTTTAACAGAACCGCTTTTTAAAGAAAGAACTGATTTTCCACGGTCAAGCTTTTATTTTTTTTTAAAAATCTTAATTAAAAAATAAAAGCTTTTTTTGGTGAGGATTCTGAATTGATGTTTCACAAAGTGAAGAAAACATTTTTATACGGCGAGCGCGAAGTGAGCTTGGAAACCGGCGAAATCGCCCGCCAAGCCACGGGTTCGGTTGTGGTTTCAATGGATGAAACGGTGGTGTTGGTCACCGTGGTGGCCGCCAAGGATGTCAAAGACGGGCAAGATTTTTTCCCCTTAACGGTGGATTACCAAGAAAAAATGTATGCCGCCGGGCGCATTCCGGGCGGGTTTTTTAAACGCGAAGGGCGCGCCTCTGAAAAAGAAATTTTAACGGCGCGCTTGATTGACCGCCCCATTCGCCCGCTTTTCCCGGAAGGCTTTTACAACGAAATCCAAATTGTGGCAACGGTGCTCTCTTTAAACCCGGAAGTTGACCCGGATATTCCCGCAATGATTGGGGCGTCCGCCGCCTTATCCCTTTCCGGTGTTCCTTTTTATGGTCCTTTGGGCGCAGCGCGCGTGGGCTACATCAACGGGCAATATGTGCTCTGCCCCACTGTTTCGCAGTTAAAAGAAAGCGCCTTGGATTTGGTGGTGGCGGGAACGGAATCGGCAGTGCTGATGGTGGAATCGGAAGCCTTGCAGCTTTCAGAGGAAGTGATGTTGGGCGCGGTGGTCTTTGGGCACAACGCAATGCAAAAAGCCGTGGAAGCCATCCACCAATTGGTGGAAGAAGCCGGCAAACCCGAATGGGATTGGCAAGCCCCGCCCAAAGATGAAGTCTTGGTCGGGCAACTCAAAGAAAAATTTGAAGCGCGCGTGGCTGAGGCGTTTAAAATCACCGCCAAACAAGAGCGCAATGCCGCCTTAAAAGTTTTGCGCGATGAAGCCGTGGGGCTTTTTTGCACGGAAGAAAATAAACTCACGGAAAACACGCTTTCTAATTTGTTTATGGATTTGGAAGCCCAAATTGTGCGTGGGCGCATTTTGGCGGGCGAGCCCCGCATTGATGGGCGCGACACCCGCAGCGTGCGCCCCATTGAAATCCGCACGGGCGTGTTGCCGAGGGCGCACGGCTCAGCCTTATTCACACGCGGAGAAACGCAATCTTTGGCGGTGGCAACCTTGGGCACAAACCGCGATGAACAAATTGTAGACGCCTTATCCGGCGAATACCGCGAACGCTTTATGTTGCATTACAATATGCCGCCTTTTGCAACCGGCGAATGCGGGCGCGTGGGCTCGCCTAAACGGCGCGAAATCGGGCACGGGCGCTTGGCAAAACGCGCCTTGGCTGCCGTCTTACCCAATGCGGAAGATTTTTCTTACAGTATGCGTGTGGTTTCTGAAATCACCGAATCCAACGGTTCTTCTTCAATGGCTTCCGTTTGCGGCGGGTGTTTGTCTTTGTTGGACGCAGGCGTTCCTTTAAAAGCGCACGTGGCGGGCGTGGCAATGGGTTTAATTAAAGAAGGCAACCGTTTTGCGGTGTTAACGGATATTTTGGGGGATGAAGACCATTTGGGCGATATGGATTTCAAGGTCGCCGGCACGGAACAAGGCGTCACAGCCTTGCAAATGGATATCAAAATCCAAGGCATCACCAAAGAAATTATGCAAGTAGCGCTGAGCCAAGCCTTGGAAGCGCGCTTACACATTTTGCGCTTGATGAAAAACGCTTTGGGGAATTGCCGTGAAGAAATGTCGCTTTACGCGCCGCGCTTGTATTCCTTCAAAATCAACCCGGATAAAATCCGTGATGTGATTGGCAAGGGCGGGGCAACCATTCGCGCCATCACGGAGGAAACGGGCACAACCATTGATTTAACCGATGACGGGCAAGTGACCATTGCTTCTTCCAACGCGGACAAAGCGGCTTTGGCGAAAAAGCGCATTGAGGAAATCACCGCGGAAATTGAAGTGGGTAAGGTCTATGAAGGCACGGTGCTGAAAATCTTGGATTTTGGCGCGATTGTGCAGGTGTTGCCGGGCAAAGATGGTTTGTTGCACATTTCCCAAATTGCCCAAGAGCGCGTCAATAAGGTGGAAGATTACCTCAAAGAAGGGCAGTCGGTGCGCGTCAAAGCCATTGGCGCGGATGACCGCGGCAGGGTGAAATTGTCTATGAAGGCGCTTTTAGACGAAGCGCAACCCGCTTAAAAAAACAAAAAAGCGGATGAATTTATCCGCTTTTTTTAACTTGTTGAACTCGGTGGAATAAAATGGCGGAAAATGATTTAACCAAACAATTTAAAGAATCCTTAATTCAACATTTAAACGCCATTTATTCCGCGCAAGAATTAAACACGTGGATTATTCCATTGGATTTTGAAATTCAACAAGAAAATAATAAAATTTTTATTTCTGCGCTCACTTTAAATGATTTTGCAACCTTGATGATTAAAGAAAAATATTTTAAAGAATTAAAAAAATATATTTTCATTTATTTTAAAAACAACAGCGAAGAGAATATTCATTTTACCGTTCAAACACACCCGCACCCGGATATTCAAAAATCCACGGTTAACGCAGAAAAAATTTCAAAAAAACCGCCCAAAAGAAAAAATGATGTTACGCAATTGAGCAGTCATTATACGTTTGAAAAATTGGTGCGGGGAAAATCCAATGAATTTGCCTATACTTGCGCGCAAAGAATTGCGGAAGCCCCGGGGAAAGAATACAACCCGTTGTTTATTTGTGGTGCGTCTGGATTAGGCAAAACCCACTTGATGCAAGCCATTGGCAACCGCATTGCGCAAACAATGCCTGAAAAAAACGTGCGCTATATGTTGGTGCAGCAATACACCAACAAATGGATTGAATCTTTACGCAAAGGCACGGCGGATGATTTTAAAAAGAATTTCCAAAATGTGGATGTGTTGTTGATTGACGATATTCAATTTTTTCCGGCAAAAGGCAGCACGCAAGAAGAGTTTTTTTATTTATTCAATCATTTAAAAGAAAATGAAAAACAAATTATTTTAACCAGCGATGACGCGCCCAAAAATATTAAAGATTTGGACGGACGCTTGCGCACGCGATTTTCAGAAGGATTAACCGTTTGGGTCAACCCACCGGAATTTGAAATGCGGGTGGCGATTTTAAATAAAAAAGCAGAAGATATGCGCATTGAATTAAATGAAGAATCGGCTTATTACGTGGCGCAACATTTATTCACCAACGTGCGCGATTTAGAAGGCGCGCTGAATAATATCAAAGCCTATTCCAATTTAATGAAAAAAAAGACGGTGGATTTGGAATTGACCAAAGAAGCCTTGCGCGACACCATTTCTGCTGTGGTGCACTTGGAATTGGGCGATATTCAACAAGCGGTGGCGGATTTTTACAGCGTGCGCGTGGCGGATTTAATCGGCAAAAGCAGAAAATCTTCTTTGGTTGCGCCACGCCACGCGGCAATGTGGTTGTGTCGCGAAATCACCCACAAAAGCCTGCCTGAAATCGCCTTGGCTTTTGGCGGAAGACACCACACTTCCGTTTTAAGCGCCATTCAAACCATTCAAAAAACAATGGAAACGGATGAGCGTTTGAAAAACACCTTGGAGCGCTTGCGCGTGAGCATTACAGGCTCATCCGACCGTTGATTGCCCACGGTCAACCCCGAAAAAATTTCAATCATTTTGTGTTAAAATGGCGCGCTTTAAGCGTCTAACTTGGAGCAGTGCAATGTCTTTTTTGAATGCAAACCGTAATGATTTACTCACCTCTTTGAAAATGGTTTCCGGCATTGTGGACCGCAAACACACCTTGGAAATTTTTTCCAATGTGTTGTTGGAGAAAAAAAGGGGGCAGTTGTGGATGGTCTCTACCGACAAAGAAATTCAGGTGACGGCGCAAATCAAAGGCGTGGAAGTGGGGGAAGATGATGCCATCACCGTCAACGCCAAATTGTTGCAAGATATTTTAAGCGCCTTGCCCCAAGGGGCAAAGGTGGAATTGTTGTTGGAAAACAATAAATTGACGTTGAAATCCGGCAAAAGCCGTTTTGTGTTGCAAACCCTTCCCGCACAAGAATTTACCCGAATGAAAGAAAGCGATGCGGTGAGCGTGCAATTGAGTTTAAGCAAACAAGAATTGAAAACGCTCTTGATGCACCAATACGCAATGGGGGTTTCAGAACCGCGCCAATTTTTAAACGGCTTGCTTTTCAAAATTGAAGAAAAACGCTTGGTAACCGTGGCAACGGACGGGCACAGAATGGCGTTATCCGGCACGCCCTTAGCCCAACCTTATGATGAACAACAAATTGTGTTGCCGCGCAAAACGGTGTTGGAATTAAACCGTTTGCTTGCCAACCACACGGCAAAAGCGGAATCGGACGAAAAAGACAAGGTGAAGGTGACCATCTCCGGAAAAGACAGTAAACGCCAAGTGGCTTTTGCTTTGGATGGGGTGGAATTGATTTCCAAAATTATGGATACCGAATACCCGGATTATCGCCCCATCATTCCCAACAATTTAAAATTCAACGCCGTGTTTGACCGGGAAGTGTTGAGCGCTGCATTGCAGCGCGTGGCGGTGGTGACCGCCAGTGTGAGCACCATTCGTGCCATTCATCTGTTTTTATCCCCGGATAAATTGAAATTGACTGCCATCAACCAAAAAAATGAAGAAGCCGCGGAAGAAATGGACGTGCTCTACAACGGCGAAGAATCGGTGGAATTGATTTACAACATCGTTTATTTGGGCGATGTGCTGCAAAATTTAAGTGGCAAAAAAGGGGTGTTGAGTTTTAATGACGACAAAAACACCGCGGTCATCACCACGCCCGATGACGAACATTTTAAATACGCCTTGATGCCCGTTCGCGTCTAAGAGAAGGTTTTGGGTATGACAAACGCGCAAACAACGGCTTACGGCGAGGCCAGCATTGAGGTTTTGGAAGGCTTGGAAGCGGTGCGGATTCGTCCGGGAATGTATATTGGGGATACCTCGGACGGCACGGGCTTACACCACTTGGTGTTTGAAGTGGTGGACAATTCCATTGATGAGGCCTTGGCGGGCTTTTGCGACAAGGTGGTGGTGACCATCCATTCGGATAATTCCATCAGCGTGTTGGATAATGGTCGCGGCATTCCCACGGGGATTAAAACGGACGACAAACACGAACCCAAACGCTCCGCCGCGGAAATCGCCTTAACGGAATTGCACGCGGGCGGCAAGTTTAACCAAAATTCTTATAAAGTCTCCGGCGGTTTGCACGGCGTGGGCGTCTCTTGCGTCAACGCTTTATCAGAATGGTTGAAGCTCACGGTTTACCGGGACGGCAAAAAGCATTTTTTGGAATTTGAAAAAGGTTCCACGGTCAACCCCCAAATTTTTTTGGAAGATGGCGTGGAGGTTTCCCCAATGTATATTTTGGGGGAAACGGAAAAGCGCGGCACGGAAGTGCATTTTCTGGCGGATCACAGCATTTTTGGACACATTGATTTTTCTTATGAAATTTTGGCAAGGCGTTTGCGGGAACTA
>QLIP01060836.1_pt1 | contig 39806 bp, 36 predicted proteins | sample 1769771 | NCBI WGS metagenome assembly QLIP01 (sample SAMN09428762, study PRJNA476227) | Gut metagenome, whole genome shotgun sequencing project. | isolation source: cecum | host: Rhizomys sinensis | place: China: Jinsha town of Minqing, Fujian Province | collected 2013-09-23 | reverse complement strand
ACAAAAGCCCCTGCATATACTATATGCAGGGGCTTTTGGCGTCCTGGACTGTCTGGCGGCTTTGCCAGGAGATGTATTGCCGATCCTTCTGGGTTTATTATGCTTTTTAATGGGCGATTGCCTGCGATCAGCGTTTTGACAGCATTAGCCTTGTTGGTGTTTTTGCGCATAGCAGCGCACAAAGGCAAGGGCTGAATCGTGGTCCGCCACTTCGCCTGCGATCTGGGCCTTGAGCAATGCTTCGCGGATTACCCCGACCTTCGGGCCTGGCTCAAGGGCGGCTTCGTGCATGATTTCATTGCCGTTGAGCAAAGGCTCAAGCATCTGTTCAGGAGTTTCTGCACGGCTGATATATTTTAGATTATGGTTAAAAGCCGTGAAATTATCCTCGCGCGCCTGGATGTCGGCGCGCGCCATAGCAATCAGGCGCTCGTTTTGACCAATGGCCTTGAAGCGGCGGATGCCGTGATCAGTCATCATAAAGTGAAAACGCATATGATGGTTGACCAGATGGCAGATCAGATCAATGTCCTCCTGGGCAAAGTGCAGGCGGCGCAAAATCTTGCGTGTCACCTTGGCCCCCACACGGTGATGCTGAAAATATGTCCAGTGTCCATCGAAAAATTCTGCGGTGAACAGCTTGCCTACATCATGAAAGAGCAGAGCTATTGTTCCAAGCCAGTCATAATGCAGGCCCTGCTCCGGATAAAAGCGCATACATTTAAGGGTATGTTCAAAAACATTGTCCGCCATAAGCCCCTTGTCATTTTCCTGGGGAACGCAGGCCAGAGCCGCCACTTCAGGGATCAGCCCCTGGAGGATATGGGAGTCATAGAGCAGACGCACAAAGCGGTACATGGACTCAGCGGCGACTTTGCGCCATTCGGCCATGATGTCCGATGCCGGCACATAATCAAGGACGCGCACCGAGGCGCGTACAATGGCGATCCAGGTATTGCGCTCGATGGGAATGTCGAAGTTGGCCGCAAAGCGCAGGGCGCGAACTGCCAGAAGATAGTTGTGGCGCAAGGTTTCGTCTGGAAGGCCAATCAGCCGCAATTCCCCGCTTTCGATGTCCGCAAAACCCTCATAGGGATCGTCAGTCGGGGTCGGGCTTCCGAAACCTGTCAGACGCAGCTGCTTGCGCTTTGCTGGCTCAAGCTGCATAGCCATTGTTGGAGTAACGCGAATAAGCGAGAGTTCAGGATGCCCGGAATCGGAAATTTCCAGGGGATAAAAACGAAAAAGCACGCCGTTTTCTTCCATCTGGGCCATGGCGCGTTCTTCCGATTCCAGAGAAATTTTTGGGAAAAGCTTTACCAGGCTGTCCGGGGTAGGCTCGCAAGCTATATCCACTGAGATTTGCCCACGGTTGTGCGCAAGCAATTTTTCTTGAAGCGGAGCATTGATTACATGGGCTTCATAGCCGTTACGCGAGAGTGTTTTGCAGATTCCTAGCGCGTTTTTTAAGGCCGGATGCATGGCAAACTCCTGAAATGGCGGAATTTTGCATAACATTATCAGGGGCAATAGCGCCAAAGTCAAGGAAAGCGCATCCTGCTAGTCTTGGGGAGAAATTTCGCGCATTTGCCAGACTCCACAAGGGCAGACCGCGGCACAAAAGCCGCAGCCAATGCAACGCCGCTCATTGACAGAATAAATGGCCTGAGCTTCCTGTTTGCGGCGCAAAATTGCCGCCCTGGGGCAGGATTGCAAACAAAGGCGGCAATCATTGCAAGTTTCTGCTTCATTCCAGACTGGGCCGCGCAAGCGGTCTGCACCGTCTGCGACAAGTGGATTTACGCCCAAATCGTCCCTGAACACATCGCCAAAAAGGCCGCCTTCAAACCACTGCTCCATGCGGAATCTGGCCATCATTGCCTGACTTGGCCGCGTTGATGCGCCTTGGATTTTTTCTGCTGTCTTGGGCTGGATTTTTTTCCAGTGCCGCCAGATGCTGAGTTCTTTTTGTAAGCCTTCCTGGCTGATATTTTGCAAGAAAAGCGCAAGCCCGCGGTTTAGCCAGGCAATATCCTGATCATCAAGATTGCGCACACAAAGATCCCCTGGCAAATCCCCATGCGGCCCGCGGAAATAAACTGTACCGCCAACCATGCCAACGCAGGGGCGTTCGCCAAGCACAGAAGAAAGAGTCTGGCTTTCATGCCCGCAAACCACTGCGATTCCGCCGCTCATAAATTCAAAGGAAAAGCTGCCCACATTGCGCAAAATCCAGAGTTCTGGTGGCTCGTGCAGAGGATCGCGCTTCATCAGGGAGCCTGAGCGTGTGCCAGCGCGGCCCGCAATATAAATTTTGCCCCCCGCTGCACAATGTCCGGCAGTGTCTCCGGCATCACCTTTTACAGTGATGATTCCGCCAACATTCAGCCAGCCCACATCTGCTGCGGCCGGGCCATCAACAATAATCCGCGTTCCAGGCAGGCACATTGCGCCAACCCGCTGCCCGGGGTTACTGATCTTAAAGCGCAGTTCCCGGCCATCGCGATTCCAGAGAGCCGTGCCTATATCGTGTTGTCCTGATGCCAAGATCTGAAATTCGGTTTCGCCACGCTCTACATTTTCTGCAATTTTTTCAAGCAGAGCGCGTGTGCCCATCCGTTCGTGTCCTTGAACTGTGTTGATTCTTTGCATGGCATGTCCCTAACAAGCAAAGCTTATTTCAAGCGCATCTGCAACCGCCCTATCCAGGGAGACAAGGGCGTCTGAGCGGCCTACAGGCAGTGTGCTGTTGCCCACAGGCGCCATGAGCTTGCGCAATTCGGCATCAAAGGTGAGTACATAGTCAACAATGGCCTGTGCGCCCCGATCCACATCCAGGCGGCGCATCAGGCGCTGATCCTGTGTGCAGATACCAGTGGGGCAAAGGCCGCTGTTACAGGCATTGCAGCGGCCATGTTCATTGCCAACACAACCCAGAAGCTGGATTAAAAGCCGGCCGATGATTACTCCGTCTGCGCCAAGGCAGATTAGCTTGAAGGCATCGGCTGCGGCTGAGCCAGTGAGTCCAACTCCGCCGCCTGCCCAGAGGGGGATGCGTCCCTGTAAGCCCTGGGACGCCGCCGCCAGATAGCAGTCACGAAGTTTGGAAACGATGGGATGCCCCGTATGCTCCAGACTGACAGCGTTGGCAGCGCCCGTTCCGCCCAGAATCCCGTCAAGAAAAAAACCGCCGCATATTCCGTAAGGATCGCGCAATAAATTGTGATAAACAGCCACAGAGGTAGCGGAGGCCGCGCATTTGACCGCTACAGGCACCCGGAAGCCAAAGGCCGCGTTAAGCGAGAGGTGCATTTTCTGTACTGCTTCTTCAATGGAATAAAGACCCTGATGATTTGGGGGCGAATGGAGTGTGGTGCGCGGTACTCCGCGAATGGCCTGGATATGCGGCGCGACTTTCGCGGCTGGCAAGAGGCCGCCATCCCCGGGCTTTGCACCCTGGCCAATTTTGATCAGGATTGCGGCCGGATCGGCTTTCATCCGCGGAATGCTCTGCAAAATGCGATTCCAGCCAAAGTGGCCGGAGCCGATTTGCAGGATCATATATTTGAGGCGCTTTGATTCAAGCAGATTTTTGGGCATGCCGCCTTCGCCTGAACACATCCGAAGAGGGATTGAACAGCGCTCATTAAGCCAGGCTGTGGCCAGGGCCAGCGCCTCCCAGGCCCGGGTTGAAAGGGCGCCAATGCTCATGTCGCTGAAGATCAGCGGGTAGATCCAGCGCACTGGCGGACTTTGGCCTTTGAGAATCAGATTATCACCCTCTACATTCAAGGGCAGGTCTTTGGGCCTTAGCACACGCCCGAGAGGAGAGCGCAATTCAAAGGTATGCCGTTCAGAATCAAGCGCGGGATCAGTCATCTGGCTGATGCGGCCCACAACAATGGCATCCAGCGTTTTGGGCATGGCCAAATTGCTTCGGCCTCCGCGTTTTTGCGGCCCAGAACTATCAAAAAATGCCACGCGGTTATCAGGATTACGCACGGGGGCTATGGCTTGAGCCGGACAAACTTTTGCGCATAAGCCACAACCCACGCAAGACTTAACTGGAAAATTTTTACGCGGGATTTTTTGGCGAATTATGGGCCTTGGCTTAGCCTCATCGCAATTAGCTTTGCTTACAGATGCCGGAGATTTTGCAGGCAGGCAAGCTTCCAGGGCATCAAAGCTGCACACTGCTACACAATTGCCGCAACGGATGCAGCGCGAGGGATCATAGTTAATAATCCAGGCCAGATCATTCAGGCTCACATCCTGGGCATAGACCTGATCACTGCTCATTGCAGCCACCGCTGCACCTTAAGTTCATTATCAACAAGCAGCATTTCGCGCTCACCAGGGTAGATGTCCTGCCCTGTCCTGCGCTCAGGCAGGATTGCATTCAGCCCGCATACTTCGGAGGCAATGGCAAAGGTGTTTTTGGTGCCGCCCATGACCAGGGGGCGAAGCTTTTTGGAATCACAGAGAGCGAGCATTTTACCATCGGGAAGCAGGCCAATGATTGCATTTGGTCCGTTAATCTCAAGCTGGGAAAGAGATTCACGAATCATGGCCAGGGCAGCGGCATCTGGGCGTCTTGCGGCTTCGCTCGCTGGCAACGGCGTCAGGACATGCTTGTAATAACGCACGGGCCAGCCCAGTTCACGCAGAACATAGTGCATAGTATAGAGGAGATTTTGGGAGTCAGATTCAAAACCCGTATAACCGCGGTGCAGTTTGCGCTGGAATTCGGTATTGCGCGTGAAAAAGGTGTTTTCGCCATTGGCGCAAAGGGTATAGCCTTGGAGAAAAAAGGGATGGGCGGCATAGCGCATGATGCCATAATTGGTATTCTGGCGGCATTGGGTGACAATATTGCGTGCCAGCAAGCGCCCGTCTTCTTCCCAGAGATGGAAAAAGGCTGCAATGTCAAGGGGATCGCCGATTTCTTTCAAGGTGAATGTATCAGGCCAGAAAGAATAAACATAGCCGTCTGAATTTTCGTCCAGCATGCTGCGCAATGCAAGGCGCGTATCCAGGAGCAATTCTTCACGTTCCTTAACGCTGCGGTAACGATAGATTTCCGGCCAGTCATAATTGCGAAAAACATAGCGCGGCATGGCAGAAATGCGCAGATTGGGCTGATTTTCAACATCCGGCACCCACTGCGCTATCTGCACAAAGCCTTTTTCTTCCATGTAGCTGTTGACAATCTGTACACCTTTTTGCGTACAGGCCATGGAAAGCAGGGGCTTGTCCTTGTAATGGGCAAACACGCCCTCCAGATCCTGCATTACGAGGGCAAAACCGGAATTGTCATGCCCCTCCTGCTGGGGCAGCATAAGCTTCAGTGCAATGGACGGCGGCACAGGATCCAAGCATTTGATTGCGCCTATTCTGCACATTTTGACCTCCCATAAGCTGGCTATTTCTTTGCGCAGGGCTCAGAAAGGCGCAATGCCACTAAAACATCGCGCCTTCCTAACCCTGGCCTCGTTATTTGCGCATTGCGCAACCAGGAAATAAAGCAGGATCAATGCGCCCAAAGCAGTTCAGCATACTTGGGCAGTTCCCAGAGTTTGTCGTCAACCAGCCGTTCAAGTTTGTCAGTGTGATCGCGGCAGAAGTTCATTGCCGGAATGACCTTATCCCTGGCCTTGCGGGCCTGTTCCAGGGTATCGCTGATGCTTTGGGTCTGGGCAAGAGCCTCTTCCAGTTTGTCAAGCCCTTCTGAAAGGGCGGCGATTTCCGCATGGAGTTTGGCAAAGTGCCGTTCTTCAGCCTCTGCGCCTGCGCCATCAAGCACTTTGCGCACCTTGAGAACATTTTCAGCAGCCATTGTTTCAGCTTCGCGGGCCGGGGGCAGCACCTGGCCAAGGATCATGTCGGCCATGATCTGGCCCTCAATGATTATTGTTTTGGCATAGTTTTCCAGAAGAATTTCCTGGCGGGCAACAATTTCGCGTTCGTTGAGGATGCCATGACGCAAAAAAACATTCATCACTTCCGGGTCTGTATAATGCTCAAGCGCTTCCACAGTATTGCCATGGTTGGGCAAGCCCCGGCGGGCCGCTTCCACAGGCCACGTATCTGAGTAGCCGTTGCCGTTAAAAACGATGGGCATATGCTCCTTGAAAAGCCGCGGCAGAAGCTCTTGCAATGCGACATTCAGGCTTGCGCCGCCCGCCTGGGCGGCTTCAAGCTCAGTGGCAATCTCGTCCAGGGCGCAGGCAACAGCCGCGTTGAGCGCGATATTTACCGGGGCTACAGACTGGGAGGCGCCAACTGCGCGGAATTCGAATTTGTTGCCGGTAAAGGCAAAGGGACTTGTGCGGTTGCGGTCAGAGAGATCAACAGGCAAGGGCGGCAGGGTGGAAACGCCCACTTCCATTACAGGATTTTGGCGGTCTTTGGCCTGGCCGCCGCTGATGATGTTTTCAAGCACATCAGTCAGTTGCTCGCCAAGATAGACGGAGAGAATGGCTGGCGGGGCCTCGTTAGCCCCAAGGCGATGGTCATTGCCCGCTCCTACAGTGCCGAGGCGCAAGGCTGTTGCGTGCTTGTGTACTGCCCTGAGAACGGCGGCAAGAAATACCAGAAATTGGGCGTTGTCCTGGGGGGTTTTGCCTGGGTTGAGCAGATTCTGCCCGTCAGAATCGCAAAGTGACCAGTTGTTGTGCTTGCCACTGCCATTGACTCCGGCAAAAGGTTTTTCATGCAAAAGACAGATAAAGCCATGCTTGGCTGCCAGATGCCGCATCATGTTCATGGTCAGCATATTGTGATCGCAGGCAAGGTTGGCTTCCTCGTAAACCGGGGCGATCTCAAACTGGCCTGGGGCCACTTCGTTATGTCTGGTCTTGGCCGGGATGCCCAGTTCCAGGAGCTTTTTTTCCAAATCCTGCATGAAGCTCATCACTCGCGGCGGGATTGCGCCAAAATAGTGATCCTCCATTTCCTGGCCCTTTGGGGAGGCCGCGCCAACTAGAGTGCGGCCAGCCAGGCCCAGATCAGGGCGCAGGGCCGCGAGGTTTTCCTCCACCAGAAAATATTCCTGCTCCGGGCCGATCATGGCGCGAACATGGCTTGCACTCTGGTTGCCAAAAAGTCGCAAGATGCGCAGCGCCTGGCGCGAGAGGGCAGAAAGGGAGCGCATGAGCGGAATTTTGCGATCCAGGGCTTCTCCCGAATAGGAGTAGAAATATGTAGGAATGTGCAGGGTAGCGCCATTTGGTCCATCAATGATGAAGGCAGGGGATGTGGGATCCCAGGCTGTATAGCCTCGGGCTTCAAAGGTGGAACGGATGCCCCCAGATGGAAAGGAAGACGCGTCCGGCTCGCCGGAAATGAGCATCTTGCCGGAAAATTCGCTGATTCCCTGCCCATCTGGTGATGGGGAAAGAAAGGCATCGTGCTTTTCGGCGGTAAGCCCGGTCATTGGCTGAAACCAGTGGGTGTAATGGGTGGCGCCGTTTTCTATGGCCCAGTCTTTCATGGCATTGGCCACCACATCCGCAATTTCCGGATCAAGGCGCTTGCCATCGCGGATGGTTAGGGCAAGTTTTTTATAGACATCTTTGGGCAGACGTCTGCGCATTGTATCCAGGCCAAAGACCTTGCTGCCAAAAAGTTCTCCTGCGTCTGCGCCTTTTGTTGCACCGCTTTGGCCATGCGCAGGTTTGCTTGTCCTGGCCTTGGTTCTTGCCTCAGTTCTTGCTTTGCTCATTATCCCCTCCTTTTGAACTACAGCGTTATGGGGCATCCCTGAACATCCCTGAACATGGATGCCCCTTGCCAATTAAAGTGCCGGATTTCCGCGTTCGCCAGTGCGAATCCTGATTGCGTCCAAAACATCGCTGATGAAAATTTTGCCGTCTCCCACCTTGCCAGTACGGGCAGTCTGCATCACCGCATCCAGAATTTTTTCCAGGGCTTCATCATGGACAACCGCTTCAACCTTGACCTTGGGCAGGCAGTCCACCTGAATGGTTGAGCCTCTATAGACCTCTGTATGCCCGTGCTGTCGCCCAAAACCTCTGATTTCTGTGTAATTCAGGCCGTGGATGCCAAGCCTGGACAGTTCGTTCTTTACCGCATCGAACATACTGGGGCGAATTATGATCTCAAGTTTCTTCATGGCTTTTATCCTTTTGCGCCAGCTAGAGCGAATAGGCCCGTTCGTTGTGCTGGCTTAAGTCAAGGCCCATGTATTCTTCATCAGGCGTGACGCGGATGCCAACGAGGAAATCGACTATTTTCAGGATAAGCCTGCTCACCAGGTAAACGTAAACCCAGGTTCCGATGACCGAGACAAATTGCGCCCAGAGCAGATAAGCGTTGCCATAAAAGAGTCCATTGACTTCGTTAATGGCTGCGTTTGCAAAAAGGCCAGTAGCAAGCGCTCCCCATGTTCCCCCAAGGCCATGAATTCCAACCACATCCAGGGCGTCATCGTAGTGAAGCTTGTTCTTGAGCAAAACGCCGCCATAACAGACAAGACCGCCCACAAAGCCTATGAACATGGCTGGCAATAAGCCCACGAAGCCTGCTGCCGGAGTGATGGCAACAAGTCCGGCCAGTGCGCCGGAAACAGCGCCAAGACTTGTTGGCTTGCCTGTGCGCCAGCACTCCAGCGCAAGCCAGCCTAAAACTCCGCAGGCTGTGGCCAGATGGGTTGTCAGCAGCGCCTGTCCGGCAAGCGGGCCTGCTTGGAGCGCTGAGCCTGCGTTAAAGCCAAACCAGCCGAACCAAAGCAGCCCGCCGCCAAGAAGTGTAAGGGGCAGGTTGTTTGGACTAATAGAGCCAGTGGCGATGGAAAGCCTTGGCCCAAGGGCCTTGGCGCAGGCAAGCGCCCCAGCCCCGGAAGCCATATGCACAACTGCGCCGCCGGCGAAATCGATGGCGCCAAGCTGGGCCATCCAGCCGCCGCCCCAGACCCAGTGGGCCATGGGCGTGTAGGCCAGAAGCAGCCAGAGGCTGGAAAAAAGCAACATGGCTGAAAACCTGATCCGTTCCGCATAAGACCCGGAAACCAGTGCAACAGTGAGTACCGCAAACATACACTGAAAGGCCACAAAGACCGTATGCGGCAGATTGGAGGCGGCGGGAGCGGGAACGCCCTCAATGCCCTCCATGAAAATGTACTTCAGATTGCCGATAATTCCGGAAATATCTTCTCCAAAAGCCAGGCTGTAGCCAACTAATGCCCAAAGCGTGGTGATCAGCCCAAGTGCCGCGTAAGAGTGCATATTGGTTGAAAGCACGTTGCGCGAGCGTACCAGCCCCCCGTAAAAGAGCGCCACAGCAGGGGTCATTAGCATAACCAGAGTGGCGCAGATGATCACAAAGCCTGTATCTGCCGCATTCATCCCAAAAAACTCCCTCAAAAATGCAGTTGATGAGCCGGAAAATCCGGCTTGCAAAATGGCATCGCGCGATACGCGCCATTAGGCATAATTTGTGCCAGAGTGCTTTGGGGGGATTCTTTGTTTATAAGCTATTGAATTTTAGTGAAATTTTTTTGCTTGATTATTTTCTCCTTTTTTCATCCTGAAATAAATATACATAATCGTAGATAATTTTGGCAAACAAATTATTCGGGAGATCTTGTGTAGTAAAGAAAAAAGTCGAAATGATTGGAAAAGCGGTTCAAGTTTTGGCTTTAGAGGCGAAAAGTCTAAGAGTGGGAAGAAGGTTCACATAAAATTACAATTTCGTTGTTTTTGTATAAAAATTTTTTTACCAGCCTGGCATATTACGGATGTGCCGGAAAGGAGGGCAAAAGCTTGTGGAGTAAATATACAAAATTGTAGGATTTTAATTAACGCTTGGAATAGGGCTGTTTTATTTGGGAATGACGGAAATTTTTATAGCTAAGGGCGTATTTTGTCATTCTAAGGCCCATAATTCGTTCGGTAAGCCCAAGGGCTGTGGCGGCCCTGCCAAGATGGCCGCCGCTAGCCGTCAGTGCCTCCACAATGCTTGCTCGTTCCACTTCCTCCAGGCGTTCGCGCAATGTACCGTGCGCTTGTATATTGTTTTGAGCAGGCGCGCTTTTGCTACCAGGCTGATCATTGCAAGCGGAAGCATTTTTTAAAAGCGTCTTGCCTTGCAGGCCAGGCGGCAGGTGCTGGGGCAAAACCAGTCCTTCCGAACCCAGGAGCAGGACGGCCCGCTCCATGATATTTTGCAGTTCGCGGATATTCCCAGGCCAGCTATAGCGCTGAAGCAGATCCATTACCGCTAGGGAGAGGCGAACCTGCTTGCGTCCATTTAAGCCTGCAAAGCGTCTGAGAAAATGGTTGGCCAGGGGCAGAATATCCTCGGGGCGCTGGCGAAGCGGCGGAAGGTAAATGGGAAAGACATTCAGGCGGTAAAAAAGATCGCGGCGAAAAACTCCAGCTTCAACCATTTGCGCCAGATCGCGGTTTGTTGCCGCAATAATCCTTACATCACAGTGAATGGACTCCATGCCGCCAATTCTTTCAAAACTGCGTTCCTGAAGGACGCGCAAAAGCTTGGCCTGAGTGATTGGGGATAGCTCGCCAATTTCATCAAGGAACAGCGTACCCCCCTGGGCCAGTTCAAAGCGGCCCTTGCGCGTATGGGAGGCGCCAGTGAATGAGCCGCGCTCATGTCCAAAAAGCTCGCTTTCAATCAGATTTTCGGGGAGGGCCGCACAGTTTAGGGAAATAAAAGGTTTGGCATTTCTTGCGCTTGTGGCATGGATCGCCTTAGCGGCCAGTTCTTTGCCCGTTCCCGATTCACCCTGAAGAAAAACGGTGCTTGTGGATGGGGCTACCTGGGCAATTTGGGCATAAATTTGCTGTATGGATTCAGAATTGCCCACGAAGCCGCGCGGGCTTTGTGGGCTGACCCTTAGTTCGTTCATCCTGTCCTGACTTTCAAGGGCAGTGTGCGCCAGAAGTGTGGCGATTATTTCCAAAAGCCGCAGTTCTTCTTCAAGTGTGGCAGCGTCAGCAAGCAGGCTGTCCACTGACAGGGTGCCAACAACCTGCCCTGAACGCCTGATTGGCACACAAACAAAGGATATGCCGGATTTGCCCAAATTTCCTGCGTTGCCCTGGCCTAGATCGCGCGCCCCTGTGCGGTTGAGGAAAAGCGGTTCCGAGCCTATATCGGCAATGCACATTGGCTCGCCGCTGGCAATAACGCGCCCGGTTACCCCTTCGCCTGGGAGGTAACGCCCTCGCCTGCGCTGGGACGGCTTGAGTCCATAAGCCGCTTCAATGCGGATTTCACCACTATCAGGGGAAATGAGGGTTATTGTTCCGCGCATCATGCCCAGATGCGTGGCCATGAGACGCAAAGCGCTGTCAAGACACTCAGCCACATCCGTATCAGAGTCCACAAGCTTGGCCAGATCGCGCAAAAGCACTAATTGGCTTTCTTGGGTAACAGCGGCTGTCTGGCTCATGCAAACAGAAGGGCTGATCGGCTTTCAGTCGTGGGAAAATTCAATGCCACAGAAATCTTATTGTGCTTGCCTACAGTTCTTGGGCAGATGATCTTGGATTTGCTGGCGCAGGAGAAGTCGGCGTGGGTACGGGGGGAACTCCAGAAGCCGGCGGCGGCAGCTTTTGGGCTTCGGCTTCAGGGCTTGCAGCCTCAGCTTCCGGAGAAGAAGGCAACGGTCTATTTTCTTCAGGGTTTTGTCCAGCCTCAGGCAGCGGCTGGCGCGGCACTGCTGGCAAGGTATTATTCTCTGGAATTTCCTGAAAGCGGCTTGCTTCAATGGCTTTAATCTTTATAAGTTGTGTGCCAGGGATGGAAGCAAGCTCAGGCGCAAGAAAAAGGCTTGTTGGCCAGCAAAGGATTGTGGCCACAAGCGTACAGAAAAGCAGCGCTCCGCCTTTATGTGCATGGCGTACATAGCGGATTATGAAAAATCCGCCAAGAATCAATATGCCGGCAATGACGCGCAAAGCAGGCAGTTGTGTGAGGCTGTCAGCGTAAATTGTATAAGGATTTTCCGGGATCAGCGTCAAAAACCAGGCTTGGGAAAACTGGAAGCTTGAGCCAAGAAGAAAAACTCCCAGGCAGACAAAAAAGACGCAAACAAGCAGGCAGAAAAAGCGGCTACCAAGGGCAGACAGCTTGCAAAGAGCCTTGCCCAGCAGGGGGGCTGCAAGGCAAGCCAGGGCAACAGCCGAAAGCTGTGCCTGCTCTTGCGGAACAGTGAGGCTCAAGCCAAGCCCGAGAACAAGGCTGATCCACACGAGTGCGGATCCGTTATCCTTACGCGAGGCAATTAGAGTCCTGCCTGCCGAACTAAGCACTCTGGCCCATGATACGCCAAAGATCAGCATTAACCAGGGCAAAAGTCCGATTCCAAAAAGGGCCATGATCAGCCACCAATGAGGCGGCAGAGGCCAGGGAAGCTGAAAGCCGGAAGAAATGAGCGCCGGAAGTTCAGAAGCATTTTTGCCTGTGAGGATATTGGCGCAAAGCCAGCCTCCCCAAATAAGCAACAGGAGTACAAAGCCCAAAATGGCATCGCCACCCTGTGCGCGGCGCAGACTGCCGCGCCAGATCAGAAAGAGGAGGCTTGCTAATAGTGGTAGCGCAAGATGGAAAAAACCCCCGCAAAGCCCGGCCAAAGAGGCAAGCACAAAAGCAAGCGGTATGCTGAGCCAGGCGCGTTCAGCCTGCCAGCCATGGCAAAAGGCCGCCAAAGAAAAAATCATCATGGCTGCGGCTAGTGCCGCTGGCCCAACAAAATATCCCAAAGGAATAAAGATTGGCGCACAAAGCAGGATCAGCGCACCTGCCAAAGCAGCCTGTATGTCAAAGCCTGCGGTACGCCCAAAAGACCAGACAGCGAGAAGCGCAAGATAAGCGCCAGTAAATGCTGCCAGAGGATAAAGCAGGTCTGGCAGATTGAAGCTCAAAACAGGGAGTGGCGCAAGCAGGGCCATAAACCAGACAAAGCCCGGCCAGGAAGCGCTGAAAGCCAGCAAATTTAAGCCATGGCTACCCTGTCCTGAATACGAGAGAAAATCGAGGATGCTTTTCGCCTCCGCAGGGCAATATAGCGCCTTAGCCTGCCAGGCTTGCCAAAAATTCGGCCAGACCTGCGCACAGAGGATCAGCAATAGCAAAAGCGGTCCTATTTTTGCCGCAGTTTTGAAAAACAATGCCTGCTCATATTCCATAGCGGCAGAATCATTCGCGCTTGCTGCGTCTGATTCAGCAAGTGGCGAATCATCGAGTTCTGTAATGTCTTTCTCTGCCTCCTCTGAGGTTGTTCCCAAGGCTGCGCCGAGGGGAGAACTGCCGCGATTAGGATTTTCTTCGCCCTGGGCGCTGGCCGAATATTCCACTGAAGCCCCCTTGGGCTGTTCAGGGCTGTGGACGCCTTGCGCCGCTGAGGGGGGATTTTCTGGAGAATGTGCCGCTGAACTGGAATTTTCTGGCATGGGGATTGCGGTATTCGAGGAAAGAGTGCTGTTTTTGGCTTGGCCTGAGTCGCTGATTTGGCTCATCTCCAGCTCCTGTGCGGCGCTTTTGGGCAATGCCCACATTTTGTGGCAAATCCTGAAAATGCGAGACTATTCTTGCAAGATTACATGGCGCACTTGGCTTGCGTCAAGTTGCATCTCCAGATTCGCGGCATCATGCAAGAGGCCGAAGATAGGCGCAAGAGTGGCGGCATCCAGGGTCTTTTTTGTGGTTTTAGGGAGTTTGAGGCTAAATGTTGCTGTTCTTTTGGAAAAATTGCCTGCCATGAGCCAGAGATTGCCGTTTGGCAACTGCGTTGCCACGGCAATTACTCCGGGCTTGCTGCTGGCCTTTGGGCCAAGCCCTGGTGTCCAGACCGCAAGGATTTGTCCAAGCGCCAGGCCAAGGTTCTTGCGTGATTCCAGCAGTTTTCCCAGGCTTGCGTCTCCCATTTTTTCTGCGGAGGCCGACTTTTTAGAGGTTGAAGCTGGCTTCACGCTTTCAGGTAGGAAGTCAACTCTGCCCAACTCAGCAGGGTTGAAAAAGGCCAGCCCTGGCAAAGCAATGCGAAAGGATAATTCAAGAGGCAGATCCGAAGATGCTTTAAGCCCTGGAGGCCCTGATTCGGCTTTGGAATCAGATACTGTGGAATTCACCAGGGGGATACCGCGCACAAGCCGCGATTGTTTGCCCCCAAGAGCCAAGAGCGAGCGCAAATGCAACGCTAAGAGGCGTGTATCCTCCCGGTCAGTGGCGGCTTCAAGGGCTTCGGGAGGGATCTCTAAACGGCAGAAATCCAGCGGGCCAGCAAGCAAAAAGGGGGTGAGTTCTTCTGGCAGAATTTCACTCTGCATTGCCCAGCCACCGTAACGGTGTATTTCGCGGCTGGCTGTGAAAAGCGCCTCCAGGCCGGGATTAAGCAGATCTGCGTCAAAATGTTTTTGAATCTTCTGAATATTTTTTGGTGTTTTTCCTTCTGCCGCCATTCCCAAAGGTCCAGGCTCACGGCTTGGCTCTAGTCCAAGAAGCGCAGAAAATGCCAATCCGTTCAGGCTTTGTCCATAAAGTCCGGTTTGTCTGATTATATCTGCGGAGATAACTTGTCGAGCCTGGCCGCTGGGATCTGTCCAGAGCAAAACCGGGTGCAGGGGATATTTGCTGAAACGGTAAAGCCAGCGGCGTCTTATCCCGTCCGCTCCCTGAATTTCGCCACTTGCGGCCCAGCCGCCCTCGGGCAAAGAGTCGCTGAAAGGAAGCTGATCGCGCTTGAGCCTAGCTGGTAGCAAGCCCTTGGCATAAAAATAGTCCAGACTGGCCGAGTCCAGGACATTGCCCTGCCATTGGCCCTTGGCTTTGGGCAGCTTGTTCCAGTCAGCCTTTGGCGCTTCAAGCATGGCATAAAGGCCGCCGTAGCCAAAGACATGCTGCGCCTGGAGAAAAAAATCAGCCCCCATGCCTGTTTGCGCTGGCAAAATACTGCCGCCTAACTGTAAGCCTGCCTCTTCAATGGTTTGGGCCAGGCGTTGGAAGTCACTTTCGCTGCCAAGAGCAGAATCCAAACGCAGTGCTGCGGCAGATCCATGATTGGCAATGGTATTGTCAGCTGCGTTTTGACTGTGCCAAAGGCTTGCATCTTCGGCTGAGGCGGCAAGATAAAGCCCCTGAATCCCATAGCTGGCAAGTTGTGCGAGGCTTTTTTCCTGCATCAGACTGCGGAATAGGCCAGGAACAGGCTTTGAAAACTGATCGCGGGCGCTGAGCCACAGCCAGTTGGGCGCGGCCTTGAGCAGTACTTCCGAACGGCCTCCGGCATTGTTGCGCCAGAGAAGCTCGCTTCCTGAGACTTGGGCGCTTAGTTGCCCGGCGCTTTTGAGCATGGACTGATTAACTAGCCATTGGATATAGCCGGGATCTGGCCTGGGCAGGGCAGATTTAGAAGAACTCGCGTTTAAAATAGCTTGTTCTTGGCCTTTGGTCGGGAATTTTGGCTTGGCGCAGGCCAGAAGGCTGTTTGCGGCACAGCAAATCAGCAGAACTGCAATTATCCTGCGCAAGCGCTGCACGAGATTCATGAAGTTTCTGCTGAAGAACTGGCGCACGATTTTTCAAAATTTTTAGCTTGTGTCCAGAGTTCGTCTTTCTGATCCAGGCTCAGGCTGGCAAAATCATCTCCACGTGCTTCTGCCAGTTCTTCCATTTTTCTGAAGCGGCTTAAAAAGCGCAAATTGGCGAGTTCCAGGGCTTCGCTTGCTTTAATCCCCTTGCGCCTGCCAAGCTCCACAAGGCTAAAGAGCAAATCGCCGAATTCGTGTTTCATGGCGTCAGGATCTGAATTTGCGGAAGCATCCAGCCATTCCAGCCATTCAGCTTCAACCTGCTGTTCCACTTCTTCATCGCCATCTTCATCTGGCCAGGTAAAACCTACGCGGGCTGCTTTTGAATGGATGCGGTATGCCTTAATCAAGGCAGGAAGAGATGTGGGAAGACTGGAAAAAAGCCCGGCGCTTGCTTTTGCCTTGTCTGCTTCCTGTTTGCTTTCTGTGCGCTTTATTGCTTCCCAGGCTGCCAGCTGTTCCGCCATATTGGCAAAGTGTGCGCCTGCAAAAACATGCGGGTGGCGGCGGATCATTTTTGCACGGCTGTCATTCAAGGCATCTGCAAGGGAAAAATAGCCGCGCCTGGCATAAAGCCTGGCCACGAAGAGCAGTAAAAAAGCCAGATCGCCAAGCTCAGAACAGGCATCTTTGGGATCATTGGCCCTGATTGCGCTTACCAGTTCATGGCTTTCTTCAATCAGGTAGTCCGCGAGGCTTTCCGGGCTTTGCTCCCTATCCCATGGGCATCCATCTGGCCCAATAAGGGTTTCAAGCACTTCGGAAAGCGCTGCAAGAGACTCCTGATCCTTGGCAAGCATTAACTCTTTTGTATCGGCGCAAGCCTTATCTGCCATAATTTATTCCTTTCCTGAATTTTGGACGCCTGAACTTGCGATTGTGTGAGGGCATAAGGCTGCTAGTGTATCTTGGACGAATTTTGGCTGAGCCAGGCAGCCAGTTCTGGCGGAAGCCATTGGCGGATTTGTTCAACAAGATTCTGAAAATAGGGCAAGGCGCGGGAAGAACGCATAAATTCGGCATCCTGGAAGAACTTTTGCAGCACAAGCAGGGCCAGACTCCAGAGGATTACTCCCTTGCAAAAGCCTAGGATGCCCCCGGCAAGGCGATCAGCCCAGGAAACAAAGGAAAATTCCAGGATTTTGTGCATTATTCTGGCCAGGATAGCCACAAGACACAGAACCGCTATAAAGATTAGCATACAGGCCAGAATATTGCGCCAGCCAGGGTTGCTTGTAAAAGTCAGATACGTGGAAAGCTCGGCGTAGAAATGGCGCGCTGCCCAAAAACCGCCAAGCAGGGAGACAATGCCCGCAACTTCACCAACAAAGCCGGTATGCACACCGCGCATGGTAAATAAAGCCATGCTGAGAACTATGATCAGATCCAGGACATCCTGGCCCATTGCGCCTCCGAGATGGGCAACATAGCAAAAGCCCAAAGGCTAGACAATCTGTGCGCGGGATGCCTGGCTATACAGGAAATGTTTCTTGGGCTAGCTTTGGGCAATGAGCAAGCTTTCGGAAATCCAGCTTGAGGCTGGCGGGCGCACATGGCGGCTTGTGCGGCCTGCAAGCCTCGATGAGCTATGGGAGGGCATGGTTCAGGAAGGATCAGCTTTTGAAGATGAGCGGATACCTTACTGGGTAGAGTTATGGCCGTCTAGCATTGCCTTGGCTGAATGGCTTGGGCAATGCAAAGCGGCGCTTAAGGGCAGGCTCTGTATAGATCTTGGCTGTGGCCTTGGTTTGAGCGCTCTGGCTGGAGTCTGGCTTGGAGCGCGTGTGCTGGCCCTGGATTATGAGGAGAACGCCTTGGTTCACTTGCGCCAGAATGTGCTGCTTAACGCTTTGACAAGCCCTTGGCTTGCAGTCATGGACTGGCGCAATCCGGCATTGCGCAGAGGCGCGGCTGAACTGGTTTGGGGCGCTGATATTGTTTATGAAAAACGCTTTGCACGACCGATTCTGGATTTTTTGGCCCTGAGCCTTGCCGATGGCGGGAGGGCCTGGATTGCTGAGCCGGGAAGGAATATCTTTGATCATTTCCTGAAGTTGCTTCCCGAATCTGGCTTTGCTGGCAAAGTTATCCATGAATCACACGTAAAATGGCCGGGTAATACTGCGCCGGAAGCCAGTGTTGCAATCTGGGAGCTGACCCGCAGGGTTTGAATTTTTTGCGCGGATTGCGCTTATAGATGGGGTGGAGATGGACAAGCTGGTTCGTTGCGGCGTTTCCCTTGAAGAAAATTTATTGCGGCCTTTTGATGATCTTTGTGCGCGAAAGGGCTATGCCAGCCGCTCTGAGGCTGTGCGCGATCTGATCCGCAAGTCTTTGGCTGAAGATGAATGGAGCAATGCCGAGGGCATACGCGCAGGTACGCTAACCCTGGTCTATGACCATCACAAGCATGATCTTGCCAGGCGGCTTATGGCCCTTGAACATGCCGATCACGACATCATTCTAAGCACCATGCACCTGCATCTTGACCATTATAATTGTCTGGAAGTGCTGGTCTTAAAGGGAGAAGCTTCGCGGGTGCGCACCTTGGCTGAGAAGCTGCTTTCCTGCAAGGGGGTAAAGCAGGGGGCATTTGCGCCAGCGTCTTTTGTGGGCACGGTGGACGCTAGCCAATCAGGCCAGCCACATTGAGACGCCCCAGGGCGCGCTCAAGCGCGGCTTCTGCGCGTTTTACGTCAAGGTCTTCCCTGCGTTCGGCAAGCCGTTTTTCTGCGCGTTCCTTGGCGGCCCGGCAGCGTGCGGGATCAATATCACAGGCCATTTCTGCGGCTTCGGCAAGTACACTGCAAACATTGTTGTTCACATCCACAAAACCGCCGGAAATGAAAAGATGCTCGTCTTTGCCGTTTGCGCGGTAGCGCAAAGTTCCTGTTTTCAGGGCGGAAAGCAGGGAAACATGCCGCGGCAGGACACCAAATTCACCCTCACTGCCTGGGCAGATAACCATCTCTACCTCAGTGCCAAGAACCTTTTTTTCTGGTGTGACTACTTCCAGTTGCAAAGTTCCCATGCTTGCTCCGCCAAAACCGTGCGCCGCAAGGGCGCACGGTTGGATAAGATGTCTTTTCGGATCTAGGCTTTTTCCTCGGCCTTTTTGCGTGCCTCGTACTTGGCTACAGCTTCCTGAATGTCACCGACCATGTAAAAGTCGCTCTCAGCAAGGTGATCATATTCTCCGTCAAGGATGCCCTTGAAGCCGCGAATCGTATCTTCAAGCTTCACATACTTGCCCGGGGTGCCCGTGAAAGTTTCGGCAACATGGAAAGGCTGGGAAAGGAAGCGCTGGATGCGCCGCGCCCTTGCTACGGTAAGCTTGTCTTCTTCAGAAAGCTCATCCATACCCAGAATGGCAATAATATCCTGGAGTTCCTTATATTTTTGCAGAACCATCTGCACGCGTCTTGCCACTTGGTAATGCTCCTCGCCAACCACATTGGGATCGAGAATACGCGAGGTGGAGTCAAGCGGATCCACAGCGGGGTAGATGCCAAGCTCTGCAATCTGGCGCGAGAGTACCAGTGTGCCGTCAAGGTGCGAGAATGTGGTTGCAGGGGCCGGGTCAGTCAGGTCATCAGCAGGCACATAAACCGCCTGTACCGAGGTGATTGAGCCGTTGTTGGTAGAGGTGATCCTCTCCTGCAACGCGCCAAGGTCTGTGCCCAGTGTGGGCTGATAGCCCACGGCGGAAGGCATGCGCCCGAGCAGGGCTGATACCTCTGAGCCAGCCTGGGTGAAACGGAAGATATTGTCAATGAAGAGAAGCACATCCTGATGCTCTTCATCACGGAAATACTCGGCGCAGGCCAGGGCGGTGAGCGCCACACGCGCACGCGCTCCCGGAGGCTCGTTCATCTGGCCGTAAACCAGAATTGCGCGGTCAAGAACGCCTGCTTCCTTGAGTTCATTGTAGAGGTCATTGCCCTCGCGCGTGCGTTCGCCCACACCTGCAAAGACCGATGAGCCTCCGTGTTGCTTGGCGATATTGTTGATCATCTCCATCAGGATAACGGTCTTGCCCACGCCAGCGCCGCCAAAGAGGCCCATTTTGCCGCCCTTGGGGAAGGGCACGAGCAGATCAACCACCTTGATGCCTGTCTCAAGCAATTCAACTCTGGTGTCCTGCTCCGTGAATTTTGGGGCTTCACGATGGATGGGATAATATTTTTCGCTCTTGACTGGGCCAAGTCCGTCAACTGGGTTGCCAATGACGTTGAGGATACGCCCGACAGCAGGCTGGCCCACGGGCACCATGATTGGCTTGCCTGTATCGACAACCTTCATCCCGCGCACTAGGCCCTCAGTGGCGTCCATTGCAATGGTGCGAACCGTCTTGTCGCCAAGGTGCTGGGCAACTTCGCAGATTAGTTCTGGCGCATCTTTGTTATTGGGATTTTTGATTTCAAGGGCAGTGAAGATGTCCGGCAGATGCCCATCATCAAATTCCACATCCACCACAGCGCCGATGACCTGGGTGATTTTGCCTGTATTTTCGCTCATGTCCTCTCCTTGGCCTGTTTAGCCATTGAGCGCCTCAGCGCCGCCTACTATATCAATCAGCTCACTGGTGATGGATGCCTGCCTGGTCTTGTTGTAAAGCAAGGTCAGTGTATTGATTAGATCGTTACAGTTGCGCGTGGCGTTGTCCATAGCTGCCATGCGCGCGGCATGCTCGCTTGCGGCAGTATCCAGAATTGCGCGGTAAAGCTGCACCTTGATATAGCGCGGCAAAAGATCCGCAAGCAGCTTGGCTTCACTTGGCTCATAAATATACTCACATTCCGGGCCGCAAGCTTCCTTAGCGCGCTCCTCCGCAGGGGCGTGCAGCGGCAAAAGCCTGAGAACACGGGGAGGCTGCTGCGCCATGGACACAAATTCGCCATAAACCAGCCAGACTTCATCAAGCTCAAGCCCCGTATAGGCGTGGATCACTTCCTGGGCCACTGTGCTGACCAGGGAAAAATCAGGATTGTCCATGCGGTCGCCGAAGGAGCTTTTGATTGGGTATGAGCTTTTGCGAATGGCATCGCGCCCTTTCCGGCCTACGCAGACAAAGGACACATCCATGCCCTCAGAGCGCTTGCCTTGTGCCAGCTTCATTGCCTCACTGACCAGGTTGGAGTTGAAGCCACCGCAAAGGCCGCGATCTGATGTGAGCAAGATAATGGCGCAATGTTTTTTTTGTTCATGCGCACTCAAGAGCGGATGCCCGCTATCTTGAACTTTGGCCGCAAGATCGGCAACAACCTGGCGGTATTTGGACGCATAAGGCCGGAAGCGCTCAATGCGCCCTTGTGCGCCACGCAGTTTGGCCGAGGCCACCATGTTCATGGCCCTGGTGATCTGCTTGGTCTTGCGGACGCCGACAATCTTCAGTTTTACGTCTTTGAGTGACGGCATGGACTACCCCTGCGCGGCCACGGACTGACGGGACTTCTTGAAAGCCTCTACAGCCTCGCCCAAACCCTTGGACACAGCCTCGTCAATGACTTTTTTCTCCTTGATGGCGTCCAGGACATCCTTGTGCGTTTCCCTGAGGTAGCGGAGCATCTCGGCTTCAAAATCGCGAATTTCGGCCACAGGCACGTCGTCCATGTAGCCATGTGTAGCCGCCCAGATTGAGGCTACCTGCTCCTGTGCAGGCATGGGCTGGTATTGCGGCTGCTTGAGCAATTCCACCAAACGCGCGCCACGCTCAAGCTTGGCCTTTGTGGACTTGTCGAGATCCGAGCCAAACTGGGCAAAGGCGGCAAGCTCGCGATACTGCGCAAGATCCAGGCGCATGGTACCGGCCACCTGCTTCATGGCCTTAATCTGGGCTGCACCGCCCACACGCGAGACCGAAAGGCCAACATTGATTGCCGGGCGCACACCTGCGTTGAACAGGTTTGGCTCCAGATAGACCTGGCCGTCTGTGATCGAGATCACGTTAGTAGGAATGTAGGCAGAAACGTCTCCGGCCTGGGTCTCAATGATTGGAAGCGCGGTAAGCGACCCGGCGCCAAGCTCATCAGAGAGTTTGGCTGCGCGTTCCAAAAGCCTAGAGTGAAGATAGAAGACATCGCCGGGGAATGCTTCGCGTCCTGGCGGCCTGCGCAGAAGCAAGGACATCTGGCGGTAAGCCACAGCCTGCTTGGAAAGGTCATCGTAGATGATCAGGGCATGCTTGCCTGAGTCGCGGTAATACTCAGCCATGGTGCAACCAGTATAGGCGGCAATGTACTGAAGCGGCGCAGGGTCAGACGCAGTTGCCGAAATAATTGTGGTGTATTCCATTGCGCCATGCTTGCGCAATACATCCGCCACAAGGGCTACAGAGGATTTCTTCTGGCCAATGGCAACATAAAAGCAATGGATGCCTGTTTCTTTCTGGGCCAAAATTGCATCAATGCAGACGGCGGTTTTGCCTGTCTGGCGGTCGCCGATAATCAGTTCGCGCTGGCCGCGGCCAATGGGCGTCATCGCGTCAATGGCCTTTAATCCTGTGGGCATTGGCTCATGCACGCTTTTGCGGGCGATTATTCCAGGGGCCTTGATTTCCACAGGGCGCATTTCTGTGGCGTCAACTGGTCCAAGGCCGTCAATGGGCTGGCCCAGTGGATTAAGCACACGTCCCATTACCTTGTCGCCAACAGGGACGGAGAAGATTTTGCCTGTGCGCTTTACCGGGTCACCCTCCTTGATGCCCACATCCGGGCCAAGCAAGGCCACGCCGACATTGTCTTCTTCAAGGTTAAGCACCATGCCCATGACCCCGCCGGGGAATTCGAGCAATTCCATGCTCATGGCATTGTCCACGCCATGCACACGCGCAATGCCGTCACCGACATAAAGCACAGTGCCGGTTTCGCTCATTTCTACGCGCTGCTCGTAATTCTGGATCTGATCTTCAATGATCTTGCTGATTTCTTCGGCCTTGATCTGCATCCGTTATACTCCCCTCTTGAAGGTCTCCCTAAGAATTCCCAGCTGCGCACGCAGGCTTGAATCCATGACCCTGTCTCCGACAGAAAGTACCATTCCGCCCAGGATTTCGGGATCAACATGGAAGCTGATCTCCATTGTTCCGGCGCATTTTTTCTGAAGTTGGGCCTTAATTTCTTCCTGTTTGGCCTTGGATAGCTTGATGGCTGTGGTTACGCGCCCGCGCAACACGCCATTGGCTTCATCCAGCTTGATATTGTACCATTCGGCAATGTCTCCAAGCTGCCCCAGACGCCCCTTGTCTGCCAACAGGAAGCAGAAGTTGCGCATGATTTGGTCCGCGCCGAGTTTTTCCAGCACAGCGCCGATAACGCCTTTCTTTTCGGCCACGCTCACAGTGGGGCTTTTGAAAGTTGCGGCAAGCTTTGGCATTGCTGCTATCAATTCCCGCAAATCTGCAAGGCATTGTCCATGCGCGGTCAGAGCGTCAACGCCCTCCTTGCGCGAAAGATCAAACATAGCCCCAGCATATCTTCTGGCCACAATTGTGTCAGTCACTGGAGCACCACCTTGTCAAGGGATTTAGCAATGAGCTTGTCGTGATCTTTCGCCGTCAGCCTGCCCTGAAGAGCCTTGCCTGCGGCCTCGATAATCTCATCCGCCACTTTTGCGCGAACTTGCTCAAGCACAGCGCGGCTTTCATTTTCAGCGGCGCGTCTGGCCTGCTCGACAATTTGGCCTGCCTGGCGCGTGGCTTCATCCACAATGCCCTGTTTCAAGCGCTCGGCCTGGGCACGGCTCTCATCAAGAATGGCCTTGCGTTCGGCTTCAAGATTGGCGATGCGCTGTTCAATTTCTGCGAGATTTTCTTTTGCCTCAGCGCGCCGTTTGTCCAGTTCGTTAAGAGTGTCCTGGATAGTCTGTTTGCGGTTGATGAAGAAGCGCCTTATCAGGCCGCCAACAAAATACCAGAGGATTCCACAAAACAGGACAATGTTGGCAATACGCCAGGCAAAATCGCCCCAGCGCGGGGCATGCGCTTCCGAAGCCCAGGCGCTACTTGCCAAGCCAAAAAGAAGCAATGCTGGCAAAAGGAGTTTGCTTGCAATAAGTTTCAATGGCCCCCCAGTATGCTGAGTTCCTGACTCCCTGGCCTTAGCCCAGGAGTTTTTGGCCAAGTTTTGCCGAAAAATCGTCAATGCCGTCACGCAGGGCAGTGAGCGCCGCTTCGGCTTCACCATTGATCGTTGCACGGTTTTTATCCAGAAGTTCCCTGGCGCTTTGCTGCGCTTTGCCAAGAATGTTGTCCTGTTCGCCAAGGCCCAGCTTGCGCGCTTCCTCGCGGGTAAGCGTTCCCTCGGCGTGGGCGCGGGCAAGCTCAGCCTCGTAATTGGCAAGCTTGGCCCTGGCCTCGTTGCTGACGTTGTCGGCATCGCCTGCCAGACCGTCCATAATGGCATTGCGTTTCTTGATTATCTCGCGCACGGGACGAATTAGCAAAATATTGAGTACAAAAATGGCGACAATAAAATTCACAAACTGGAAAAGCATGGTGATATTGAGATCAAGCATCCAGCATATCCCCGCTGTGCCTGTTGCCACCGGCTTTCAAGAAGGCGGCATCGGCAAAAGGAATTTTCAAGACAGGCAAGCATAGCTTGGGCGCATTTTTCTGTCAAAGGTTATTGCCAGCTTCTCGCGCGAATCAATTTTTGTAAAAGGCATTCCCGGCGGCAATCTGCTTAAATTGCGGGAAAGCCTGAATAAAAAAGGCCAAATTTCTGCGCGGTCAGAATTTTACTGGCAAAGGCTGAATGGTCAAAGTCCAAGCTGCCTTTCGATTTCCGTGAGCAGATCTGGCAGAGGCAGTGCCGCATTAAGGATATAATCCGCACTTTCATGATAAAGCGCCTCGCGTTCAGCCAGGGTCAGCGCAAGTTCTTCAAGGAGGCTTGCTTTCCCAAAGGCTGGCCGCTGTTCGGGCAAAGGCTCAAGGGAAAGTCTGTGGGCGAGGATTTGCGGCTCTGCCTTTAGCCAGAAAACTGTGCCCATTTCGCGCATAAACTGACGGTTTTCGGCGTCCAGAACTGCCCCGCCGCCAGTTGCGAGGATGACTGGCCTTGTATTTAAGGTTTTGGCGCAGATTTCCCGCAAGGCTTCTTTTTCTGCTACCCTGAAATAAGGCCAGCCTTTTTTGGCAACTATTTCGGCAATGCTTGCGCCGGATTTTTTGCTGATCAACTGGTCAAGATCGCAGAATGGAAGCGCATGTCGCAAGGCCAGGGCCTTGCCCAGACTGCTCTTGCCTGCACCGCGCATCCCGGTGAGGAAGATGAATTTGGCCTTCCGGGTATTATTCTCCGCTTTCACTGACCTTCCCTGCCGAGATAGCGGTTAAGGCGGGAATGAAGGGTCTTGCGCGTGATGCCCAAAATGCGGGCGGCCTCGCTTTTATTGCCATTGAAACGCGCCAGTGTTTGCAGAATGACGGCGCGTTCAACGTCTTCAAGACTGGGATTGCCCGAAAGCTCGAAATGCGGGGTGAAACTGTTTTCAGGAACGCCAGCATAGCCTTTGTCTGGCGCGGGATTAGCCAAAGACGCTGACTCCTCTGCTCCGCCAAAGCTGTTTTGCGTAGCGCTGTGACTTATTTTCGAGAACATGCGTTCCGGCAGTTCCCGTTCACCAATATGGCTTGCCGGCATTAAGATGATGGCCCGTTCCATGACATTTTCTAGCTCGCGCACATTCCCGGGCCAGGAGTAGCGGGTAAGTCTGCCCAAGGCAGATTCGGCGAAGCCGGAAAATTGCTTGTGGTTGCGCGCGGCAAATCTTTCGGCAAAGAAACTTGCCAGGATGGGAATATCCTCCGGGCGCTCGCGCAAGGACGGCATGGTCAGGCAAAGAACATTCAGGCGGTAATAAAGATCCTCGCGGAAGCGTCCGAGACGGACTTCTTCAGTAAGGTCGCGGTTAGTGGCTGCGATTACACGGCAATCAACAGCTTTAGGCTGGCTTCCGCCAACGCTGAGCAATTCTTTTTCCTGGAGTACACGCAAGAGCTTGACCTGCATGGGGTGAGTAAGCTCACCAATCTCATCAAGAAAAATTGTTCCCCCGCCTGCCTTGATGAACAGCCCGTCGTGACGTTTGTCCGCGCCGGTGAAAGCTCCTTTTTCATGGCCGAAAAGTTCCGAGGACAGCAGTTCTTCGCTCAGAGCGCCGCAATTTATGGCTACAAACGGGCCGTTTTGGCGCAGGCTTTGCCGATGCAAGGCTTTTGCGGCCAGTTCCTTGCCTGTGCCGGATTCGCCAGTGATCAGCACTGTCGCCTCGGTTGGCGCCACTGTACGCAGCATCTGCCAGAGGCGCTCAATGGCCTTGCTCTGGCCGATGATTCCGTGGCTGCTAGCCAGGTGTGCGCCGGCATTTTGATCTTCCTGCTCCTTGCAGGCCAGACTTTGAGCCAGATCGCGGGTAAGGCTGGCATTTTCGCGGGCAAGCTCCGATTGAGCAAAGACATTGCGCAAAGAAACTTTAAGCCGGGCAAAATCAAGGGGCTTAGCAAGATAATCGTAAGCGCCAGCTTTTACGGCCTCCACTGCTGATTCGACTTCGGAATAGGCTGTCATGATCAGAATGGGCAGATTGGGCTGCTGGGCGCGGATTTTTCTTAATGCGCCCATGCCATCAAGGCGCGGCATACGCATATCCATCAGCACCAGGTCAAAATTCTGCCCATCGCTGGAGCAGAGGCTGACAGCCGCAAGGCCGTCCTCGGCCTCCTTGACAGCATAGCCCCACTGGGTAAGCAGCTTCGCAAGCATTGTCCTGTGGCTTTGGTCATCGTCTGCAATCAGAATATTAAGTTGTCCGTTCATGCCTTGCCCCTGGAAGAATAATTCGAAAAATAGTTCCTGAGTCAAGCCCCTGATGGCTTGTGACCTGAATAGATCCCCCGTGCCTGGCTACAATTCCCTGGCTTATGGGCAGGCCGAGACCGCTACCGTTGGCCTTGGTGCTGAAGTAGGGCGTAAAGATCTGTTTTAATGCCTCTTTTGGAATACCCGGCCCGGTATCGCGCACAGCTATTTGCCAGCCGTCCCCTGAGCGGGAAAGGGATAGCTCAACAGTGCCGCCGCTTGGTGTGGCCTGGATGGCGTTGAGCAGGAGGTTGAAAATGGCCTGAAGCAATTTGTCCGCATCAGCAGTAATCCGCGCCTCGTGGAAAGGATTCGTGCTTTTGAGGGCTATTCCCTTGGCCTCGGCTTCAGGAAGCGCCAGGGCGTATGCCTTGCGCTGAAGCTCGGCAAGATCACATTCCGCAAGGCGCAGGCTTGACGGACGGGCAACGGAAAGCAAGTCGCCAAGAACGCGGTTCAGGCGTTCTGTTTCTGTAACCAGAAGTTCAGCAGTGGCGCGGGCCATGGGATCGGCCTTTAGCTTTTCTGCCAGATAGGTAGCATAGCCGCGGATGGCGCTTAGGGGGTTGCGCAGTTCATGTGCCAGACCAGCCGCAAGATTGCCCAGGGAGGAAAGGCGCTCCTGCTGTCCCAAACGCTCCTCAAGGCGGCGGATTTCGCCCATTTCGCGGAGAATGAACAAATACCCGCAAAAAGCCTGGCTATCTGATTTAGCTGGCAAAAGGGGGTTGCTGATCTTTATGGCTGAAAGATTCAGCGGCTCGTCTGGCAGTTCAGGACGCGAAAGAATTATTTCCCTCTCCGCAATGCGCTTATTTTCGTCAAGCTCGCGGAAAATTTCCTGCCATTGCGCTTGCGACAATAGGGGTGACTGGCAAAGTAGGGCTTCTTTTTCGTCAGGTAACTGGAAAAGAGCGCGGCTTAGCTGGTTGCCGAGGCGCAGACGGCCAGCGGCATCGGTAACAGCCAGGCCACCTGGATAACTTTGGATGACCTGGCTGGCCAGGGCCTCAGCGCTGGCCAGCTTGCGGCGTGAGATCTGGTACTGGTAGACCAGTTTTCCCAAGGCCAGCAGTGCGAGGACAGCAAAAATACTTAATCCGGCATTGAGCCAGAGCTGTCTTGCATAGGTGGAGAGATGGGTTTTGAAAAAGGCGGCATCGAAAGCGACAAAGATATAGGCGGGCAGGGCTTTGTCGGGGGAATTTTTGAGACGCGGCTTTTGGCCTCCAACAAGCCTTTCCGGGGCAAAGCGCTTCCAGGTTTCGTAAATTTGCGGTTCATAGGGGCTGAAGCGCCCCTTGGTGATTGCCCCAGGCGCAAGTCCGGCAAGTTCCGCCGGGGAATAGAGAACGCGGCCTGTAAGCTCGCCATTGCTGTCGACCAGAATCTGGCCGCACCCGTTCAAAATGGAGATCCAGGCTATGCCGGGCTGCTGGCTGACTTCATTCAACAGTTTTCCGATTTCCCGCTCATCGTGCCTGCCATCTAAAAAACGCACTCCGCCTTCAATGGCCCAGATTAGTGAATCCGCGCGCTCATGCATCAAATCAAGCATCTGATCGCGCTCGGTTTCAATCCCCTGTTCCACAAGCCACCAGCCCAGTGCAAGGCCAATAAGTCCGAGGAAGCTGAGTCCAAGCCAGAAAGCAGACCTGCTAAAATGCAAGACTCTTGTGCGAAAAAAAATGGAGAAAAATTTGCGTTCGCCGCTCATGGCTATGCTGTGGACGGAATTTACCCTTTGAGTGTTACTTTTTTACCCGGATTAGGTTTGATATATCCATATTCAATGAGCTTATGGATAAATTTGTTACACAGTTTGTGCTTTTGAGCAAGACTGGCGTCTGCAAAATGAATTATTTCCATTTATTTTATATACTTGGCGTCATGGCATGGCTATTGCTTTATGCCAGGCAAAATGCCGATGACCTTGTTTTGGTGAAAAATCATGGCGCAGCAGCGCCTAAAGAAAGGAGAAAAAGGGAATGAACAGGATCAATCGCAAGCTTGGCGTACTGGCTTTGGCCGCAGCCCTGGCTCTTGGCTTCAGCGCAACCGCGCAAGCCTATCATGGCGGCTGGGGAGGGGGAGGCCCAGGCTACTCACAGCCTCTGAACCAGGAGCAGCGCAATGCAGCAGAGAAAATTTACAAGGAAAATTATGACAAGACCCAGGCCACGCGTGACGCCCTGGTAGCCAAACGCGCCGAACTGGATGCCCAGCTTGCCAATCCTGCGCCGGACAAAGGCAAGATTGAGAGGCTTTCGCGCGAAATTGGCGAGTTGCGCGGCAAATTGCTTACCTCGCGTGAAGAGATGCGTGCGCAGCTTAAAGCCGCTGGTATTCCAGAATATGGCTTCGGCCCTGGAGACGGCTATGGCCCAGACGGTCCGCGCGGTTACTATCATGGCCCTTATTATGACGGGCCAAACTCCGGCTATGATCGCGGTTATGGCGGACATGGCCCACGCGGACATCGCCGCGGCTGCTGGTGGTAAGCTTTCTTCCTGACCCCCCAGCCCTGTAAAATTCGCCCGCAGGGCTGACCCCCGAGGTCCCGGTAATGCCGGGACTTTTTTATTTGCAGTCCCTGCTGAGTTTTCAGGACAAAGACCAAAGCAAAGCCATGCCAGTCAAGCCTGGCTAGTAAAATTCTGTAGAGAAATTTTTTTTGCGTGACAAAAGCGCTGTGCTTGCCAAAAAAAAATTTTTTGCTAAAGTCTGTATCATAAATTTTCATTCCGTTGTCAGCTTGCCAATGCTGATGTCACGGTGTTTGACGCAAGGGTGTATTCCGCATTGTTCAGGAGGTGGCTTATGTCCCATTCCCGAAAACAATTCTGGATCATTGGCGGGGGGCTTGTGGTTGCCTGTCTGGTGCTTGTTTCCTCGGCGGTAGCCTGGACATCGCGCACGGCTTTTTGTGTCTCCTGTCATGAGATGCGTGTGCATCAGGCGGAACTGGCCCTTTCCGCCCATGCCAGAGATGCCAATAACCAGGAGATTGCTTGTTCAAGCTGCCATATTCCCTCGGCCAATCTGGTCAGGATGCTGGCTGCCAAATCCTGGCTGGGCATACGCGATGTCTGGGTGCACAATTTTGGCAATCCAAATGATCTTGACCGTCGTGAAATGCAGGTGGTGGCCAGGCGCTTTACTGATGATGCCAACTGCCGCGCCTGCCACATTGATTTAATGCGCAATGCCAAAAACGATGGGTCTAACTCCCTGGAGGGGCAGCTTTCCCATGCCAATTATCTTGGTGAAAATGGCCAGTCCAGGAGCGGATGTGTAGGTTGCCATATCAATATTGCCCATTTGCCAGCCTTTGATCAGCGTATTCCGGTCAATCAGAAATTTGCGCTCAAACTCAAGGAGAGCAGGTCATGAAAATAATGAAGCTTGGAATTGTATGCGCCTGTGTGGTGGTTGCCCTTGTGGCTGGCTATTTTTGCTATATGGCCTGGGCCTTTCCCGAAAGCAAGTGCGAAGCCGCCAAGCATCTTTCCGCCAAGCAGATGGAGGGCGACTGCTATACCTGCCATATCAAGGCTACCCCCCGCGTGGCCCAGGAATGGTATGAAAGCAAGCACGGCATAACCCTGGTGCGTTGCCAGACCTGCCACGGTATGCCCGATGGCAAGGGGGCAATTGTTTTTACGCGCAGTCCTGGCGTGGAATCCTGCGCCCGATGCCATTCACTGGCCATTGAGAAAATGGAAGCAAAATTCGGACGTCCCAAAAACTGTGTTTCGTGCCACCCATATCATCAGAGCGCGATGCACGGTGCGCCATACCAATACCGCACACCTGCGGGAAAGACGGATTTATAACAGCCAATATTTACGAGGTTAGATATGAACGCTTCACGCAGGGAATTTTTGCGCTTCTTTGCCATGGCAAGCGCTATGGCAGCTGCTTCCGGCACGGGCATGACAAGCCTTGCTCTGGCTGCGGACGAAAACAAGCCTGACAAATGGGTTAAAGGCGTATGCCGTTATTGCGGCACTGGCTGCGGGGTAATGATTGGCGTGAAAAATGGCAAGGCTGTCGCCATTCAGGGCGATCCCAACAATCACAATGCAGGCTTGCTCTGTCTCAAAGGCTCAATGCTCATCCCGGTGCTCAATTCCAAAGAGCGTGTTTTGCAGCCCATGCTCCGCCGCCAGAAAGGCAGCCAGCTAGAGCCTGTTAGCTGGGATGAGGCGCTTGATTTGATGGCCAGGAAATTCAGGCAGAGCATTGATACCTATGGGCCAAATTCTGTGGCCTGGTATGGTTCAGGCCAATGCCTTACCGAAGAATCCTATGTTGCCAACAAAATTTTCAAGGGCGGCTTTGGCACGAACAATGTGGACGGCAACCCCAGGCTGTGCATGGCCTCGGCTGTAGGCGGCTACCTGACAAGCTTTGGCAAGGATGAGCCAATGGGCACTTATGGCGATATTGACCACGCCAAGTGCTTTTTCATTATTGGCTCCAATACCTCCGAAGCCCATCCTGTACTGTTCAGGCGCATTGCCAGACGCAAGCAGAATGAGCCTGGGGTAAAGATCATCGTTGCCGATCCCAGGCGTACCAATACTTCGCGCATTGCCGATCTGCATATTCCTTTCCGACCTGGCACGGATCTGGCGCTGATGCACGCCATGGCCTGGGTGATTATCAACGAAGAACTGGACAACCCGCGTTTCTGGCAGCGCTATGTCAATTTCATGGGCCCGGATGCCAAGCCCGCCGATTTTGAGGCTTATAAGGTCTTTCTGGAGAACTACCGCCCCGAAAAGGCCGCCGAGGTCTGCCGTGTGCCAGAGGAGAGCATTCGCCAGGCCGCAAGGATGTTTGCGGAATCTCCGGCTACCATGAGCCTCTGGTGCATGGGCATCAACCAGCGGGTGCAGGGCGTGGCCGCCAACAATTTGATTCACAACCTGCACTTGCTTACCGGGCAGATTTGTCGCCCGGGGGCAACGCCATTTTCGCTCACCGGCCAGCCTAATGCCTGCGGCGGCGTGCGCGATGGCGGCGCATTGTCCCATCTTCTTCCTGCGGGCCGCGCTGTTCCCAACGAGAAGCACCGCGCTGAAATGGAGGCGCTCTGGGGCTTGCCGCCAGGGCGGATCGCGCCCAAGCCCGGCTATCACACTGTTGCACTCTTTGAGGCTCTGGGCCGCGGCGATGTCAAGTGCATGATTATCTGCGAGACAAATCCGGCGCACACCTTGCCCAATTTGAACAAGGTGAACAAGGCCATGTCCAACCCGGATTCATTCATTGTCTGCATTGAGGCATTCCCCGACGCTGTTACATTGAAATATGCCGATCTTGTGCTTGCTCCGGCTTTCTGGTGTGAGCGCGATGGCGTCTATGGTTGCGGCGAAAGGCGCTATTCCCTGACCGAAAAGGCCGTGGATGCCCCTGGGCAGTGCCGCCCAACGGTGAATACGCTTGTGGAGTTTGCCAAGCGTGCGGGTGTTGATCCCAAGCTGGTCAACTTCAAAAATGCCGAGGATGTCTGGAATGAATGGCGCAAGGTGGCCAAGGGCACTACTTATGACTTTTCCGGCATGACGCGGGAGAGACTGCGCAAAGAGTCAGGGATAATCTGGCCCTGCCCCGCCGAGGATCATCCAGGAACAACCATGCGCTATGTGCGCGGGGTTGATCCCCTTGTTCCGGCTAATCATCCCGACAAGTTCTTTTTCTACGGCAAGCCTGATGGCAAGGCTGTAATCTGGATGCGGCCTTACAAGGGCGCTGCTGAAGAGCCGGACAAGGATTATCCGCTGTATCTTACCTCCATGCGCGTCATTGACCATTGGCATACGGCAACCATGACCGGTAAAGTTCCCGAACTGCTCAAGGCCAATCCTGCCGCTTTTGTGGAGATCAACCCGGAAGACGCCCAGGCCGCGGGGATCAAGCATGGCGATAATGTTATTGTGGAAACGCGGCGCGACAGTATGGAACTGCCAGCCCGCGTAAGCGATGTTTGCAGGCCAGGGCTGATTGCAGTGCCTTTCTTTGATCCGAAGAAGCTGGTCAACAAGCTCTTTCTGGATGCCTTTGATCCTGTTTCCAATGAACCGGAATACAAAATCTGTGCGGCGAGGATACGCAAAGCCTCCTGATGGCCATAGCTTCGATAATTGCAAACGGGTTTTCGGATGGACCGCAGGGGCTTTTGAAGACCCTGCGGTCTTTTCCGCAGATCAGCGAAATTCAGCAGCTTGATGCGGAAAAAATCGCGGCTGTTGTGGAATGTCCTGTTGCAGAATTGCCTGGATTGCTGAAAAATATCAGCACTGTGCCTGGAATGTTGGACATGGAGCTGGTTTTCGTCAATTATGAAGATGACATGGATGAAGCAGGCTTTATGAATTGCCCATCCGAGGCCGAACTGCTAGCCGTTTTTTCCCAAAGGCAGAGGAAATGAGCTTTGCCTTATATCCCTTGCGGCCGCCAGGAGCAGTGAAAGAAGCGGCATTTCGCAGGCTGTGCATCCATTGCGGGAAATGTCTCGAAGTCTGCCCGCATGATTCCCTGCGCCTCGATGGCGGTTTTGGTTTCAATCGGCATACGCCCTATGTGGACCCTAAGAGCGCACCCTGTTATCTCTGTATGCGCTGTCCGCCTGTCTGCCCCACGGGAGCTTTGGACGCGCTTTTAGCCGACATGAAGGCAGTGCGCATGGGCATGGCTTATATCCTTAAGTCTGGCTGTCATAATTATAATAACGGGATTATGTGCATGACCTGCTATGACAGATGCCCCTTGCGCGGCCAGGCCATAGTTCTTAAAGACGGTCTGACCCCGGCCATTACCAGCAAATGTGCTGGCTGTGGTGTTTGCGCTTTTGTCTGCCCACAAAAATCCATTGAAATTGTGCCCGCTGCTCTTGATTATGTGCCCAAGGACGCCGCGCCCACCTGGAATAAAGCATGAAGCGTCTGCCTTACATTCGCAAGGCAGTTCAAATTTCTGTCATTCTCCTGTTCTGCCTTCTGCCCTGGCTGAACCGGCATGGCTTCAACGAAATCAAGGGCAGCCTTTTTGCCTTTGATTTTTTCGGCCTTCCTTTTGCAGACCCGGCAAGCTCAGTCCAGGCCGCTCTATCCTCGGCCTACCTTGGGTTTAATCCCGCCTGGACGATAATGATTGGAGCGTTCTTTTCCCTGCTCCTTGCCTTTCTTCTGGGGCGCGTTTTTTGCGGCTGGATATGTCCCTATGGCTTCTTGTCTGAAATGGTTCATTGCCTTGTGCGCAAAAGAGGAGGGCTTGGCGCAGGCAAGCGGAATCAGGGCAAAGTTTTTGCTGCAAAAACCATATTCATGCTTTTGCTTTTGCTATGCGCGATGCTCTTAGGCTATCCTTTGCTTGGGCTGCTTTCTTTCCCGGGCGAACTTTCGCTTATTCCGATGCAAATCTTCAGCCATGCGGGCGCGATGGCCGTTCTCACAGTGCTGCTAATTCCCTTCGCTGTCATACTTCTGGAATTGTTGCTCGGCAAAAGGCTTTGGTGCAGCTACCTATGCCCCCAGTCTGTCATGCTTGGGGCATCTGCCTGGCTTTTGCCGAGAAAAGCTCCTGGCTTGCGGCTTGCCTGGCAAGCCCAAAAATGCACTTGCGGCAAGGAAAGCCCCTGCGCCAAGGCTTGCAGCTTAAAGCTCAATCCGCGCAAAAAAGGCGGCCCGAAAAGACGCGATTGCATCATGTGCGGCGACTGTGTCTCTGCCTGTGCTGACTATGGCAAGGCATTGGGATTCAGCACTCGCAATTCCTGCGGTTGATTCTGCAATGTGCTTGGATCAAAATCGTTAATCCCTGGGCCTTTATTGACAGGGCTTGCCCGGCCTTGTAAGCAAGCAAAATTGGCAAGCGCGGAGATTTGAAGGCGTTTTTTCCCATGAATAACGCTGAAGCAGCCCGGACATATTTGAACGCCGCGCCCAATGTCTTACTGGATTTTTGCTTTCAGGAGAGTTTCATGCCCAGAATAAGCTTGTTTTGTCTGCTCTTTTTTGCCCTCGCCCTTGTCTGTGCCACCCCTGCAAAAGCCGTCAATGAGAAAATTGACCCCCAAAATTATATCTGCGCGGAACTTGTTGCCAGTAATGTCAGCGGCCAGCCGCCGCTTTTTGAGGGCTTGCAGCTGGATGGGTACACTGCGGCAAAAATGGGGGAAAAAACGGCGGATCCGCGGATTATGCAACCCATTTTGATTGCGGTTTCGGACTCCTGCGCGGCCAAGCCAACGGACAAGGTAATCGCACACTGGCGCGAAGTGCGCAAACAGCTTCCGATTCCCGCTGATAGTCCCTGGCGGGCGGACAAGACAACCTGCAAGGATTATGCGGACAATCCAGACGATGGCAGCGGCTTTTTGATCTGGCTTGATGGCTATAACCGTGGAAAAAATTCCAAGGCTACGTCTGTTCTTGAAAGTGACGAAAAAATTGACGCCTTCCTTGAAGCCTGCAAAAAGCGCCCTGAAGCCCTGATGCTGGACGTAATGGCCGAGCGCGTAAAGTCCAAGCCATGAGTGGGAGCAGTTTCGGGCATACTTTGCGCCTGACTACCTTTGGCGAATCGCATGGCCCTGGCATTGGCGGTGTGCTGGATGGCTGTCCTGCTGGCCTTGACCTGGATATTGCCGAAATCCAGGCCGAACTGGACTTGCGCAAGCCTGGCGCTGGCGCAAGTGCAAGCAAGCGCAAGGAGAAAGACCGTATCCAGATTCTTTCAGGGATTTTTGATGGTGTGAGTACGGGCACACCCATTGCTTTTTATATTGCCAACGAAGATCAGCGCTCCAAAGATTATGGTAATCTGGCCGAGGTTTTTAGGCCAGGCCATGCGGATTATGGCTATTATCGCAAATATTCAGGAATCCGCGATTACCGCGGCGGCGGCAGAAGCTCAGGGCGCGAGACTGCGGCCAGGGTTGCCGCAGGGGCCATTGCTGCCAAACTGCTTGCCAGGGTTTGCGCTTGTGAAATTCTCGCAGGCTGCATCGAACTGGGCGGCGTTGCAATTGCTGAGGAACAGATTGATCTTGGGCAAGCCATAAGGCGTCCTTATTTTGCTGCTTCGGATTCTGCGCCGCCGCTTTGGGATGAGGCTGTGGCTGAGGCCAGGGCCAGGGGCGATACCCTGGGCGGCATTGTGCGTATTTTGGCGCGGAATGTGCCCCCTGGACTTGGTGAGCCTGTTTTTGACAAGCTGGAAGCCACCCTTGCCCATGCCTTGATGAGTGTGGGCGCGGTGCGCGGCGTGGAACTGGGTGACGGCTTTGCCTCGGCGCGAGTGTCTGGCTCAGCAAATAACGACAGCCTTTTGCCGCCAGAAATGCTCCCGGAGGATCTTGAGCCTGTGGATTACGCCAAGGCGCAAGAGCCTGGGCTGACCAGGGCGGCTTTTGCTTCCAATCATGCAGGGGGCATTTTGGGAGGCATCTCCACCGGGCAGGATATTCTGCTCAATGTGGCAGTAAAGCCCATTGCTTCCATATCGCAAGAGCAGGACAGCATTGACCGCCAGGGCAGGGCAGTTAAAATTCAGATTGGCGGCAGGCATGATCTTTCAGCCATTCCGCGCATCGTTCCCGTCTTGCGGGCCATGTGCGCACTGGCCCTTGCGGATGCCCTGCTTGCGCAAAGGCGCATGGGCTGTATCGCGCAGACGCAAAAGGTTTCAGCTTGAGCGCAAAACCAGCCGCCCAGGGCTTGCTTCTTGACGCAGAGCCGCTCAGCCTGACTGGTGAGCTTGAGCGCGTGATTTTTCATAATCCAGACAATGGGTTTTGCGTCTTGCGCCTGCTGCTTAAAACAGGCGATTCCACAAGCTGTGTGGGCATTTTGCTTGAGCCGCGCACAGGCTCGCGTCTGCGCCTTTTGGGACATTGGGCCAACAATCCCCGTTTTGGGCGTCAATTTGAGTTCAGTAGCGCTGAAGAACTTTTGCCCGCCAGCCGCGAGGGCATCCGCCTTTATCTTTCTTCAGGGCTGATCAAGGGCTTGGGTGCAGAACTGGCCTCGCGCATAGTGGATTACTTTGGCGAAAAAACTCTCGAAATTCTTGATTCCGACCCTGAGCGGCTCAGGGAAGTGCGTGGGATTGGGCCAAAGAATCTTGAGCGTATCCGCGCTTCCTGGGCAGAGCATCTGGGAATGCGCGACCTTTTGCTCTTTGTCCAGCCGCAAGGGGTCAGCCCATCCCTGGCAGTGAGGATCTACCGTGTCTATGGCGCGGATTCGCTGAGTATTGTCAAGGAAAATCCCTACCGCCTGGCTATGGAAATTCATGGCATTGGCTTTCAGACTGCCGATGCCATGGCGGCCAAACTGGGCTTTGCGCAGGATCACCCCTTGCGGATTCAGGCTGGCTGTCTCTATCTCTTGCAGAAGGCCAGCGATGACGGGCATGTTTTTTTGCCCCAAAGCCGCTTGCGCACTCTTGTTTGCGCCCAGCTTGCCTGCGCCGAGGAAGTTGCGCAAAAAGCCATAGACAGCTTGATCGAATCCAAACGCCTGATCCGCGAAGCTGCATTCAGTTCTGAACTTCTGACTGATGCCCAAGACGCTGAGCCAGCAATATATTTGCAGCGCTTTCATCACTGTGAGAGCAAGAGCGCCTATTACCTCACGCGCCTCATACATTCGCCAAAATCTGTCCATTTTGCGCATGCGGAAAGTTTAGTACTGAAACTCGCCAGGGAACTTCCCATAGAGCTTGCGGCAAGACAGCTTGATGCTTTGCGCATGGCGGCTGAAGCCAAGATTTTGCTGATTACTGGCGGCCCTGGCACGGGCAAAACCACGCTGATAAATGCCATTATCCGTCTTTTTGAAAGCGCGCGGACGCGGATTCTTCTGGCCGCGCCCACAGGCCGCGCCGCCAAGCGCATGGCTGAAAGCTCGCAGCGTGAAGCGCGCACCATCCACCGCCTCCTTGAGTATAGCCCCAAGGAGGACGGTTTTGCGCGTAACGAGGACAATCCGCTCTCCTGCGGTCTGCTTGTAGTTGATGAAGCCTCAATGATGGACAATCTGCTTTTTTTCCATCTGCTCAAGGCCGTGCCCCTGGGCGCAACCCTGATCCTTGTGGGCGATGTCAACCAGTTGCCTTCAGTCGGCCCGGGCAATGTGCTTGGCGATCTCCTGCATTCTGGCGTGATCCCAATCGTGGAGCTTAAAGATATTTTTCGCCAGTCTGCCGAGAGTGAGATTATCTGCAATGCGCATCTGATCAATAAGGGGGAACTGCCCAGACTGGAATCAAACCGCGAACGGCTTTCCGATTTCTATTTCATTCATAAGAACGATCCCGAGGAAGCGGCAGAATTGATCGTGGAGATGATCAAGCAGCATATTCCGCGCAAATTCGGGCTTAATCCAATTGATGACGTCCAGTTGCTTACACCCATGCACCGCGGGGCTGTTGGCTCGGAGCAGATGAACGCCCGTTTGCAGGCGGCCCTTAACCCCAACGGTCTGGAATTGCGCAAGGGGGAACGCGCCTTCCGCCTTAATGACAAGGTGATGCAGATTCGCAATAACTATGAAAAGGATATTTTTAATGGCGATATTGGCCGCATAAGCCACATAGACCTTAGGGAGCGCACTTTAAGCGTGAGCTTTGATGAGCGCGTATTGCCTTATGAATTTGAGGAACTTGATGAGCTTACAATGGCCTATGCGATTTCCATCCACAAGGCCCAGGGATCAGAATATCCGGCAGTGGTCATTCCGCTGATGATGCAGCACTTTATGCTTTTGCAGCGCAACCTCGTTTATACCGGAATAACGCGGGGCAAGCGGCTTGTAATTCTTGTGGGCGAGCAACGCGCCCTGGCTATGGCCGTGCGTAACAACAAGACACACAGCCGCTTTACTAGGCTTTGCCAGCGTATCCAGGGAATATAAGCACAAAAGCCCTTGACCTTTTTGTCCCTCAGGCTTATAACTCGGCTACGCAATCGCGTCATGGCGCGGGGTGGAGCAGTTCGGTAGCTCGTCGGGCTCATAACCCGAAGGCCAGAGGTTCAAATCCTCTCCCCGCAACCAAGAAAATCAAGGGGTTACGCGAGAGCGTAACCTTTATTTTTTAATTTTTCAGAATAAATTGCGAATTGTGGAAGCATTTTGGAAGCATTTTTAAATAATCGGAACTAAAAAAACTTAAAATTTTCTTGGAAAAACAAAAAAATTGTTGAAAATTGTTGACACGGGATAGGAAAATATTAAACTTTTAGCAAAGAAAAAGCCTGTTGTTTAACAGGTCGGCGGTTGCATATAGCAGCAATTGCTGAAAACGGCGGGTCGCTGTCCAGAGAATTGTTCCTGCTATTGACAGTCGGCTCATTGCGATGAAGGCTTGCGTTCTTGGGTGCCAATAAAGACGATAACTTTCCGAAAGGGTTTGCGAAAGTGAGGATCCACCACGTATGATCCAAATCCGTTCTAAATCTAAAAAAGAACTAGCAAACAGCAAGCTGGAAAATGCTTTCGCGTGCCGATACCTTTTTCGTTCCTGCCTCATCATCGGAACGGACAAGAATACTCAAGGAAGTATTCTATGTCCGTCCTGTCAGATCAAAATTCAAGTTTAAATTCAAATTCCAAACGCTTTAATGACTTGCTTAATCATTTTGAGGGCAAGTTATTGATCACTCGCAAGCAGTTTCGCGAGTTAATGCAGCTTTCCAAAAGCTCTGACTGGCGATTATTCAAAAGTGGCTCTTATCCAAAATTCATTACTTTGCCGAATGGTGTGGTTCGTATCGAACTCAATTCTCTGGCTGAATGGCTGGAAAATGGCGGTTCAAGGATTGCGGCCATTCCTGTTAATACCAAAAAACGCGGTCGGCCTATTGGCAGCAGGAATAAGCGTAGTGATAGCTTCGTGACGCAGTAATGTGAGGAATTTTTGCTTAACAGGGAAATTCCCAATTTTTCTGTATGATATTTAACGAAAAAGTTTTATGGTCATGGGGAAAATTAGCCGGGGGAAATACGCATGAAACGATTTCCCCCGGATTTTATCAATGAACAGTAGGAAAAAAAGGAATTGGGGGAAAAGGGAAACTGCCTTTAAGGGAGGAACATAATTTCAGTTCAAGTTCAACATCGCGCATAGCATGAGAGAGTTAATTTTGAACAAATGGGAATTTTTGCTTAACGGGAAAATTCACAATTTTTTTGTATGATATTTAACGAAAATATTTTTAACTGGGGAAATTTAGCCAGGGGGAAATGATAATTAAAGATTTTCCCCCAAAAACTTTCAATGAGCAGTAGGGAAAATTAGAGTTTGGGGGAAAAGGGATGTAATCCCCCCGAAAAAAAGTAGCATTCAGAAGTAGAAT
>QLIP01028175.1_pt1 | contig 40379 bp, 37 predicted proteins | sample 1769771 | NCBI WGS metagenome assembly QLIP01 (sample SAMN09428762, study PRJNA476227) | Gut metagenome, whole genome shotgun sequencing project. | isolation source: cecum | host: Rhizomys sinensis | place: China: Jinsha town of Minqing, Fujian Province | collected 2013-09-23 | reverse complement strand
AAGCGTCGCACCAAACGTAAGTTCGAGGTTAACTTGCATACAAAGAAATTTTATTGGGTAGAGCAGGACATGTGGATCGTTTTGCGCGTATCTGCTCACGCTCTCCGCACTATCAATAAGATTGGTCTTAACGCAGCTCTCAAAAAAGCCGAGGCCGACGGAAATCTTGATTTCAAGGACATCAAAATTCTTTCCCTCTAAAAATTAAAATCCAGTTATGGCAAAGAAAGCTAAAGGCAACAGAGTTCAGGTAATTCTCGAATGCACAGAACATAAGGCCAGCGGTATGCCCGGTATGTCTCGCTACATCACTACCAAAAACCGCAAGAACACAACAGGTCGTCTCGAGTTGAAGAAATACAACCCGATCCTTAAGAAAGTAACAGTACACAAAGAAATCAAATAAGCACTCTAAACTATGGCAAAGAAAACCGTCGCGTCGCTTCAGAAAGGTGAAGGACGCACATACAGCAAAGTCATCATTATGGAGAAGTCTCCTAAAACGGGCGCTTATGTTTTCAAAGAAGAAATGGTGCCTAACGATGCAGTTAAGGACGCTCTCAACAAGTAATTTGTAGAGCTACCAAAAGAATAAGAGAGAATCCGATTTTTCGGGTTCTCTCTATTTTTTTGATAACATTCCTCATCATACCTTCATTTCCTGTTTCGGTGTCGGAATGTCCAGGATACGTGACAATACTTGGCATCATTTGAACACATACCCAAATCCCATCCCCAGGAAAGCGCCACCGGTATCGTCCATGGCTGAATATTTACCCTGAAGAGTCATCTTGAAGTTGGGAGTGAGATAGAAATCAAAACCAGTACCGAAGTTTACTCCTCCACGTGTCACACTGTAGTTATCCCCATACTCCCAACGGTTGAGGGTAAGACCAACAAGCGGATACACATCCACCCCCTTGGCAATATTAAAGGGGAAGTGCAGGTCACCATCCATCAGGAACCCTGACACGCCATCGTTTCTGAATGCAAATCCCATGTCGGGAGCAATTCTCAGATGCTGAGCAAACGAGTACTGAAAATACATATTGGCATATCCACCCTTGTGGTAGGAAGCATACCCGACACTACCTCCTAATGCTTTAGTGCCGCTCTGTGCATATATGGAAGGGACCGACAGTGAAATCATGGCTACCGCAGCAAATGCCATCTTAAAGATTTTTCTCATAGTGTAATAAAATAATCAGGTTTCTATATTTTTTATTGTTTTATTGCCGTTTTGGAAGCAATATATGAAATTCTATATGGAACACCATATGTTATGGTCTAAATACTGTTCCTTTGGTCGGAATACGCATCCAGCCATAGTTAACATTTTTTGATAGACGCAACTTTTTTTCAATATCAAAACATTTAAATTTATGAAAATGTTTGCGTATCTTTGCATTTAGAACTACGGGACTCCGTATATATCAGCACAATCTTAAGGCATGAATAGTTTAGGTTATATTAGAGTGGCAGCAGTTTCGCCTGAAACAAAACCTGCCGACATAAAATACAATCTTTCTCAGATTGAGAAATGGGTGAAAGAGGCAGCAGCACAGGGGGCAAAAATAGTGCTCTTCCCCGAGTTGTCTATAACAGGATACACCTGTGCCGACCTCTTCTTTCAACATTCTCTGCTCAAAGAAACTGAGGAAAGCTTTGAAGAAATCCACAAACTCGCGCTATCAGAAGGGGTAATTGTGATAGTTGGCGCTCCACTCCGCGTAGCCAACCGACTTTATAACTGTGCAGTGACAATATCGGCCGAGGGTATTGCCGGGGTAGTGTCAAAAACACATATCCCCAACTATAACGAGTTTTACGAAAGCCGTTGGTTTTCCGATTCTCTCTCATCTGCCGCATCTTCAATAAACATCAATGGCAGAGAAGTACCATTTGGCGCCGACCTAATGTTTGAAGCTGAGGGTATAACCTTTGGTATAGAGATTTGCGAAGACCTCTGGGTACCAATCCCACCGAGCTCGGAGATGGCAATTGCCGGTGCTGATGTTATATTCAACCTGTCGGCCACCAATGAGCTTGTCGGTAAGCATGAATACCTGATAGACCTCATCAAGCAGCAATCCGCACGCTGCCGTGCCGGGTATGTATATGCCTCCGCGGGATTAGGGGAATCATCGACCGATCTTGCATATGCAGGCAACTGCATTATTGCCGAATGTGGCAACATCCTTGCCGATGCCCCACGGTTTGTGAATCGCGCCAAGATGGAGATTCGTGACATTGATATTGAAATAATCCGCAACAGCCGTCTTAAGGCATCTACGTTCAATGATCAGATTTCGCGTATTAAAAAGTTCCGCACTATCAGAATGGGTAGATTTGCAACACAATCCCTTCATAAATATGATGATATTCTAAGAGAGGTTTCCCCCCATCCATTCTTCAGCGATGATCCCCGCAAGTTTGATGAGCAGTGCTACGAAATCTTCTCAATACAGACATGGGGATTGGCTCAACGCATGCGTGCCATAAACTGTAAAAAAGCGGTAATCGGCATTTCGGGCGGACTCGACTCTACCCTCGCACTGTTGGTGGCGGTAAATACTTTTGATAATCTCAACATAGACCGCTCGGGAATAGTAGCCGTAACAATGCCGGGATTCGGCACCACATCGCGCACTTACCGCAACGCTATGGACCTAATGAATGCGCTTGGTGTCACAATCCGCGAAATTTCTATCGTTGACTCGGTCAACCAGCACTTTAAGGACATTTCCCACAATCCCGAACTCCATGATGCCACATACGAAAACGGACAGGCAAGAGAGCGCACCCAAATCCTGATGGATATCGCCAACCAGGTCGGCGGCATAGTAATCGGCACCGGTGACTTGTCGGAATTGGCACTCGGCTGGTGTACTTATAACGGTGACCAGATGTCTATGTATGGTGTCAATGCTTCGGTGCCTAAAACTATGGTGCGCCATGTGGTCGAGAATTATGCCCGCAACTGTGGCAATGCCGAGATTGCCAGACTTCTTAACGATATTGTCGACACCCCCATAAGTCCTGAATTACTCCCCTCCTCCCCCCAAGGTGAGATTGAACAAGTAACCGAGGACTTAGTAGGTCCCTACGAACTGCATGACTTCTTTATTGATGGGGTACTCAGAAATTCGTTTGCCCCTGGAAAGATTTACAAACTTGCAGTAAAAGCATTTGATGGTAAATACACCCCTGAGACAATTAAACATTGGCTTCGCAATTTTTATCGTCGATTCTTCTCCCAGCAGTTCAAGCGTTCTTGTATGCCCGATGGTGTTAAGGTTGGCTCGGTATCCCTCTCCCCTCGCGGCGACTGGCGTATGCCCTCGGATGCCTCATCGGCACTTTGGCTCGCTGAGGTCGAGGAGCTCTGAGCCGCTAAGGATTCGGAAACGTAGAATCTTAACCAATTTTTTAGACTATTGATAACATGTATAATAAAGAAGATTTAAACAAGGCTCTCGAAACACTTCGCAACGGTGGTATTATCCTATACCCTACCGATACAATCTGGGGGATAGGTTGCGATGCCACTAATTCGGAAGCCGTTGCAAAAATATATGCACTCAAACAGCGCGAGGATTCAAAGTCAATGCTTTCGCTGGTAGGGACTGACGCTATGCTTCAGCAGTATGTAGCAGAGATTCCGGATGTGGCGTGGCAACTGATAGAGGCAGCTGTAAAACCGATGACTATCATATACGACCAGCCGCGCGACATCTCCGAAAAGCTTTTGTCGGAGGATGGTTCCGCCGGTTTTAGAATTACTTCCGAAGAATTTTCGAAGGCTCTCTGCCAGCGCCTCCGACGCCCTATCGTCTCGACATCGGCAAATATCAGTGGCAAAAAGTCCCCCTCAACATTCAGCGAGATTTCATCGGAAATCATCAACGGTGTTGACTATGTAGTAGAGCATGGCCGAGACTATCCTGCTGCAAAAGGGAGCAACATTATAAAGGTGTCCAACTCAGGTGTAATAAACGTTATCCGCTGACAGCATTGATAATAAAAGAATAGAGCAGTTAAGTATCCCCCCCTGCATCAATATTTAGAACAACAATTAGTGATTCAGAAAAAGAAAGAAATAACAACTCAGCGCATTAAGTATGTAGCAATGGATTTCGTTATGACCTCCATTGCCTTTGCCATATTCAATATTCTGAGATTTCGTTGGCTTTATTCTGACTGCAATCTCCAATCGATGTTATCTCTGCTTTTCACCCCCAAGTTGATTATGGAGCAGATTGGCATCCCTATTCTGCTTTCTGGTGTCAATTGGGTGTCGGGGTACTATAACCGCCCTCTATTTAAGTCTCGCATCCTCGAGCTGACAATAACTTTACTCACCTCCCTATTCAGCACGATATTGATTTTTTTCCTGCTCTTAATCAACGATACTGTTGAGTTCGGATCGACCAATTATCTGCTTGTACTTTCTATTTTTACTCTCCTATTCTCATTTACATACGCTGGGCGCCTATATATCACCACCGCTGCCATGAATTATCAGCGTAGGCATCCGACACCCTTCAATACGCTGATTATCGGCACAAAAAAAGGGTATCACTCCGTGATTCGCACCATGGAGTCCACCCGAGGAAGCCTTCAATACAGGATAGTGGCTCATATCAATCTACCAAACCACAATTTGACCAACAAGGATAATCATTCAGAAGGTGACAGCGAGTTCAATCGGGACAGCTATATCGAAAATCTATTTTCTACCTGCCGAGAAAGAAATATTCATCAGGTCATTATTGCTCCGGGGCGTCATCACGACAGGATTATTCTTGAGACCCTGTATATGCTGTTCCCACTCGATATCAGTGTCAAGATTATGCCTGATACGTTGTCATTCCTGACATCTTCGATAAAACTCAACGACATTTTCGGGGAGCCGTTTATTGATCTCACCTCTTCACCTCTATCAAACTTTGAAGGTAATTTAAAAATACTGATTGACAAACTGGTGGCGATTGCAATGCTCATTATGCTCTCTCCATTTTATCTTATAATAGCAGTTGCAATAAAGTGTACATCAAAAGGACCGGTGTTTTACTCTCAAACACGTATTGGTTACCGTCGACGACCCTTCAAGATTTATAAGTTCCGCACCATGGTTAAGGATGCCGAGAAGGATGGTCCGCAACTCTCATCCAATCACGACCCTCGAATCACCGCACTTGGGACTCATTTAAGAAAATATCGACTTGATGAGATACCTCAGTTCTGGAATGTGCTTAAAGGGGATATGTCAATAGTAGGTCCCCGTCCGGAACGTAGCCATTTCATAAATGAAATAGTGAAGTTGGCTCCATATTACCGACTTGTATTCCAGGTCAAACCTGGTATCACCTCCTGGGGTATGGTAAAATACGGCTACGCCTCCTGCGTTGAGCAGATGGTGGAACGTACCAAATACGACTTGCTCTATATAAACAATATGTCAATAGCTCTTGACATGAAAATTGTGATATATACTTTTCGCACAATTCTTAAAGGGTCCGGAATGTGAGCCGCAAACACTAATGTGAGCCGCAAACACTTTTGATAATAGACAATTTTAACAATTAGGGAATTACATAATACAGATAAGAACTTTACCTGAATATGGCATATAAGGAAACGCACAATTGGTTTACCGACCAATGGATGAAAATAGTTACATGGCGGGAACATCACATCAAGGAGAATAATTTCCTCCTTATTCTTGCACTCGTCGTGGGGGTGATATGCGGATTTGCAGCTCAACTGCTTAAATACCTTATCCACCTCGTAGCAAACTTTGTTACATCTCATGTATCGGTAGACTCTGCCAACTGGATTTATCTGGTCAGCCCGGTGGTGGGGATTCTCATCGTGACCTTGTTTCTTAAATTTGTGGTCAAGGATAATATTTCACATGGTGTAACCAAGGTGTTATATGCCATTTCTCGCCGCAAATCAAGACTCAAGAAAAAAAATATGTATGCTTCGCTTATTTCATCGTCAATTACTATCGGGTTCGGTGGTTCAGTCGGAGCAGAGGGTCCTATTGTATTTACCGGAGCTGCGATAGGCTCCAACATCGGTGCGGCGTTCCGCATGTCCCCAAAGATTCTCATGATTCTTGTGGGTTGCGGTGCCGCGGCAGGTATTGCCGGTATATTCCGCGCCCCCATTGCCGGTATGCTTTTCACCCTTGAGGTTCTTATGATTGACCTCACCGGCATGACCGTAATGCCTCTTCTGCTCTCGTCGGTTGCCGGCGCTGTGGTAGCCTATGTTCTTGAAGGGTACAACGCTGAATTTTTCTTTGTCCAGAGCGAGCCATTTATGACTGGCAAGATACCTTTTACAATCGTACTCGGCATAGTTTGCGGGTTGATTTCAATATATTTCACCAAGATGATGTTTATGGTGGAATCCATGTTCGGCAAAATCAAACACCCGTGGATGAAAATTCCATTAGGAGGTATTATTCTGGCTCTGCTCATTTTCCTCTTCCCTCCGCTTTACGGTGAAGGATACGGTGCCATCAACAACCTCCTCAGCGGTAATGTTTCTGGGGTATTGGACGGTACATTCTTCTACCTTGACCGAAACAATGTCTGGTTTCTTGCAATTTTTATCGGTGCCGTAGCTTTGACCAAAGTATTTGCTACATGCGCCACAAACGGAGCCGGAGGTGTGGGTGGTACATTCGCTCCATCCCTCTTTGTGGGTGCTCTCACCGGTTTCCTCTTTGCCTATGTCGTCAACAACCTGGACATGGGTATTGAGTTGAGCCAGAAAAACTTTGCTCTAATGGGTATGGCAGGGGTTATGAGCGGCGGAATGCACGCTCCCCTCATGGCAATCTTCCTCACGGCCGAAATGACCGGAGGGTATGACCTGTTTCTCCCCCTCCTCATCGTATCCGGGCTGGCGTTCATGACAATTCGCCTGTTCACCCCCTACTCCATCTACACCATGCGACTTGCAAAAGCCGGAGACCTGGTAACTCACCAAAAAGACAAGGCTGTTCTCACTCTCCTCAAGGTGGACAATCTGGTGGAAACAGACTTCCTTTCTGTGCGGCCTGACATGAACCTCAAGGAAATGGTGGATGTTATCACAAAAGCAAAACGTAATTTATTCCCGGTGGTGGACAACGACGGCTACCTGAAAGGGGTTGTGGTGCTCGATGAGATAAGAAACATTATGTTCCGCGCTGACCTCTATAAAAAGATGCATGTATCTCGATTTATGTCGGCAGTCCCCGACGCAATCGACCTTAATACCCCCATGGACAGGGTTATGGAAATTTTTGACCGTACCAATGCATGGAACCTCCCCGTGGTGCAGGATGGTAAATATGTTGGATTCGTTTCGAAGTCCAAAATATTTAATTCATACCGCCGTGTATTACGCCACTTTACCGAGGACTAATAATGAAGTTGCACACTGCTCATCAAGACAAAATGGAAAAGAAAGTTCTAAAAATAGTTTTTTTCGGCACTCCCGAATTTGCGGTCGAAAGCCTGAAGGCTCTTGTGGATAACGGCTACAATGTTGCGGCTGTTGTCACTATGCCCGACAAGGAAGGTGGTCGCGGAAATAAGATTATCGAAAGTGATGTCAAAAAATATGCCGTTAGTGCCGGTCTCCCACTCCTGCAGCCCGAAAAGCTGAAAGCTCCCGAATTTGTAAATGCCCTCCGCGAGATAAATGCTGACCTCTTTATTGTCATTGCGTTCCGCATGCTTCCGGAGGTGGTGTGGCAGATGCCCCGACTCGGGACCTTCAACCTGCACGGCTCACTGCTACCTAAATATCGCGGGGCAGCCCCGATAAACCGTGCTATTATGAATGGAGAGAAAGAAACCGGTGTTACTACTTTCTTCCTTAAGCATGAAATTGATACCGGTGATATGATTGCGTCCAGGGCTACCCCCATCAGCGATCAGGATAATTTTGAGTCGGTTTATAACCGTCTTATGAATATTGGCAAGGAGATGGTGCTCGAAACCGTAGACTCAATCATCAACGGAACTCTTACCACAACTCCTCAACCCGAAGGTGATCATACTCCGGCCCCCAAAATTTTCAAGCAGGATTGTAAAATCGACTGGTCAAAACCGGCTAACGACATTCACAACCATGTGCGCGGTCTGTCTCCAATTCCGGCAGCATTCTGCACTATGATTGACGATAACTACAAAGAATCAACCGTAAAAATTTTCCAGACTGCTGTTCCGACCGATACACCTTGTCCTGATGGATTAACCGCCGGGGATGCGTTGGTAATGGGTAAACGTCTTTTTGCTGCCACAGGTAAGGGGTTGATTGAAATCCTTTCAATACAACCGGCTGGAAAAAAACGTATGGACACGCAGCCTTTCTTACTGGGCTACCATCCAAAGAAGTTTATCTGATTCGCAACGACATTAAACAATTTCCTCCCCCCTCGTTTTATTATTATTACTTGGTTAGCAATGTCAAACCACTCTACACAGATATCGGATACAGATAGTAAATACAGTCAGGATACAGCAAATGTCAACTGTCGGATTCTGCTGGACACACTCCTTGCAAAAGGGGTGGAAAATATTGTGCTCTCTCCAGGCAGTAGAAATGCACCTCTTCTGATTGGCGCATCTTGTCGCCCCTTCAAAAGGACCATCGTCAGCGATGAGCGCACTGCCGGCTTTGTCGCTCTTGGCTTGAGTCTGGGTAATCAATCACCTACCGCACTTGTCTGTACATCGGGAACTGCCTTTTACAACTATGCGCCGGCTATAGCGGAGGCATTCTATCAGTCGGTTCCTTTGATTGTAATCTCTGCCGACAGACCTATGGAGTGGATTGATCAGGATGATTCCCAGACGTTGCAGCAACCTGAGGCTCTGGCAAAAATCGTAAAAAAAAGCTTTGACATTCCAGTGTCCAAATCCAAGGATACCGAAATGGAATGGTTCGTAAACCGCACTGTTAATGAGGCGGTAAATACTGCCACAACAGGTATTCAGGGTCCCGTGCACATCAACATCAGGCTTGACAATCCATTGACGAGAGTAATTGAATATGCACCAGCCACCCCGCGCGTAGTTGACATTATGTCACCGGCAGCTCTACCACAACATATTGTAAAACAACTCTGCGACGAGCTTAGAGACAAAAAAATAATAGTAACAGCTGGGTTTCTCCCCCCTGATGGACGACTGAATAAGGCATTAGCCATTTTCAGTTCACTCCCCAACGTTCATATATTTGCTGAAACAATCTCGAACCTTCACCTCAAATACAGCAACTGCGAAATTGACACCGTTCTATCAACCATTAACATGGATGATGAGCGGGAAGTAGATGCACTTCGACCCGATATTGTAATTTCAATCGGCGGAGCACTCGTGTCGCGCAAACTTAAAGAGTTTATACGTCGATTTACTCCACAAGAACATTGGACACTTGGAGATACACGATTGTCGGTTGACTGTTTTAGGGTGCTTACCCGCCACATTGATATCTCGCCAGAAAGGTTCTTTACCCCTGTTTCCAGATTATTGGAACGCTCCAGGGGTAAGAACAAAAGCTGTTATCACAATCTGTGGCAGGCAAAAATCGCTGAAAGCAAGACTACTCATAACCAATACCTGCAACAGCACGCCAATGATTGGTCCGAACTAATTGCATTCAATTATATTCTTGCCAATCTACCTTCAAACTGGAATCTGATGCTGTCAAACGGCACTCCCATCAGATATGCACAACTCTTTACCAAGACTCTCCCGCATGCCTCATATTGCAATCGAGGTGTATCCGGAATAGACGGAACCTCGGCTACTGCCGCCGGACTTGCCATGACATATAATGGTAGTACACTCCTTATCTCTGGCGATATCTCTTTCTCGTACGATACCGGAATAATGGGGCTGAAGGAGATCCCCGGCTCGTTCAAAATTATTGTTATTAACAATCAGGGAGGAGGTATCTTCCGGTTTATCGATTCTACCAAAGCGATACCTCAGAGGGATGAGTTTTTTTGTGCAGACCCGTCAACTCCGGTCAGAGCACTTGCAGATGGCTATGGTTGGCAATATCTTGTTGCATCAGACATGAGCTCGCTGGAAATTTCCTTCGCTTCCTTATTGAAGAGTAATGGGAATGCCATTCTCGAAATAATAGCTGACGGCAATACGAGTGCTCAGATGCTTTCGGAATATTTATCATTAAGACAAACGAAATAATTTGAATATCATGAATTGGACCACAATTAAGGAATACGAAGATATCCTCTTCGAGAAGATGGACGGAATTGCGAAAATTACAATCAATCGTCCTAAGGTTTATAATGCTTTCCGCCCTCTTACCAACAAGGAGATGCTCGAAGCATTCCGCATTTGTCGCGAAAGTCAGGACATACGCGTTGTGATTCTTACCGGTGCTGGAGACAAGGCTTTTTGCTCGGGTGGAGACCAGAACGTAAAAGGGGTGGGTGGATATATCGACGAGGACGGTGTCCCCCGACTTAATGTCCTCGAACTGCACCATGCCATCCGCTCCATTCCCAAACCGGTAATTGCCATGGTCAACGGTTATTCAATCGGTGGCGGCAATGTACTGAATGTGATTTGCGACCTCTCTATAGCCTCAGAAAATGCTATTTTCGGTCAGACTGGTCCAAAGGTTGGAAGTTTCGATGCAGGATTCGGTTCTTCTTATCTTGCCCGTTGTGTTGGGCAGAAAAAAGCTCGTGAAATCTGGTTCCTTTGCCGCCAGTATTCAGCTGCCGAAGCTCTCGAAATGGGGCTTGTAAATGCCGTTGTCCCCTTTGACAAACTGGAGGAAACTACCGTCGACTGGTGCCGTACCATTATGAAGCGATCACCCTTTGCAATCAGAATGATTAAACGTGCTCTGAATGCCGAACTCGATGGTGAACGCGGACTTATGGAGTTTGCCGGCGATGCAACTCTTATGTACTACCTCATGGACGAAGCACAGGAAGGGAAAAATGCATTCCTCGAAAAACGAGACCCCAACTTCGATCAATTCCCGATGTTCCCATAGATGACAGTGAAGCTGTTTAAACAGCTTCTCTATTCTTCTTAAAACTCAATACTTATATGCGTCTTCAGTTCTTACCATACAATCTGATTTTTAAGCAACCTGCCGGGACATCACGCGGCGTTCTCACCGAGAAAATCACATGTCTGCTACGCATATTCGACGAAAAAGATCCGGAAAGATTCGGTCTCGGTGAGGCTGCAGTCTTTCCGGGACTTTCTCCCGAAGCCGACGAGAGATATTTCTATAAGTTAATGGAGTTGCAGGCCAATATCCGGTTAGGAATCAGCACCGACCTGACCATGTTCCCTTCACTGCAGTCGGGGCTTGAGCAGGCTATCATTGATTTTGCCGGCGGCGGGCGTCATGTGTATTTCGATACACCTTTTGTCAAGGGTGAAAGCCCCATTAACATCAACGGTCTGATATGGATGGGTGACTTTGACACTATGGTACAACGGGTTGAAGACAAAATCAATGCCGGCTTTAAATGCATCAAGCTCAAAATCGGTGCTATCGATTGGCAACAGGAACTTAGTATCATTAAAAGAATCCGCCAACGCTTCCCAGCCTCCGCTCTTGAAATTAGGGTTGATGCCAATGGCGCTTTCAACATGGACAATGTGCTACCCAAACTCAAAGCTCTTGCTGACCTCGGAGTACACTCTATTGAACAGCCCATCATGGCGGGCACACCAGAACTTATGCAGTTTCTTTGCAAGGTTTCGCCACTCCCCATTGCGCTTGACGAAGAACTTATCGGCAAATTTACATTTGAAGAAAAACGGAACACAATCGATACCATCCGTCCGCAATACATCATTCTCAAGCCATCGCTTGTTGGTGGATTCAGCGGAGCCGCAGAATGGATCTCCCTTGCCAAGGAACGGGGAATAGGATGGTGGATTACTTCTGCTTTAGAGTCAAACATCGGTTTGAACGCATTGGCACAATGGACGGCATCGCTTGACACCGAGATGCCCCAGGGTCTTGGTACCGGTCAATTGTTTACCAATAACTTCCCAAGTCCTTTATATATCGAAAATGATTTCCTTAAGTACAACCCTAGCGAGAAAATAGACTACGGGGTTCTTGATAAACTTGACTGGCGGGAATAATGACGTACGATGAATTTTCTGAGGAATGGCACTCCTATACGGATCATATTATATGCCACACATCAGGCTCTACAGGGATACCCAAAGAGATAGCACTTCCTAAGATTCAAATGAAACGGAGTGCTCTCCGCACCGCTGAATACTTTGGACTTAATAAGGATTCATTCCTGTATTCGGCCATATCTCCCGATTATATTGGGGGGAAGATGATGTTTGTGCGTAGTGCGGCTCTTGGATGCGGGTTCGGATATGAAATCCCGTCCAATCAACCACTCCGAAACTATCATGGACCTCACATCTCAATGATTTCCGTGGTCCCCACCCAGATGCTTTACATTCTTGACAATCTCGATACTCTTCCCCCGATTGAGATTTTTCTGGTGGGTGGTGCTCCTGTCAATGATACTCTCCGAAAAAGAATTATTCAATCCGGATTAAATGTATATGAAAGTTACGGCATGACTGAAACGTCATCGCATATAGCCGTACGCAAAATTGAACAGACACCTACCCCATTTCATACACTTGGCGACATCCGTGTGGCTCTTGAACAGGATGTGCTACGGATTGACATTCCAGGGTGGCAAACCCTTGTTACCAACGACGTGGCAGAGGTTCTGTCTCCTCAATCATTTAGCATTATCGGGCGTAAAGACAATGTAATTATCTCCGGAGGACTTAAAATCTCGCCTGAAGAGATTGAAAATTTGCTCTCACCTCATATTCATATTCCATTTTTTATCTCGTCTTATCCCGACGAGTACTGGGGACAAGCCATGATACTGGTAGCTCAACTGGACAAAATGATGGATACTAACCTCCTCACAAACTCTCTCCAAGAGATTTGCAAAAAGGTACTTCCATCTAAAAAAAGGCCTAAACGGATAATTTTTACAGATGAAATAAAATTCACCCCCAATGGAAAAATCATCCGGAACCTTAATATTCAGAGGTGATATAACTTTTTTTCTGCCATATAACATAAATTTTCAACACTTTATTTCATAATATTTTAATATTCATAAAATTTATGTTATTTTTGCAATTGCAAAATCGATTACTCGATTTAGACTCAACCTCTATTAATGATAATGAAAAACGCCGCTGCGATAATTGAATCAATCACGCAAGCTTGCTGATAATTAACGGTAATTTTTTAATGCAAACCGTCGGCATGCTACTTGCAGCAGTAGGCTATTGGTTAATCATACAGATCATTGCAATATGATTAAAAAAAGTACTTTGGAACGAATCATAGGAGACGACCTCTCGGAACTTTGGAATGCGCTTTCACCCGAAGAAAAGCGCACAGTTACCGAAAATTTTCGCTATGAGACTTACAAGAAAAATCAAATCATTTACGCTGAAAAAGAGAAGCCCGAAAATCTTTACTGCCTTCTCGACGGCAAGGTAAAGCTTTACAAAATCGGTATCGGTGACCGCACTCAGATTCTAAGGCTTTATCGGCCGGTTCAGTATTTCGGATATAGAGCATACTTTGCACGCGAACCATACGTATCGACGGCAGCTGCTTTTGAGAACTCTGTTCTCGGCATCATTCCTATGGAGATTGTCGAGAACCTTATCCGCAAAAACAATGATATTGCCATGTTCTTTATACATGAACTATCTCGCAATCTTGGAGGTGCCGACACAAAAATCATTAACTTGACTCAAAAGCATATACGCGGCCGTCTTGCCGAGTCGCTTCTGCTGCTTGCCGATAAATACGGGTATGAGGACGATGGTGCTACTTTGCGCATTTACATGAGTCGCGAGGATTTGGCCAACTTATCGAATATGACCACATCCAATGCAATTCGTACCCTCATGACCTTCGTTAATGAGAAGCTGATTCTTGTTGACGGTCGCCGCGTTAAAATCATCAACGAGCCTCAACTGCGCAAAATATCAAAATTCGGGTAACGATACACTGTCCGAATCTGCAATAACTTCCTGCACTGCTTAGCGGCGAAAATTCAAAAACTTATTGCGATATAAAATAAAATGCCGACTCAACTCCGTAGAATTGGGTCGGCATTCTATTTATGAAAATTTTTATTCAGAGCTGATTACAACTCAGTATCCTGTTTAGTACTTGATACAAGCTGAAATTTAGAACTTGATACCAGCTGAAATTTAGAACTTGATACCAGCTGAAAGAACAATTCTGTGATTATTGAATGACAGACTGGACTGTGGACTCTTAATCTCAGGCACCTGAGGATCGGGTGTATATGCATGGTAGGTTGCCCCTGTATTTTTATATACATATGCCAGATTGCAATAGAAACCATCTATATTCAACCCTGCCCCGCAAGTTACATAATTTGTTCCTTTGTCAAATACATATGCCGGATTGGTACCACTCGTGTAAATCAACTGATGGTTGTCGGCAGCAGAGTCCTCAACCGGCGACCCAACATATGAGTAACCTGCACGTACTGCCAAATAAGGATTTACCCAATATTCGAGCCCTGTGCGCCAAGTAAAGGCTGTTTTATAATAATTGCTCACATCTTTGTTGACTGGGCCAAAATAATCATCGGAATTGGATTTAGTCATCGAATTTGCATAACTCCATGAATCCCAGCCATAGTCACCATAAAAACCATCATCATACGAATTTGCTTCGGCAAATTTCATACCCTTATAGAAATTCCATTCAAAATCATTGGACCATATAAGACTGTTTGCCAAGACCGTTGCGGCACTTGCTGTAACTTTCCACGGTGTGTTCAAATTATAGCTGTAATTGCCGGGTTGACCATTGTTGGTATACGCAGTAAGGCGCTCACCAAAATAACTGGCATCCATATTGGCTCCGTAGGTCTCGTTGATAGTGAAGTAGGTAGGAGTATGGAACGACAGACCAAATCTCAGCTCCTGCATTGGCTTAAGCACCAAACCTAACTGATAGTTAAATCCGGTTCCGGTTGCCTTATAATAATTGCTGAGCATCAAATTGGATGCACCCTGCTCTATTGAATTGCTCTTGGGGTTAAAGATATATGCATTGTTCAGACCTTCGCGCCACTCGGAACTCTGTTTGTAATCAAGACTAACAATATCAAAGTTCATACCGACATAGAGGACATCATAGATATTAGCAGCAAAGGCTATGTTGTACTCGTAGATGCCACCTTTCTCATTCACATCAAAGGCTCCGGACCCTGTTGTGCCAGCGCCAAACTGACCCTTCCACGATGGAGAATTGGGATCACCCTCCGGATTGATGGCATATGAATCATACCCAAGGATAGTGAGCCAGTCGGGAGCGAACCCTCCACTTGGCGGATTATACGGATCATAGTTGCTGGTCTTTTCGACATCTGCAACCGTCACCCCCGCATTATTGGCAATACCAGCAATGTAATTGCTCACCGAGTTCTGCAATTGCCCAATACCTCCACGGTATTTTTTATCAAATGAGACTGCCTTGTTATAGCTGAAACCGATATTAAAGTTCTTTAGCGCCGAATCAAAAAATCTGATTGTAGCAACACCCCCGATATTATCAAAACTGTATTTAAAATTATTAGTTGTCTGTTTGTTGCCGAATGATGTGGCTGATGCTGAACCGATATCCCAATCCATTGTCATACCAAGTTCACTCTGACGATAAAATCCGAGTCCTGCGGGGTTAGTTGAAATCGATGACAGGTCATTGCCTAATGCACCAAAAGCCCCTCCCATACCTAACGAGCGCGCAGTGCCACGCATGTCGGGTTGTGCAAATCGAAAACCGTCCATAGCACTCTGTGCAAACGCGGTGCTGGCTATGCAACCAATCGATAATGTAATAAGTATCTTTTTCATAACCTAATGATTATACTGTTAATTCGTTGTTCCATAAAGCTCCAAAACTCAATCTGCCGGCATGCAAAAACATTCATTCACAGCGAAAGTTGAAGAACTTTTAATTATAACGAATTTTATTTAAAATAAGTTGCAGCGGCAATAAACTAATTGTCGCTGCAATTTTATTTGATGCTATCTGTGGCGTCCTCTGGCGCCACCTCCTCCTCCGGTGGAACGAGAACCGCCAAAACTACTGCCACGGCTGCTATTTAAGCTTGATGACGAGTTGAAAGAAGAGCGATTACTGTTAGAGTTGGAGTTATAACTACTGCTGTTGGAATTAGAGCTATTCGACGAATTCGAACTTCTGCGATATCCAGAACTGCTCTGTGTGCTTGACTTGCTGTCAGTAGATGATGAGCCGTTAGTATAGTAGCGGTGACCATCACTGCCAGTCACAACGCGACGATTGGATGTCGAAGAGTACGGATTGTAACTGCCTCCACTATATCTTGTTCCTGATGTGGTAGAGTTTGTAATCTCACCGTTATACTGACGGCGATGGTTCACTGAACTGCCACCAAATATTGAACCCGAACTTGTTGAGTTGCTATAGCTGGGATTGTTACTTCCGCTGGGTATGCGTCCCCCTGCCATTGAGGAGCCAGGACGTGTATCGGATGCCCAATGCGAACCTGGGCGATTGGGATAACGCCCCTGCGGTGTGTAGTCACCATAATGCGGACGGGAGCCTCCGGGGCGATACCATGGGTCATTCCATCCCCAACCCCATGACCAGCCTGGATAATATCCCGGACCATACCATGGGTAGTTCCAACTCCAATAGGGATCCCAACCCCATCCCCAGGTCCAAGAGGGTCCCCAGGCTAACGTTGGATTCCAGGTACTCCCCCAACCCCAGTTCCAATGCCAGGGTGAATACCAGCGGTTATAATATCCATAATAGTAGGGTGAATAGTATGGCGAATAATAGGGTGCAAACAATGGGAGCCCATTGTCAAACACGATCTCAACATTGCCATAGCTGTTCTCGAGAACATCCTCGAGCAGATTTGCATTATCAACCACAATTGTGGGGTTGTAATACTTCTGTATCTGCTGGGTGTAAACAAAATCGCTACCGTTTTCAGCCGATGCTCCAATCGTATCACTCGGACTCTGATAGTGTATCTGGCCACGTCGGTTGTACGCATCTACATCAACGCTCGAAAAATCAGCTATATAGTTGCTTTCTTTTTTCTTCTTCTTTTTAATCAATGATGTAGAGTTATTATCGTTCTTTGGATTATAGAACAGTGCATCCAACTCCTGAGCATATACAGAAGCCGAACCACCCAATACCATTATGGCAAAAGCAAATAAAACTTTTCTCATAGTTAATGGCTGTTAATCGTTAGTATAAGCAGAGAGAAATATTCCTCTCAATGTATATCTATTAGACAATGCGCAATGGCAAATGTTTAATTTAATTTCATTATTGAGAATAAAAAGTTCGCAAAAATCAAAAATATGCGAATATTTTTAACAATCCCATCTTTTTAGCGTTATATGCAATGCAAATATAAGAATGATTTAGCACATGTATAATGCCATTAATTTTTTTTAACACAAAATTGCCGACCACAGAACCACATACAACCCATCTGCTGTATCAGTTTCAATAAGTTCTTTTGAAAATCCGAAAGAAATTGCGGCAGATAGAGCTAAAATTTAAGATAAAATTCGCGGCAGAGCGACTTATATTGGTCAGTATAATTCCCGTTGATATCCTCAACTATTAGCTGTTCTCTTACTACTGTTTGCTCAGTTGTACAGTCGGTATCCTGCCCCCCCAATCGGAACATATAGAAAACCCTTTTAGCCTCTCTCCCCTCACGTCCTATCATGTGCAATGTCCGGCAAACTCGATAACCGAGCCCCGTGGCATACTTTTCAACTTCCTCGGCATATTCTACCGGCGTTACGAATGTCACAACACCTCGCGCCGATAAAAGAGTACGCGAATATTCAAGCAAACTAAATGGTGATAGCTCACCAACATGACGAGCTGCCAACCGAGGGGAGTTAGGAGATGCTACCCCAGAGTCGAAGTACGGTGGATTAGAAACTATCAAATCGTATTTTCCGTCCATCAGATTAAATCTCCCTCTTATGCCTGCTTTATGCTCAGCCAGATCAAGGAAGTTTAATCGGGTCACATTCAATCTATTTCCCCATTCGGATAGACAAAAATTATAACTGGATTCAATAACAGATGCCGCATGAATATCTATGGCGTCAATAATGAGTGTCGGCCAGCGCTGAGCAAGCATCAACGAAATTACTCCGCATCCGCAACCCACCTCCAATGCTCGCGAACATCCGCTTGCATCTACCCACGCTCCTAAAACCACAGCATCAATCCCGACTTTCATCGAGCTTCGACAATGCTCTACTTGAAATCGTTTGAATCGGAACGGCGTGTTTTTCCCCATCTTCTTCGTCTATGATTCTTCTTTTTAGCTGTCGTTTCAGCCGATGATGCAACCTCTTCTGATGCAGACGGTATGGCCCCATTTCCCACAGTTGATGGCACCGCGGTTTCGACCGACGGTTTTACTGCTACCCTTTCTTTGGGTTTCACTTGTTTTGAGTTTCCCTCGGCACCTGCGTTCTTATTCTTATTCTTGGCGTTTTTATTGCCTCGTTTACCCTTTGAACCTCGGGATGAGGATACTGAATATTCTGGCACTTCTCCCATTTCGGCTGGAACCACCTCCTTGGGAATTTCCTTCTCCAACAATCGCTCAATACGCTTAAGACGGATGAAGTCATCTTTTGCAACAAGTGTTATTGCCATTCCGTCGCGATTGGCTCGAGCGGTACGTCCAATGCGATGCACATAGTCCTCCCCTTCGCGTGGCACATCATAATTGATTACCATTTCAATATCATCGATGTCGATGCCGCGCGCCAGAATGTCGGTCGCTACAATTACATTGGTTTTCCCCGCTTTGAAATCGTACATTACGTTATCGCGGGCAGTTTGGTCAAGATCCGAATGCATCTCTGCAATCTTGAAATTCTTTTTCTTAAGTTCACGGGCCAAATTCTTTACTTTCTCTTTAGAGCTCGAGAAAATAATTACACGCTGCGGTGGATTCTGTTTGAATACGTGCAGAAGAATCGGTAGCTTCTGCGGCTCGTAACATATATATGCCGATTGCTTAATTTTTTCGGCCGGCTTTGACACTGCCAATTTAATTTCGGCTGGGTCACGAAGTATATTCTTGGCCATCTGCTGTATCTTGGGTGGCATTGTGGCCGAAAATAACAATGTCTGACGTTCTTTGGGAAGGCGGGATGCGATTGTCATTATGTCGTCATAGAACCCCATGTCGAGCATACGGTCGGCTTCGTCAAGAATAAAAAACGAAACTTGAGACAAGTCCACATACCCCATGCTTAAATGTGCAAGGAGTCTACCGGGAGTGGCGATTACGATGTCCGCACCCATTTTAAGCGACTTACGCTGACGCTCGTAGGTATGACCGTCAGTTCCCCCATAAATTGCCATACCGCTCACCGGCATAAAATATGCAAAACCCTGCAGTTGACGGTCAATCTGTTGTGCCAACTCTCTGGTAGGGGCCATTACTACACAATTTATTCTATCCTCTGGATAGCCACCCTCGGCCAGACGGTTGATAACAGGCAACAGGTAGGCTGCTGTTTTTCCGGTTCCAGTCTGTGCACAAGCCAAAAGGTCACGACCCTCAAGAATCAACGGTATAGCCTGCTCCTGAATGGGAGTACATTCATCAAAATGCATATCCCACAGTCCGTCAAGCACATCATCGTTGGTCAATATTTCATCAAATCTCATTTTACCTTTGTTTCGTTCCTTATATTCAAGGTACTATTAATGAAAATACCTTATTTACGATTGTTTGATTATTCTTTAAGAGAATATTCATGCGTATATAAACAATTATAATAACATCAGCGTTATTGAATACGCAAATAAATATATCAGAAAGAATCAAATCAGCAACTTCAATAATTTTATCAAGTCATTTATTCTACAAAATTACGAAATTCCGGTTAACAAATTTCAATTAAAGGAAATTTTACTCAATTTTTTGAAAACTTTTTTCTCTCCACATTGTTTTATTTTTAAAATCCTGAAAATTTACCTTCAAAACGGGAATTCTTCGGGGTTTCAGAACTAATTTTTATTAGTAACAACTTTAGGATTCATCTGATAAAAACGCAATAGCATGAAATCAAAGGATAACTTTAAGGAAAAACTGGTGGGACTCCAAGGAAATCTATTGAATTTCGCATATCAACTTACCACCGACAGGGAGCAGGCCGAAGATTTGCTTCAAGACACCACTCTTAAAGCTTTATCGAACGAAGATAAGTATGTGGACAATGTCAACTTCAAAGGTTGGATTTTCACAATTATGCGCAATATCTTCATCAACAATTATCGGCAGACAGTAAGAAAGGCCACTGTCATCGATCAAACCGAAGATTTATTCCATCTTAATATTTCGCAAGACTCTGGTATCGACACCCCCGAAGGGTCATACGCAGTAAAGGAAATTTCAACTGCGCTAAATGAATTCCCCGAAGAGTATCGCATCCCGTTCAACCTCTATGTTGCTGGTTACAAATACCACGAGATTGCTGAACAGATGGACCTCCCTCTTGGCACCATCAAGAGTCGCATATTCTTTGCTCGCAAGCGTCTCCGCGAACAGCTAAAGGATTACAAAATCTGACCCACTGATTCCACTTCGTTTATAAAAATCTTCAGCCACACTGCACATAGCAATGTGGCTGTTTCTGTATCTTTAATTCTGCAATTACAATATAAATTATGGGCAGCAGATTTTTCAGCTGGAATCTTAAGACCTCGTTCCCAAAAAATTTTAACGCATCCTTGGCATTAACATTTTGTGGGGGAACGAGGTCTAAATAGAAGCGCTGGTTACCCCGTGGATAATCAGCGCCTTTATTATCATCGAATATCTAAAGCTGGGTACGATTGTTCCAGTTACTGGGGCATCGTAACATTGAATACCTTGAAGAACGCCATTTCGGGCTCACCACGCGAAGAGGTGATTTTAACGCGTACTTCATCAGCCTTGGTGTCATCAAAGCGAAGGATGCGTTTTGCACCGATGGTAGTCCCTTCAGCAAGTTTAACCCATTTGCCGTTTACCTTCCCTTCCACGTCAAATTTTTCAACTTTCTGACCTTTGCCGATATTCTCACCTACCATTATAGCATTGAAGTTTTTGTTGGAATCAAGCTTGGCAGTAAGCTTCTTCAGGTTGGTCTTCTTGGCAAGATTATTTGTAAAGTTGGCATCTACCCACTGTTTCCACTCACGGATACGGTCCACGTCTGTCTTATTGATGCAACCGGTACGGTCTGGAGGGAAGTTAAGGAGCAATACTGAACCGCGACCTACTGAATTGAGATAAATATTGGCGAGTTCCTTGAGCGAACGGGGTTTGTCTGAATCATTATAGAACCATCCCCTACGGATTGAAACATCCACCTCAGAGGGGAACCAATAAACTCGGTCAGCTTTTGCTACCAATTCACGGCTACCGAGGTCCTTAGAAGTTTCCTTTAGTCCGAGCGCGGCATTGCGTTCTGCTGCCTCCTTATATCCTCCAGGGGTATACGGAGTTACGCTCCACTCTGTTTCGCGACCCTGGCCACCTTCGTTCCCTACCCAGCGTACATGGTGACCCATGATGGCTGTCACAGCATTGGGTTGCAACTTCTCAATAATGCTATAGAACCGAGGCCAGTCGTAAACCTGCTTCTTGCCATTGGGACCTTCACCACAGGCTCCGTCAAACCAGACTTCGTCAATCTGACCGTACTTGGTCAGAAGTTCTGTCAACTGAGCTGCGTAGAGATCGTTATACTTTTCAGAACCATAAACGGCAGAATTTCTATCCCACGGTGAAAGATATACTCCTAACTTCATCCCATATTTTTTGCAGGCATCCGAAAGCTCCTGCATCACATCTCCTTTGCCACCCTTCCAAGGTGAATTTTTTACAGAATGAGCTGTTGTTTCTGTGGGCCACAGACAAAATCCATCATGGTGCTTTGCAGTAAGAATTACAAGTTTGAATCCGGCATCTTTAAGTGTACGCACCCACTGTTCGGCATCCAAAGCCGTGGGATTAAAGACACTGGGCGATTCTTTACCATCTCCCCACTCTCTTCCGGTAAATGTATTCGGACCAAAATGGAGAAAGGCAGTAAGTTCAAGTTTCTGCCAGTCGGCCTGTCTTGAATCGGGAACTACACGCGAAGCCATTTCCACCTTTTGCTCAGGGGTTGCTCCTGCAGGGAAATCAACGCTCTTTACATAATAGTCCGTCTTTGCAGAGGCTATTAATTGCACAGCGCATAAAAACGCAAATACAGCTTTGAGTCTCATAACAATTGCGTATTAGATAAATTTATAATGGATTTTTTATAGACATAAGACGGGAAGCTGCATTGCTGAAGATTCCCGTCTTATTTTACTCAATCATTTGATATACTTACTTAAATTTAAGTAATTAATGCATTAGATAGCTGAACGAATCACACCCTTGCCAGAATTTACGACAAAGTTTACGATTTCGTCACGATAAATGCTCTGCGGGATATCGCGCTCAATAATCTTCACCGCATTGGTGACGTTGAGGTCACTAAGATAAAGGATACGGTAGATATCAGAGATATGTCTAATTTCCTCTTCTGTAAACCCGTTACGATGCAATCCGATTGTGTTTAGACCCACATACGAGATGGGTTCGCGAGCTGCCTTTACAAACGGTGGGATATCCTTGTTAACCAAGGCTCCACCCTGCAGCATTATATTGCGACCGATGTGGCAGAACTGATGGATGAGAGAACCACCCCCGATTACAGCACAGTCGTCGATTACAACCTCGCCGGCAACCTGGCATGCATTCGAGAAGATTACACGATTGCCAACCTTGCAGTCGTGTGCAATGTGAGTATATGCCATGAGAAGGCAGTTGTCACCCACGCGGGTTTCACCCTTAGAGGCAGTACCGCGATTTACCGTAACACACTCGCGTAGTGTAGTTCCGTCACCGATAAAGGCATATGTCTCCTCTCCGCGGAATTTCAAATCCTGAGGAATTGCTGAAATAACCGCACCGGGGAATATTTTAACACCACTACCGATGCGAGCACCGGGGAAAATCGTTACATTACCGTAGATTTCGGTGTTATCACCTATCTCTACATCCTCATAGATTGTAGAGAAGTTTCCTATAGTTACGTTGTTCCCAATTTTTGCGTCGGGATGAACGCTGGTATATTTTCCTATCATTACTTATTCTTAATTATCTGAGCCATAAATTCTGCTTCGCAAACCACCTTTTCGCCTACAAAAGCATAACCTTTCACTACAGCACATCCACGTCTTATCTCAGTGGTGAGCGCAACGCTGAGAAGCAGCGTGTTGCCGGGCACCACCTTCTGACGGAATTTTACATTGTCTATTTTTAGGAAGTATGTTGAATATTTTTCTGGTTCGTCGAGGAAGTTAAGCACCAACACACCTGCAGCCTGCGCCATCGCCTCCACCTGAAGCACACCGGGCATGACAGGTTCCTGCGGGAAGTGACCTACAAAGAACGGTTCATTGACGGTTACATTCTTAACCGCTACGCAGTGCTTTTTGTCGATTTCAATAATCTTGTCGATGAGCAGGAAGGGGTAGCGGTGAGGCAAAAGATTCTTGATGCCGTTGATGTCGATGATGGGGGGTACACCTGGATTGTAGACAGGGCTCTGAGCATCCATATGTCTAAGCTCCTTGCGCATCATGCGGGTAAACTTGTTGTTGATGGTGTGACCGGGACGGATTGCCACTACGCGACCGCGGATGGGACGCCCTAACAGAGCAAGGTCACCGATGATATCCATCAGTTTATGGCGCGCCGGCTCATTATCCCACGACAACGGTTTGGGATTGATATATCCGAAGTTGGAGAGCTCCATGTGGGGAACCTTCATGATGTCGCAAAGTTCATTTATCTTATCCTGCGATATCTCCTGGTCATAAATCACAATAGCGTTGTCAAGGTCTCCCCCCTTGATGAGATTGTAGTTCATCAACCCCTCTATCTCACGAACAAATACAAATGTGCGTGCCGATGCTACCTCCTGTTTGAAGTCGGCAAGATCATCGAGGATTGCAAACTGATTGGGAAGTACGGGCGAATTATATTCAACCATGCACTCTACACTGAATCCATCCTCGGGATAGATGGTGAGGGTAGCCCCAGTTTCTTCATCCCTGAACTGTTTCTTCTCCTTAACAATATAATAATCCTTTTCGGCACTCTGCTCCTCAATCCCTACACGCTCAATTTCGTTAACGTATATCTCGGCCGAGCCGTCGAGAATGGGAAACTCAGGACCGTCAACCTCTATGAGACAGTTGTCGATTCCGGCTGCATAGAGCGCTGCAAGGCCATGCTCAACGGTGCTTACCTTAACATCCTTCTTTCCGAGTACGGTGCCCCGGGTGGTTTCAACCACGTTTTCGGCCAGAGCCTCGATTACAGGCTGACCCTCAAGGTCAATTCTTTGGATACGATACCCTGTGTTCTCAGGAGCCGGTTTGAATGTGGCTGTAATAAAAAGTCCTGAGTGAAGTCCTTTCCCTTTAACTGTGAAAGAGTCTTTTAAAGTAAGTTGCTGCATATTTCGTTTATTATATTTTCAGGTTATTGTCGTTAATATATTTTGCTGAATAGAATTCGAAAGCTACTTTTTGCTGAACAATTGCTCAAGACGTTTCAGATAAACCTGAGTCTTGGCAAACTGACGCGCATCCACTGCCGGATAACCGATAAGACGCTTCTTATCTCCGACGCTATTGGGAATCCCCGACTGGGCCCCAATCTCATTGTAGTTGCCAACCTTGATATGTCCTGCAAATCCTACCTGTCCCCCTACCATATTATAATCGCCGATTTTTGTGGAACCAGCTATACCTGTCTGTGAGGCAAACACATTACCTTTGCCAATCTCCACATTGTGGGCTACCTGAATAAGATTATCGAGTTTGGTGCCGCGACCAATTCTGGTATGCCCGAATGTTGCACGGTCCACCGTTGTATTGGCCCCAATCTCTACATCGTCCTCTATGACAACATTCCCAATCTGAGGAATCTTTTCATAACTCCCGTCCGGAAGTGGAGCAAAACCAAAACCATCAGCACCTATCACCGACCCTGCATGCACCGTAACATTGTTACCAAGTTCGCAATCATGATAAATCTTGACTCCGGGGAAAAGTATCACATTGTCACCGAGTGTGACATTGTCGCCAACATACACTTGTGGGTAGATTTTGCAATTGTTGCCGACTCTTACACCTTTGCCAACATAGGCAAATGCCCCCACATAACACCCTTCAGGAATCTCGACACCTTCGGCTATAAACGATGGATTCTCAATTCCGGTTGGTTGTGCCACCGATTTCTGCATTGCGTTCAGCAACTCGGCAAGCGCTACATACGGGTTCTTAACCCGGATAAGCACCGGAGATACCTCACCCTCATATTCAAAATCATCGGCTACCAGCACGGCAGACGCCTTGGTGTCGTATATATGATGAGCATATTTGGGGTTTGCAATAAACGTGATGCAACCCTCGGTGGCCTCTTCAATCTTGGCAAATGAATTGAGGACAATATTTTCGTCACCCTCTACCCTACCTCCGATAAAAGCGGCTATTTGTTTGGGAGTCAATTCCATTAGTTATATTCAATTAATTGCGGCAAAAGAATCCTTCAGGCATCTTCTGGGAGGAGGCAACTACTGCCACCTGCCTGTCTTTAAGCCCGGAGGATTTATTGCGAATCAAGTTCTTTGTGCAAATTTACAAAATTTTATCTCATATAACCAAAAAAATTAGTATATTTGCGCCAAATATCGGTTCTTTAACGATTATTGAGGTTTATTCGGAGTATATTTCTTGAATAATACCATGATTAGCGGCATTTGAACCTGATACCCCTAACTGTTGGCGCTACGCCACGTTACAACGCATTGACAACAATAATATAAAATCTAATCTATAAACTTAAATTCAATGAAAATTTCACACATTGAACACATCGGCATTGCTGTGCCAAACCTCGAAGAGGCTATCAAGTATTACGAGAACGTACTCGGTCTCAAGTGCTACAAAACTGAAGTGGTAGAAGACCAGAAAGTGACAACCGCTTTCTTCCAGGTTGGCGACGCCAAAATTGAACTCCTTGAAGCGACTTCACCCGAGAGCACTATTGCTAAATTCATCGAGAAGAACGGTGGCCGCGGTGGTATGCACCACCTCGCATTTGCTGTTGAGGACGGCGTAGCAGAAGCTCTTGCAGAATGCGACGAAAAGGGTGTAAAACTCATCGACAAAGCTCCCCGCAAAGGTGCTGACGGTCTGAACATCGCATTCCTCCACCCCAAGTCGACCGAAGCTGTTCTTACAGAACTCTGCGAAGACCCCTCTAAAAAGTAAAAACGCATAAAACTCACCTTTCCCATATATTATAAGTGAAAGGTGGGTTTCTGAATTTATAACGACATAAAAAGCTAATCATAATGAGCAAGCAAGAAGAAAAAATCGCCCAGCTTATTGAGAAAAGAGCTGAAGCTCGTCTCGGCGGCGGCCAGAAGGCTATCGACAAACAGCACGAACGTGGCAAATACACTGCACGCGAAAGAATCGCAATGCTTCTAGACGAAGGAAGCTTCGAGGAACTTGACATGTTTGTAACACACCGTTCCACAAACTTCGGAATGGAAAAGAAGCAGATCCTCGGTGACGGTGTTGTAACCGGTTTCGGTACAGTAGAAGGTCGTCTCGTGTACGTATTTGCACAGGACTTTACCGTGCTTGGCGGTTCTCTTTCTGAAACAATGGCGCTCAAAATCTGCAAGGCTATGGACATGGCCATGAAGATGGGTGCTCCCGTTATCGGTCTTAATGACTCAGGTGGTGCTCGCCTCCAGGAGGGTATCAACGCCCTTGCTGGATACTCTGAAATCTTCCAGCGCAACATTCTCGCTTCGGGTGTTATCCCCCAGATTTCTGCCATCCTCGGTCCCTGCGCCGGTGGTGCCGTATACAGCCCTGCACTTACCGACTTCACCATCATGACCAAGGGTCTTTCTTATATGTTCCTTACCGGTCCCTCTGTTGTTAAGACAGTTACTGGCGAGGACGTGACTCAGGAACAGCTTGGTGGTGCTTCTGTTCACGCTTCAAAGAGTGGTGTTACTCACTTTGCTGTTGACTCTGAGGAAGAAGCAATCGGCCTTATCCGCAAGCTTCTCAGCTATATCCCCCAGAACAACCTCGAGGAGGCTCCCCTTGCCCCCTGCACTGACCCCATCGACCGTCTTGAGGACAAGCTCAACGACATTATCCCCGACAGCGAAAAGCGTTCATACGATATGTACGACGTTATCGGTGCTATTGTTGACAACAGCGAATTCCTCGAAGTATCTCGCGACTTCGCCAAGAACATCATCGTTGGCTTTGCCCGCATGAACGGTCAGAGCGTTGGTGTGGTTGCCAACCAGCCCAAGGTACTCGCAGGTGTGCTCGATTCAAACGCAAGCCGCAAGGCTGCTCGCTTTGTTCGCTTCTGCGACGCATTCAACATTCCGTTGGTAACTCTCGTTGACGTTCCCGGCTTCCTCCCCGGCACTGGCCAGGAATACAATGGCGTTATCCTCCACGGTGCTAAACTGCTTTACGCTTACGGTGAGGCTACTGTACCCAAAGTTACCGTTACACTCCGCAAGAGCTACGGCGGTTCACACATCGTAATGAGCTGTAAGCAGCTCCGTGGCGACGTTAACTACGCATGGCCCTCTGCTGAAATCGCAGTTATGGGTGCCGAAGGTGCTGTGGGCGTACTCTATGCCAAGGAAGCTAAACAGCAGGAAAATCCTGCCGAATACATCAAGGCTAAACAGGACGAATACCGCGAACTCTTTGCAAACCCCTACCAGGCTGCTAAGTACGGCTATATCGACGATGTTATCGAGCCCCGCAACACTCGCTTCCGCGTGATTAAGGCCCTCAACATGCTCGCCACCAAGAAGCAGAGCAACCCCGCCAAGAAACACGGCAACATACCTTTGTAATACATACGTAAATATAAGTGATTTAAGCACTTCGGTGCTTAAATCACTTAATAATAAAACGAGAATGTTCAAAAAACTATTTTTAAGTATAGCATTCTGCGGATTCATGACCGTTGCGGCGACCGCCACGGTAAATCCCGCAGAAGGGAATAAAGCCGTTGCCACAGAGTGCACACACAACCATGAGTGCAGTGAATGTGACGAGGCTGTATGCCTGGAAAATGGAGCCACCCCCGCTGCCACTCAAGAAGCCCCTGTGCGCCTTGGCCGCAACGCCAAGCAGCAGGCAAAGAACGACAGTGCCAAGCAGAACGACCCCTGGGGAGGGGTGGTAACAATCGTTGCCATGAGCATCGTGCTCGGTGCCCTGATTGTGCTTAGCATACTCTTCTTTTTCTTCGGCAAAATTTCCTCTGCAGTGCTCAAGTCCAAAAAACGCGCAGCTCACGGCGTTACTGACAGTGTTACCGAACCCCATCACGACGAACCGGATTCTGGTGAAACCATCGCAGCTATCTCCATGGCGCTTGCCGAATTCTTCGGACAGGGTCACGACATCGAAGATACAATTCTTACGATTAAAAGCATGCAGAAATCTTATTCTCCTTGGAACTCTAAAATTTACAACATGCGTCATGCGCCCGAGGTGTCTGCAAGCATCTCAGACAAACGCAAACCGCTGAAGTAAAGAACAATCCCTTTTTACAGGTATAGAAATTAAAACAACAATGAAAGAATATAAGTATAAAATCAACGGCCTCAAGTTCACAGTGACAGTAGGCGATGTTGTTGATAATGAAGTTGTGGTTGAAGTAAATGGTACTCCATATAAAGTGGAGCTCGAAAAGGCTGCTCAAAAGGGTCCTGTTAAGCCTGCTCTCACTCAGAGTGGCAAAACTGAATCTGTGAAGATGGCCACTGCCCCCGAGAAGCCCGTTAAGGCTGCCCCCATCCCCTCTTCGGCCTCCACAGTAAAGAGCCCCCTTCCCGGCACTATCATGAGCTTCAAGGTCAATGTCGGCGATACCGTGAAAGCGGGCGATACTGTATGTGTGCTTGAAGCTATGAAGATGGAAAATGACATCCACACCACCCAGGGTGGCACAGTGAAGCAAATTCTTGTCAAAGTAGGCGACGCTGTTGCCGAAGGTGCTGATCTCTTGATTATTGAATAATAAGGCGTTAGATTATCTCCAAGAATCTAACCATAAAATCCACTAATAATCATGATCTTAGCAAACACAACATACTCTTTTGGCGACTTCCTGACACAGACTCTTGAGGAATTCTGGAAATTTACCGGCTTCTACAATTGCGAGTACACAAACCTTGTAATGCTGGCTGTGGGTTGCTTCTTTGTTTATCTGGCTATCAAGAAAAACTTTGAACCTCTGCTGCTCGTTCCCATCGGGTTTGGTATGCTGGTAGGCAACATCCCCTTCCAGCCGGGTATGGAAATCGGCATCTATGAACCTGGTTCGGTGCTCAATATCCTATACAACGGTGTAGAAAAAGGTTGGTATCCTCCACTTATCTTCCTTGGCATCGGTGCAATGACAGACTTCTCGGCACTCCTCTCTAACCCGAAACTTATGATTATGGGTGCTTGTGCCCAGTTCGGTATCTTCGGTGCCTATATGCTCGCGCTGCTCTGCGGCTTTGAGCCTCTATCTGCCGGATGTATCGCCATCATTGGTGGTGCCGACGGTCCTACCGCCATCTTTACTACTTCTAAGCTTAACCCATCGCTGTTAGGTGCCGTTGCTGTTTCGGCTTATTCTTACATGGCACTTATACCCCTTATCCAGCCCCCAATCATGCGATTCTTCACTACCGACAAGGAGCGAAAAATCAAAATGAAACCGGCTCGCGTGGTAAGCCAGAACGAAAAGATTATTTTCCCGATCGTAGGTCTCATGCTCACCTGCTTTGTGGTTCCTTCGGGCATCCCATTGCTCGGTATGCTTTTCTTTGGCAACCTGCTCCGTGAAAGCGGCGTAACCACACGTCTTGCTAAAACTGCCAGCAATGCCATGACCGACATCATTACCATTCTGTTGGGTCTCACTGTGGGAGCTTCAACACAGGCCGACAAATTCCTTACTCTCGATACTCTCTTCATCTTCGGTCTCGGTTTTGCAGCGTTCATTATTGCTTCGGCATCGGGTGTGCTTTCTGTAAAGCTCTTCAATCTTTTCCTTCCCGAGGGTAAGAAAATCAATCCCCTTATCGGTAATGCAGGTGTATCTGCCGTACCAATGGCGGCTCGAATTTCAAACAACCTTGGATTGGAATACGACCCCACAAACTATCTTCTCATGCATGCCATGGGTCCGAATGTGGCGGGCGTAATCGGTTCTGCCGTTGCAGCTGGTGTACTCCTTAGCTTCCTTGGCTAATCAAGCCGTACAAATTCCTTAAAATTATATTTGTACGTAAATTCATACAATATTTTAAATGGTGCGGATTATCAATAAATCCGCACCATTTTTTTATAAACCCACCTCCCACTCCCATTAAAGTTGTTTGGAGAATGAAGTCGTAAGTTTTTTGGAGAATGAAGTTTTCCTTAATTTTTTCGCTTTGATACGCGATTTTAACATTTATATTCCTAAACAAAACTTCTTTGCATTTGTTATAATATTAGATTCTATCTTCCTTCTCCTCTCATAGATTTTTCTAATTTAACAATCGACGAGATGATTACGGATAAAGTAATAAAGGAAATCTACAAAAACTACAAGAAGCCCTGCAAGAATCAACAGGAGCTTCAACTTCCTCATTTCCTCGATATTCTCAAGGAGCATCATAATCTTTCAGAAAATAACATGGAGATTATAGTTAATGATCTTGAAGAATTTAATCCATTCCGACGATTCCTGAAAAGAAGTATTCACGCTATACTTGAGTTCGACAATATCATCGCTTTTGTGTTCCGCTCCCACATCCTGTTTTTTAGCAAAGACAGCAACCATATAAGAGTTCACATGCGACCCGACGAACCAAAGTCACTTTTCAGCAGAATTTTCGGATAAACAAGTCAAAAGAATAAAAAATAAGCGCTGTTCAACAAGGTATCGAACAGCGCTTATTTTATATATTAATATATCTTCTACTATACTATCAATTCATGCTCATGATGTCAAATCCGTCGCCGAGGTCCTCTTCGTTAAAATCATCGGACGAGAAAGAATCAAGGTCATAATCCTCAAGCTTCTCTTGAGCCTTGAGATCTATCTTGCGGTCAAATTCGTTCATGTCCACAAACTGCTTGGGTGCATTACCCTTCTTCATGATGCACACCGGCTCTACAAGCTTGCGACTGGGGATAACCTCCTTCAGCTCCATAAAGAAAGAGCGTTCGGTGAGATAGTCGTATACAAAGATAAGACGCTGCCCTTCGTCTTCGATAAGTTCGCTCAGCACTGTATCGTCCATAAGCCAGGTATCTGTATCGCTTGAGCCCATCCCCATATCTTCGAGAGTCACCTCCTCCTGCTTCTGCCAGTCTTCGTCGCAAAGGAAGAATGAATCGAGTTCATCTTTGGTATAGTTTACACTCTCCAGAATTGCATTGCGCAACTGAAGAAAGGTATTTTCAGAATCAATTTCAATTTCACGTGCAAAGTTATTAACCTCGTCGCTTACTAATTTAAATCTATAAATCATATTAATTACCTTATTTTATCTTACCTCCCGGTGACAGTCATAGTGGTTAACGCTGATGCAACACCGGTTTATCAACTGAAGGGAGAAACCTCAGCAGTGCTCTTGGTTTAACTTCCGACTGCGAATTTAATCTAATTATTTTTATAATTCAATACTCACGTCAATTTTTTTTTTCAATCTAAGTTTTTTTGATATTTCCTCAATTTTTCAAACGTTTTATCCACAAAAAGGGCTCTATATATCACTCTAAAGAATCCTGCAATACACACATTGTTCCGTCTAAGCTTAGTTCTATCTAAGCTTAGTTCCGTCTAAGCTTAGCTTGAATATTATCTTGAAGAAAAGTGAACACATAGAAAAGAGCAGGAACAATATCTCCCTGCTCTTAAATTTTTAATATATAGCTTTCACGTGAGCTTTAGTTTTCCATATAAGGCTCCATGCCATACTTATTTTCACCCGGCTGAGATGGTTTGCATAGCCAAACTATCATTATCACAGCTAAGACAAGCATCACCACCAAACCAACACCGAAGAAAAGCACACCAACGGGACTCAATCCCCCAGAACCAGTTACTGCTGATATTCCAACCATGATTCCAACTGCCATTGACCACAAGAATGCAATAATGAGGAAACCAATATACCCCCAGCCACTCTTGCCGATATCATGCAATCTACGTACTGTCACCCCCAAAGTCGGTAATACAAGTGCAACGTACATAATTCCGATTACTACTAAATAAGCATTCTGACTGATAAAACGCAAAGGCATTGCACACGAGCTTAGTATTATAGAGAACAGGTAAAACCACCAGTACTCAGAACGCGATGCACGACCCTTGAAATTGCAGTACTTCTCGCCTAACACAACTTTAAGCGACTCGCCAAATGTCAATCTTCTTTGATACATAAATACGATGTTAAGTTAGATAATTGTCTCCGTTATCACAAAACAGATAGAAAATAGTTGATATCGCAAAAATATAAATTTATGTTTGATTCTGCAAATTTATACTATCCAAAATCCCGGCTGTGACAAATTTGTCACATCGAAAGTTTTATTTATTTAACTTATGCACATATTTTTTATAGGCTGAGATTCAGCAAATTAATTAAATTTCTAAAAAAATAATATCATAACCGAAATATTTAGCGCATGATTTGTTTATACTTAAAATCGAACACGGGTTGTCTCAATTAAGCTCCCCGTTACAGTTGATTATTAACATTAAATCATATTATAGAAAAAGAATTATGGGAAAGATTATTGGTATTGATTTAGGTACTACCAACAGCTGCGTTGCAGTACTCGAAGGTAAAGATCCCGTTGTAATCCCCAACAACGAAGGTAGAAACACCACTCCTTCTGTAGTGGCTTTCGTTGACGGTGGCGAACGCAAGGTGGGAGACCCTGCTAAACGTCAGGCTATCACTAACCCTACTCGCACAATATATTCAATCAAACGTTTCATGGGCGAAACTTGCGAACAGGTGGCCGATGAAATCAAGCGTGTACCCTATAAAGTAGTTTGCCAGAACGATATGCCTAAGGTAGATATCGACGGTCGCGACTACACTCCGCAGGAAATCTCTGCAATGATTCTTCAGAAAATGAAGAAGACTGCCGAAGACTACCTCGGTCAGCAGGTAACTGAAGCCATCATCACTGTTCCTGCTTACTTCGACGACTCTCAGCGTCAGGCTACCAAAGATGCAGGTGAAATCGCCGGTCTTAAGGTGATGCGTATCATCAACGAGCCTACTGCCGCTGCTCTTGCTTACGGTCTTGACAAATCAACCAAGGAACAGAAAATCGCTGTATTCGACCTCGGTGGTGGTACATTCGATATCTCTATCCTCGAACTCGGTGACGGTGTATTCGAAGTGAAGTCTACCAACGGTGATACTCACCTCGGTGGTGATGACTTCGATAACGTAATCATCGACTGGCTTGCAAGCGAGTTCAAGAACGAAGAGGGTGTCGACCTCCTTCAGGATCCTATGGCTACACAGCGTCTTAAGGAAGCTGCCGAAAAGGCCAAGATTGAACTTTCAAGCTCAACTTCGACCGAAATCAACCTTCCTTATATCACTGCTACCGCAAGCGGTCCCAAGCACTTGGTTAAGACTCTTACCCGTGCCAAGTTCGAACAGCTTGCACACAAGCTTATCGATGCTGTAGCTGCTCCTTGTGTTAAGGCTATGCAGGATGCCGGTCTCACTGCTTCTGAAATTGACGAAGTTATCCTCGTTGGTGGTTCTACTCGTATCCCCGCCATCCAGGCAAAGGTTAAGGAAATCTTCGGCAAGGAACCCAACAAGGGTGTTAACCCCGACGAAGTTGTTGCTATCGGTGCTGCCATCCAGGGTGGTGTGCTCAGCGGCGATGTTAAGGATGTACTTCTTCTCGACGTTGTTCCACTCTCAATCGGTATTGAAACCATGGGTGGCGTAATGACCAAACTTATCGACGCCAACACCACTATCCCGACCCGTAAGAGCGAAGTGTTCTCAACTGCAGCCGACAACCAGCCCGAAGTTACAATCCGTGTCCTTCAGGGTGAACGTCCTATGGCTGCCGACGACAAGCTCCTCGGTGAATTCAACCTTGGTGGCATCGCCCCCGCTCCGCGTGGTGTTCCCCAGATTGAAGTTACATTCGAGGTTGATGCCAACGGTATCCTCAACGTTACTGCCAAGGATAAAGCTACCGGCAAGGAACAGAGCATCCGCATCGAAGCTTCAAGCGGTCTGAGCGACGCTGAAATCCAGCGCATGCGCGACGAGGCTAAGGCTAACGAAGACGCCGACAAGAAGGCCAAGGAACGTGCCGACAAACTCAACCACGCTGACTCTGTAATCTTCCAGACCGAAAAGCAGCTTGCTGAACTCGGCGACAAGATTCCTGCCGACAAGAAGAGCGCTATCGAATCAGCTCTCGAAAAACTGAAAGAAGTTCACAAGAACCAGCTTATCGAAGATGTTGACTCTGCAGTTAAGGCCGTAACCGATGCTTTCCAGGCTGCTTCTCAGGACATATACAATGCCCAGCAGGCTGCAGGTGCAGGCGCACAGCCCCAGCAGGAAGCTCCGAAGAATGACAACGAACCCGAAGTAACTGACGTTGATTTCGAGGAAGTTAAGTAATCCAAGTTTATAAAAACACTAATATAGCGGCATTGTGGCTTCTGACCGCAATGCCGCTTTTATCTTATTTATGCTATGATTAGAATAAATTCATTTTTTCTTATAGAAGACGAACAGAAGGCAGCAGCTCTTAAGTTTGTAGCCACCGAAATGGTAGAAAAATCCATCAACGAAGATGGATGCATTGCCTACGATTTCTTTGCATCCACCACACGCACCGACGTGTACATGATGTGCGAAACCTGGCGCGACAAGGAAGCCCTTGAAGCCCACCGCCATACGGACCATTTCAAGGCGCTGGTACCCAAACTCCAGGAAATCGCCACCAAAACCACCGAAATCTTCGACTTCTAAACACACCCAATTTCTCCATCACATAAATGCGGACTTCCCACCGAAGCCCGCATTTTTTTATAATGAGATCGGAGATCCGCATTTTTTTACTGATTGTTTGTTGTTTATTCGATTTTTTTATATTTGCCACATATTTCACACGTGAACTATTTCTAAGCATAATCATTACAACCCTTTCAAAAATAAGGATATATGAGAGAACTAATCTTAGGTATGTTGCTGACCGCCCCTTTTATAGCTAAGGCACAAACCGCTGTCAATGATCCCATAAAGAATTCAGAGCTTCAAGAAGTAGTTGTAACTGGACAACGCCCTCTAATAAAAGCTAAAAACGGGGTGCTCTCAGTCGATGTAAAGGCGATAATCAGCAATAAACCTGCCACAAATACATTCGAGGCATTGTCATATGCACCCGGTCTGAGCACCGACGCTAACGGTACATTAACGCTTGCCGGTGCCCCCGGAGTTAATATTTTGATTAATGGTCAGAAACCACAAATGCCGTTAAGCAGTGTCATAGCCTTACTTAAGTCTTATACAGTCGATAAACTTAATTTATAATAACCTAAAGGGTGTAAATTTTGATGATATAAAGTTTAATGCCAAGAAGTTGGTATGTTATACCGAGCTACAGAACACCATTAAGCCCATTCAACAGATACCCCTCTATTTGACATTGACCACGGCGTATATATCTCCTTCCCTGCAGGGTTATACCTCCCTAAGTGCAATCTGGAAACAAGATGCTGGCGTGAAGTGGACATTTATGAAAGGGAACGCTGATTTTGTATTGAAATGGGATGACATATTCAATACATGGTCACCGACAATGAGAACAGACAAATATGGCCAAGACTTTACGATGCACACATACGATCTGACCAACAGTTTTCAAGCCAGCATCGTATTCCGATTTAATGGTTTCAAGTCTAAGCAGATAAATGTCGACAACTCTCGCTACGGCATGGGCAATTGATTACCTAATTAATTCAAAAAATTAGGTTACTACAGATAAATGAATTACATTTGCAAATAAATACCATTCATATGTCTGAAGCAGAAATGAACAGTTATCGACTTACGTCGATGGAAGAGCCAGGAGATGAACGCATGGCTCAAATTATGCGTGAGGTTGCGGAAGAAGCCATGCAAGGTAGGCAGATAATAGCTGAAAAGGTCAAGGTGGGCATAGCTATAGCGACTTCAGAAGCAAAGGCGCGAGTAGAGGCAACGCTTAATCGTATGCGGCATGGACTATAAGTCTCATCGACCAGTACTCATAGTGATTGCTGGACCCAATGGGTCCGGCAAGACATCTAAACAGCAAGAATACTAAATCATGAATGGTTGGAAGATTCCGAATATATTAATCCTGACTTAGTTGCACGGGACATATTCGGTGATTGGAACAATCGTGACGCAGTATTGAACGCAGCAAATTATTGTAATGATTGGAGAGAGCGTTGTTTGAAAGAAAATAGAAGTTTGATTTTCGAGACAGTAATGTCTACAGCGGATAAGATAAATTATATACTGCGAGCAAAGGAATTGGCTTCTTTATCAGATTATTCTTTGTCTCAACGAAATCTCCGGCCATAAATGCAATGAGAGTAGCAGAGAGGGTCATTAAAGGTGGACATGATGTTCCAATTACTAAAATAATTTCTCGATACGATAAATCTATTGCTAACTGTGCAGCGCTGGCTCCGCATGTCGATAGACTGTATGTATACGACAACTCTGTAGATGACGCAGAAGCTAAATTGTTATTCAGAATGAGTGAAGGGGATTTGGTAAAAAAGTATGTAGAAATTTTACCAGAGTGGGCTTTACCAATAATACAATGAGAACCGTCAAACTCTAATTGACATATGTATTTTATGAGGTTCCAACAGAGACGCGATAAAAAATAGAGATTTATAGAGTTATGAAATCGCTTTTGTACCTTGTAATATTATTTGTACTGACGGGATGCTGTTATTCTAATTCAATACATATCAACCGACTAGATGAGGCTGAGCGTCTTTTGCTGTCCGACCCGCAAGATGCCATGGCGAAGTTGAATCAGTTTGACGTGGCGCAATTTGAGGACTCAGCTATCATGGCTCGCTGGGCTCTGCTTTATTCCGAAACAATGGTTGCCAATCGTCTTTCAGCTCCTACCGACACCATTATTAACATTGCCATTAACTACTACTCAACTCACCAGTTACAGGGGGAGCTTAAACGTGCATCTAAAGTCAAGCAACTGCTTCAATCTGCTGGTAATTCAGACCAGCTTGCCACTGCTCTCTATATTCAGAAGGAGAAAGAATATATGATATATTGCGAGCGAGTTCAGCGCAACTATATCATTTTATCCGCGCTGATGATTCTACTAATCTCGTGCGCCATTATTGTCTGGCTAAGACAGCGCGTAAAATTAATCTCTATCCGGAATCAAGCCCTGATAGCTGAGGCTTTTTCGCTACGTGACAATCTTGTGCAACAACAAACTTACTGCGACAATGTCACGACACGTCTTAGAGGAACACTTAATTCGCGCTTTGCAGTTATCGACGAATTGTGCCAGACCTATTATGAATCGCAGGGTACCAAGACAGAACGCAAGGCTATAGTTGACAACGTCAAAAAACATATCGCAGAACTGCAGCATGACGCAGGACTATTCGTAGAGATGGAACGTAATGTTAATGAGTGTCACAACAATTTCCTCAATCAAATTCGCCAAGCCATACCGGCAATCAAACCAGAGGAATATCGACTGGTAGTTTATCTTGCATCCCGACTGTCCAATCGCACCATTGCTCTTCTTCTGAACGAAAGCGTCGACGTAGTCTATAAACGAAAGTCACGCCTGAAAGCCAAAATATCTGAAAATCCAACCTTACAACCTTTCGTTGAGTTGATTTTCTGACTGTTGTCAGAAAATCAATACATCCATCCTCACAACAACTTTATATTCAATACATTAAAAACTACTTGGTCAGACTTAAAATTTGGAAACTAGCGGCTGTCTATTATAACTTTGCATAAAAATTTTCAGCCATGAAGCAGTTCCTAACATTCATTCCAGTTTTAGCATTTAGCCTCAATTCTAATGCTCAACAAGCCGAATCATCGGACTCTATAGTACGCCAGCTTCAAGAAGTGGTGATAACAGCCCGACAGCCTGCCACACGATTGGTTGGGTCCTCTCTCGTATCGACCATTGCCGGTTCAAACCTTGCCAATCTCGGCACGTCTCTTGACGTTCTGGCCCAACTCCCCATGATTAAGGTAGACGGCAAATCAGTGTCAGTGGTCGGCAAGAACAATGTCGAAATATATATCAACGGGCAACCAATGCGTGACGAACATGAACTGGCACAGCTACTGTCGAGTAGCTTGAAATCGGTTGAGCTGCAAATGGCACCCGGTGCCGGTTATGCCAGCACAACCGACGCTGTAATCAAAATCACTACCAAACGCAACTTTGTACAGGGTCTCTCCGTTACCAATCAAACTGACTTACGTCGTTATCACGATTGGTCGGCAATGGACTATCTAAGCACAAGTTACAACACTGGTAACTGGGAGCTGTTTGCAAGTGGCATGTTCAACAAAAACAATTCCTGGAATCAAGGAACAACTACCAAGACTCTAATTTATAACGGCAAACAGACCACTATAGGAAGCACACACGACAATTCATACCCCACTACAACCAGCGTGGCAAAGGGGGGTGTCAACTATAACAAAGACGCTCTATCGTTTGGTGCATATTACAGTTTCAACCCCGAACGCGGAGATTTTCTTAACAAAGGATCAGAATGGTGTGATATGAAGACACCCCTGACTCGCAACATAGAACGCACTATACATTCACAGGGTCATAGAGTGGCAGCTTATTTCGAAAACAGATTTGCCGAAAGATATATGGTGCATTTTGATGGTGATTTTCATACATACAGCTCCAATTCTGTTTCATTAACAAGCTATCCATCTGACATTCAAAGCAGCGTCAAATCCACCGACAACCGCCAGTCGACACTCTTTGCCGGGAAACTATATTTAAACATTCCGTTATGGGCGGGCAACTTTACAGTCGGCACGCAAGAGAGCTACACTCATACTTCTCTCGACTATCAGATGCTTAACAGCCAGATAAGTTCATACATTCCATCATCGCTTACAGATGCCCGTCAGACATCGGCTGCTACCTTTGCCACCTGGAGCCGCACCATGGGGAAGCTGAGTATGACTGCCGGAGCACGATACGAGTATGTCGATTATCTTTTTTCAGTCAACGGCAAGCACAACAACGATATGAGTCGCCGTCACCATATGCTTACCCCCGACATATCCCTCGGCTATTCATTCAACGACGAATCGCAAATCAGTATATCCTATAAAATGTCGACCGTAAAGCCATCCTACTCCCAACTTACCGGTGCTCTAACATACACTGGACGCCATGAAATAGAAGGTGGTAATCCGGCTCTGCACGACGAACGCAGACACGACTTGCAACTATTAGGGATGTGGAGCGACTTCATAATCCAATCAAATATAACCCGCAGTTTCGATGCATATGCATTTGTAATACAGCAGTATCCAGCAAGTACCCTGCAACTTCTCATGCACCCAATCAATATCAACCTTACATCCTTGAACCTATATCTAATCTGGAACAAAACCATAGGTCGATGGACTCCTGACGTAACAATGGGTCTCTACCGCCAGTGGCTCGATATAGAAAACACCACATATAATCGCCCAATAATCTCATACTATTTCAACAACACCTTTGCACTCCCTAAAGGGTGGACTATCACAACCAACATGAACGGAAGCTCAAAAGGGGACATGGGTACCAACAGATTTGGCGCGACATGGTGCACAATAGATGCTTCTGTTGGAAAGACGTTCCTAAACAACTCCCTCACCCTAAAACTCAGTGCGACAGACATATTCGACACCTCCAACTCAAACTGGACCATGAATACATACGGCATACATGTCGACAAACGCCAAACC
>QLIP01001805.1_pt1 | contig 40420 bp, 31 predicted proteins | sample 1769771 | NCBI WGS metagenome assembly QLIP01 (sample SAMN09428762, study PRJNA476227) | Gut metagenome, whole genome shotgun sequencing project. | isolation source: cecum | host: Rhizomys sinensis | place: China: Jinsha town of Minqing, Fujian Province | collected 2013-09-23 | reverse complement strand
TCTTCGATATACTTCTTTGCCTCTTCGCGGGCATTGTCGAGCTGCTCCTTAGCCTGCTTGGCATCCTCCACGCCCCTGTCGATGGTTGAGGCCCGCTCATCCATGCTTTTGATGATTGCCGGCCATCCCCATTTTGCCAACACCAGGAAAAGCAGGATGAACGCAACGAACATCCAGAATACCAAGCCAAAATCGGGGGTGAATAATTCCATTTCTGCTTATATTATTTGATAAACAATGCGAGAGCTGATACGATAACGGCAAAGAGAGCTACACCCTCGATAAGAGCGGCGATAACGATCATGCTGCTGCGGATGTCACCTGCGGCCTCGGGCTGACGGGCGATAGCCTCCATAGCTGAAGAACCGATCTTACCGATACCGATACCGGCGCCAATAGCTGAGATACCTGCTCCAAGAGCTGCACCAAGACCTGCGATGGGCTGCAGAGAAAGCTCTGCCAAAATTGTTGATAACATAATTCAGTTTTTTAAATTGTTATTTAATTTTATTGATTTCTATTTTGTCTGACCTGTCTGACTTGTCCGACTTGTCTGACTTGTCCGACTTGTCCGAGTTTGGCGGGGTTATTTGACTCCGTCGATTTTGGCGGCTTCTTCGGCCAGCAGATGCTTCTCGGCGTGTGCCTCCTCTTCGTGGCCATGACCGTGCTCCTCATGAACTGCAGCCATGCCGATGAAGATGGTTGAAAGCATTGTGAATACGTATGCCTGAATGAAGCTTACCAGCACATCAAGACCGAGCATCACGATAGAGAACAGTACTGACACCACTGTTGCCCCACCGGCAACTACCGGTCCGAAGGCGGCAAAGATAAAGATGAGTATGGTGAGCGTAATCACAATCATGTGACCACCCATCATATTTGCAAACAGACGTACACAAAGCGCTGCAGGCTTGGTAAAAATACCGAACACCTCGATAATCTGCATAATGGGAAGGGGACACTTAAGCCAGATCGGACAATCGGGCCAGAAAATTTCCTTCCAATAATGCTTGGTTCCACTCACATTTGTGATTACGAATGTCATAACTGCCAGCACCAGCGTGATTGCAATGTTACCGGTCAGGTTTGCACCACCCGGGAAGATCACTATCAAACCGACAAGGTTCATTGTCAGGATGAAGAAGAAGCAAGTGAGGAGATAGGGGGCAAAACGCTTGCTCTGTTCACCGAGTGTAGCTTTGATTGTATCGTAATACACAAACTGGATTACCATCTCGAGGAATCCGAGCCCTTTGCGGGGAGCTTTATACCCATTGTTCTTGTAGAACTTTACCATTGCAGTGACCATCCATATCACCAGACACACCGCAATGAAAAGTGCGGCTACATTCTTGGTGACAGAAAGGTCCAGCGGACGATACTCGCGGTAATAAGTGCCGTCTACTTCGGCATATCCGGGGACAATAACCGGACTCCCTTCGGCAGTCTTCCCCTTGGCTTCGGCAAATGCCTTGTCAAAAGTTGGCTGAGAGATGGAATCCATAGGGAAAATCTCCACCACCTTGTTTTTGTGCGAACTTACTTCCGCCTTGACAAAACTGTATGTTTTGCCACCGCGCTCAATGGTCTTGACCACATTCTGCGGATGACCGTGCTCCACCTTGGTGAGATCGCCCGACGAGAAGCAGAACCAGTTGCCATCTTCAGCACGCACAATTACCGGCAAAGGCATACGCTGCGAGTGATTGAACGGTACCTCCCATCCATAACCGTCGCCGAGGTGAGAGTAGATAATCTCCTTCACATCGAGAGGCTTCTTTTCATCCCCGCCATGGCCAGAGGCAAACGCTTTGGACCCGAACGAGAAAAGAACGGCAATGAGCGCAGCGAGCACGGTTATTCTTTTCGACATAATATTATCGATATTTCTCAATAGACGCATACAGAAATCACATTATTGTTGATGTCGGCTATACCACCTTCAATTTCGATGGTTTCCTCCTTTCCTGCCGGAGTGGTATATCTCACCTTACCCTTGGCAAGCACCGAGATGAGTGCCGCATGGTTTTTGAGTACGGTGAAAGAACCTAATTCACCAGGCAGAGTCACCGACTCCGCCTCACCCTTGAAGGTGATTTCGTGGGCTGATATGATTTCAAGTGTCATTCTGTCTATCAATGATTATTGAAGTTGTATAAACTTATTTTGCAAATCAAGATTACTTGACTTCTTCAAGCATCTTCTTACCCTTGGCAATCGCCTCGTCGATAGTACCGACATTGAGGAACGCCTGCTCGGGGAGATTGTCGAGCTCACCAGAAAGAATCATCTTGAAACCGCGGATGGTCTCAGACAGCGGCACCATAACACCCTTGAGACCGGTGAACTGCTCGGCAACATGGAAGGGCTGAGACAGGTAACGCTGCGCACGGCGAGCACGGGCCACTACAAGCTTATCCTCGTCGCTAAGTTCGTCGACACCAAGGATGGCGATGATGTCCTGAAGCTCGTTATACTTCTGCAGCAACTGCTTTACTGCCTGCGCGGTGTTGTAATGATCCTCACCAATGATGTTGGGGTCAAGGATACGCGATGTCGAGTCGAGCGGGTCAACGGCAGGATAGATACCGAGCTCCGCAATCTTACGGCTCAATACGGTAGTTGCATCAAGGAAGCTGAAGGTTGTGGCAGGAGCCGGGTCGGTCAAGTCATCGGCAGGCACATAGATAGCCTGAACCGAGGTAATAGAACCATTCTTGGTCGAAGTGATTCGTTCCTGAAGAGCACCCATCTCCGATGACAGAGTGGGCTGATAACCTACTGCCGAGGGCATACGACCAAGAAGTGCGGACACCTCGGAACCAGCCTGAGTGAAGCGGAAGATGTTGTCGATGAAGAGGAGTACCTCCTTACCACCGCCATCACTGTCGCGGAACTGTTCAGCAACTGTAAGACCGGAAAGTGCAACACGGAGACGGGCACCCGGAGGCTCGTTCATCTGACCGAACACAAGTGTGGACTGTGAATCCTTAAGAGAGTTCTCGTCAACATCGTTGAGATTCCACTCCCCTTTCTCCATACCCTCCTTGAACTTATCACCGTAGCGGATAACGCCACTCTCAATCATTTCGCGGAGAAGGTCGTTACCCTCGCGGGTGCGCTCACCAACACCGGTAAATACCGAGAAACCGTCGTGACCCTTGGCGATATTGTTGATAAGCTCCATAATAAGCACAGTCTTACCTACACCGGCACCACCGAAGAGACCGATCTTACCACCCTTGGAATAGGGTTCAAGAAGGTCAATCACCTTGATACCTGTATAGAGCACCTCCTGCGAAATAGCAAGTTCGTCGAAAGCAGGCGCAGGCTGGTGGATGGGACGCAGATGGTCGCGGTTCAACTCACCGAGCATATCGATAGGTTCACCGATTACGTTCAAGAGACGCCCCTTGACCTGATTACCGGTCGGCACGGCGATGGGGCGCTCGAGGTTAGTAACTGATACTCCGCGGCGAACACCGTCTGTGCTCTCCATAGCCACACAACGTACGATATTCTCGCCGATGTGCTGTTCAACCTCGAGGATAAGTTCCTCGCCGTTGTCACGGTTTACCTTCAATGCGGTGTAGATGGGTGGAATGTTTTCCTTGCCACCCTCAAACGAGACGTCGATTACAGGACCGATAACCTGAGTCACTGTACCAAAATTTGCGCTCATATAATGCTTATCAATTTTTGTTTTATCTAAAACTGTTAACTATGAAGTTGTTCTATATTCCAGGGAAACAACCAATATTGCTGAACCTGAACTATTAGAAATGCCATCCCATAGCCACGCAAACAGTCATGAGAATGAGGTTGGCGAGAGCGAACGGCATAAGATATTTCCACTCGAAGGCAAGCATCTGGTCGATACGTACGCGGGGGAAAGTCCACTTGAACCAGATGATGATGAAGGAGATGAAGAACGATTTACCAACAAACCAAGCGATTGAAGGGATATAGTTCATCACATTGTTGAATGCATCCCACCCTGCAATGTGCAGCGGCATCCATCCACCCAGGAACATTGTGGTGGCGATACCCGACACGATGAAGAGGTTGAGATACTCAGCGAGGTAGAAGAAACCGAAGTGAATACCCGAATACTCGGTGTGATAACCGGCGGTAAGCTCATGTTCGGCTTCCGGAAGGTCGAATGGACCACGGTTGGTTTCGGCAGTTGCTGCAATCACATAGATTACGAATGCGATAAATGCCGGGATATGACCGCTGAAGATAAACCACGACTTATCCTGCAGAGCCACCAGCTCTGAGATGTTCATGGTCCCTGCGAAAACCGAGATTGTCATCAACGCGATGCCGAGTGAAAGCTCGTAGCTAATCATCTGCGCACCGCTTCGCATGGCACCGATGAGGGTATACTTATTGTTTGACGCCCAACCTGCAAGCAGGATACCGAGCACACCCACCGATGAGACTGCAAGGATGAAGAAAATACCGATGTTCCAGTTGATAATCTGAAGACCGTTACCCCAGGGGAGTGAAGCAAGCATCACTACCGACGAGGTGATAACGATATAGGGAGCGAGTTTGAACAGGAATCGGTCGGTGCCTTTAAGTGTGATAAGCTCTTTGATAAGAATCTTAAACATATCGGCAAACACCTGAAGCAAACCCCACTTACCAACGCGCATAGGGCCGAGACGGCACTGAAACCAAGCGCAAAGCTTGCGCTCGTAAAGGATGTAGAAAAGTGCAAGCACCGTATAGGCAAGCAGCACGAGCACCGCAATAATCACGCACTCAATAGTCACGGTAAGCCAGTCCATGCCGGGGAGTAGCCCCATGAGCCAACTATTGAAAGCGGATGTCCATTGTCCAAAATTAAACATATCGGTTCTTATATTGGATTAAGCTGTTATTGTTTCTTGGTTATTAATCGCGATTAACGGTCGATGTCGGGGATTACAAAGTCGAGAGCCGCACCGATGGTGATAAGGTCGGCAATCATGTTGCCGCGGCAGGTAAGGTCCATAACTCCGACAAGGTTGAAGCAGGGGCTCTGGAAGTGAACGCGGTAGGGGTTCTTGTCACCTTTCGACTCGATGTAAACACCAAATGTACCGCGGCTTGCTTCGACCTGTGCATACCAGTTGCCGACGGGGAGCTTGACAATCTTGGGAACCTGCGCACGGATATCACCCTCGGGGATATTGTCCACAAGCTGAGCAAGAATCTTGCAGCTCTCTTCGATTTCGCGCATACGCACCATGTATCGTGAATATGAATCGCAACCGGTTTCGAGAACCTCCTCGAAGTCAACCTCGCCGTATACGGCATATGGGTGCTTCTTGCGGCAGTCGCAGCTCCAGTTCGAACCGCGTCCGCTAGGACCGGTGATATCGTAGTTGATGGCCTCCTCTTTCGAGAGCATACCAACGCCGACAAGACGGTTCTTGGCGATAAGATTGCCGCTGAACACCTTGTGATACTCCTTAAGGCGTTCGGGCATAATTTCGATAAGGTGTTTCACATCCTTCTGGAAATCGGGATGAAGGTCGGCAATCACACCTCCGATTACATTATAGTTCATCGACATGCGGGCGCCACAAGTCTTCTCAAAGATGTCGAGCACAAGTTCGCGCTCACGGAAACCGTAGAAGAAGGCAGTTGTGGCACCAAGGTCCATTGCGGTACATCCGAACGAAAGGAGGTGTGACGAGATACGCATCAACTCGTCCATCATGGTACGTATAACCTGAGCACGGCGGGGGATTTCAAGACCCATCGCCTTCTCGATACACATACAGAGGCAGTGACGGTTCTGCATTGCCGACATATAGTCCATACGGTCGGTGAAGTGCAGAATCTGAGGATAGGTCATATTTTCGGTAAGTTTCTCAATACCACGATGTATATAACCTGAAACAACATCGACCTTCTTCACAATCTCACCGTCGAGCGAAGCGCGGAAGCGCATCACACCGTGGGTGGAGGGGTGCTGAGGGCCAATGTTCACTACATAGTCTTCTGCTTCAAATACCTTGGTGGGTTTTTCAACTACTTTCCCATCTTCCTCGACATATACCTTGGAATCATCCTCGTTCTCCTCGTCCTCGAGACGGATGGGGTTGATTTCCGGGTTGGCGTCATAATCCTTGCGAAGAGGGTGACCTACCCAGTCGTTGCGCAGGAAGAAACGGCGCATGTCGGGGTGATTTACAAACTTAATGCCGACAAGGTCGTAAACCTCGCGCTCCTGGAAGTTGGCAACATGCCAGAGGTCGGCCACGCTGTGTATATATGCGTCATCGCGGTTTTCGGCCTTTACCTTTACCGAGAGCATATCCCAGTTGTGAGTGGTAGAAGTAAAGTAGTAAACCACGCCTACACTCTCCTTCCAGTCCATACCGACAAGAGCGGTAAGAACGTCGAAGCCGAGTTCCTTATTATTTTTAAGCTCTTTTGCAAAGGCGTACCAGTCCTGTTCGGGGACAGAGACGGTGAGACATTCGTTTTCTTCAAACACCGCTGACGGGCAAACCTTAGCTATTATATCTTTAATATCATTCATGATCTGATAGGGTCTTGCTTAGAGGGTAATACAAATCATCCTATTTCGCCACGCTCCTCGGGGTGAGCAGCAAAGAAGTCCTCGATTTTCTCCTTGCGGTTGGCACCGCCAAAGAATTTCTGAACCTTAATCTTACGTTGCAGCTGCATGAGTCCGTAGAACATAGCCTCCGGACGCGGGGGGCAACCGGGTATATACACGTCGACAGGGAGAATCTCATCGACCCCCTTCACTACGCAGTATGAATTTTTGAAAGGACCACCCGACACGGCGCAACCACCGCAGGCGATAACATATTTAGGCTCGGCCAGCTGTTCGTAGAGGCGACGCATAACGGGAGCCATACGGTGTACAATTGTACCCTGCACCATTACATAGTCAGCCTGACGGGGTGAGTTACGAGCCACCTCAAAACCGAAACGAGCCATGTCGTAACGTGCAGCACCAAGACTCATGAACTCAATGGCACAGCAACTTGTACCGAAGCAGAGAGGCCACAGAGAGTTGGAAATACCCCAGTTGATAAGTTCATCAAACTTGCCAACCACCACGTTGGCACCGGTAGCGTTCAGTTCTTCAACGAGTTTGTCGATATATTCGTTGTCCTTGAAGTCTTCACGCTTCATGCTTTTAATCTTGTCTATTCCCATTTCAAAGCTCCTTTCTTCCAGGCATAAGCGAGGCCCATAATCAACACAAACATGAAAATTCCGATGCAAAGCATACCCTGCACGCCAAGACCCTTCATCACTACCGACCAGGGCCACAGGAACACGGTTTCAACATCGAAGATAAGAAACAGAATGGCGAATATATAATATCCGGCCTTGAACTGAATCATTGATTCACCGCGAGTGGGGATACCACACTCGTAAGGTTCTGATTTCTTTACTGAAAACGACCTCGGAGAGATCAGTTTGGCTATCAAGAGAGCCGCGAACACGAGACCGATACCGGTAAGTACCGCTGTAACGGAAAGTGCGCCATTGCCTATCTCCAGCAATAGATTCATATATTCTTATAATTTAAGTTGTTATTCAATTTCTTTACCTGTTACTCCACAGAATCACTTCCGGAGAGATTAAAACATCGCACAGTCACAGTATGGAGAGGAATCTATATCATGCGATTTATGTAGTTACAAAGTTATTTAAAAATTATCAATTCGGCAAATGAATTATGCACAAAGTAAGAATAGTTGTGAAATAATTTAAAAAGCTCATCCTGAAAAATATTATCATTCTCCCCGAATTTTAAGGAGTTAGGCATTATTTCATCTTTAGCATTTTGTCAAAAAAGATGTTATTAAACATAAAAATTTTATTAAGTCCCCCCCATTTCAGAAAGAACTAAATCGCGAAGGGGACTTAAATCATGCGATGCACCCCAGCTTAAATATTCGGAAATATAAAAACCGCCTTCTCCATTATAGGTGAAAGAAGACGGTTTTATATAATACCCCGTTCAAAAGAAAATATCAATATCCGGGGGACGAGGTCGAAAATTCTAAAATATTGAGTGGGCTGTGGTTTACTTGGCAGTGGTGGGTACGTTGAGATACTTGCCGCTGAAGTTGCAGTTAAATCCACCGCGGATTGTAAATGAGCAGTTACCCTTTGTGAGGTCGCCCGACGATGCGAATGTAAACTCGGTCATCTTGTAGGCAGGGTTGGAAACAAGTTTGCCAGCCTCCACTACGTATGGCACACTGTCGTTACCTACGATAGAATATCCCGATGCGTCGAACTTAAGGGGGAGATTTGCCATAACGATACCCTTGATTTCAGGCATATTTTCGGCAAACTTCGCATTGTAGATAACTACGCTTGCAGTGTTTTTCTTAAGGTCCATTATAACACGGTACTGAGCGCTGTTACCCTTGAAGTTTTTAGCCTGACCGGTGGTGCGGTCGGTGTAATTACACTCCGTATCGCCGCGGAAGGTGGCATCTGGCCAGAATGTACGCACCATTGTGTTGTCGCCAACCTTGAACGAAGCGTCCACATATTTATAATAAACGTTACCACCGATGTTGCAAAGTGGTAAAGTGGGTTCGGGCACCCCTTCAAGCTGCGGCGGGATATAAGCCATCGAATTGAGAGAGCATTTAAAGGAGTTTACGAGTTTGCCGTCGGTGGTTTTACCAACGTTGCTGCCATCGACGGAGATTACCTCGTGACGAGCATTTTCAAAATCCCAGAAAGACTGAGAATACTTGATTTCGTCGGTAGTGAACTTAATGGCATCGGTCGACGAAACAACGATGTTGGTCCCCACGGCGGCAGTACCCTTTACCAAGTCGAAATTGAAATCAAACACCGATGAGGAAACGGTAGCAGTCGAGCTTCCGGCGGTAGAAATCAGCACACCGGTCGGGACTTTGGTTGAGAGTCGGTTTTCAGGTTCGGATGTTTTAATACAGGATGTCAGGGAGCAGGCAAGAGTGGCTGCAGCAACCCCTGAGAATAAGATTTTCTTCATAGTTTTCTATCTGTTTGTATATAGTTAACGTTAAGTTGTTCATTATATTGCCACGAGGTATAGGAAGCTTGCAAAAATTGCGAAGATTAAAAAAATTACGATGATTAAAATGACATTCGCATTGTCACCCCTCCTCGAGCGGGAAGACCCCGTTGCAGAAATTCGTTACCCATCGATTTAAAATAAAAAGTATTGAACCTGGTGCCAGTAATATTCTCCCCCCATAGTTGCACGCTCACCTTATCAAATTCCATCGTTACGGAGCCCCCCGCAAGCGGATAGAACTCCTGCCGTATGCTGTTCTCCTCGTTCCAATAAATAGGGCCGGTGCCACGCAGGTTCAGATCAACAACCACCCTGTTCATTCCGAGCACACCGACATTCCATTTCCCAACCCCCTGCACGAACAGGGTGCTTTGAGGAGCATACGGTATCCGGTTACCCTTAAAGTCCTGTTTACCGTTGAAATAGTTTACGAATCGGGCATCGGTAAACCCGTAGCTCGCGTTAAAGTCAAGCCATGCGAGTGGGTGCCAAGCTCCAGACATCTCGCCTCCAATGCTACGGGTGCGCCCCGCATTGGCTGTGATGCGTCCGGTAGCATCTCCATTGGGGAATACCGTAATCTGCTGGTCGCTGCAGTCTATATAAAAAAGTGTCGCATCGACTGAGAGTGGCACACCCCTAAGTGGCAGATGCGTTCCCAACTCATAGTTCCAGCTATGTTCCGGTTTGTAACCCACCACATCGTCCACATCATACGACCCGCCGATACCCATTATCCCCATGAGCCGCTGCTTCAGGACATCGCTAAACATCTGAGTATTAAACCCACCGGATTTATACCCTTTTGATACAGAAAAGTATAGATTGCCATTGCCGTCGGGGAGGTTGTAAAGTGCCGACAGTTTGGGTATCCAGTTGAAGTAGCTTCGCCGCAGATTCCCCCGGTCGTCGATTACAATCGGTATTTCGGCAAATGGTTTCACCCCCTGGTCGGTTTTCTGATAAATGGTATATCCTGTGTTGCAATGACTGCGGTAATTGAGTTTTGATGTCTCATAATCCAGACGCACCCCAGCGGTAAAGTCCCAGTTCCCCCGACTTAACTTCGACTCATGGTAAAGAGCCACTCCAAACGTCGGGATGGTAAAATCGCTGTTAAGCACAAACGACCGTGTATCCCACTTAATCGGGTAATATGGATTCATCTCATTGCGGTGCGACTCAATCATGCTCGCTATCCCCTCATCCTTAAAGGTGACTGGGGCTTTCATGTCAAGGTTTTTATAAAACGCAAAAACTCCGGCAAGCCAATTGTAGCTACCATTGTCATCCAACCCTATCCTACCCTTGAAAAGAATATCCTGGGTAACCCCGACTTCCCTCTGTTTTTGCACCAGAGTAAAATATGGTATGGGTAGAAAATCCTGGTCCATGGTCAGAGTATCCTGCAACAGCTGCACCGACGAGATGGAATGCAACTGCCATCCCTCCCCGCGGTAGTTAAGGCTCAACCCGTCCATCAACGAAAGGCGGTGATAGGAACAGGTATCGTCATAGGCTATCTTTCCGGTCTCGACATACTCATACGGGTACCCACCCTGTTTCGTCACCGACCCTGCAAGTACATTCTTTATATATATACGGTCTGTCGGGCGATAATGAGTCTTGAAACGAAGTCCGAAGTCGTTGCCGCGATCCACAGGTTCCCCGTCATGCTCATTAATGAAATACCCCCCGCTATGATTCATGTTGGCAGAGAGGGAAATGCCGAGGTTATCTCCAAATTTTTCGTAAATCCCGGCTCCCAATCTAAGTCGGTTGGAAGTTCCATATTCCGCAAACAGCTTCTTCCCCCTCCACAACATCGGTGACAGGGTTGTGATATTGATAAGTCCACCCATGGTGTTGCGACCGTACAATGCCGACTGGGGACCGCGCAGCACCTCGACCGATGCAATATCCATCACATCGAAATCATAGCTGTTTTTATTGAGCATCGGAACATTGTCTACCGTCAGACCGACGGCAGGCTGGTCCATTCTCGAACCGATGCCGCGCACATAAATCGACGATGTAACCCTCGAACCGTAGTCTGGTATAAACAGGTTGGGCACCATATCCGACACCCCCTTTATGTCCATCACATTGCGGTTTTCAAGCGCCTTGGTAGTAAGCACGGTACCCGAGACGGCGTCCCTGAGGAGCGAAGCATTCTGCTTCACCCCCACCACGCTTACCTCCTGCAGCCGCACCTCATCGCGGACAGCCACTGTATCCCCAAAATTTACATTCGGAGCTCCAGCCGAAGCTCCGATATTAAGGTTCGATGCTCCAGCCAAAGCTCCGATATTAAGGTTCGATCCCCCAGCTAAAGCTCCTATATTTAGATTCGATCCCCCAGCTAAAGCTCCGATATTTGAATTAGTGGCGCACACGGCAGCCCCCAAAAGAAGTGTTCCAATCATGCGGATAAATTTACCCTGCAAAATTAGTCATTCCCCACCCCCTCCGCAATCCCCATTATTGGGGATATTTAAGCGGCTGCGTCCACATCAAAATCAGCTTAAGCACTGCAACATATTCAATCTTCCGAGACACGATTAAACCTTAATATCCTCTCAGCAATGATTCGGCGATAACTTCTCTTCAGTTTTTCAGTCAAAAAACTCCTGCCTATCAGCGCATCCGCCTCGGATGGTATCTCATTAAACATATTAAGAATTTTCTTTATTCTTGCAGGAAGTAACCCAATCGACAAGCCAAACCGTTCAAAATCAAGTCGGCATGGATGTCCGGTTCTTTCATAGATATCACTTTTGCGATGATTGACCGAAAAACCACCGGAAAGAGCAAAATCGCTACCATCTACATGAAGAGCTGTATTCAATAAGTCGTATGCAGGAGAGAGTTTCCACTTTCCCTCTTTCATTAGTAAAGAAAAGTTTTTCAAATGAGCATCTCCATTGGCATAAACATAGTTGAATACCAACAACCTGAAAAATTTTTCCATCTCTACCATCCAAAAGGATATATTTTCTCTTATTCCCCTTGCAATATCCTCATAACTACCTTGATATTTAAACATTGACGAATTAACCGCAGTCTGGGAGCCGACAACAGAAGCGAAATCCTCCATCGGCAACTTACTTAAATCATCCAGGATATCAAATCGTCGAGTTATATACACCATCCCCCCGCGTGGGGTGAAGCAAATTCCATTATCAGCCGTTTCGATACCATAAATCTGTCGAGCTATCTGCATGGTAAGATGCTCATTAGCTGGAAGCATTTTCCTATCAACCAATGTTTTATCCCATGGCGCAGGCTTTAATATGTGGGTAGAGCGCTCTGAACCAGCAACCACGCATATTTTGCCATCCACAACTATTGCCGGGAATTTTTCCTGAACACCCGACACCGAAATCTGATTTAGCGCATTCAATATACTGTTATCACCGTCCAAATGCTCAAAATCATAAGCGAGATTATGACTTACTTTCCGACCTCGGAACAACGCTTTAAGAGCCGGAGGTGAGAATGTATCATAACCCGCTTTCAGCAGCGAAGGACACTGATTCAAATTTTTCATATAGCTTGGGTTTTCGCATGTTGACGGCTCCGATGCAATCCTTATCGGCCATTACATACAGTAAACTGAAAATATCCTCTTCATCAATGTGATGAAAGCGGCAAATAACGCGACGGTTCCCCCCTTCGGGAACCATATTATAGAAAAAGGGGAATATGGTCTCCGAAATATATGGTTCTTCCCGTTTTCGAAGATTTACTGAGATTGAAGGGAATTGTGACTTAAGATAATCATCGACATATCTGAACACATAACCCCTTCCGGGAGTCTCCTCAGTAAGAATCCCGGCCTTCACGTCATTCATATATACATCCAATGTTCTCATTCTTCTCCACAATTATCAATATCTACATAACTAATCTCCATCCCCAAAATCTCAAGAATCTTTTCAACCGTTGACAGGGCTGGATTCCCCTTACCGCGCTCTATATCCTTTACCGTGGCCACGCTCACCCCCGACATTTCAGCCAAATCAAACTGATTTATCCCTAAAAATTTCCGCCTTGCCTTCATGGTCTGCGCAAGTTTTGCTGTACTCATAAGCCCAAAGTATACCTTATTAAACTAATGTGCGAATTTAATATATTATTTTTAAATTAACAAATAAAAAGTATAATTTATTCAACCATGACTTCTTTCGTAACACGTAACAAAAGCTTAAAGGTTATGAAACATTTTTGAAACATCATAGTGCTAATTTTGCGGTGTGAACAATTGAAGCCCACGAAGACTTCATACCATTGAGATTACTTGGGCACCCCATTGAGATTACTTGGGCACCGTTAAACCTAATTGGGATAGACCCGAGCTGCAAACCCGAAACGAATTAACCGCAAAATAATGGAATTTGTATTTTTAGGAATTATTATCTTTCTCTTCGTTCTCGCCGTGTTCGACCTGTCGGTTGGAGTGAGCAACGATGCAGTGAACTTTCTCAACTCCGCCATTGGTTCCAAGGCGGCAAAGTTTAAAACCATTCTAATTGTAGCCTCAATCGGCGTCTTTATCGGTGCCGCGTCGAGCAACGGGATGATGGATATTGCCCGCCACGGCATCTTCCGCCCCGAGTACTTCTCATTCTACGACATCATCTGCATCTTCATGGCAGTGATGGTTACCGACATTATCCTGCTGGACGTGTTCAACTCATTGGGTATGCCCACCTCCACCACCGTCTCGATGGTGTTCGAGCTTTTAGGAGCAGCATTCATCATTGCCCTCATCAAGATGTGGGGAGACAGCGGAGCGCTCTCACTGATGGACCTCCTCAACACCGAAAAGGCACTCTCGGTAATATTGGGTATCTTCCTCTCGGTGGCAATCGCATTCGTTTTCGGTACTATCGTAATGTTTATCTCACGCGCCGTATTCTCGTTTGAATACAAGAGCAACCTTAAGTGGAAAATCGGACTCTTCGGGGGTATTGCCACCACAGCCATCATCTACTTCCTGATGCTCAAGGGTGTAAAGGATATGGTGTGGATGACACCCGAGATTAAAGAGTGGATTAACAGCAACACACTCATCATACTCGGTGTAAGCTTCGTAGTCTTCACACTCCTGATGCAATTCCTGCACGCCATCGGCGTCAACGTGCTGAAGGTGGTGGTACTCATCGGTACCTTTGCACTTGCCATGGCATTTGCCGGCAACGACCTTGTAAACTTTATCGGTGTCCCATTGAGCGGTTATGCAGCCTGGCAGGACTACACAGCCAACGGTGGCGGCGACCCCTATGGGTTTACCATGGACTCGCTCAACGGTCCCGCCAACACCCCGCTTTACTTCCTGATTGGAGCCGGTGTAATCATGGTTGTATCGCTTGCAACATCAAAAAAATGCCGCAACGTATCAAAAACGGAAATCGGTCTGGGTTCTCAGAACGCCGGCGACGAAATGTTCGGTTCCTCAAGAATCAGCCGCCGCATAGTTCGTTACGCACTCCGCTGCAACGCATGGGTCAACCGCTGGATGCCCGCCGGTATGCACCGCTGGCTCGACTCGCGCTTCGACACCACCAAGATGACCGTAGAGCAGGGAGCCTCGTTCGACCTTATTCGTGGTGCCGTCAACCTCACACTTGCCGGTATGCTTATTGCAGTGGGTACTTCAATGAAACTCCCCCTCTCCACCACCTTCGTCACATTCATGGTGGCCATGGGTTCGAGCCTTGCCGACCGTGCATGGGGGCGTGAAAGCGCCGTATTCCGCATCACAGGTGTGATTTCGGTTATCGGTGGCTGGTTTATCACTGCCGGAGTGGCATTCATGGGTGCCGCGATAATTGCAGCGCTGATGCACTGGGGTGGCACAATCGTGATGGTGGTGGTTGCCGCCATAGCCGTAGCACTCATTATCCGCAGCAACGTCAAATTCAAGGATAAAGAGGAAACCGAAGGTGACACCATGTTCCAGACCATCATCACCACCTCCGACAAGGAAGAGGCATGGGATCTTCTCAAGCTCTACATGAACAGCAAGGAAAAAGAATTCCTTCAGTTTGTTTCAGACAAATACCGCGAGCTCACCGACGCATTTATTGCCGAAGACGTGCGCAACCTCAACCGTATCGAAAAGATACTTTATAAAGAAAAAGCGCATCTCAAGGCCAACCGACGCAAAGAGACTGTGTGCCTGCGCCACATCCCCGCCGAGGCTGCAATAGAAAGTTCACCATGGTTCCACATGGTCAACAACATGTCGATGTCCATCAACTACAACCTGCGCCGCATGGCCGAGGCCTGCCGCGAGCATGTGGAGAACAACTTCCACCCGCTGCCGCAGAGCTACCGCGAAAACTTCATGAAGCTCCGCGTCGAGATCCTTGAAGTTATCGAAGAGGCCGCAGCATCGATGGACGCCAACTCGGTAGCAACCGTGGCCCGTCTCCGCACAGAGTGCGACGCTATCAAAGACCAACTATCGGAAGAGGCTCACTCTCTCTATGCTCACATCCGCAACGGGGAGCACGACCGCCTCACCATCACATACGTATACCTGAATCTACTTCGCGAAACCGAGGAACTCATCTCCTCGCTCCGCAAACTGCTCCGCGCCTCGATCAAGATGCAGGATGCCTCGGTTGCAGTTCGCGGGTATGTAGAACAGGCACAATAATGACAATAGGTTTGCAGAAAAACACACTCCTAATTCACTTATTATTACTTTCTTATTCACACCTATAACTTGCTGATGCAACCTATTTATACGAAGAGAGCCCCCGCGATGGAGGGCTCTCTTCTTTTTATGTTGTTTATCCGGTTTATGTTGTTTATCCGGTTTATAGGGTTTATGCTGTTTATCGGGTTACCCTTTGTCAAGGGTGAAGGTGAACCGAAGTCCCCCCCCGGTAAGGTTGCTGGCGCTTATGACACCGCCGTGCAGATGCACCGCATTGCGGACAATCGAAAGTCCCAGACCGGTACCACCCAACTGACGGGAGCGCCCCTTGTCGATGCGATAAAAGCGCTCAAAGATACGCTCCAGATGTTCGTAAGGTATCCCCACCCCATTGTCGGAAACCGTAATCAGATATTTGCCGGCACGTTCCCCCTCGAAACTGAGTTTAAGAGTGTCCCCTCCGGAATATGCCACTGCATTGTCGATAAGGTTGCGGAACAGTGATACCAGACATCCGCGGTTACCATTCATTACAAGTTTGTCGGGGAAATTAACCTCGGCACTGATTCCACTCTTAAGCAGAGCGGGCTGCGACCCCTCCACGCACTCGTTGACTATCTCGGTTAGGTTGAGGCTCTCCTTTTCAATAGCCGCCGAACCCTCTTCCATACGGGTTATTGACGAGATATCGTTCAGCAGATTGGTTAGCCGCTCGGTCTGTGCATGACACTGTTTTATGAAATGCATCTTCTTGTCGTCCGAAATATCGGGGTGATCAAGGATAGTCTCGAGCGACAAACGTATCGTTGCCACCGGAGTCTTTAGCTCATGACTGATATTGTTGGTGAGCTGCTTTTTGATTCTTATCTTCTCCTGCTGTTCATGCAATGCACGCTCATGCTCGCGGTCACGCTCGCGCATGGTGCGCTGCAGACGCGCATAGAGGCGCACAATGTGGGTTGAGATACTACCCAGTTCGTCGTGTGGAAAGCGGTAAACCTGTTCGATGGCCTCCCCCTTTTCTGCCTGCTCGGCAAAGCGGTTCAGGCGCGTTATGGTGCGCCCTATGCGACGTGTGGCAAAATACCCGGCTATGCTCGCCACCATGGTCACTCCGAGCATAAACCAGAGGAAGGTGCGGTCGGCATCAAGGATCTGCCGCAAGGTTACCGAGTAAGGAACTGCCGAACGGACTATCAGGTTACCCTTGCGGGTGGCAGAGTAGAAATAAGTGTTGTGCGTGCTTCGGGAGTGGCGGCGCACCGTATACCCCTCACCGCTCCTTATGGCCGACGCTATCTCAGGGCGTGTAAGATGATTCTCGCCAGGGAGAGAGTCGAGCGAGTTGTCAAATATCAGCTTACCCGACGTATCGATAATCGACACACGCGTTCCGGACATAGGCAACTCAGCCTTCGACAAATGGAACTTTGAGGGGTCGCCATGTATCTCGTCTATAAGATGGCGGTTAAATATCTGCAGCTGACTGTCAAACTTTTCAATCTTATACTGCCTCTCCCGGTGGTACTGGTATGCAATGAAGCAACCCACCATAACCCACGAAAAGGAGAGGAGCATTATAAAAAGGTAGCTCTGATAAGAGAGCTTGAGTCTAAACCTGGAGTCCGTAACCATACCCTGACCTTGTCAAAATCATTTTACCATACTCACCGAGTTTGGCACGCAGACGAGTCACATTGACATCCACCACGCGGTTGAGTACCACCACATCGTCGGGCCATACACGCTCCAGAATCTCCTCGCGGCTAAACACCTTGCCCGGATTAGAAAGGAATATGCATAGAATCTCAAACTCCTTGCGGGGCAGCTTCACCTCCTCCCCGTTGACGGTACATGATTTCAACGTCAGGTTGACGGTTATCCCCTTGTAGTTAAGGGTTTCGGGGGCTGAAGTCTGGGTGTTGACGCGGCGCAAAACACTGCGTACGCGGGCAAGCAGGTTTTTGATGGAATACGGTTTTGAGATATAATCGTCGGCACCCATGTCCAGCCCCTTGACCATATCCTCGTCCTCACCCTTGGCAGTACAGAAAATAATCGGGATGTTGGCAAGGTTTGCCGACCGCTTCAGGATGGCAGCCATCTGGAACCCACTGATTTCCCCCATCATTACGTCGAGCAGAATCAGCGAATACTGCGCCAGGTCTAACGACAGCGCTTCCTCGGCGCTGTAAGCGGCATCTACATGATATCCCTCAAGTTCGAGGTTGAATTTCAGGGTGTCGCACAGGTTTTCTTCATCGTCGACCACAAGAATTTTATAATTACTGTTTGTCTCCATATTCAGTTAAGTCAAAGTTATTCTAAGTTATTGTTGTCTGATACAAATTTACATCAAATCCCAGTTATGGCAATAAAGCCGCATTAAAATTCACAAAAATGCAACAAATTTATCGACCGAATTATAAAAATTATATAACAATACCTTACGGAGACTAATCAATAGGGACAACCCCGCCCGACTTTGTTATTATGTAAAAACCCAAAGTTATGAAAAAACTTCTCAAATCATTATTGTGCATCGTGGCTGTATTTGCCTTGGCAGGATGTGCATCCGTAAAATCTACTGTATCCAAATCTGCCGACATAGGGAAATATAAATATGTGGCGATTGTGAACAACGACCAGCGCACCATCCCGCCGGAACAGATGGAATATAACATCCTCATCTTTGATGCCATCGAATCGTCCGGCCTGCAACTTATCGGCGACCTTGCCTCGGCACAGCTCACCCCCGAGCAGCAGCAGAAGCTGATGATAGCACGTTACGGGGTGCCAAACCTTAACGGCAAGGATGTAATTACCATTACATTCAGCGACTATATGTCGGGACGCCCCATCGCCACCTTCCACGGACAAAAAGGGTTAGGACTCACCAATAAAGCCAAGATTGAAGGGGCCATCAAGAACGTCGGCAGCCAGATCTCCAAGGCATTCTCCGCCCAGTAACGACGACGATTCGGACCCGGGGCTCGTCAACCCCGGCTATCGAAGCCGCTATCCACGGTTGCGACGCGCTATTAATCTGCCTTCCTTAGAGTGGGAGGCAGATATTTTTTTGCTTAATAGATGATATTTCATAATAAAATAACTAACTTTACAAAGTGAAGCAGGACGTGATCCACCACCCCCATATTGCATAACTTTAACAACGTAATCCATAATGAAAAAATTTCTGCTTTCTCTCCTGATGGTCCTAATCTCTGCATCAGGTGCCTCTGCGGCTAAAAAAGTGAAATACTACAACGCCGCCGACATGTCCGTAGTGTGCAAACCACAACCCGGCAAGGATACCTACAGCCGCGTTGATGCCGGCAAGTATCCCCAACTCTCCCCCAAAGCGGCCTACTACCTCTCGTTCCCTACCGGTATTGCTGTCCGCTTCAAAACCAACAGCAAGTTTATCGATGCCAAATGGGAAACCAACGACTCGCTCAACCACTCCAACTGCAGCCCCGTTGCTGTAAAGGGTCTTGACATCTACATCAAAAAAGATGGTAAATGGATGTTTGCAGGTATCGGAAAACCCCGCTACACCGGAAAGAAGCACAGCGGTAATATGGTGGCAAACATGGACACTACCATGAAAGAGTGCATGGTCTACCTCCCCACATTCATGGAACTTTACAAACTCGAAATCGGTGTCGACCCGGAAGCCAGGATGGAATATCAACCTGGTTATGTTCGCGCCCCGATTGTGGCTGTCGGCTCAAGCTTCACCCACGGTGTGAGCGCCAGTCGCCCCGGCATGGCATGGCCCGCCCAGCTGTCGCGCCGCCTCGGTCTTGACGTCGCCAACTACGGCACCAGCGGGATCCAGAAAATGGAAACCTTCTATGCCGACGTGCTCGCCGACACCGATGCCGACATGTTTGTGCTCGACTGCTTCTCCAACCCCACCCCCGAAGAAATCCATCAGCGTATCGCCCCCTTTGTTGAGATTATCCGCAGCAAACACCCCAACACCCCGCTGGTGTTCCTGCAGACATTCACTCGCGAAACCGACAACTTCGACATCGGCAAACGCAACTTTGAAGCTAAAAAGCGTAAGGCTGCCGAAGAGGAGATGGCAAAGCTGATGGCTAAAGATAAACACATCTACTTCATCAACCCCGGTCTCTATGCCGGTGACGACCACGAGTCGAGTGCTGACGGTGTGCACCCCACCGACATGGGTTACCAGCGCGCAGTGCTCAACATGGAGCCGCACATCCGCAAAATCATGGCCAAATACGGCATCAAACCCGGTCTTAGCGCCAAGGAAGCCGGTTGGGGGAAGAAATAACCAAAATCCACGTCAATTGACCTTGAAACCGTATCTAAAAAATTACCGTTTATGAAAAAAATTATTCTTTCGCTCCTTATTGGGGCGTCGGCAGTGGCAGGGTTTGCCGCCGACAAGAAACCTAAATATCACGACATCCACGACATGACCATCGTTAACCGTGCCGAACAGCAGGGTAATATCCTGCGTCGTGTCGATATTGAGAAATATCCCGACCTCTCCAAGACTGCCGCACTCTACCTCTCCTACCCCACCGGTATGGCGGTACGCTTCAACACCAACTCCGATTACATCACTGCCAGCTGGGTGCTTAAGGATACTCTCAACGCCCCCAACCGTTGCCCGATTTCAGGCAAAGGTCTCGACCTCTATATCAAGAAGGATGGCAAGTGGCTATGGGCCGGGGTTGCTCGCCCTAAATTTACAGGGGACAAGAATTCCTATAAGATTGTGCAGGGTATGGACCGCAGCATGAAGGAGTGCATGCTCTACCTACCACTGTTTGCCGAAGTCTCCGACGTCAAAATCGGTGTCAACCCCGATGCTGAAATCACCTACCAGAAAGGTATCGAACGCTCACCCATCATCGCAGTCGGCTCAAGCTACACCCACGGCACCTCGACATCGCGCCCGGCAATGGCATGGCCCGCACAACTTTCGCGCCGCTTAGGTGTTAACATTGCAAACATCGGCACCAGCGGTATTCAGAAAATGGAGCCGTTCTACGCCCACATGATAGCCGGATTCGACACCGACATGTTTATCCTCGACACATTCTCAAACCCGACTGCCGATGAGATTCGTGCCCGATTCAAAGATTTCGTCAAGGTAATCCGCGCCAAGCACCCCAAGACTCCGCTGGTGTTCCTGCAAACCTTCTACCGCGAAAGTGGCAACTTCGAACTTGCCAAACGAAAGGAGGAGGACGACAAGCGTAAGGCTGCCGACGAGGTAATGGCAGAGGCTATGAAGAGCGACAAGAATATCTACTACCTCAAACCGGGGCTTTATGCCGGCGACGACCATGAGTCGACCTGCGACGGCACCCATCCCTCGGACCTGGGCTACCAGCGCGCTGTCGACAACATAGAGCCCCAAGTGCGCAAGCTCATGAAGAAATATCATATTCTGAGTCGTTAGTTCTAATGACTTAGAAAACAGGCGTCAGCTCTAATGACTAACGACTAATGACTAATTTTAAAATTCATACTCTTGGGTGCGGGTCGGCAAAACCGACACTGCGCCATCAGCCATCATCAACCGTAATCGACCATAGAGGGAACCTCTTTATGGTCGATTGCGGCGAGGGTGCGCAATATGCCTTCCAAAAACAACACCTCAAATTCTCCCGCCTCGGACACATCTTCCTCACCCACCTCCACGGCGACCATGTCCTCGGTCTGCCAGGACTCATCTCTACCCTCGGACTCGGCGGCGCCGGCGGCTCGCTCACCATACACACCTTTCAGGAGGGTGCCGACATCATCGACACCATGCTCGGCTTCTTTGCCCGCGAACTCCCGTTTGAGGTAAAATACAACATCATCACCCCCGAAGAGCGCACCATCTTTGAAACACCGTCGCTAACCGTACGCACCATCCCCCTCCGCCACCGCATCCCCACCGTGGGGTATGTGTTTGAGGAGAAACCCAACCTGCGGCATATAAACCGCGAAATGATCGACTTCCACCAGATACCCTTCTATGCCATCAACGGTATCAAGCAGGGTGACGACTTCATAAAACCTGACGGCACCGTGGTGCCAAACCGACTACTCACCAAGGACCCCACCCCATCGCTAAGCTACGCGCATATCTCCGACACTGCCTATATGCCATCGTTAGCGCAGAAAATCGGTCCGGTGGACCTCCTCTTTCACGAAACCACCTACCTGGACCAGCACAGCTATGAAGCCAAAGCCCGCGGACACGCCACCGCCAAACAGGCTGCCACCGTAGCACGCGATGCAGGTGCCAAACGCCTCCTCACCGGTCACTACTCGTCGCGCTACAAGAGCGACCAGCAGTTTCTCGAAGAAGCACGCGAGGTATTCCCCAATGTAATCCTGAATAAGGAGGGTCTCATTACCGAATTGTAGGATGAACCGAAATGAACCATAATAAATATCTTAAAAAGGTGGAATAACTTAAGATAACTAAAACAATTTTTAAAAAATCTTGTTAAAATATTGTGAAATTGAATTATTTGTTATAACTTTCCGCCGAAATTAATTCCGCCCACAACTCCTCAGCCTGGATTCCACACACGACTCGGCTTTTAACTCGGCTTTGATTCCACACACACGAGTCAACTTAGATTCCACCCAGAATTCGGATTTGATTTGAACAATCGAATCAATATAGATTCCATAAGAACGATTCAATTTATTAACCATATAAAATCTTACACGTATGAAGAAACTTTTTACGCTACTTCTTCTCCTCATCGCAACCGCTACGTCAGCGCTTGCAACCGACCTCTATCTCCGCGGTGAATCAGCTGGTTGGGAAACTTGTACAGAAGCAAACAAGTTCACCGACAACGGAGACGGAACTTTCACTCTTAACTACAAAGGAATTCTAACGGGATCATTTAAAATTGCAGATTCAAACTGGGGAACCCATAACTATGGCGGTCCTGGTACAATCGAAGTTGATTCCCCTTTCACTGTCAATCCTGGTGCTAGTGCTAATATAACAATGAAAGAGCCAGTAGAGAACCCTACTCTCGAATTTAACTTGAACACAAAGGTTCTACTCATCAAAGGACAGGCTGCTAAAGTTGAATACGTATGGAAGATACACATGCCATCAACTGAGACTGCAGTAAACGACAAAGGGGAAACATACATTGTTTGGAAAAATTTCGATCTGACAGGTGAAGCTGATGGAACATGGACTTTATTAAAAAAGGACTGGAAAGACTGTGAATTTGGGCTAAAGAAATGCGTTAAAGGTGCAGCTGATGGTAGCTGGTTTGCTGCTGTAAAAGGGAAAGGGGTTATTGATATTCCCCAAAATAAATGGGATTATAAGTCCGAGAAATATGCCGTGACTGATACCAATACTGATAACTTTAAGTTAACCCATACAGGTACAGCAAAACTCATATTTAACCCAGAAACAATGGAGCTTTCTTTCGAAGATTGTACTCCTACTGGCGTAGCTGACATCGCTGATGAGAATGCGGCTCCTGTATATTATAATATGCAGGGGGTTAAGATGGGTGCTAACGCTCTTGTTCCCGGCATCTACATCGTTAAGCAGGGTAAAACCACCAAGAAGGTTGTAGTTAAATAAGATACACCCACAGATAAACATATCAAAATCACTACCGAGGGTTCGCAACAACACTGCGAACCCTCTTTCTTTTCCCCGCACTCTTTTCCCCGCACCCCTGGGAGCTCTGGTTTACCCCCCTCATCGACCGAAGAAATAATCGTCCACCTTGTAGTGCGGGGTATCGGCGTCAGCTCGGACCCCGTCTGCCAGACTCCGGTTTGCTCGTCAACCGCGTCGGCTCGGACTCGAGTCGGCTCGGACTCCGGCTTGCTCGTCAACCGCGGCAATCCTAATACCTCGCCCCCCCGGTTCGCCCGACTCCGGTTGTCCGCCGGTCTCCGGCCAGATGCAGAGTTTCTGAAAGAAACAATAATGGGTAGCCGGGGATTGAGAACGCAATGCGTTCGACACCCCCGGTTTGGTTGGAATGCGTTCGATATTCTGAAAGAATAGAAACTATGCGAAATATCTATTCTTTCAGAATATCGCAATTGCTGCGGGTAACCGGGGGTGTCGGAGGCGTCACCTCCTCAACCCCCGGCTACCCATTTGTGTTTCTTTCAGAAACAATCCGATGCCTACTCACCACGGCTAACTATTCTGTTTCGCTCCAGGGTGAGTGGTGTTGCAGAACTTGTCTGTATAGCGTGCCATCATAGCGTACCAATTTTACAACACTCACAGACACGCAGTAGCAACAACCTCTATCGAATAAATATTTCTTACTCAATTTTCTCGAGCTAATCATGAATAAAAAAACGCCAAAATCCGCAGAGAAGCCGAGGTTAATAAAATGACAATGAACTTGCGAAAGTTGAGTTTCCTAGATAATGTTCAATCTGAATTCTCTGTAAAATATCCAGAAAATACGCTGTATGTTAGCGAAAATGTGTAAATTTGCGTATTGACATATAAGCTATATCCGAAACAATGGCACAGATTACAGTTCAAAATACCAATATAACAATTACCTCTGTTAATGGGGACGATTATATTTCGTTGACCGATTTAGCACGACATAAAAGCGATGAACCTAACGCCGTGATTGCAAACTGGTTGCGCAACCGCAATACTTTAGAGTATTTAGGCATTTGGGAACAGCTTTACAATCCAAATTTTAAACCCACCGAATTCGAGGGGTTTAGACGACAGGCCGGTCTAAACGCATTTACACTCTCACCCAAGAAGTGGGCGGAAACGACAAATGCTATTGGCATAATTGCCAAATCAGGGCGTTATGGTGGGACATATGCGCATAAAGATATTGCGTTGAAGTTCGCAAGCTGGATTTCTGTCGAGTTTGAACTCTACATCGTCAAAGAATTTCAGCGTTTAAAAACGGAGGAGCAGCGGTTAGTGGAGTGGTCAGCTAAACGCGAGCTGTCGAAAATCAACTATCGAATTCATACAGATGCCATAAAGCAGAACTTGATCCCTGTAGAAGTTACGAAGGCGCAGGCGAGCATTATCTACGCCAATGAAGCAGATGTTCTGAATGTGGCAATGTTCGGCATAACGGCAAAACAATGGCGCGAAGCTAACCCCAATCTCAAAGGGAACATACGCGACTACGCCACAATCAATGAGCTCATATGTCTTTCCAATATGGAAAATCTCAATGCAGTATTCATCGAGCAGGGGATGACACAAAGTGAACGACTTATTAAGTTGAATCAGATAGCCATTCATCAGATGAGGATATTGGAAAGCGGTGATAATGAACGAAAATTATTGAAATGAAGGGAACTTCTTAATGACGTTTAAACAACTTCAATAACAACGAACTTATAAACGAATCTATCATGAAAAGAATTACGTTTTTAGCGCTTGCCTGCTTGGCACTCCCTCTCGCAGCATTGGCAGTGCGCCCGAGCCTTAAGGATCTGGACCGCGATGCCTGCACCAGCATCATGGTGGGGAAGAAGGCTTCGGCCGACGGCTCCGTTATTACAAGCCATACCTGCGACTCCTGGTATCGCACTTGGATGCAGAGCGCCGCTCCCAAAAAGTTTGAACGCGACACTATGGTATCGGTCTACAAGGGGCGGATGCACACCGAGTACCCCGGCAGTCTTGACGGGATGAAAGAGACAGGGACCATCAAGCAACCCAAACTCACCACCTTCCGCTACCTCGACACTGCATACCCCTGCCTCAACGAGCGACAGCTTGCCATGGGTGAAACCACCTACTCCGGTCTCGACACCATGGTGAACAAGGAGGGGATGCTGATGATTGAAGAGTTGCAGCGCATAGCCATGGAGCGCTGTTCTACCGCCCGCGAAGCCATCACCCTGATGGGTAAGCTCATCAAGGAATACGGTTATGGGGACGGCGGAGAATGCCTCACCATTGCCGACCCGAAGGAGGTGTGGATTTTTGAAGTGCAGGGTGAAGGGAAAGGGAACAAAGGTGGCGTCTGGGCGGCACAACGGATCCCCGACGACCATATAGCGGTCTCTGCCAACGTATCGCGCATCGGCAAAATCGACTTCAAGGATAAAAAGAACTTCATGTGGAGCGACAACGTAAAGGATGTTGCCAAGAAGATGGGTTTGTGGGACGGAAAGAGTGAGTTTTCATTCTGGAAGGCATACAGCAAACACAACTACATGAAGGAACCGAAGAACTACAGCGTCCGCGAACTCTATATAATGCAGCAACTCGCCCCGTCTGCTGGGTTCACCAACGAGTGGGAGGAACTCCCGGTGAGTGTGAAGCCCGACAAACCGGTGTCGGTTCAGGATGTAGCTCGCCTGCTCGGCTCATATTACGAAGGTACACCCCAGAACCTCAGCGGTCGCTTCAAAGTGAAAAACAAGGATAAAAAAGCCGGCGACGGTCCGGAGGTTCCCGACTCGGTAGTCTCGCCGGTTTCAAACCCGTGGATGCAGCCCGACGAGATTGCCATGCTGTCGGCGGCTATGTGCGACACCACGTTCAAGAATATCCGCACCGTGTCGGTCCCCTGGTGCTCCTACTCCACCGTTATCCAGTGCCGCGACTGGTTGCCCGACGCCGTAGGGGGTGTGGCATGGGTGGCACTCGACAACCCTGGTCAGTCACCCCGCTTCCCCATCTTTGCCGGCACCACCGACCTCCCCGACATGCTCAAGGTTTGCGGTCAGCACCGCACCCGCGACGATGCCGCCCTGTGGCACTACCGCAAGGCCAACAAACTTGCAACCGTGCGCTGGGGAGATGCCCGCAAAACGCTTGAACCGGCCCGCGACCACTTCCTGCAGAAAGGTATCGACGAATTACCCGGTCTCGAAGCCCGCTACCAGCTGTTGGTAAAGAATGGGAAGAGCGACGAAGCCGCTGCTCTGCTCACCGACTATACCCGCGACTTCTTTGGCGCCACCATCTACCGTTGGGATGAACTCTCCAACACCCTTTGGAAATCGCGCTGGAAAGGTTTCTAAATAGTAACCCCCTCCACCATGTTGTTACACCGATGGAGGGGGATAAAACCTACTTAACCCTGAGTACTGCCCCCGCTGAGTGGGCGGTGAAACCGGGCTGATATTGCGACTGCACTGTAGCTATCCCGAGCGAATACTCGCCGGCGTGAGTCACGGTGCAGTCGTAACTTATTATATGCACACCCTTGGGGAGGGACTGTATAAACAGGTTGGTGGCTCCCCGCTTCACCTCGCGGTAAAACCACACATCGTCGCTGTGCGAGTAACCCGACACCTCACCCACCGGTAAGAGAGCGGCACTGCGGTTGTCGGTAATAGCCACATAATCGAGCGGGATATCATTGCGCAGAGTCAGTGTGACACGTACCCGGTCGCCAACGGCAAGAGTCTCCGCAACTTCAGCAGCACCACCAGCAACGGAGGATAGTCGCACTATACTCTTTTCGATACTTAGGTTGCGGTTACCTTCACTCTTAACCTCTGCTATGGGGAGCTGGTACTGCCATACAGCGGCACCCCACGCCGGAGAGTCTCCGGTACGGTTAATCTGGATTGTTCCATCAGCAATCCGGGCATCATATTTCGAATCGACCGACACAGTATTTACCCCCGTAGCAAGCAAAGTTGCTATGACATCGGCGGCAGAACGCTTTTCACCCCAGCTCTGCGAAACCCCGGTGAGCAGCAACCACTGGCGCAATCTCTCCACTTCGGGTGCATCGGGATTCAACTCACGATAAGCTTCGAGAACCTTCGCTACTGTGAGAATTGAGTAGTCGGGGTTAGCGTATTCAAGGTTGTCAAACCACTCCCCTTTCTGCTTAGAAACGGTTGCATATTTCTTGATTGAAGCAAGCAAACGGCGACCATCTTGATGCATTCCGGCACGACCAAGAGCCAGCGCAGCTTCGGCAACGTTATATATCCCTCCATCGAATTCCCGGCAGGCAGCAACCCCCTTTTGCCAAATACCCTTAAACTCGGGGGTCATCGGAACGGTATTGAACATCGACCGGATATAGATATACCCTGCCATTGACTTATATGAGAACTTGTCACCCTTATACTCCTTGACAAGTTTTACATAACAGTTGTCGGCATACCTGATACCGTCAGTGATTACCCTATCGGAAACCGGAGCCGGGAAACCTAACGCGGAGAGGCGACCAAGGTTTTTCAGGATGCTTTCGGTAATGAAGAGTGATGACTCACCACCCTCAAACCAGCTCCACCCCCCATCGGGACGCTGCAGCTTACCGAGCTTTTCGGACAGATCGCGCACCACCTGAACGGCTTTCCCACGGTCCAGATAACGAGCCAGTCGACTTAACCTCAAGGTATCGTTCTGAGCGTCGCGCACCCACGGAGTCTCGTCAAGCATCAGCGTTTTGAGTTCGGAATTTGCATTGAGCCACGACTCCCTGGCGGCATTTTCCGAAATCTCACGTATCCTGGCACTCAATGCCGGATATTTGGCTGTGAGACCGACACCGACTGCATCGCAGAAGAGTGAATAAGACAGTGACAATGGATTCCGACCGTCACCATCCATTAGCGCCGGTAGACCCTTGACACATTCCCACAACGGGTTGTCGCAATACACCAGCGTCATTTTTGCACCCTCAGCACCCTTTTCAACCGGTATCACCGCTTCATGCTGCGACGGGGAGAGCCAGAATGTCTGCGATGCCACCACAGGGGTCACAGCAGGATAGACCGGAAGGTAAAACTTTTCGCCATCGCCGACACCCTGAGCAGTGGCATAGATGCGCAGTTCGACACAGTCCACACCACCCGGCATCCGGAACCCTGACGACAGCTGAGCGGCAGCTCCGGCGGTAAGGTTGACACCGTCAAACCCCTTTTTCATTATCACATTTCCATTAACCGGATTTACACACTCTATTGTTACGTCGGTGGCGAGTGCAGCGTCGGTTTTATTCACAACCTCACCACGCAATTCAGCGTCGTCGCCGGTGCGCAGGAAGCGTGGAGCGTTGATCCGCACCTCCACCGGTTTGGAACTTTTGATATCCCTGACATCCACAGCACCACGCATCTCGCCGTCGTAGCTGAGCACCTGCAACTGCCATGTACCCACAAAGTCGGGGGCAGTAAAGGGTATTTCCACACAACCGTCGGCGTCTGTGACAAGGTTGGGATAGAAGAAACCTAAGGACAACTCACCATCTCTCAACTGCGGATGGTCCAGCGCAGCGTTTTCCTCACTTATAGCACCGTCAGCCATCGCCATCTCTTCTACCGCATCATCGTTAGAAGCGGCTTTCATCAGCATGGGTGCTTTTACAGAACCTCGTATCATTACATTTCGAGCCATCCCCACACCATAACTCATAGGGTAGAGCTGATCACCCTTAAAGTCGAAAGTCGGGAGCGGTAGCGGTGAGAAGTTTTTGAATTCTGCACGGTTCAGCTCCACTCGATACTGCGTGTTGTATCCATCCTGACGCCACAGCGACCCACACCTGGGGTAACCGACCATACTCATCGGGTTGAACTCCCATCTGAATGGGGCCACAGAGTTCACCCCCTTGTCGGTGAGCACGGCAAAGACCGGAAGGTTTGCCATCGGCTTCCCGTTTTCGGAGACTTTAATACGTAATATACTTTTCTTCCCCGGCACCAATACGGATTCGCCGGTGTTGAGGGTAGCTTCGATGTCGAGCTTACGCATCTGTGGCTCCGGAATCAACGTCACCTGATATTCGAGTATTTCACGTTGACCGTTCACAACCCTGTCGCCGAGCGAGAGGTATGAAACATATACGCGGTTGTTACCTGTAGGGGCCTTGACATGCGCGGACAACTGACCCCCCGGGCGATACCAGCGACGTGAGATGACACGGTTACAGTCTGACACCTGCACCAGTGTCCAGGCATCGCTACTTATAGAATCGGTAAAACTTCGCGCCGGCAACAGATCTACATGACTCTTCCCAACCGGTACGGTATCCTCCCGGGAGAGGTCTCGCTGCACAACCACCGGCATCGGCACTGGTCTGCCACCACCTATCGAGAAACGGTAGCGAGGGGAAAACACCGTCTCACCTTCGGCATTGACTGCCGACAACTGCAGGGAATACACACCATTCTCAAACTCCCGGTCACGCAACCCCGAAGTAATCAGCTCAAAACTAAACTCCCCTTTCCGATTAGTTTTAACCTCCCCTTTGAATGACGCGGCCGACCCGCTGCGCCAGTAGGGGTAACCGATAAACTTGATTTCATACTTTACAGGGGTGTCAGAGACAGGACCTCCAGAAAATCGTGTAACATCTCCATGCACAGAGACCGTATCACCAAGTTCATACTCGGTTTTGAAATTCTTCAAGCTTATCTCAAGAGTGGGAGCCTTGAACTCTGCCACCATAAAGTTGCCACCACCAATCTGGCGCTCCGGTTTACCATTCTTCATGGTAAAAATTACAATCTGATTGTTCCCCAGAAGTCCACGCTCGGGTAGCTTGAACCACCCGGAGCAACGCCCCTGGCTGTCGGTGGTCATGGTCACACTGTCCACTCGCTGATAGTTGGTATCCATCAAGTATGCACGCAACGGGGCATGAGTCACTTGATAAAGGATACGGTCACGCTGTTCATAGTCAACCACAGCGAAACGGACCGTATCTGCAGGGTGATAAACCGACAGGTCGGTAAACACTGACGCCGACTGATACGGATTCCCCTCGCGCCAACCGCGGGAACTGTTCCAGCACTCCATCCGCGATACGCTACCCCCCGACTGGGCGGTGCAACTCCAGTTTCCTGCCAGCAACTTCACCTTACCATCTGCATCGGTAGTTAACCTCTTTACTTCCCCTTTCTGCTTATTCTTTAGCTCTACGGTCACCCCTTTAAGCGGACGCATGCTCCCGCTCTCTACTGCATATATATAGGAGTCGGTCGAGCCGTTCCCGGTAGAGTTTATCAGCGACAGCGATGAGACATTGACCGTGTTCCATTTTTCATTTCGGTTGCCGGTACCCTCTATCATACCACCCTTATCAGGAGTGAGCGATGCGGCAAGGATATACACCCCCGGATTTTTAATTATCACCTTACCCTCATATTTGCCGTCGGCTGGAATGCGAATCGGGTCTACCGACACTACCTCTCCAAGCTGTTTCGCTTCGGCAGGGGCAACCTGTTTCCAGCGGTAGCTGTCGGGGAGACGCATTGCGAGGATATACAGTGAGTCGACATTGTTTGCAGTAATCTTATAGTTGACCGGAAGTGCAGACGCAATCTGTTGCTGATACTCCACCGTTACAGACTTTTGAGTGAGTGTGCTTATACGGTTTTCCAACTCCTCGATATCACGGGCGTTCGGAAACCGCACCATATATTGACGCAGAGCAGCCGCATTGTCCGGATACTTGTTGAGCATAAACTGCACGCAGTAGGGGGTATCACCAAACATCCCGATACAGCGGTCCAGATATTCATTATACTCATTACCGCGCAATCCCCCCAACAGCGTCTGAGCCAACAGGGATGCTATTTCTATCCTGCCGCACTTCAAATCACTCTGAATCCGGCTTTCAAGAATCTGCTGCGACAGTGGTATCGACTCCGACTGTGCCGGTATACCTGCTAACTGAAACGGGATTACTCCACCCCCGGAATACTCTGCATCCCTGGACATGCGCAATGCATCCACAAGTTCGAGAGTCAGGAAGTCGGCAACCGTCATACCACGTTCGCTCCACTCACTGCGGCGTTCAACGAGCTCCCCTAACACCGACACCGGGTATTGCGCACCACTCTCCAGATTGGACCACACACCACGCGCCAACTCGTCGACCCGTGTGCGGAACATCCTCCCCGACCATGCAAGGCAGTCAGCGGGGTACTCATCTATCGGAAGCTCTCTCCTGTCATACTTATCGGCATCTGCGGCATATACACGTGCCAGCAACCGCGCCTGGAGGGTGGTTGCCACAAGGTTGTATGGATACTCCAACGTGTGCCCGAGCGAATCGAGAAGCGCCACACCCTGCTGTGCGTTCCCTATCGAACGACGGTTGGCATCTATAACCTTTTCTATCCCCTGTGCCAGAATAGAAGTCTCCTTTGTTGCGCCGCTTAGGTTGGCTGTTACTGTTTTGGCAGCGGCGGGTATACACAAAAAAAATAAGATTGGACACAATAATCCAATCTTATAACCTTGTTTGTTTATATGTTTCAATATCATTGTCATCTTCAATCCTGAGGTTTCGGACTCTTCTGCTTTCTCATCTCATGCATGCGCCGTCTGAACTTCTCCTCGGCAGCCTTCATAAGATAAATCTGTTTGGCAGACAGGAAGGTGGAAAATTCTTTGTCAAACCGTTTGTCGATTTCGGCATCCCTCTCCTTAGCGTCATTCATCGCTTTTGCAGCCTGTTCAAAGTCGGCTTCTGTGGCGTTCCGGTCCTTGCGCACCTTATAATCTATACGGATGGCGTGTGTGAACACTTTCACCTTCTCATCCTGCATCTGCGAATAAAGCTCCATAAAACGCTTCTGCTGGTCACTTTGGAGATTGATTTCCTGAGCGATGAATTTCATCTTGAATTCCTCGAGTTCACGACGCATCTCCTCGCGCGACTTCCCTGGACCCTCCCCTTCAACACCTGAGGAAGCGTATGAGACACCCGCAACGCTAAAGAGCGCCATTAAAACCATCACTGCTCGGATTAAAATCTTATTCATAACAATAATCGTATCTGGAATGTTGTAGTATGTTTAGACCTCGTTCCCCCAAAAAATGTTAACGCCAGGGGGGTATCGTCGGGGAAAAAATTATTTAAGTCGAAGTTGTTTAATCTTCTTCAATTTCAATTGTGGTGAGGAGACTGAATGACTAAAGCGACATATTATCGTATTTGTCGCTGAGTTTATAACCGAAATCCTCTTCAAACTCTTCGATTGAGCCATAAGATTCGGAGACTTCCGACTCCACTTCAAAATCAGCCATCGATTTGGGAAGAAGATACACGTCTGCCATATCATGATCTACCACAGCCTGCGAAATCAGCGACGGCGGGTTGTCGAGGCTTACCACACTCGGCTGGCTAACCCGGTGAAACACCTGCATCATCATCCAGATACCGGCAAACATGGCAGCCAGATACACGTACGGTTTCAGTCTCTGCCAACGGGACAGAGGTGCCTGACGTGGAGCTTCGGGATATTCGGGAAGCTTTTCGGCCATCTCCTTATAGAATGATTCAAAATATCCGTCGGGTACTTTCATACCCCCACGGTTGCCAAATCTATACTTCAATTCTTCTTCCTGCTTCATAGCTGTACTTCGTTTTTGAGGCTCCAAGGTGCAAACATCACTACCGATGCGGCTCATTGGGGTTCCTTCATTTACCAAAATCCATTCCTATTCTTGCAACTTAGACTCACCTTATTATAGATGGTTTAAATCGCAATATTTTTTATTTAGAATCAATAAAATTACAAAACTATGTAATTATTTAATCTTCAATTAATTACACAAATATACTAATTTTAGAACCAACCGGTGAAAATTTTTTTCAAAAAAAAATCACTTTTTTTCATCCAACTTTAAACTATTTTCTCTCCATGATGTTTTAAGGATATAAAGAAAATCGTTTCATGATGTTAGGTTAGTTCGAAAAAGTATTATGGAAAACACTTGAATGCGGCTGGTTGTGAAACCGGCCGCATTCGCGTTATATATCTCACAACAATTGCAGACCTTGCGACCCGCAATTTATTATTTTCCGCTACGCTGATATTATAGGATAACGAGTCAAGGATAACACCAATTCTGTATATCCCTTCAATTATTGGGTGGCTACCCGTTGATAATAGCTGTTATCTTTTTTACTGCATGATGATACGAGGCTTTGAGTGCACCGACCGATGTGCCTAAAATCTCTGATATATCCTCATATTTCATTTCGTCGAAATATCGCATGTTGAACACCAACCGCTGCTTTTCGGGGAGGGTGGCAATTGCCTTCTGAAAATCCTTCTGCAAAGCGTCGCCGTCAAAATACTCGTCACTCTCTATATTAGCAAGGAGGAAGCTACCATCTTCGTCATCCCCAATCAGATTGTTGCGCTGACGCTCCTTATTAAGAAAGTTGATCGATTCATTAACCGCTATCTTATAGAGCCAAGTCGACAGCTTGGCATCTCCACGGAAGTTATGCAGATTGTTCCACACCTTCATAAAGCAGTTCTGCAGGATGTCGTTGGCGTCGTCATGATTGTAAACCATGCGGCGTATCTGCCAGTAAAGCCGTTCCCCATACGAGCGCATAAGGAGATTAAATGCAGCCGACGCGGTGCGCGGATTTTGCAAATCCTTCACCAGCTGCTCTTCATTTAAGATTGAATTTTCGCTCATATATTATTGGGGAAATGGTTAGTCAGCCGCAAATTTAACAAAAAAATTATTTCCCCGACAACAACCCCCAACCGGTATAACTAAATTTAACAAACATAATTTCCATTCGATTCCTACATTCTTTAATAAAATACATCTCGGTTGATAATGAAATCTACGAATAGCGAGCACAAATCAAAATAGTATTATATCATTTTTGTTTCAAAATAAAATCATAAAACACATAAAACGAAAGTATGCGTTTTTATGAAATATGCACTATTTAAGGGTTTAATCTTAAAATTACATCCCTTTAACATTTTTTTAATAAATTTATTTAGTATTTCCTTAAACTTATATTAACTTTGGCATGAAACTTTGAAGAACTCTACAAGACATATAGCGTACAGAAACCTAACACCACTGATTTAATGCAATTTACCAAATATTTGAATCAGACACATGGAAAATATTGGACGAGTATATGTTTAAGCATAGCGTAAAAACTACCTAAAAGTTAACCTTTATTGTAGAATGCAAACAATTTTTCAAACCGAAAGACATCTAATTAACCATTTCACAATAACTCTAACTAACAAACCTTTATGAACAAACGATTTAAACCGTGGTTCGCGGTGATGTTGACTGGATGCTTGGCAGTAGGCCAGGCTACGGCAGCGGCTACTCCCGAACCGCAACAGAACAAGGTTGCAGCTCAGCAGGGATCGCAGTTGACTGGTGTAGTTACTGACGAAACAGGCGAACCCCTCCCCGGTGCAACTGTTAAAGTTGTTGGCTCTACCGCTGCAACTATGACTGATGTCAATGGACGCTTCCAGCTCCCCAAAGTAAAAAAAGGACTCAAGATTATCGTATCCTATGTAGGTTGCAACCCCTTTGAGTTCGTTAACGAAGGTGGCGACGTTAAGGTCGTTCTTCAGTCTTCGAATACTACTCTCAACGACGTGGTTGTTGTAGGTTACGGTACTCAGAAGAAGGTGAACGTTACCGGTGCCGTTTCTATGGTTGACGAAAAGATTTTCGACTCTCGTCCCGTAGCAAACGTTCAGCAGGCTCTCCAGGGTGCTGTTCCCGGTCTTAACCTTAGCACTACAAACGCCGGTGGTGAGCTCAATGCCTCGATGTCTATGAACATCCGCGGTATGGGTACTATCGGTTCTGGTTCAGTTGCCGCCCCCCTCGTGCTCGTGGACGGTATCGAAGGTAACATGAACGCCCTCAACCCCAACGACATCGAAAGTGTATCTGTACTTAAGGATGCTGCCGCTTCTTCTATCTACGGTGCTCGCGCTGCATTCGGTGTAATCCTTGTTACTACCAAGAACGGTAAGAAGGGTACTGTAAAGGTTAACTACTCTGGCGACGTTCGCTTCACTACTGCTACTCAGATTCCCAAGATGGTGAACTCTCTTGAATGGGCAACTTACTTCAATGCTGCTCAGTACAATGAGAACGGTGGTTATGTATTCAACCCCGAGACCATGGAGAATATCAAGAAGTATATGAACGGCGAATTTACCGACCCCACCAAGCCCGAGTACTACGGTACAACTGCTGGTTCGAACGGTAAGTGGAACAACTATGGTGGTGGTTTTGCTAACACCAACTGGTTCAAGGAGCACTATAAGGAGAACGTTCCCTCTACCCAGCACAACCTCAGCATCAGCGGCGGTAACGAGGCTGTTACATACCTCGTGAGCGGTAGCTACTTCAAGAACAACGGTATCGTGCGCCACGGTCATGACGAAAACGATCGTTACACCACCAACTTCAAACTCGGTGCCAAGCTCAACGAATACATCCGTCTCGATGCCAACACCAAGTGGACACGCACTGACTATCAGCGCCCCTACTACCTGCAGGGTCTCTTCTACCACAACATCGCTCGTCGCTGGCCTACCTGTCCGGTAATCGACCCCAACGGTCACTACATGAACGAAATGGAAATCCTCGAGCTTGAGGATATGGGTATCTACCGCGACAAGACCGACGAATTCACTCAGCAGGGTCGCTTCACCATCACCCCCCTCAAGGGATGGAACATCGTTGCTGACGGTGCTGTTCGCATACGTAACTATCGCAACACCCAGAACATGACCCCCGTATCATACTTCGACGTGAACAACAACCCGATGCTTCGCGACTCTGGTATGGGTACTACTTCCTGGGCCTATGAATCTCGTTCTACAACCAACTACTACGCTACCAACCTCTTTACCGACTATACTTTCGCTCTTGGTGCCAACAACTTCAAGGCTCTTGTCGGTATGAACTACGAAAAGTACTCTATCGAGGGTATGAGCGGTGGTGGTGACAAGTTTGTTGACCCCAGCCGCCCCTACATCAGCGGTACTCAGACTAACTTCTCAGCAGGCGACAACTACAAGCACCGTGCTACTGCCGGTTACTTCGGTCGTTTGAACTATGACTACGACGGCAAATACCTCGCAGAAATTAACCTCCGCTATGACGGTTCTTCTCGCTTTACTGAAGATCGCCGCTGGGCTTGGTTCCCCTCGTTCTCTGCAGGTTGGAACATGGCTAAGGAAAACTTCTTCCAGAAGCTCAACGCTGACATCTCTACTCTTAAGCTTCGTGGTTCTTGGGGTTCACTCGGTAACACCAGCTCTAACTACAGCTCATTCTGGGATTGGTACCCCTTCTTCCAGCAGCAGTCTATCGGCGTGAACAACAGCTCATGGCTTATCAACAACGCCAAGCAGAACACTGCTTCACTCCCCGGCATCATCAACTCGACAATGACCTGGGAAACTGTTCAGACTCTTGACCTCGGTTTCGACGTTTCTGCTTTCAACAGCCGTCTTAACGCAAGCTTCGACTGGTTTATCCGTAAGACCAAAGACATGATCGGTCCCGCTCCTATCCTTGGTTCTGCTCTCGGTACCAACGCTCCCGCAACCAACAACTGTGACATGGAGTCTCGCGGTTGGGAATTTGAAATCAGCTGGGTTGACCGCATCGGCGAAGTTAACTACAACGCCCGCTTCAACATCTCTGACTCTCAGGCTAAGGTTACTCGCTACCCCTTCACTGGTGCGTTCGAAAACATCAGCATCAACAGCTGGTACAACGGCCGCGTAGAAGGTCTTATCTGGGGTTATGAAACTGAAGGTATCGCCCAGACTCAGGAACAGATGGACAAATGGCTCGAAAACAACAAGCCCAACTGGGGTGGCAACTGGGGTCCTGGTGACATCATGTACCGCGACCTTAACGGTGACGGCAAAGTTAACTCTGGCAAGTCTACTATCGGCGACCACGGTGACCTCAAGGTTATAGGTAACAGCACTCCCCGCTACCGCGTAGGTTTGAACCTCGGTGCTGAGTGGAAAGGTATCGACTTCTCTGTATTCTTCCAGGGGGTAATGAAGCGTGACTACGACTTCGGTTCAGAAGTTTACTTCTGGGGTGCCGGCGGTGGTATGTGGCAGAGCTGCGTATTCAAGGAACACCTTGACTACTGGACTCCCGAAAATCCCAACGCATACTATCCCCGTCCCTACTTCGGAACAGGCAAGAACCGTCAGACTCAGTCTCGCTACCTCCAGAATGCTGCTTACCTCCGTTGCAAGAACATGCAGCTCGGTTACACATTCCCCAGCAAGTGGATGAACCCCGTTGGTATCAGCAACTGCCGTCTGTATGTATCTGCTGACAACCTCTTCACAATCACAAAAATTTCATCTGTATTCGATCCCGAAGCTCTTGGCGGTGGCTGGGGTGCTGGTAAGCTCTACCCGCTCACTCGCTCTTGGTCAATCGGTTTGAATCTCTCTTTCTAAAACATCTAAATAGAATTCAAAAATATGAAACTATATAAGAAAATTGGTGTTGCAGCGGTTGCGGTGGCTTCAATGATGGGCTTAGCTTCATGTAATGAGGAGTTGAATCTCTCCCCGATTACCGAGTTCACCCCCGACATGTACTACAAGACTGCCGACCAGCTTGCTAACTACCTCAACAACTACTACGCAAGTGCGTTTACCAACCCCCGCTCGGGTTACGGTTCAATGTTCCACCAGGCTGACTACGTTGACGGTCTTAACCGTTCTGACGTAAACACCGACATCGCCTGCGTTGGTGGCGGTAGCACATCTCTCTTTACTCCCGACTTGTGGGAGGCTGGTGCCGGCAAGGTGCTTCAGGGTTACTATGGCAACGTTCGCGTTTGGAACTTCTTCATCAAAACTGCTGAAACCAACAAGGAGGCTAAGCAGATTTCAGGTGACGAAACTCTTATCAACAACTATATCGGTGAAGGTTACTTCTTCCGCGCTCTCGCTTACTGGCAGATTCTCGCTCTCTACGGCGATGCTCCCATCGTAACTGAAGTGCTCCGTGACGTTGATGCCGACATCGTGGCTGCAAGTGAGCGCAAGCCCCGTAACGAGGTTGCCCGCTTCATCCTTTCTGACCTCGACAAGGCTATCAGCCTCCTTTGCGACCGCAGCAAGTTCAACGGCCAGCGTGTCAACAAGCAGGTTGCTGCCGCTCTCAAGTCTCGTATCGCTCTCTTCGAGGGTACTTTCGAGAAATACCACAAGGGTTCTGGTCGCGTTCCCGGCGATGCCAACTGGCCCGGCAAGAACATGGCCTACAACTCTGGCAAGACTTTCAACATCGACTCTGAAGTTTCTTTCTTCCTCGATCAGGCCATGAAGGCTGCTGTTATCGCTGTTGGTTCTACCGAACTCACCGAAAACAACAATGTTCAGGCTCCTACACGTGGCAAAATCACAGGCTTCAACCCCTACTTCGAAATGTACAGCCAGGCTTCTTTGGCTGCCGTTCCCGAAGTTCTTCTCTGGAGACAGTATAACAAGGCAAGCTTCAGCATCTCGCACAACGCTCCCTACCGAACTCTCCTTGGTTGCAACGACGGTATGACTCGCGCATTCACCGAAGGGTTCCTTATGAGCGACGGTAAGCCCTGCTACGCTTCTGATCTCTACAAGGGTGACGTTTCTATCGACGCTACTAAAGAAAACCGCGACCAGCGCTATCAGCTCTTCATGTGGTCTGAAAGCACTGTTTCTAAGACTGACAACGCTTTTGCTGAAGTTTCTAAGCTTGGTGGCGACTCTGTAGTTCTCAAGGGTGTTCCCAACGTACACGACGCTCTTACTGAAACTCGCGCCGTAACAGGTTACCAGTCTCGCAAGTACTTCTGCTACGACTACCAGCAGACTTTCCACGACCAGATTCTTGCTACTAACGCCTGCCCCATGTTCCGCGTTGCTGAGGCTATGCTCAACTACATCGAGGCTTGCGTAGAAAAGACAGGATCGGTTGACGGTACTGCTAAGGGTTACTGGGAAAAGCTCCGTCAGCGTGCTGGCGTAAACAAGGACTACATGGTTACTGTTAACGCTACTGACCTTAACAAGGAGCTCCAGTGGTCGGTTTACTCTGGTACAAGCAAGGTTTCTGCTCTTCTCTTCAACGTTCGTCGCGAACGCGTTTGCGAAACCTTCAACGAAGGTCTCCGCTTCATGGACCTCATCCGCTGGCGTTCTATGGACCGTATGCTCACCACTAAGTGGATCCCCGAAGGTGTAAACTTCTGGGATAAGATGTGGGAGAACAAGGCCTACACAGACACCAAGACTGGTAAGTTCAACGTTTTGTGCGACGGTAGCTCAAGCGCCGTTATCTCAGGTAAGGAACAGGGCAAGTACCTCCGCCCCTACTCTGCATCTCAGATGAGCACTAACCTCCTCCGCGACGGTTACACATGGAAGGAAGCCTTCTATCTCTATCCGCTCGGTCTTGAAGATATCACATCTGCATCTTCCGATCGCGATGTTGCTACTTCTAAGCTCTATCAGAACCTCTACTGGCCCGTAGGTGCCGGCAAGGCAGAGAAGTAATCAAACTCTCGCTTATAAACAAAAAAAGGGACGCCGATTGGCGTCCTTTTTTTATGTCGCTAAGCGGCGTTGCCGCGTTGCTATGCGCTACGCGCGTCGTTAGGCGGCACAGCCGCGTTGCTAAGCGCTGCGCGCGTCGTTAGGCGGCACAGCCGCGTTGCTAAGCGCTACACGCGTCGCTAGGCGGCACAGCCGCGTTGCTAAGCGCTACGCGCGTCGTTTGGCGGCATAGCCGCGTTGTAAGCGCTACACGCGTCGTTTGGCGGCACAGCCGCGTTGTAAGCGCTACACGTGCATGCAAATTTACCGATTACATACGCGCACTATTGGTGTGGTGAGGAGATACTGTTTCAAAAAGTGTGTCTGAGGGATGACACAAAAAA
>QLIP01062606.1_pt1 | contig 40766 bp, 32 predicted proteins | sample 1769771 | NCBI WGS metagenome assembly QLIP01 (sample SAMN09428762, study PRJNA476227) | Gut metagenome, whole genome shotgun sequencing project. | isolation source: cecum | host: Rhizomys sinensis | place: China: Jinsha town of Minqing, Fujian Province | collected 2013-09-23 | reverse complement strand
AGCGCAAGACGCAAAGCCCTGAAGGGCTTTGCTACCCTATTGCCTTCACCTTTTTTAAGTGAAAAAGTTAACGGTCAGTGGTTTTTGCCTTGGTGTTGAAAAATCTTGCCATCTGAACAACTGAAATCAAGCCCAGCAAGGATTTGCTCAAGACTTTTATTGCCAATACGCAAAGTTGGCGCAATATCTTTAAGCGGGATCAACACAAAGGCTCTCTGGCAAAGACGCGGATGAGGTAGCAGGCAATTTTCGTCAGTTGAGCTTAATTCGCCGTATAAAAGCAGATCAATGTCAATAGTTCTAGGCCCAAAGCGGAGCGATGGATCGGGAGAGCGGATGCGCCCGAGTTTTTTCTCAATATCAAGAAGGCGTTGGAGTAAAAGCGGGGCAGTCCAGCTAAGTCCTGGGCAAACTGCAAGCGCCTGATTTAAAAACCAGGGTTGAGCAGTGAAATCCTGTGGCTCGGTGGCATAAAGCGGAGAAATGGCCTCAAGCTCCAGATCCGGCAGAAATGAAATTTCTTCGCGTGCGTGTGCAAGAAATTTGCTTGCATCATCACAATTTGAACCAAGACTTAAATAGGCTTTAGATTTGCATTGAATGGTCAAACCTGCGGAACTCCGTATGAGCGCTTGCCCCTTACGTAAAAGGTAGCTAAATTTTTCAGATGAAATTAGCTTCAAAACTTGGCAAATTGCAAGCCCTGCTTCCTTACTGGCTTGATTCTCTTTTGGCCCAGCGAGGTTTATCGCCAAATACAATTTGCGCGTACAAAGATGATCTGAACAGTTTTTTTGCTTATGCCAAAGATGCACAAAGCAGTTTGTCCGTAAATTCCAATGCGCAAGGCCAGCAGGAAATCATGCTCTATCTGATCTGGATGAGGAGCAAAGGAAAGTCACCGCGCACACTTGCGCGGCGTCTCTCCGCATTGCGTACTTTTTTTGATTTTGCTGTGGAAGAGGGCATCCTTGCCGCTAACCCGGCCAGTCTGCAAGATAACCCCAAACTGCCCTTGCAATTGCCGAGTGTGCTCAGCCGTGAAGAAATTGAGGCCATCCTGGCTATTCCAAGCCTCACTGACAGAAATGGCTGGCGTAATCGTTGTATTCTGGAAATCTTATACGCTGCGGGGTTGCGAATTTCAGAGCTTATAGGACTTAAAGTCAGCGATCTGGATTTTCAGCAAGGCATTATTCATGTTTTTGGCAAAGGAGCAAAGGCCCGTATTGTGCCACTCCATGCTACAGCGCAAAAAATTCTTAATGATTACTTGAGAACATGGCGGAGCGAATTTAAGCCATGTTGCACAAATGTTTTTGTGAATCGTTCCGGCAAAAGCCTCAGCCGACAGTATATATGGAGAATGATCAAGGAGTACGCCAGGATTGCCGGAATTCGCAAGGATATTTCACCACACACCTTTCGACATTCCTTTGCCACGCATCTCCTTGAGGGCGGAGCGGATCTGCGCTCTGTACAGCTTCTTTTGGGCCATGCGGAGATCAATGCCACAGAAATCTATACGCATCTTGAGGCCGGGCGGCTTTTGAGGCTGCATCACCGTTTTCATCCACGTAGCGGAGTGGCGAACAGGCAATGAAAACACTGATTACTTGTCACGCTAATGCTGATTTTGATGCTTTTGCGGCGATGGTTGCCGCTCGTCATCTCTATCCACAAACGGCACTGTATTTTCCCGGCACACAGGAACGCAGCTTGCAAGACGTATTCCAAAAACTTGCCCGCAATGAATATCGTTTTGTTACCAAGGAGGAAATTCAGTGGCAAAGAATTGAGCGTCTGGTGTTGGTAGATACTCGCCAGCGCGGTCGCTTGACGCATGTTGATGCCCTGCTTGGACGAAAGGATATTAAGGTTGAAGCCTGGGATCATCACCCTGCATCAGCAGATGATTTGGCAGTTGATGTCTTGCATCTGGCATTTACTGGCGCGGTTACAACAAATATCATTAAAGTATTGCGTGAAGTTGGCATTAAAATTTCCCCGGAGGAGGCTACTTTGCTCGGTCTTGGTGTATATAGCGATACCGGGTCATTTACCTATTCCTCAACTACTGCAGAAGATTTTGAAGCGGCGGCCTGGCTACTTGCGCAGGGCATGGATCTTAATATTCTCAATGATATGGCCGCCCAGGAGCTTACCAGCCTGCACATCCATATTCTGAACAGCCTTCTTGAGTCAGCTGTATCTTACCAGTTTAACAATGTTCCCGTGGTAATAGCTGAAACATCAATGGAACATTATCTGGGCGATTTTGCACATCTGGCTAACCGTTTGATGGAAATGGAAAAATTCCAAGTGCTGTTTGCCCTGGGGATCATGGGGGATCGCATACAGGTCGTTGCCCGAAGCCGTAATCAGGTAATTGATGTGGGCAAGGTATGCGCCATGCTCGGCGGGGGCGGCCATGCCTATGCCGCATCAGCAGCCATACGCAAGCTCATGGTAGCTGAAGTGAAAGAAAAGATCATCGAGGCTCTATGCCGTCAGACGCCAGCTGTAAAACGCGCGCGAGATTATATGTCCAGTCCGGCTATTGGGATTTCAGCAAGTTCCTCACTTAAGGAAGCTGAAGCATTAATGCTCCACTTTGGCCTTAAGGCCGTTCCCATTTTTGAGCCAGGAAAACGTGTTTGCGTTGGACTTCTTGATGCACAAATTGCTTCAAGGGCTTGTGGGCATGGTCTTGGGGAAGAATGTGTCGCGGAATATATGCAGAGGAGGGTGATTACACTTCCTCCTGATGCGGATCTTGGCGAGTTGACCGAAGCCATTGTTGGGGCGCGTCAACGTTTGATCCCTATCGTCAGTCATGGCCTTGTACAGGGAGTAGTTACCCGCACGGATCTGATCAATGTTTTTGCAAGTGCTGTAGGTAACCAGGAGGACATTCAGGAGTCAAGCGCCAAGCAGCGAGATCTCGGCAAGATGCTTGAAGATCGCTTGCCAGCACAAACTTTCCAGCTACTGCGCCTGGCGGGTAAAATTGGCCGGAAACTGGGATTACCCGTTTACGCTGTGGGCGGGTTTGTCCGCGATCTTTTGTTAAACAGGCCGAATCAGGACATTGATCTGGTTGTCGAAGGCAATGGCATTACTTTGGCGCGGGCTTTGGCGGAGGAACTTGGCGGCAGGGTGCGTGAGCATGAGAAGTTTTTGACCTCGGTGATTATTTACCACAATGATCAGGGCGATGAATGTCGGATTGATGTGGCGACAACACGGCTCGAATACTATGAACATCCAGCAGCTTTGCCAACAGTTGAGCTTTCATCGCTCAAAATGGATCTTTTCCGGCGCGATTTCTCAATCAACGCCCTGGCTATTCGTCTGGATGATGAGCCGTTCGGACTCCTGGTCGATTTTTTTGGGGGCAGGCGCGATATTAAAGACAAGCTTATTCGTGTTTTGCATACCTTGAGCTTTGTAGAAGATCCAACCAGGGCGCTTAGGGCCGTGCGCTTTGAGCAACGCTACGGTTTTCGCATTGGGCCAGGAACAGAAAAACTGATTAAGAATATTTTGCCCCTTGAACTTCTGAAAAAACTTTCGTCAACGCGCTTATTCAATGAAGTCAGGCATATTTGCGATGAAGAAAAAGCCCCCGCGTGCCTGGAGCGCCTGGATGAGCTTGGCATCTTGCAGGCATTGGGCATTAGTCTTGTTTTAAGTCCCAGCAAGCGGCATCTTCTTGAAAGGGTCAAGGATGTGCTGGCCTGGTATAAACGGCTTTATTTTGATGAAGCAGTATGTTCCTGGCAGGTGTATTTTTTAACCTTAAACCATCACTTGAATTATGGGGAATGTTCGGCCAATTATACAGCATTGGGCCTTCCCCCCGCACGCAAAGCGGAGTTTATGTCTCAACGCGAAATCTTGCGCAATATCCGGCACAAGCTTTATGCCTGGCAACGCAAGGATGATGCAGGTCATGGCCAGCCAAGTGAATTTTGCGAACTTCTTGCACCGCTCACGCTTGATTTTCTGCTATTTTTGATGGCCAGCACAGAAAGCAGAAATCTTGAAAAAAGCCTTTCACTCTACATAATCAAGTGGCGCAAAGAAAAAGCAGACATCAGCGGTGATGATTTGCGGCGTCTTGGCCTTGCTCCTGGGCCGCAATTTGCAACACTGCTTAAAGAGACTCTGAAAGCCAAACTTGATGGCAAGGTAAGCAATCCCAAAAGCCAGTTGGCATTTGTAGTCGATTTATTGAAAAAAAACTGTTGCAATGAGAATGGAGAAACGGAGGAGAATACTGGTTAGTTCTCTTCAGGCCAGAATGGGCAAATTCTGGCTGGCGCATAACCCGCTAAAAAGGCATCCATCAATGTGCCAAAATGGACACGATTTCTGGGTTTTATGCTCTGGGCTTCCTGGCAATTCATGGGGAAAAAGCGCAATGAAGAGCGGTTGCCAAGATAGTTTTTCCGGGCGATTGGCAAACTGAGCAAGTGCTTCCACATTCCTTGGCGATCTCGGATGGCGTTCTGTTGTATTTCTCTGAGCTTTTCCTGAAATGTCGGGCTGAGATCCTGATGCGGATAAAAAAATGCCGCACCGCTGGCGAGCATTAGTTCGTTTAAGGATTTTCCATTTTCCAGGTACACCTCTGCAACCAAGCGGCCATATCGGTCGCGGCTACTTATTCCCGCTCCATAAAGGCGTACACGTTTGCCCAAACAAAATTTGACCAATTCATTTTTCGACGTACGCGCGTAATATTGCGCCTTTCTATTCTCATGGGCCATTTCTGGAGCATCAATACCAGCGAGGCGCACAATTCGTCTGTCAGCCAGTTTTATGGTGTCGCCGTCAAAACAATATGCCACAATTCCTTCAGAATAGGACGACCCGTGCGCTTTTTGGCTTGCGTTTTGAAAAAGTCCTGATGCTTGGCTATTTTTTGCCGTGACAAAAAGCAAAAACGCAATAAAAAGCCACAGCCCAGGCTTGTAATCAAGCCTGTGGCCAATGTTTTTCACCATGCCTAGGCTATGTTTCATAGTAGGAGCGAAGCGGCTGACTGCGCACAGGATGCCTGAGCTTGCGTAAAGCCTTGGCCTCAATCTGGCGGATACGCTCACGAGTCACATTAAAAAGCTTGCCTACTTCTTCTAGCGTGTGATCGCTCTTTTCCGATATGCCAAAACGCTTGCGCAACACCTGCTCTTCACGCGGAGTAAGATCCGCAAGCACAGCGGCAAGCTGTTCCGAAAGTTTGGTGTTGATTACTTCTTCCGCCGGAGCCACCGCTTTTTTGTCCTCAATAAAGTCGCCGAGGCTTGAATCTTCCTCATCGCCGATTGGTGTTTCCAGTGAGATGGGTTCTTTGGCGATTTTCAGTACCTTTTTAACCTTCTCAACAGGATATTCCATACGTTCGGCGATTTCTTCTGGAGTGGGGTCGCGCCCAAGTTCCTGAACAAGATAGCGGGAAGTGCGGATAAGCTTGTTGATGGTTTCGATCATATGTACAGGGATACGTATAGTGCGGGCCTGATCTGCTATAGCCCTAGTAATGGCTTGGCGAATCCACCAGGTAGCGTAAGTCGAAAATTTATAACCGCGTTGATACTCAAATTTATCCACAGCCTTCATCAGGCCAATATTGCCTTCCTGGATGAGATCCAGAAACTGCAAACCGCGGTTGGTGTACTTTTTGGCTATTGACACGACCAGGCGCAAATTGGAGCGGATCAATTCCTGTTTTGCACGCATGGCCGCAGAGTTTCCGCGCTTTATTCGCCACAGCACTTCTTCAAGGTCATAGACATTATGACAGCATTTCTCCTGCAAGCGTTTGAGAATTTCTATTTTTCCGATGATCATTTCCTTGAATGAAAAAAGCTCATCAACGCTCAATTTAAGGCTTCGGGCCGCTTCAACGGGATTAAGCTCGCGCCGCTCAAGGCCATCAAAGAGAATCTGAATCTCTGCTTGCGAACGTCCTGTGGAAAGGATATAGGCGGAAAGATCGCGCTGGCAGTTATGCATCTGGCGCACATAGTCTTCCACCGTTTCAATTATTCTGTCGATCAGTGTTTTTTCCAGCTTGATGTCGCGTAGGCGGGTAACGATTTCTTCCTTGAACTGGATTATCTCGCGCTGGAGCGCGGCGACACGCCGCTCCAGGGTGCAACAGTCATCAAGCTTGCGGTAAATTTTTCTTTTTTTCCTGAAAACCTGCTTGATCTCCTCAAGAAGCAGGATTACCCGCGTACGCTGATTCATTTCATCTTCGCTGGGGTCATCCTCTTCAATTGTTTTTACAACATCCTTGAGCTTGATTCGGTTCTGGCGCAAATCCTCGCCGACATTGATCAATTCCTCTACAGCGACAGGGACTTCCACAAGCGCATAGAGTACATCTTGCTCGCCCATCTCAATCTTTTTGGCGATGACCACTTCTCCATCCCTGTCAAGCAGAGGCACAGCGCCCATTTCGCGCAAATACATCCGCACAGGGTCTGTACTTCTGGAAGAGTAGTCGGCAGATTCCTCATCTTCAGCCAGTTCCAGGCCGTTTTCGCCCAGATCATCGCCGCTTTCGGCGGAAACGGATATTTTCTTGCCGTCTTTTTCGGAATCAACGATCAAAATTTCCAGTTGTTCAAAGATCCCGATAATTTCTTCAAACTGTTCTGAATTGCTCATCTCCCCTGGCAAAGCCTTGTTGACTTCGTCATAGGTTAAAAAACCAGCGCCTTTGCCTTTTGCAATAAGCATTTGAATCTGTTGTATTTCTTTAAGATTTCCCATCTGACTTCCCCAAGCTTTCTTGAAGTGCGCGAAGGTACTTCAAATCAGAATTAAAGTCATCAGCATCCGTACTGGCACGTAAAGCAGTAGAGACTGCCGCTTTTTGCTCCAGCAGATAATAAGATTCCAGATGTTGCCTAAGAAGAATAAGTTCCATATCCCCATTGCCAAGAGGCGGGGCCTGAGGCCCATGCTGGCTTTGCCAAAACGCGTTTTGGGCTTTGTTGAAAAGGCGTGGAGTTTCTTCTGGATTCCATTTTTGCAAAAGTTGCCAAAAATCCCTGGCTTCCTTTGAACGCAGCACAAGGTCAGCGCCAAGCTCACAAAGATCGCCAAGCCGCTTTGGATAACGCACGGCAAAGATCAGAATTTGCCTTTCACGCATATCTTGCAGAGTGTCTTGCGCATCGCGCGCAGCAGTCTCCGCAGATTTTTGTGAAGAGGTTTTGACAAAGTTTTCCTGCCCAAATTTAACGTTGCGGCGTAATTCAGCTTCGGCAATATGCATGCGGCTTGCAAGCGCCGTTGCGTAGGCGCTGAGCAGTTCTGGTATCTCAATTTTGCCCAAAAAGGCTCTCGCCCATTCAACACTTTGGCGGGGGGAGAGATTCTGCATAAAGTTTACGCAGTATTCCAGGCCATCTTTCGCAATAGAAAATAAATGATCAAAGGCTGCTTTTCCCTGATTGCGTAAAAGGCTGTCAATATCTTCTCCTTCAGGAAGCAGGATTACCTTGCTTGACATTCCGCGTACAAGACACATTTCCGCAGCGCGCAAAGCGGCTTTGCGGCCTGCACGGTCACCATCAAAGAGCAGAATAATTTTTGAACTGAATCCGAAAAGGCGCTTGATTTGCTCCTCTGTCAGCGCCGTTCCCAATACGCCAACTGCGTTTTCATAGCCGAATTGATGCAGGGCAAGAACATCCATATAACCTTCTGTAAGCAGCGCTGTTCCCTGCGATACAATGGCGCGGCGCGCCTCGGCAAGGCCAAACAGATGCTCGCCCTTTTTATAGATAGGGGTATCAGTGCTGTTGATATATTTGGCTTCTTCCGTCTGCTCAATAATTCTGCCTCCAAAAGCGATAACCTGATTGGAAAGGCTTTTGATCGGGAAAATTAGTCTGGCACGGAAGCGGTCATAAAACCTGCCGGATTTTGACTGTCCCACAAGGCCGCTTTCGAGTATAGATTCTTTCTTAAAGCCGCTTTTTCTCAAAATTTCGGCCAAGTTTTGCCAACTGTCAGAGGCCCAGCCGAGGGAGAATTTATCGACAAGTTCTGGGCTTAAACCGCGTTTTTCAATATAGGCTTGGCAGGATTTGGAATCTGCGGACTTGAGTTCCGCCTTGTAATGAGCGCAGGCCAGTTCATGAATCCGCAAAAGCTCCTGGCGGTTCTTTTTTTTCTCTTGCTTTTTGTCATTTTTTGCGGCGATGCCGGGCATTTTGCTATCAATGCTGATCCCAAGTTCTTCAGCAAGCTGAATAAGGCTTTCTCTGAAGTCAAGCCCGTTTATTCGGCCATAAAAATCAAATAGATCGCCCGATGCCTGGCAGCCAAAGCAATAAAAAAGGCACTTTTCTTCGTCAACAGAAAAGGATGGCTTGCTTTCCTGATGGAAAGGACACGGAGCAATCCAGCGCGAGCCGACCTGCTTGAGATCAACATATCGGCGCACCAGATCCACGATGTTCAGCCTTTCCTTGATCAGGAGGATTGCGTCACTTCTGTGCATGGCTTTCTATAACTGAACTATGGTCATGCCGTCCCCGCCGCGGTCTTCGGGGGCGCATGAAAAATTTTTAACTGCTGGAAAGTTGCGTAAAAATTCATGGATTTCCCTGCGCAAAGCTCCTGTGCCGCGTCCATGGATGATTTCGACTTCGGAAAATGAAGCCCGTAGCGCCTTGTCTAGAAAGCTCTCAACCTCCGAAAGCGCTTCAAGCGCCCGTTTCCCCCGCAAGTCAAGGCTCAATCCATGGATTTCAGTTTGGGGGCTTTCAGCCTTGCTTAAAAAAGAATGTTTCGCTGGTTGAGGGGAAACTATTGCAGGCTTGGGAGATGGGTCTTGCTTTTCCGATATATCCTTAAGTTCTGCCCATAGGCTTACTCCGCGCATATCCAGGAATACACGTTTTTTGCGTGGATCAATTTCACGAATCAGCCCAGATTTTCTGAATACTTTATGCCAGACCTCCTGGCCCGGCACGAGTGAGGCCAGCGTATTTTGTGGCGGGCAATTTTCTTGGTCTTCTTGTTGGGACAGTTCAGCGCGTAAACCAGACAAGCACTTGAGCGCCTCTTTTGCGCTTATGCGGCTTTTTTTCCAGGCATCTAACAATTCCTTTGATTTATGCGCGAGGTCTTCCTGAAGCCGCTTTCGTTCTGCGGCAAGTTTTGCACGGCATCTTTCACTTTCTTCTTTAAGGCGTTTTTTCTCAAGAGAGATTTGCGCAAGCTCATCTTCGCGCTTGCTGGCCAGGGCATTGAGGCGCTCAAGAAGTTTTTCGCTATCTTCTCCATCCTGGAGCAGATAGCGGTTTGCGCGGCGTAAAATATTTTCTGGGAATCCGTGGTTTCTGGCAACTTCAAGAGCTTGGCTTGACCCAACATGGTCATAGGCTAATTTGAAAAGAGGCTTTTTGCTCTTGGGGTCAAAAAGCATACAGGCTGCGCGTACACCTGGATGACAGAGGGCATAGGATTTAAGCGCGGGGAAATGTGTCGCGGCAAGAACGTGTGCTTTTTTTGCAAGCAGTTCATCCAAAAGGGCTTGAGCAAGGGCGACCCCCTCCGCTGGATCAGTACCTTCTCCGAATTCATCAAGCAACAGGAGGGTCTGAGCATCAAGGGCGTTCCATATCTGTCCAAGATGCTCAATCCGGGCGGTAAAAGTTGAAACATGATCATCAAGGCTTTGCTCATCGCCAATAAAGGCGTCAATGCGCTCAAACCAGGGAAGATGTGAGCCGTTGGCAACTGGCACGGGCAGTGCGCTCAGGGACATGGCTGCAATTAAACCAAGTGTTTTTAGACAAACAGTCTTGCCGCCGGCATTGCCACCGCTAATAACCAGTGTCCGTTCCCCGGGGCGCAGGATGATATCCAGAGGTTCGGCTTTTGAATATCCGCGCTGTGTGCTGGAATTATTTTTCGTATCATCCTGCCTATCCAAAATCAGCAATGGATGCCTGGCGCCAAGCAAGCTTATGCCCTCTGCCGTTGCATCTAAAGTTATGCAGCTTGCGTCTAGTATTTTTGCAAGGCGCTGCTTGGCCTTTAGCAGATCCAGTTCTGTGAGCAAATTTTGTGCAGCGAGGACATAGGGCAATTCAGTCTCAAGCAATCCGCGCAGATAGTGAAGAATTTTTTGTTCTTCCTGTTTTTCTTCGCGTTTAAGTTCCTGCAAACGGTTATTAATTTCTACCAGAAAAATAGGCTCAAAATAACAGGTCTCCCCAGTTTGAGACCAGTCATGGATTATGCCCTGCATCCTTCCCTTGAAGTCTGCCTTTAGCGGAAGGACATAACGATCAGAGGAGATGGTCATGAATTCTTCTTGAAGAAGCGCAGTCATGTTGTACTGCCTGGCATAACTCTTTACCCGGCGCAGACAATTCTGATGCAATTTGCGTAATTCTTCGCGTAGCCTGTACAATTCGGGAGAGCTTTCATCCCTGAGCAAAGCGTCATTAGAGATGCAACGATTCAGTGCCGCAGTGAGCTGATACGCCATGTGGGAAGTTTCCGCCAGTTTCTTTAAGCGCGGCCAATTTGCCTGGGCATTGGAAGATAGAATAGATTCATGGGCGCGCAAGGCAATGCGCAAAAGCTCGCGCAGTGACCAAAATGCTTCGCAATCCAGGCTTTTATACACATTATTGATCTTGATTGCTGAATCATTGCGCCCGGGTAGAGCGTTTTGCAAACTAGCCAGCATGGGGCGAATGTCAGGCACAGCGGCAAGATTAAGGTCTGCGCTTTCGCAAGCCTCGCTTTGCATCCAATTTACGGCATCTTGGTAAAGCGCGTAAGCGGCGTGGACGCTTTGAATATTCTCCAGCGGCCTGAACAGAGCCGCACGTTCGGCCCCAAAGGCAGAGGAGCATTGACGGGCAAGCTCCGCTGTAATCTTGCCGTATTCAAGGGCGTTTAAGGAACGCTCGTCAATCATTGCAATCCGTTATTTCTTAAGGCTGGCGCTGACCATCTGCGATAAAGCCTTGCCGTCAACCTGCCCCTTATGGCTAGACATAATATGCTGCATTACGCGGCCCATATCTTTAGGCCCTTGGGCATCAAGCGCCGCAATGCTTTCTGCTACCAATTCTTTAAGTTCTTCATCGCTTAAGGCTTTTGGCAGATAGCTTTCAAGGATTAGCAATTCAGTGGCTTCCTTATCTGCAAGGTCTTTCCGTTTTGCCAATAGGTACTGCTCTATGGAGTCCTTGCGCTGTTTGGCTTCTTTAAGAATTACTTCAAGTATTTCTTGGTCATCGAGGCTGCCTCCAGGGCGGCGCAAGTCCACAAGGCGGTTTTTGGCAGCGGTTTTCAGAAGCCGCAAGACACTCAGCTTCACACTGTCTTTATTTTTATAGGCAGCAATGTACTCTTGTTCAATTTGCTCACTCAAAGACATGGAAACCGTCCTGATAGTTTATGGAGAATACAAAGACTGAGACTACGAAAAACTCATTGAATTTTTCGTAGTCCCAGTCTTCAACGACAAAATATTCGCTTGCTTTAGGATACGTTCATTTTGCGCATTTTTTTTATCAGCCGTTTACGGGCTGCGGCTTTTTTCTTCTTGCGCATGACACTTGGTTTTTCATAGTGCTGGCGTTTTTTCATTTCAGAGAGAATTCCAGCCTTCTCAACCTGTTTTTTAAAGCGGCGCAGGGCGATGTCGAAATTATAATCTTCTTCGTTCAGAAAAACACCCGGCAAAGCAATCACCCCCTTACGCAGATATATTTTTGCCAGAAAAAGGCACAACAATCCAGAATAACTCTAACTCTGGAAGCAGTCAAGAAGATATGCCGATTTGCAATTTCAGGAGAATGAAGCTCTTATTACAGGCAAAGACGCTCGTTAGCCCAAGGCCGCCTTGAGATCTTTTCCTGCACGGAAACGGACGGCTTTTGAAGCAGGAATGGTCAGGATTTCGCCAGTACGCGGGTTGCGGCCTTTTCTTTCCTTACGGGATTCAACGGCAAAAGTGCCAAAGCCGGTTAAACTGAGCTTGCCCTCTTTGACCAGTACATCTTCCGCTGTATCAAGAAAGACGCTCAAAACTCGGTCAGCGCCGGTCTTGGTGATGTTGGCCCTGCTTGCGATTTTTTCAACCAGATCCGCCTTGGTCATTATGCTACCCTCATTTTAGAAGAATTTGCCAAGCTTATGCGTTGAATACATACGCTAATTCAATCAGGAACGGTGTTAACAAAAGCCATTTATTTTTTAATGTCAAGTTGGCGTTGGCGCAGAGGGTATAGCCCCCAGTATTGCGCTTGAAAGTCATTAGGAACATAATTTTTTCATGCTGAGCTTAGGCTGATCCCAGCGACAAATAAAATTGGCAGGGTATGGGAGATGAAAGCAGAGATTATTTCTGTGGGCACGGAATTGCTTCTCGGGCATACTGTCAATTCCGATGCAACCTATATAGCGCGCGAGCTTGCCCTTTGTGGCATTGACCTTGAGCATGTTCAAACTGTTGGCGACAATTTTGCAAGGCTGGAAGAAGCCCTGCGTTATGCCATCTCGCGCAGTCAACTGGTTATCACAAGTGGCGGACTTGGCCCTACTGAAGATGACCTGACCAAGGAATGTGTGGCCCATGTTGCCGGTCTGGAACTAATTGAAGACGTAAAAAGCAACGTAGCCCTGAAAGAATATTTCGGGTCTAGGCCCATGAGCGCCAATCAGCAAAAACAAGCGCTTATTCCAAGGGGAGCATACGTCTTTGCCAACAGCAATGGCACAGCTCCTGGCTGTGCTGTGCCGCTTGCTGAAGGAAAATATGTTCTCCTCCTGCCTGGGCCTCCCCGTGAGTTATTGCCGATGCTGGAGAATGAGGTGCGCCCATTTTTACTGGCACTGTGCCAGCAAACTATCGTCTCCAGAATGATTAAGACCTTTGGCATTGGCGAGGGATTGGCAGCAGAAAAAATCTCAGATCTGCTTGATTCTGACAATCCTACGCTTGCCCCTTATGCCACAGATGGGGAAATGTTCCTGAGGATTACTGCCAAGGCCGATACCCTTGGGAAAGCCAAGGCACTGCTTGAGCCAATGGCAAGAGAAATCCGTTGCAGGCTAGGTGATGTGGTTTATGGAGAAGATGTTCCCAATCTGGAAAATGTTGTCGTTAATGAACTGATAAGGCGCAAACTGAGTATTTCTACTGCGGAATCCTGCACTGGCGGCCTCTTGGCAGAGCGTATTACAAGCCAGCCAGGGGCTTCGGCAATTTTTGGCTATGGCGTCATTAGCTATGCCAACCAAGCTAAGATTAAGCTACTTGGCGTTAATTCAAAAATTTTACAAGAGCATGGCGCTGTAAGCGCGGATACAGCACAGGCAATGGCTATTGGCATCAAAGATATTTCTGGCGCTGATCTTGGAGTAGCAATTACCGGAATAGCGGGGCCGTCTGGCGGCACAGCTAGCAAGCCTGTGGGTTTGGTCTATATCGCACTCAATTTTAATGGCAAAATTTGGATTCAGGAAATAAAGCCTGGTGGACGCTGGCTAGGGAGAGAATGGGTGCGCCAAAGAGCCAGCAGTTGCGCACTCGATTTGACAAGACGGGTGCTTTTGGGCTTGCATCTTCCGCAAAATGTTGTGAGCAAGGAACAATGATTGTACATTAAAACAATGATTGTACATTAAATTGATATGAATTATGCTTGATGCCTTTGCTTAGATGAATTACTCAAAACAGATTGCTGGCATTTGGCATGGAATATGCTTCTTTGGCTTTGGTGAGGATCTGGCTGACCTCATTTTGAAGTGAACAAAGAACCAAAGGCAGGGAGCAGAACAATGTGCGCGATGATCAAACGCTGGCTTTTTATGCAGGTAGAAAAAATTTTTACAGTATGAGCGGAATTGGACTTAAAGCCAGGCAAAATGATTAAGGCTGATCAATAAAAACGTGCATGGAGAAGCCATGAGCGAAGCCCTCCAACTGGAATTGCCCCAACAGCAAAAAAGACCTTCGGCTGTATCTGTAAAGAAATGGCAGATTTTCGTTTTGCTGGTCATTCTTCTTATTGCGGCGCTGTTTACTGCTTGGTGGTGGATCAATAGCGGTGAAATAAGGAGTGCATCGGCCAAGGCCGAGGGCAATTTGATCCCGGTAATTTCCCCGGTTTCAACACGGCTTAAATCCATCAATGTTCGTGAAGGAGATCAGGTGCAAACTGGGCAGTTGCTGGTAGCACTGGATATGCAGCCTTTGAGCAGGCAAATAGCTCTTGCGCAAAAGGAGAGCATGGCCCTCAAGACTGCTCCTGATATCGTTGTTACAGCCCAGCGCTTGCGTGAAGCCCAGGATGCAGAAAAGGAGATCGTTTCGCGTATTGCTCTTGCGCGCCAAGAAGAAGAAAATCTGCGTGCGCTCAAGGAAGAAAGGGTGACAGAGCATGTGCGTGCCCAGCTGGCCTTGCGTGGCTTGCAGGATTCAGGGGCTGGCGCTTCAGAAAAGCTAAAAAATGACCGCCAGATTCTTGCAAAGGCTGAGGCTGAGGCCAAAGCCCGCAAGGAATCAGCTGAAAAAGCATTTGAAGTGGCCAGTCGCCAGCGGGCGGCACTCGATCGGGAGCTTGGGCGCATTCGTGAGCAAATCCTTAACTCACAAGGAACGCTTGCATCCACTTCCACGAATAATTCTTCCTTGGCAACTGTTTCATCCCAAGATGATGAAATCTTATCCAATATTGTTGCGCCAGGCTCGGGGCTGATCAAGAAAATCCAGGCCAAGCCAGGTGAGATTGTAGCGAAAAACCAAACAATATTATTGCTTGAGCCAATGAGTAGCGCAGGACATGGAACTTTTTCCTGTCTCGCCTGGTTTCAAAAAGACTATGCAGATCGTTTGAAAATTGGCCAGGCATGTACTTTGACCACGAAAGATGAAACTTTGCGTGGGCGTATAGTGCAAATCTTTGCGCCACAGACGATCCCAGGGCAGGGCGGAGAAGCTCTCATTCCTGTGCGAATTGCCGCAGAGGACAGGCCAACTGCCATGCCAAGCCCTGGCCAGCCTGTGGATTGTGTTGTCAGAACGCGCAATCTGTTTGGCTTTGCTGTAATTTAACATTCCGCGGCCTTGAGGATAGCTCCATGGCGTTTGCCGATCTACTCTGAGTTCTCGTTTCTCGAACAATAGAAACGATCTTCTTGGATGTTGGCATGTCATAATAACTAATTGAGCTATATTTTTAATCCGTACAGATTTTAATCCGCACGCTCTGGACTCGACCATCCCTCCTTAATTTTTTTGTCGCTCTGTATTGACATTGAAAATCATTTTCATTTATTCTACGAGCGTTCAGTTTGGGCGCTATTTTTAACATGATGCCAAGGAGAGCGTTATGTGCCTTACCCTTATTGGCGGCATGGACAGGCTGATTCTTGAATATATAGCCACAGCTTCCGCAGGTGGACACAGCCTGAGATGTCTGAGCCGCAACGAACGTAATTTTGTGGAGAAGATTGGCAATCCTGACACATTGATTATTTTTACCAACAAAATATCCCACGAAGCAAAGCGCAAGGCATTAAAGCATGCCCATTCAAAAAAAATTCCTGTCCGCCTGGTTCATTCTTGCGGCCTTTCCACACTCATAGAATGTCTGGCGCAAGCGTCCGGGCAATAGAGATATTTTTTATTTTACCAGTACATGGTGTTGGATTTAAGAATGGCTATTTGCTATATTGCAACAGGGGGAAACATGGATAATAAAAGCATTGATCAGGAGCAGAGCGCAGTTTGTCAGCAAGCCTTGCGCATTGCGCTTGCCGGTAATCCAAACTGCGGCAAAAGTACGGTATTTAATGCCTATACAGGATCGCACCAGCATGTTGGCAATTATCCAGGGGTGACTGTTGACCGCAAGGAGGGCAATACAGAGTTCCAAGGCAGGGAAATACTCCTTGTTGACCTGCCTGGCACATACAGCCTGAGCGCCTATTCCCAGGAAGAAATTGTTGCGCGCCAGGAATTGACCCTGGGCAATGTAAAGGCCGTTATCGATGTTGCGGACGCATCTGCGCTGGAGCGCAATTTGCTGCTCACTGTCCAGATGCTTGAGATGGGCCTCCCGCTGGTTTTAGCCTGCAACATGATGGATGAGGCCAAGGCCGCGGGAGTACAAATTGATATGCCGCGTCTGGCCAAACTCTTGAATGCCCCGGTTTTCCCCATGACAGCCACAAGCGGCCAGGGGCTTAAAGAAGTCCTTGGCGCGGCAGTACAGCTTGCTGATGCTCCAAGGCCAGATCCGTTACGGATCTCCTATGGGCCAGATCTTGATACCGCTCTTTTGGAACTTGAAAAGATCATTGAGTCCAGAAGTGGCCTTGATACAAAATATGCACCGCGCTGGCTGGCTTTGAAGCTGCTTGAAAACGATCCTGAAATTATTGCCGAAGTACGCAGGCTTGAGCCGGAGGCTTTTCCAAGTCTTGAGGCAATCTGCAAGAAGTGCCAGGCGCATATCCGCGATACGTTTCAAGCCAGCACGGAATCAATTATCACTGATCACCGCTATGGCTTTATCCACAGTGTTCTGCGCGATGGCGTGTTTGTTCAGGATCCTGAAAAAGATCGCCTGGCGTTTTCAGACAAGCTGGACAAGCTGCTGACGAATGTATTTTTTGGGCCTTTGATCATGCTTGGCGTCCTGTATTTCATGTACCAGATTACCTTTGAGCTTGGGGCATATCCCCAGGGCTGGATAGAGAGCGGCTTTGAAATGCTCGGAGGATTCCTTTCACAGATTCTCCCGGATGGTCCGCTCTTGTCTCTTCTGGTGGATGGAGTCATTGCAGGCGTTGGGGGAGTCCTTAGCTTTGTGCCGTTGATAATGATCATGTTTGCGCTGATTTCATTTCTGGAAGACAGCGGTTATATGGCGCGTATGTCTTACATGATGGATCGGATTTTCCGCTTTTTTGGACTGCATGGCGCATCGGTTATGCCCTATGTGATTTCCGGCGGTATCGCCGGCGGTTGCGCCATTCCTGGCGCAATGGCCACCAGAACTTTGCGTAGCCCCAAGGAAAGGCTGGCAACCCTGCTTACCTTGCCTTACATGACCTGCGGGGCCAAATTGCCAATTTTTCTTCTCCTCGCCGGAGCTTTTTTTGAAGATGACGCAGCCACAGTCATGTTCTGCATTATGCTTGCGGGCTGGTTTTTTGCCCTTATTGTTGCGCGTTTTTTGCGATCTTCTCTGGTCAAAGGCGCTCCCACGCCCTTTGTGATGGAGCTTCCGCCCTATCGCCTGCCAACTTTGCTTGGCATTCTTTTGCACTGCTGGGAAAAAGCCTGGATGTATATCAAAAAAGCCGGCACTGTTCTTTTGGCTATTTCAGTTATTATCTGGGCGGGGATGACATTTCCGGGCTTGCCAGAAGATCTTGCAGCGCCTTATGAGGAAAAAATCGCACAAATTGAAGAAAAAATTGCACAGACTGCACCAAGCGGAGATGAGCGCAAGGAATTGGAAGATGCTTTGGCCGATGAGAATGCGTCTCTAGATGAAGCAAAATTGGCCTATACCATCGCGGGGCGCATAGGCAGATGGCTTGAGCCAGCAACAAAGCCTGTTGGCTTTGACTGGCGAACGGATATTGCCTTGGTGGCAGGAATTGCGGCTAAGGAGGCGGTTGTTTCTACGCTGGGCACAGCCTGGGCTCTCGGTGAGCAGGATCCCGAAGATGCAGCCCCGCTTGCCCGACGTTTGGTCAATGCGCCAGGCTGGTCAAAATCTTCTGCCCTGGCCCTGATGCTTTTTGTCCTGCTTTACTCGCCATGTTTTGTGGCCCTTGTTGTTATCCGACAGGAGGCCGGAAGCTGGCTCTGGGTTTTATTTAGCATTACATTCAATACTGCGCTGGCTTATGCGGTTGCCCTGGTTGTTTATCAAGTTGGAAGCCGTATATGGGTCTGATTTTTTTGCAAAGCATGGCTTAATTTCTTCTTACACGTTCATCTTTGCCCGCCCTGACCAACTTGACAATTTGTCGCAGTGGCGGGCATTTTATTTCTGCGGATTCAGGCAGGACATGACAACAATTCTTTATGCCTGGAGTGGTAAAACTGGTCATTCAATTCAAAATTCGCTTTCTGGACTTGTGCAAGTTCTTTCCTATGCCTTTCAGGCATCGGAGGGCTTGTCTTTGGCTGAAAGCAGGTATTTTTCTGCTTCTTTTATCAGGGTTTGCGCCCAATTTAGCCAATGCCTGGGAAAATTTTGTCGGGCACAGTTTTGATGCCTATGTCCGCAGGGTTCAGACGGGTAACTTGCTTGAAGTCAGTAGAAAACCAGGCAAAACAGAAGCTACCTTTGCGGTTGCTTTTTATGGCATCGGGATTCCCACTGCAAAGCAGCCCTTTGGCCCAGAGGCGCATCAATTTCTGGTCAAGCTTCTCCCGCCAGGGAGCAAACTTTCTTTGACTGCGGTTAATGAAAATGAGGATGGGATTATCTTTGCCCTGGTTCAGCATAACGATCGTTCAGTAAGCAGTCGGCTGATAGAGTCCGGATTGGCCTGGGTTGACCGCAGTTCGTGCAAAACCATGCTTTGCCGCCGCTGGCATATTCAGGAACATCTTGCCGTGCGTGAGCGCAAGGGTATCTGGAGCTTGAATATGACAAAAACTCCCTGGCAATGGGGTGAATAAGGAGAAGCCATGGATACCCTGAACGAAGTTCAGGCTTTTATTGAGCAATGGAAAGAAGATCCGCTGAATGTCCGGCAGGCATTTATCAAGTGGCGTGATTATTTTTTGAGCGTTCCTAAATTGCGTCTGGAATTTAATGCCAGGCCAGGGATTAGTTATTCTCTACGGGCTGTCCCAGCTAGTCAGGCAGAACCTTCGCCCTTGGTTCTTGTTGATGTGGTGGATGATGAGCCTTCCTCTCGCTGGCTGTCAGTCTGTTTTTACGCCGACATGGTCAGTGATCCAGAAGAAATTGGCGATTTCGTGCCTTCCGGCCTTCTGGGCAAGGACGCGCTTTGCTTTAATTACGATACAGATGATCCAGGCTTGCGCGATTATATTGCCGCAAGGCTGAAAGAGGCTGTAAGGGCTTCCGGGCTGTGAGCAGTACCAGAAAACTAGGCCCTGTGCGAGTGGCCATTGATTTTGAAACCTCTGGTTACTCTGCACATTATGCATGCGCCCTTGGCCTTGTGCGCATTGAAGGGGATTCCATAGTTGATGAGTTCTATAGTCTTGTGCGGCCTCCAGCATCGCGAGTATATTTTACGCATATTCATGGCCTGACTTGGGATGACCTTAAAGACGCTCCAACTTTCAGCAGGGTATGGCCAGAGGCATCCCGCTTGCTGAAAGGGGCGGAATACCTGCTGGCGCATAATGCCTCTTTTGATCGCAAAGTTTTGAGCGCATGCTGCGAGGTTTTCGGCTTAGACGCACCGCGGCAGCAATTTCTATGCACGCTCAAAGGTGCGAAGCGAATAAAACCCCTGGCTTCACATTCGCTTAATTCTCTCTGCCAGTACTTTGATATTGAGCTTGAGCATCATCACGCGCTTTCAGATGCCCGGGCCTGTGCCCTTATTTATAACAATTTGTGCGTATTGGGCATTTCAGAAGCCGAGATGCTCCTTGGAACTGCCAAAACGGTATGCGCAGCCTGATTATTATGTTGCCCATTGGTTCACTGCAAAGGAGTCTTTGCCTTGGCGTATGAACATACATTGCTCGTGACCGGAGGCGCTGGCTTTATAGGTTCAGCCCTGGTTTTACATATTTTGCAAAGACCCGGCTGGCGTGTAGTCAATATTGACAAGCTAAGTTATTCAGGAAATCCGGCTTCTCTGGAAAAAGTCAAGGATCATCCAGCATATCATTTTATCCATGCGGACATTTCGGATTCAGCGGCAATGCGGGCGGCATTTGAAGTTTTTGAGCCTGATGCCGTTATGCACCTTGCTGCAGAAAGCCATGTTGATCGCTCCATTGATGATCCAAGGAATTTCATTGATAGCAATATAATCGGCACCTATTGCATGCTTGAGGAGGCTCGTCGTTACTGGAAAGCTCAGCAGCGCGTAAATCCGCGCAAAGCCGATGATTTTCGCTTTCTGCATATATCCACTGATGAAGTGTTCGGTGATCTGGGTATAGATTCAGCTGTATGCAAAGCGCACTATTTTGATGAATCCAGTCCCTATGCGCCAAGCTCTCCATATTCTGCAAGCAAGGCAGCCTCAGATCATCTCGTCAGGGCATGGCAGCGAACCTACGGGCTTCCTGCCATTGTGACCAACTGTTCCAATAACTATGGGCCGCGCCAGTTCCCTGAAAAGCTCATTCCCCTTACCATTCTTAATGCACTGCATGGGCGTGTGCTGCCAGTTTATGGTAAGGGAACTCAAATTCGTGACTGGCTTTATGTGGACGATCATGTAAGCGCTCTGCTTAAAGTTCTTGCTAATGGGCGAATAGGAGAGACCTATGCAGTTGGCGGAGATGGCGAAAGGCAGAATATCGAGGTAGTCCGCTCTGTATGCAGGCTTATGGAAGAAAAAAGTCCTCATAAACCGCATGGGGTGACAAGATACGAAGATCTGATCAAATTTGTTCCAGACCGCCCAGGACACGATACGCACTACGCGATCAATGCTGCAAAGATCCGCAAGGAACTTGGCTGGCAGCCTCAGGAAAGCTTTGAAAGCGGCCTTGAGAAAACCGTGCAATGGTATCTGGACAATCAGGAGTGGTGGCAGCCAATTCTTGATGGCAAATACCAAGGTGAACGCCTGGGAATCAAAATTTGAGGATGCTATGGCAAGACATGTATATAAGGGCATAGTATTGGCTGGCGGCAGTGGCACGCGCCTTTATCCGATTACCCTGGGAGTCTCCAAACAGCTTTTGCCGATTTATGACAAACCTATGATCTATTATCCCCTTTCGGTGCTGATGCTGGGGGGGATGCGTGAAATCCTTCTGATTTCAACTCCGCAGGATCTTCCCCAATACCAGCGATTGCTTGGTGATGGCGAGCAATTCGGACTGAGGCTCAGCTATGCGGTGCAGGCAGAGCCAAAAGGCATAGCGCAGGCTTTTCTTATCGGAGAGGAATTTATCAATAATTCGCCTTCCTGCCTCATTCTTGGTGACAATGTATTTCATGGCCAGCATTTTACGGAAAAATTGACCAGGGCAGCAGCTTATAGGGAAGGCGCGACAATTTTTGGCTACATGGTTAAAGACCCGGAAAGGTTTGGCGTGGTCAGCTTTGATGCCCAGGGAAAAGCGGAAAAAATTGTTGAAAAGCCGGAATTGCCCGAATCCCCCTATGCAATTACAGGACTTTATTTTTATGATGCTTCTGTGGTCGAGATAGCCAAGAGCCTTAAACCATCAAAGCGTGGTGAGCTTGAAATCAGCAGTATCAACCAGATTTATCTCGAACGCGGTGACTTGCGGGTGGAAAAACTTGGGCGCGGCTTTGCCTGGCTGGATACGGGAACACACGCCAGCTTGCTTGAGGCATCGGCCTATGTGCAAACAATAGAGGCGCGCCAGGGCCTTAAAATTGCCTGTCTTGAAGAAATTGCCTGGCAAAACGGCTGGATCAGTGATGCTAAGCTGGAAGAAGCAGCCCATAAATTTGCCAAAATAGATTATGGGCAATACCTCTTGCGCTTATTGAATAAGCAAAGCCATTCACGCAGAGCATAAGAAACAATTTATGGATTTTTGCAGTCTAGCCCCCGATGGTCCAATACTTATAACTCCGCAGATTCTTGGTGATGCGCGGGGCTATTTCATGGAGACTTTCCGGCAAAATGTATTTGTTGCACATTGCGGTGAATATCAATTTGTCCAGGACAATCAAAGCAGTTCGTCAAAGGGCATTTTGCGCGGCTTGCATTACCAGTTGGCGCATCCCCAGGGCAAGCTTGTGCGGGTAATCAGGGGCAAGGTCTATGATGTGGCAGTAGATTTGCGCCGCTCAGCTTCTTCATTCTGTCAGACTTTTTCCGTCATCCTGGACGATCAGGCACATCAGCAACTCTGGATTCCGCCGGGTTTCGCGCATGGTTTTCTGGTACTCAGCGAAGAAGCTGAATTTGTCTATAAATGCACAGATTACTATAGCCCTGCGGACGAATACTGCCTTAAATGGGATGACCCAAGCTTGGCTATCCACTGGCCGCTGTCTGGCCAAAAACCGCTTATCTCCGAGAAAGACAGCAAGGGCTTGCCTCTTGGCGAATGTCCGTTTTTTGACTGAATGTGTTTTTAACCCCTTTCGTTTTTTAAATTATCAGCAAGTCATCAGTCTTCGCGGTGCAGGACAAGCGCAACCAGAGGCGGAAGATAGATATTGATGTCCTGCTCAGGGCGGTCAGCCAAAGGCACAGTAAAGTGCTCCAGGGATGGCTTGGTGATCTTTAGATTGCCGTGGCCTGCAAAGCGAAGCTCGTCTGAAGAGAGGATCTCCACATACTTGCCTGGGCTTACTGCAAAAAGCATATCTTCTTTGGCTTTTGTTTCATTGAAATTAAAAGCAAAGAGCAGACGCCCGCGCTCAAAGGCCAGAAGGCGGTCTTCTTCATGGATATAGCGAAACATTGGCGCTTGCTGAAAATCTTGCAGGTGCTTGCCCACAAGATCAATTAGTTGGGCACGATCCCACGCGGCCAGGCCGGAATATTTCAGTTCGGGCTGATCTGCGAGATGCCATTGACGATGCGCATGTTCTTCCGCGTCCAGCCATTCGGGATGACCAAATTCATTGCCCATGAAATTCAGATAGCCGGCATCGGCAGTGGCCAGGGTAATCAGGCGCATCAGACGGTAAAAGGCCAGGCCGCGGGAAATATTCCAGCTGTCAGAATTAGATCCCATGTAGCGGTACATGCCATCGCCAAGAAGCCGCCAGATCATCGCATCATCGCCATTAATGCATTGGTCATGACATTCTACATAACTGATAGTGCGATCATAGGGGCGATGGTTGGTCATCTCATACCAAAGGCTTCCCAAATCACGTGGATTTTCAATTACTTTTGCCCAATAATCAGGGATGCCCATGGCAAAACGGTAATCAAAACCGAGACCGCCTTTATCAGGGGGGCAGGTCAATCCAGGCATACCCGAAAACTCTTCTGCAATGCTTATCCCATGATTCTGAAGCTCGTGGATTAACGCATTTGCAAGGCAAAGATACAGCTCCCCGGCAATATCCTCACGCGGTTCGCCATTTTTTCCATAAAAACAGCGGCTTACGGTTGAAAAATCATCATCGCGGCCATGATCAAGATAGAGCGTGTTGCCCACGGCATCAAAACGGAAGCCATCTACGCGATATTCCTCAAGCCAGTAGCGGCAGTTGGAGAGCAGAAAGCGCCGGGCCATCTCTTGGTTATAGTCAAAAGAGGGCGTGCCCCATTGGTTGAATTTGGAATTGAAAAAATAATTGCTTCCGTCATAGCAGGCTAGGCCCTGTTCAGTATTGGCACAGGCATGGCTGTGAGGAATATCCAGAATGACCGCAAGGCCAAGCCCATGTGCGGCGTCAACCAGTGCTTTGAATTGATCCGGCGTACCGTAACGCGAGCTGGGGGCAAAATAGCTGCTTACCTGATAGCCAAAGGAGCGGTAGAGCGGATGCTCAAGCACGCCCATAAGCTGAACAGCCGTATAACCGTCAGCCTTGATTCTAGGCAGGACAAATTGGCTGAAATAATCATAGCTTCCCACACTTTCACCGTGATGCAAAAGTGCGGATTGGGCCATGCCAATATGCGCTTCGTAAATGCGTGGCCAAGGCAAAGGCCCATGATGCCTGTGCTTGAAACGATAAGGCTGTTCTGGATGCCAGATCCTTGCGCACCACTGTGTCGGCAGGGCTTTGTCCTGCTCAACCCATTGGGCGTAAGCCGGCACACGCCTTAATGGCGCATTGGGATTTTCCACGCCACAGGCGGGATTTTCGCTTGAGGGTAGCACCCTGAGTTCAACATATTCTCCGTGGGGCAAGGAATGTTCGGGAAGTTCAAGCTCAAAAATCCCTTTGCCCTTAGGTTGAAAGCGGTGGCTGGCATGGCGTTGGAATTTGAGCTGGCTTGTGGTTAGCCAGACGGCCTCGGCATTAGGCATATATTCGCGCCACAGCCAACGTGTGCCGCCTTTGCGCTTTACAAGGTGCGGCCCAAATTTGAGATAAAGATCAGCATAGGCACGCAGTGAGCCATATTTTTCAGTAATCCGTTTATATTCATTTTCAAAAATGCTGAATCTGCGCAACAGGAAATCGCGGTACGATTCAAGAGCCGGATCATCCAGGGGATTTTGTGGCTGATTTGGATTCATGCTGACCTCATGCAAAATCTGCATTGTGTTATTGACATATCTTTGCTGGTTAAGCGTGCGAACGCCACTTTTTTCCCGACAGCCTTGCCAGGCTTGTTATCAGCGCTTGTGTACCCAGATTGCCTTCTGCCTGGGCCTGCATACTGCGGTAAAGTTCTTCCGCAAGTTCTGTGCATGGCAAAATTATTTGCATGCGCCGACATTCCTCCAAACAGAGGCCAAGATCCTTGACAAAATGATCAATGATAAATCCTGGTTCCAGATCGCCATGCAAAAGGCGCTGTCCGCTTGTGCGCATGGCGGTGCTTCCAGCTGCGCCATTGACCACAAGATTAAGCCAGCTTGGCAGATCCAGGCCGGATTCCTGTGCGAACAGCAGGGATTCGCACATGCCAAAAGTTGCTCCGGCAACTGCGACCTGGTTTGCCAGTTTGGCCTGTTGGCCAGAGCCAGCGCCGCCACAGTGCATTATTGTCTTGCCCATTGCCTCAAAACAGGGATAAAGGCGTTCAAAAGCCTTTTTATCGCCGCCCACAAAAATCGACAAAGTTCCTTCGCGTGCCCCAATGTCCCCGCCCGTAACAGGAGCATCAAGTGCAAAACAGCCTTTCTCTGAAGCAGCTTCGGCTATCTTACGTGCAAGCGTGGGGCTTGAAGTGGTCATGTCGCAGACGATACCCCCTGGATTAAGGCCGCAAAGGACGCCTTTTTCGCCCAAAAGCACTTCTTCCACATCTGAGGGATAGCCCACAATGCTAAATACAGCGTCGGACTTGGCGGCCAAATCAGAGGGATTGCCGGCCCAGTGCGCTCCACAGCTGAGCAATTTTTCCGCTTTTTCCTTGCGGCGGTTGAATACAGTCAGTTCATATCCTGCATTAATCAGGTTGTCCGCCATGGAAGAACCCATAATTCCCGTTCCAATCCAGCCAATGCGCATTTTTTTCATATTGACCTCAAATATTTTGCTGTTCTGTTTGCATTCATATAAATAAAAGCCGAAAAGGATGATATTTTATGGAGATTGGGGAATAAAGGAAAAGGGAGCTTCATCGCGTTCTGCCGAATTTGTCGGTGCAGATATGGCTCCAAGCCAGAGCAGATAACCTCCGCTTATCCAGACAAACAAAAACACAATGACTGCCATGATACAGCCCAAACGCCGCCGTTTCGGCTTTGCGTCTGAATAAGCCTGAGCCTTGTCTGCAAGCATTGCATTTTTGTTTTGGACCTGTGGATTCAAGAATTATAACCTTCCAAGTCAAGCAGTATGAGCCTGTCAAAAGCAGACTGTATTTGCAAAATATGCCCGACCGCATATTCCTGGGCTACACGGACAGCTTGCCTTTTCGATAGCATAAGGCGCACGGCAGGGCAAATAACCACTTTATAGTTATATACGCCTGTACCCCAAGAGCCTTTGCCAAACTTTGCCCCAAAATGCCTATTTGCATTTTCAAAGACCTTGGGCTATGCAAAAGCCCTCATTTCAAGATTTCGTGCGCAAAAGGACTTTGTCTGCGAGTTCTGAATCGCGCACGGCCATGCCCAAGGAGTTTTTTTGATGAAAAAATTATGCAGTCTTTTGCTGGCTGGAGCGATGGTTCTTGCCGCTGTCAGTGCCCAGGCCGAACCAAAACGCCTTACCCTGGCCACTGGCGGAACTTCGGGAGTTTATTTCCCGCTTGGCGGATCCATTGGACAGGTACTGAGCAATAAAAGCAATGGCAAATTTGCGGTTACAGCCCAGGCCACTGGCGCTTCTGGCGAAAATATGCGTCTTGTTGAGGCCAAGGATGTGGATTTTGCCATTGTTCAGAACGATGTTGCCGATGCCGCCTTTAACGGCAATGCGCCTTTTCGCGGAAAGCTTGAGAATGTGCGGGCCATTGGCCGCCTTTATCCCGAATATATCCATGTTGTTGCCAGCAAGGATAGCGGCGTGAAAAAAATGGAAGATTTTAAGGGCAAAAAAGTCTCCGTTGGCGCCCGTGGCAGCGGCAATGAAGTCAACTGCCGCCAGATTTTTGATTTCTACGGCCTTGATTACAAAAATCTCGAGCCCATCTTCCTGCCCTATGGCGAAACCGCAGATCAGTTCAAGGACAGGCAGGTTGATGGTTTTGTATTTTCCATCGGTACGCCAGCCCCGGCCATTCAGGATATTACCACCACTCAGGATGTGGTTTTTATCCCGCTGGACGGTACAAAGGCCGAGCAGGCGATCAGCAAATTCCCCTATCTGGTCAAGGATTCGATTCCAGCCAAGACATACAAGGGGCAGGACAAGCCAATTCCTACGCTTTCTGTCCAGGCAATCCTTGTCGCAAACAAAGATATGCCCGATGATGTGGCTTATAACCTGACCAAAACGCTTTATGAAAATCTTGGGGATGTCGCCAAGGGGCATAGCAAAGGTGCAGAGATTTCTCTGCAACAGGCCGCCAATGGCGTGACTATTCCTTTTCATCCAGGTGCAGAAAAGTACCTTAAAGAGAAAGGGGTTATCAAAAAATAACGCTTCAACGCAGATGCACTGTTTGTCTCAAGCAAGGTTAGGGCGGGGCGAAGTTCCCGCCCGCCTTGATTGCCCGGGGTTCGCCTAAGCTATATTGCATTAAAACACAGAAATGAGTTCAAGGTTTTTAATTAAGGCACTTTGCTTTGCCTTTGTTCTATGCTGTTGGCTAATTTATGACACCTTCCCTGCCTTAGCAGAAAAACTTTTATTAAAAAATGCTCAGGGGGGGGAAATTGCCCATTATGCTCTTGCCCCAAGTCAGAGATTTGCCATTCGCTATATTCATTCTGTAGCCCAGACGCCTGTGGAAGATCATTTCAGACTTAAAAATGGAAAAATTATCCTCGATAAAACTGTATATCATGATTTTGGTGCAGGCTTGCCCCATCAGCCAGAAGGAAGCCAGAGCATGCGCCTTGAAAATGGGAGCATTGTGATCACAGGCTATCAAAAAGAATTTTCCAGCTTTGATTTGCGTGTGGGCAGAGTTGCCAAACATACATTGCTCCTGCCTGATATTAAAGCAGATTCTTCCAGCAAATCAGTTAATAAGGCGGCACAACGTTTAGAAATTCCCCTGGATACTTTGGCGCATCCAGGTGACAGCATAACTTTTAGCGTTGGAAATGGAAGATAATTTATACGCCTTTAACGGAAAGGCGTATTGTACAAGTCGAAAAGCATTAAGCGAAAAAGGCCAGGCGAGGAATGAGTCACAAAGAACGGATGAAGCTTATTGATCAGGAAGGCTCCGGGGGCTTTGCCCTTGAAGAAGGCGGTCGCCTGGATTCTTCTGCGGCGGAAAAAATTCAAGACACTCTTGATGTGTCCGAAATAGTGGCGAAATATGACAAAGAATCTTCATTTCGCACTTTTCGCGGCTGGCTTGAAATATTCATCAAGGTGCTGTGTATCTGTTTTTCTGCCTTTCATCTTTTTACTGCGGCAACCGGCCAGTACCCGCCGCAAATTCAGCGTTCCATTCATCTTGGCTTCGTTCTTGTGCTGATCTATTTGCTCTATCCTGCCAAGGCCACAGGCGACAAACATCGCCTTTACTGGTATGATGTTCTTCTGGCTGCTGCGGGGGCGGCGGTTTGCGGTTATATAATCTGGAACTATGATGTAATCGTTCTTGATGCAGGGCCGCCAACAGAAACTGACTTCATTTTTGGCTGTGCAGCCATTCTGCTTGTCCTTGAGGCAACGCGGCGCATTGTGGGGTTGCCAATTACGTTGGTAGCGCTCTGTTTTCTGCTCTATGCCAAATTTGGCAATTTGATTCCTGGCATGATGGGTCACCCTGGCTTTTCCTTAAAGCGCATTGTCGGGCATATGTATCTGACCACCGAAGGCCTTTTTGGCATGCCGCTTGGAGTGGCTGCCTCCTTTGTTTTTCTCTTTATTCTTTTTGGAGCATTTTTGCACAGCACTGGCCTGGGCAAATTTTTCATTGATCTTGCGCTTGGAGCGGCGGGAAGATTTGTCGGCGGCCCGGCAAAAGTTGCTGTGCTTGCCAGTGGCTTTTTTGGGACCATTTCCGGTTCATCTGTAGCCAACACAGTATCTACCGGCACATTCACCATTCCTCTGATGAAAAGCGTTGGCTATCGCGGCTCTTTTGCCGGCGCGGTTGAGGCGGCCTCGTCAACCGGCGGCCAAATCATGCCGCCAATTATGGGGGCTGCGGCTTTTATCATGGCCCAGTTTTTGGGTGTAGGCTATGTGGAAATTGCCAAGGCAGCCCTGATTCCAGCCCTGCTTTATTATCTGGCCGTTGGCTTTATGGTGCATATGGAGGCAAAAAGGCTTGGCCTTAGAGGGATTCCCAAGGAGCGTCTACCCAGGCCCTGGCTTGTGCTGCGGCATGGGGGCTATCTCCTAGTGCCGATATTTGTGCTGATTTATTTATTGCTTGAGGGCTATACGCCGCTGAAATCTGCCTACTACTGCATTGTAACTACTGTAGCAATTTCCCTAGCTGCCAATAACTGGAAATCCTGGGCGGGTGCAGGGCCAAGCCACTTGAGCCACTGGGAGGCTCTTTCGCAGTGTAACAGACTGGCCTGGAAAGATATTCTCCTGGCCATGGAAAATGGCGGCCGTCTTGCTCTCGGGGTATCTGCGGCTTGCGCCTGCACTGGTTTTGTAATTGGCGTTGTTACACTGACAGGCGTGGGACTTAAATTGGCCAACGCCATCCTGGCACTTTCAGCAGGCAGTTTTGCGCTAACGCTCTTTTTCACCATGCTTGCTTCCATTGTTCTGGGTATGGGCCTGCCTACAACTGCCAAGTATATCGTTCTTGCAACCATTGCCGCCCCGGCTATCCAAAGCTTTGGCACGCCAATGCTCGCGGCGCACCTGTTCATAATGTATTTTGGAATTCTGGCGGATCTTACTCCCCCTGTTGCGCTCGCGGCGTATGCTGCAGCTGGCATAGCGCGTTCCGAGCCAAATGCCACCGGTTTTATGGCGGTCAAACTGGCTTTTGCGGGATTCCTTATCCCTTATATTTTCTGCTATAATCCCGGCTTGCTGATGATTGGCGCAAGCAATGCCGAAATATTTTTCATTGTTTGCACGGCTGCAGTTGGAATCGCGGCGCTGGCTTTTGCTAGCGTCGGCTACTGGCAGCGCAATCTCTATATCTGGGAAAGGCTGATCTTGGCCTGTGCGGCCATTACGCTGATTACGCCAGGTCTCACAACTGATCTGATCGGGATTGGGCTAATGGTTTTTGTGTTTATCCTGCAACGGATATTCAAGAATCAGCCAAAAAATTCAGAGAAAAAATCAGAAATTGAGGAGATCGCTTAACTCTGAATGTTGAATTCATAGCTATTCGTCCCTGCGCCCGCGCTTAAAAGCATTTAGGGCGTAGAAACCAAGTTTCTCCAGGCGCTTGTCGGCGAGATCATACAGGCTTCCCTTGCTGAAACGCCCATCTTTGTGGCGGCGTCCGGCGGGAAGATTGCTGAGAAGCTGAAGAGCATCTTCAATTCTGCTGACCGCATAGATTGCGAATTTGCCCTTGTCCACTGCCTGAAGAACTTCCGGCGCAAGCATCAGATGGTCAATATTGTCTTTTGGAATGATCACGCCCTGAGTGCCAGTCAGGCCATGGCGGGCGCAAACTTTGAAAAAGCCTTCAACTTTGCGCGTAACACTTCCCACAGCCATGATCTGCCCGGAATGGCTGACAGCGCCTGTAAAGGCCAAATCCAAGCGCAAGGGGACTTCGGCGAGCGCGGATAGTAAGGCGGCCAATTCCGCGCCAGAGGCCGAATCTCCTTCAATCCCGGCGTAGCTTTGCTCAAAGTACAATGATGCAGAGAGCGTCAGCGGCTTTTTGCGTGCAAAAAGGTCAGTGAGGTAGCTTTTAAGAATCATCATTGCCTTGGTGTGGATCGGGCCGCCCAGTTCAGCCTCGCGTTCCAGGTCAATGATGCCGTCATGGCCTACGCCAACAGTGCAGGAAATTCTGTGTGGCAGTCCGAATTCAAAATCGCCATTCCAGCTGACAGAAATGCCGTTCACCTGACCAATGGCAGTGCCAGATGTGGCTACTTTGATCATTCCGCGGTCGTAATCCTCTATAAACGCTTCCTCGATCAGGTTGGAGCGATAACAACGGGCGGCATAGGCATCTTCAAGAATTTCTGCGCTAACGATCTCTTTGTTGCGCATTTGTGCCAAGGCCGCGCCCTCAAGCATAATCTCCCGAATCTGGGAGAACTTGAGCGAAAGCTTTTTCTGATCTTCTGAAAAATGTGATCCCAGATCGATAAGCCATGCCAAGGCGCTGCGGTCAAATGGCAGGAGTGCGGAATCGTTAATTATCCGCCCCAGTTCTGCCAGATAAAGACGAATATTTCCGTGGTTTCGATCCGTACTTTCACTCAGTTGCGCCTTGAGACGGAATAGCTTGCCAAAGCGTTCGTCATTAAGCAAAAGACCTTCATAGGTATCTTCGTTGCCTATGAGGATCACTTTAACTGCCAGCGCAAGGGGGTATGGCCGCAAACCCTTGGTCCTCACTGAAGCATCAGGAGCTTCTGCATGATCTTCAATCCGTGCTTCACTGGCAAGGAGAGCGCGAAGCAATCCCTCCCAAGCATTGGGATGTTGTAACAAATCCTCAACTTTTAATACTAAAAATCCACCATTTGCTTTTTGCAGGCTTCCAGCGCGTATCAGGGTAAAATCCGTTACCAATGCGCCCATTTCGGACTCTTTTTCCACACAGCCAAGCAGATTAAAGGCGGTTGGGTTATTCTCAATGAGAATGGGGGCGCCTTTGAGCGTGCCATTGTCAACAAAAACATTCAGGCCATAGCGGGAATCTTGATTTTCCTGAATGTTTGCCGGATGTTGCTCGATTCCTGGGATGGGCGCGGGACTTAGAGTCTCTCTGGGGGAAAAGGCATCAATATTTTTTAACAGGTCTTCGCGCAAATTCTGGCAATAGTTTTCTAGAAGTTCCTGGTTGTCTAGCTCTTTGCGGACGCAGGCTTTCAGGATTTTGCGTGTTGCCGGGCTGAGTAGCGAATCAAGCACCTGAATCATTAATTGCCGCTCAAGGTCGCGCTCTCCGTCATGCCATGCTTCCTCGGCCTTGTTCAGTTCGCGCATATAGCCGTTGATCATTCTGGCAAGTGAATCGCCTTTGCGTTTGATTTCAAGACGCATGCCATTATCAAGCTTGGCGTATTCTTCCTCGCTCAAACGCTTGCCGCGCTTGACTGGGTAAAGCGTGATTACTCCGTTTTCATCCATGTCAAGGTTAAAGCCGCGATGATCGGCAACAGTGTTCATTTTTTGCAATAAATCCAGGCGTATTTTCTGAAAATCTTCCTGGAGCTGGCTACGCTGCCTGACTAGGTTCAGTCCATCCCAACGCCTGCGCAATTCATCGCTGATTTGTTCAATTAGCTTTCTAAAGGTGTGCTTGAGCTTTTGCCCTTCTCCTGGAGGGAGGGGGATGAGTATCGGGCAGTCAGGATCGGCAAAGTTTTGAACATAAACCAAGTCAGGTGGAGTGGCAATTTTTTTTGCCCGCGGCCTTAGCCAGGAAAGCAGTTTATGGCTTCGCGCAAGGCCAACCTCACCAGAAAGATAAACATTGTAGCCGCGCTCGGTAATTTGCAGGGCAAGTTCCAGGGCACGCATGGCTCTGGGCTGGAATACAATCTCGTGTTTGTTGCTTTGGCGCGACAAAGGAATTGCGCGGCTATCGGCATAAGGAATACTTTTAGGGTCGCAAGTGGCATGAAGCCGATGGGAGGGCAGAGCGGAAAGTATGGGCATTACCTAGTTTTTGGCATAAAGTTTGTCAAGGATGGTCTTGGCCCCGCCTGCCAGCAATTCCTGCCCGAGGCTTTGTCCAAGTTCACGCGAAGTGCTGGCATCACCGCATTTTTGGGCTTTCAGAAGCGCACTTCCATCGAGTTCTCCTACCAAGCCGGCAATGCTCAAAATTTCATCATCAAGCATCTTGGCATGAGCGGCAATGGGCACTTGGCAACCGCCATCAAGTTTAGCCAGAAAACTGCGCTCTGCATCGACACAGACTCTTGTTGCGCGGTCTTCAAGGCTTGAGAGGAGAACAAGCAGATCATAATTGTCTTCCTGACATTCGATGCCCAATGCGCCCTGGCCCACAGCCGGAAGAAAATCGTCCAGCGGAAGCGGGAAGACATGGGGGGCGTGAAGTCCAAGGCGGATAAGGCCAGCCGTAGCAAGGATGATGCCATCATATTTGTTTTCAGCCAGTTTGTTCAAGCGCGTATCAATGTTTCCGCGGAGGCTTGAAATGCGCAAATCGGGACGTTTTGCTAAAAGTTGCGCCTGGCGGCGCAAGCTGCTTGTGCCAATGTGGGCGCCTATTGGCAGTTCATCCAGACATGCAAAGCTGTTGGATACAAAACAGTCTGTAGGGGTGGCGCGTTTGGGCACACAGCCAAGGATCAGCCCATCCGGCAACTGCATGGGCACATCCTTGACGCTGTGAACAGCCAGGTCAGCCCTGCCCGCAAGGATAGCTTCTTCGATTTCTTTTACAAAAAGCCCCTTGCCGCCTATTTGGGAGAGAGGGGCATCGAGGATGGCATCGCCGCTGGTTTTAATCACATTAAAGGAGATTCGTAATGCTGGATCAAGCTCCTCCAGAAGTTTTTTGATGTATTCAGCCTGCCACAGTGCAAGGCGGCTTCCGCGGGTAGCAATAACAAGATGTTTTCGCATTATTTTTACACAGAGCTATCAAAAAAATTAAGGCTTAATGACAGCAACTTGCACAGTTGCCCCCCGAACAGCCAGCGCATCCACCGCCGCCAGACGGCGCGGAATAATCTTCCGATGAAGTGCCCCTGCCCTTATGCCTGGCGCAACAAGACATAAGTTTTTTTGTTGACGTTGCGCCGCAATACGGACAGGGCGGCATATTTTCAGTGGAAATAAGTTCTTCAAATTCGCGGCCGCATTTTTCACAGCCGAATTCATAGATAGGCATGGTCCGCCTCCTAATTTTGTTTGGATTTCAAAAATGGTTTCAGGCAAGAGACATTCTCAAATAAAAAATAATCCACCAGTTGGCATAAAAGATGGCCTGCGCTGATATGGATTTCCTGGATTAGAGGTGTTTTTTGGGAGGGAACAGAAAAAAGGATGTCGCAGAATTTGGCCATTTCCCCACCGCCAAGTCCGCTAAAGCCAATACAGAAAAGCCCTTTTTTGTGTGCAGTGCGCAGGGCCTCAAGAATGTTAGGGCTGTTGCCGGAAGTCGAAAAGCCAACGAGGATATCGCCTTTGTTGCCTAGTGCTTCCACCTGACGGGTGAAAATCTGCGTAAAACTGGAATCGTTGCCTATGGCTGTAATTATCGAAGTGTCTGTTGTCAATGCTATTGCAGGCAATGCCGGGCGGTCAATAAGGAATCTATTGACAAATTCAGCGGCAAGGTGCTGGGAATCGGCTGCGCTCCCGCCATTTCCGCAAAAAAGAATTTTGTTGCCTAAGGCAATGGCTTCCGCACTTTTCAATGCGGCTCTTTGCAGAATTTCCGCATTGTTCTGAAAAAAAATCTCACGGATTTCAATGCCGTTTTTTGCGTGGGATTGGATAATTTCAAGCGATCTGTCGGTCATGCAAAACTCTCGAGCTAAGCGGAAAATGGGCATTGTTTTCAAACGTCAATAAATGTATGCCAAAGATAGATGACTGACAAGGACATGGCCCGATTCAGCCGATTGAGTATCTATTGCGATGCCATCTTCAATCAAGTAAAAGCGTCACAATGTTCACGCAAAAAGAAAAGCTGATTATCCTAGTTTACAAGTCCAGTCACCCAAAAGCCAGGGATAAGGGCGCAGAAATTTGCGCTTGGATTCGTGCGCGGGGTTATTTGGCGGAACTGGTTGAGGCGAATGAACTAGGCAATCCCAGTGCGCATGAAACACTTTGTGTGATTGTGCTTGGCGGAGATGGCACAATTCTTGGCGTAGCGCGTAAACTTGTGGGCAAGAAAATCCCTATTTTTGGGATAAATTTTGGGCGCGTGGGCTTTTTAACCGCAACTAACCCAGATGAATGGAAAATTCCGCTTAAAAATGCGCTTGAGGCGGAAGATGGCTGGCGGAATATGCAATGCCTTGTTCTTGGCTGGCAGATTCAAAGCCAGGGCAAGCTTATGCGTGAGGGAACAGCCATAAATGATCTTGTTTTAAGCCGTGGCGTTCTGGCCCGCCTTGTGAAAATTAATGTTGCTATTGATGGTTTTGAAATGGGGCTTTTGCGAAGTGATGGCTTGATTGTAGCATCTCCCCTTGGTAGCTCGGCCTATGCGGTTTCGGCAGGAGGGCCGATCCTCGATCCTGAGCTTGAAGCCCTCTCCTGTGTCCCAGTATGTCCTTATCTCAGTTCTGCAACTCCATTGGTTTTCCCCGCAAGTTCGCGCATTGAACTATCTGTAGAGCAGGGATCGACCGATTGCTATCTGACAATTGACGGGCAAGAAGGCTATTCCATGTCCAGTGATGAAAGACTAATTTGCTGGGGCATACCCAAGGGAATACAATTTTTGAACAAGCGGAAGCATTATTTGCATAATTTGCGTTCGCGCAGTCACCTGCAAAATTTTTGAAAACATCGTTCACCCAAGTGCAATATAAATTGGAGAAATTAGATGCCGGATTATGAAGCGGTAATTGGCCTGGAAGTCCATGTTCAGCTTGCCACAAAATCAAAACTGTTTTGTAGCTGTTCCACAAAATTTGGGGCTGAGCCTAACAGCAATGTCTGTGAGGTGTGTTCCGCAATGCCAGGGGCATTGCCAGTCCCGAATAGGGAAGCTATCCATTATGCAGTGCAGGTTGGCATGGCTTCAAATTGCAAAATTAATCTTTTTTCGCGTTTTGCACGTAAGAATTATTTTTATCCAGACCTCCCGCACGGGTATCAAATTTCACAGTTTGAACTTCCACTTTGTGAACATGGCTATCTTGAAATTGAAACAGAGGGCCAAAAAAATCGTATTGGCATTACGCGAATCCATCTTGAGGGTGACGCCGGCAAAAACACTCATTCGTCTGAAGAAAACCTTAGTTTTGTAGATTTGAATCGTGCAGGGACGCCGCTTATTGAGATTGTCTCCGAGCCAGATATGCGTTCCGCAAAAGAGGCCGCAGCCTATCTGAGAAATCTGCATAGCCTCGTGACTTATCTGGGCGTATGCGATGGCAACATGGAGGAGGGCAGTTTTCGCTGTGATGCAAATGTTTCCTTGCGTCCAAAAGGCGCTAAGGCTTATGGCGTGCGCACCGAGCTTAAGAATCTCAATTCGTTTAGGAACGTGCAACGGGCTATAGAATTTGAGATTGAACGGCAGGCAGATCTGCTCAGCGATGGGCAAAAAATTGTGCAGGAAACCCGTCTTTATGATGCGGAAAAAAATATTACAGTGAGCATGCGGAGCAAGGAGGAAGCCCAGGATTACCGCTATTTCCCCGATCCCGATCTTCAACCCCTGAGCATTAGTGAAATCGAGTTAAACGAATTACGTGCCAATATGCCGGAATTGCCATGGATTCGCACGAAGCGCTTTGTTGAGTTAACTAAAATGCCATTGCCTGAAGTTGAAATACTTTTGAAGAGCAGGGCGCTTGCTGATTATTTTGAACAGGCATCCCAAAATGCAGATCCAAAACAGATTGCCCATTGGATTATCGGCCCTCTTTTGCGCGAATGTACAGCCCTGGAGCTTGATCCAGGCAAGCCGCAAAGCTGGCGGATGACGCCCGAGGCATTGGCAGAACTTGTAAATATCATTGACAGGGGCTTGATCAATACAAAAACAGCTAATGATATTTTTGGCATTTTGTTGCAATCAGGTGAAATGCCAGAAAGCTATGTTCAAAATCATGGTTTGATGCAAGTTTCAGACGCAGCAGAACTAGAAAGCATTGTCGATAAAATAATCGCAGCTAATCCAGAAGAAGCAAAAGCTTTAGCCAATGGTAAAACCAAGCTTTTGAGCTTTTTTGTCGGCCAGGCCATGCGGGCGACAAGCGGTAAAGCCAATCCGGCCATGGTCAATGAAATGCTGAAAAAAAAGCTGGCTCAAATTGGCAATTAAGTTCGGTCATAAAAAAAGAGGCGTTTGCCCCTTTTTTTATGACTGATTTTTTATTAAACTACGCGTTTAGCTCCCTCGATTTGATCATTGCGGCGTTTTGCTCCTCAAAATTGGCAAAACCAGCCTGATGCAATGCATCAAGAACAGTATCTTCCCAGTTCCAGGTAGCATAAATTACAGGCTTGTGGAAAGTTGCCCTGAAATTTTGCAATTCGGAACGGTAGAAATCTTCCTTGGGTGTTCCCAGATGCTCACGGAGTTGCTCATGCCTCCGCTGCAGTTCCCCTTCGTACCATTCCTGAATGTCTTGAGGTTCAGTGTATTTTTTCAAAATGTGGCCATAACCTGCTTTTTCCATCAGATTGCCAAGATTTTTGTGGTGCTGTTGCGTCAGCCATTTTCCGAGATCCGCTGTCGGGATGTTCTCATTTTCAACGACGGCGATGTCAAATACTGTTTGGGCATAAGTATCAGGGACAACGGAGGCAGAAGTAATCCCTGCAATGGCAACAAGGCCGCGCAGAATAAGACTATTGGAAACACCTTGTCCGCAGAACCCGACTTTCTTGCAATATTTTTGGCCGGTAAAGATTGTGACAAGGATTGCCCAGACCACAGCGGGATCTTCTTCGTCATAAATATGTGCAAGGCGGGAGTTGTCACGGTCTGTTGCCAGAACCATCTGGGTCATGTCATTGGAGCCGATAGAAAAGCCGTCAAACTCCTGGATGAATTGCTTTGCAAGGATCGCATTGGATGGAAGTTCGGACATCTGGATTATTTTTAGTCCATCCTGACCGCTTTTAAGCTTGTGAACCTGTTCAAGATAGCAGCGCATGGAACGGGCTTCTTCCAGCGTTCTCACAAAAGGCAGCATAATTCTTAGATTGCTGCCGCCATATACGCCGCGCGCCAGTTTGAATGCCTCGATTTCCCAATCGTGAATATTGCGCGAAACCCCCCTAAAGCCTAGCATTGGGTTGTCTTCGTTGTGTTCAAAAAGACTGCCTCCCAGGAGGTTGCGGTATTCATTGCTCTTGAAGTCTGTGGTCCGATAAGTGATTGGCTTGCCATAAAAAGCCATGGCAAAGAGTGCCAGATTTTGTGCAAGGGTCTGGACATAGTGTTCTTTACCAGTGCGGAAACCGCGGGATTTGATAAGGCTGCTGATCTTTTCAGGCAGATTGCGCAGATGATCCATTTCTTTTTTCAGGCCAGAGCGCAGTCCGGCTTCCTCGCGCAAATGACGGATATTCTCAAGCAGTTTAACCACAAGAGGCAGATCCTGAACTTTTTGCGCTTGCGCATCCACACTGGCTTCAATCTCTGCGGCTCGTTTTGGAGAATCAGGATCGGTGGGGGAGAGGCGTGCAGCCTCATCATCATACCCCATAATGATCCGAACATGTTCCTTGATGTCAGGGGATGTTTTGAGAAGCTCTATGCGGCTGGACGCTTTTTCCATATGTTCGTCAAGCTTATGGTCAAGCTCGCGCATCTTGCGGTGCTGGATAAGAATTTCATCAGCACTTAGATTTTTGTCGCTATCAGCCAATTCATTTAGCGCGTTAGTCAAGCCGGTAATTTCGCCAACGTATTCACGGAGATTGAAATTGAAGACAATCAGTCCAGCTGCCATCTGTTCCCGCATCAGCTTGGTGAGACGATCCTCAAGTTCTTTGAGCTTGCTTGCAACAATCGCATCAAGTTCGCCATTGTCAAAGGCTTCTAAGGCCATAGGGTGAATGCTGATATTGCCGAGCATGAACTCTGCGCGAAGCAGTCCGACCTCAAACTGGGGATAATCCCTTAGGCGGGAAAGAAAAAGCGCCTGACCCACATCAGCCAGTACAAGACCTACCTTGGTCTTGGTCAAGGGAAGTTTGGCAATATCAATTTCTCCGCCTACCTGGTGAAGCGGAAGCAAACCGCGATAAATTCTGCCCCTTGTGCCATCAACTGTGACTTCCGTACCATCCAGCGCCCTAAGAAGATGTACGCGCTGAATGCCGATAACCGCTGCTATGCCCAATTCGCGCGAGGTTATTGCCGCATGGCTTGTGTCGCCGCCAACATCGGCCATGATTGCTGAGGCCACGCGCATTCCAGGCACCATATCCGGGTCTGTGCGCTCAGCGGCCAAAACGTCACCTTTTTGGATCTTGTTCAGCTCAAGTGCAGAACGTAAAAAGCGCACAGTCCCCTGACCAGCGCCACGCGAAGCGCCGTTGCCTTCAAGGAGTATTTCGGCACTTGCTGCGGCTTTAGAATCCACTTCTTTGCGGCGCATAAAAATTGTTGTCGGATGAAGTTCAAGGTCTTCATTCCAGCGTGTCTCGGGCCTGGCCTGGACAAACCATAGCCTGTCCTTGGCATCAATGCAGAATTCGGTATCCATGATGATTCCGCCATAGGCGCGGCTCACGGCTCTTACGCCCTTGGCGATCCGCTCTGCCTGGCTTAAGGAAAGCGCCCAGCGCAAAGCTTCAAGTTCCGGCACTTCAACCTCGCGTGTTCCCCCCTTTTCATCATAGACAATTTTCATGCCCTTGCAGCCCATCTGGCGAATGACCACTTCGCTACCATCATCGCGCTGAAAAACATAAAGCTTATCAGGAGTGACCTTGCCGCCAACTACCGATTCGCCAAGGCCATAGCTTGCATCAATGCTGACGAGATCCTTGCGATTTGTTCCCCTGCAGCCTGTTGCCGTATCTGCGGAAAAAGCAGTTCCAGAAATAATCGGATTGATCATCTGCATCATGCAGACTGAAAGCGAGGTATTTTCGATTGCCCATTCTTTTTTGGCAATTTCAGCGAGGGAGTCGTCGCCTGTTTCTTCAGCCTTGGCGATTGCATCAAGAATGGCTTCACGGCGGTAGGTCATGGAGCGCAGGTTATAGGCCGAGGCACAGTCCCAGTGATATGCCTCAACAACCTTGTTTGGGCCTACCATATTCAGATAGGTATCTTGTAAACCGGCGAAAGCTTTTTTGCGGGAATCTTCGCCAGCAGCCGATGATCGCACAGCTACAGGAATTAGTTCTTCATTATTTTCAGCACAAATTGCCTGATAGGCGCTGCGTACTGCTTCATCCACTTCCCTGGGCAATTCAACTGAAAGGATTGCCGCCTGAACAAGAACTGAGCGCTTGCGCAACTGGTCAATGCCTTCAGGGGAAGTGGCAAAGCCATCAACAATATTATTGATGAAAGTGCGCAACTTTGTCTGGGGAGCTTCGCCATCAGCCTTGGTGGCCTCCAGGCACTGCTTGCCTAGCTGGCGGACAAATTTTTGCAGGAAATCTGGATCCTGATTAATTTCAGGGTCGTTCCAGTCAACGCGTGCGTATTCCTTATCGACCAATGTGCGCAAAATGCGCCCGTTGACCTTGGTCTCATCAAGAAGTTTGTGAAAGGCTATGGAGGAAATCGCACGAAAATGAGGCGCCTGAATTCCGTCAATTTCGCTGATCAGGGCAGTGTTATAGTTTTTTCCACCTACCAGCAACTCGGCTTCAGAACCAAGGCTAACAATGTCGGCCCCTGTAAGCACGAGCTTATTCTGAACGGCATCCTGGTTATTGGCTTTATTTTTGGATTGGGCCACTTTTGAGGCAGGATTTTTTGCCATGATTTCCTCCGATTAAACGGAAAAAAGCGTTGTATTTGTGAAAAAGCCTATCCTCTCCCAAGAAATATGTCCACAGCACAAGCATCGCTTGTGAAAAAATGCTTATAGTCGTTAAAAATATTTGGGAATTTATGCGCTCCAAAATGTTGAGCCGCAGTGCTATCAGGCATGTTCTTAAAACAGACAAGGATGTCCAGCTTCGTTTGCGTATACGTGGACTGGCTGAACAGCACCGCAGATATGGCGCTCCATGTTTGCATACACTTCTCAAGCGTGAAGGTATGGTCGTTAATCATAAACGTATAGAACGCATTTATTGGGAAGAGAAGTTGTCTCTACGTTTAAAGGTGAGAAAGAAACGGCCAAGCTATCTGCGCGTGATGCCCCAAGGGCTCAGTCACGGTTATGAGCATTGGAGTATGGATTTTATATCCGATAGCCTTTTGGACGGGAGACACATACGGATTTTGACGATGATGGAATTATGGGATCGTAGATCTCCGGCTATAGAGATAGATTATTCTTTGCCAGGCCAGCGAGTTGTGCACCCCCTGGAAGGTCTGCGATTAAAGGGAAGAATGCCAAAACTGTT
>QLIP01028203.1_pt1 | contig 40924 bp, 39 predicted proteins | sample 1769771 | NCBI WGS metagenome assembly QLIP01 (sample SAMN09428762, study PRJNA476227) | Gut metagenome, whole genome shotgun sequencing project. | isolation source: cecum | host: Rhizomys sinensis | place: China: Jinsha town of Minqing, Fujian Province | collected 2013-09-23 | reverse complement strand
GCCCTATCGTCCCCACATTCACGTGCGGCTTCGTCCGCTCAAACTTCTCTTTGGCCATATTAAAACCTCTTTCATCAAAATAAAAACCAGTTGGTGCCCATGGGCAGGATTGAACTGCCGACCTCTCCCTTACCAAGGGAGTGCTCTACCACTGAGCCACATGGGCGCCGAAACTGCCAACTTGGAGCGGGTGAAGGGAATCGAACCCTCGTCTTAAGCTTGGAAGGCTTCTGCTCTACCATTGAGCTACACCCGCTTCGCCCACTAAGTGCCGACAATTTAAAACCTTTGGGTGGAGGGAGAAGGATTCGAACCTTCGAAGGCAGAGCCGGCAGATTTACAGTCTGCTCCCTTTGACCGCTCGGGAATCCCTCCAAAAAAGCGGGCATTATCCAACGACATTCCCCAATCGTCAAGCATTTTTAAAGAGAGCGAATTTTCTCTAAAAGCGCCGTGGTGGAGCGCTGAAAAGAAAAGGGAATGGAATAGACCTTGCCCCCATTTTTTAAAACTTCTTCTGCACCCACAATGTTTTCTATTTGCCAATCACCGCCCTTAACCAACACATCTGGCGCAATTTGTTGGATTAAATGAAAGGGGGTCGCTTCTTCAAAATGCAACACATAATCCACGCTTTCCAAAGCCGCCACCAAACACAAGCGGTCTTCCAAGGGATTGATGGGGCGATCACTCCCCTTTCCCAATCCCTTCACCGATTCATCTGTATTCAACGCCACCACCAAACTTTTGCCCAATTGCTTGGCTTGGCTTAAATAAGTCACGTGCCCGCGGTGCAAAATATCAAAGCAGCCGTTTGTAAACACCAAGGGGCGGGGCACGGTGTGGATTTTTTTTAAAAAATCCACGGTCAAGCAGATTTTTTTTTCAAAATCCGGGGGATTAAACTTTTTTTCTTTCTTCATACCATTTGTTCAAATGTTGCCAGAGCCAGCCGGATTCTTCTTTTCCGGTTAAAACAAAATTAAATTCATTGATGTTTTGTAAGGTCATCGCCAATTTGTGGCGGGCGGCAAAAGAGCCCGCAAACAAAATTTGGTCGCCTGCGGAAAGGGCAAAATCATCTGGGGGCACTAAGATAAATTCATTGGCGCGCAACACCATCAAAGGCACAACGGGAAGGGACTGCGAACGATTGGCAGAATCCACCAAAATATCCGCCAACACAAAGCGTTTGCCACGCATTAAGGCGTGGTAAGCGGCCGAGGCCTCGGAAATATTGAGTTTGATTTCCCAAATCACCGGCGTTAAACCTTCGCACAAGTTTTCCAAACGCTTCACCAAGACGCGATTCCATTCTTCCGTTTCTTTGCGTAAAGATTCCAAAAAATGCGCCAAGAGCGGCGCGGTTAAAATCGCCATACATTCCTGCGCCACGATTCTGCTGGGCACAACCGTGCTGTCCGCCCCAAAAGCGTCAAACAAAAATCCGTTGTAAGCGTGATTTTGGCGCACCACCACGAACAAATCCTCCTTTAAGGCGCGCGCAGTCACAGCGATGGAAAGATTATTCACATCGTTATTTGTGCCGGCGATGATCCCCACCGCTTCCCCAATGCGCGCTTCTTTTAAGGTGCCAGCTTCCGTGCCATCGCCCACCACGCGCTGCGTGGCATCCACCAAGGCGGGGTCAATAATGGTGATGTCAATGCCCGCTTTTTGTAAGCGGTTGGCAATCGCCCGCCCAAAGCGCCCATAACCGCACAACACCCAATAGCCCGCAGGGGGAGAATGCGCAGGCGGAATTTTTTCTTCCGGCAGACTCGTTAAAATTTGAATTAAACGAATGCATTCCGGGCGCGCAATCGCCAACACCAAATAATCAGCAAAACGTTCAAACGGATTCACAATGTGGTTTGTGCCAAAAGAAGCCATATTGTTGTGCACGGTGGGGGTGCGGGCACGCGCAATCACGGGAATTTTGGGATTAATCAACCTGACCGCAATGGCAATCGCCAAGTTGGCTTCTTCATCGTTGGTCACCGCCAACACGCCCCTACACTTGGGGTTGGAAAGCCCCGCCAAACGCAAATTGTCCGCTAAGCTTGCGTCCGCATTCAACACCGCGGGCGCGGCGTTGAAATCTTCCAAAGCCAATTCTTGGGTGCGGATTTCGTTTTTTTCAATCATCACAAACACGCGATTCATACAATCAAAGCTGTGCGCGATTAAACTCCCCGTTTCCCCGCACCCGCAGATAATATAAAAAGGCTCTTTGATGTGCGCCACGCGCCGCGCAAAACGGTTGGTGATGATGGTCAAACGAAAGCCTTGATCGTTGAATAAAGCAATCAAGGTCACAATGGAATAAGACCAACTGATGACGGTTAAATAAATGCAGATGGTCACCCACAGGCGCTGGGCGTCTGAAAACAAAATGGGCATTTCGCCAAAGCCAATGGTGGTTGCGGTGTAGCTGATGAAATAAAAGGCGTGAAAAAAACTCATCGGTTTTTTATCAATGCCCGGCACCAAGGTTAAGCCCAAAATAGAAACCGCATAGACCACAATCAATGTGACAATGGGCGCGCGCATTCGGCGCAAGATTAAAAAAAACGCGTTTTCCCAGAGCATAGTTAGCGGCGCAACATCACCGTTTCAACAATTAAAATGATCACCGAAACAATGTTGGCAAAAAGCGCCCCGCCGGATAACGAAACAATGGCCGCCATACTTTGGGTGGTCACGCCCAATTCGCTCATATGCGCGGCAATCGCCCACGTCATAGAGGCGGCAATTAACAACAAATCCGCCACCAAGCTTGCCGCCAAGTGGATTGCGCCAATTTGCGTGCGGTCACCAAATTTCAGCGCAGTGGCAATTAAACTCACCACCACCGCCGCGCCCAATTCATAAACATTGTGCAATTCTGGGCGCGCCATATCGCCGGAAAAAAAACCAAAATTGAGCGTTGCCGCCAACAAGATAAAAAAACTAAAAATCACTTTTTCTAAATTCATTTTTTTTCCTCTGCTGCTTTTCCACGGTCAACGTTAAAATTTTTGAAAATTTTTAAGGTTCACCGTGGATTTTTTGCCGAAAATCCAACACGCGCCACGCGTTTTGCTCTGCCCAAGATTTTAAGCGTTCATCAGGATTCACCGCGCACGGGTTGGAAACGCGTTTTAACAACGGCAAATCGTTAAAAGAATCACTATAAAAAAAGGTTTTTTCAAAAAAGCGCCAAAAAAAGCCTTGGGATTGCATCCAACTTTCCACCCTTTTGATTTTACCACTTTGAAAAGCGGCAACGCCTTCCACCTCCCCCGTGAAATTGCCGTTTTCGTCTTGCTTGGCAACGGTGGACGCCACATAGGGTATGCCCAAATAGCGCGCGATGGGAGCGACCACAAAGCTATTGGTGGCACTCACCAACACCAAGACGTCCCCTTCTTTTTGATGGCTTTCTATCAAATCCTGCCCTTCTTTAAAAATGCGGGGCTGGATTTTTTCTTTAAAAAATTCTTTATGCCATTCTTCCAATTGCGCGCGCGGGTGCTGGGTTAGGGGGAAAAGTTGAAATTTCAAAAATTCGGTGATATCCAAGACGCCGTTTTCGTAATCGCGCAAATAGCCTTCGTTTTTTTCGCGCTGCAAAACAGGGTCGACCACGCCTTTTTCGCACAAAAAAACGCCCCATTCAAAATCGGAATCGCAGGCAATCAAGGTGTTGTCTAAATCAAAAAGCGCTAAATTCATTGGGATTTTCCAAAATGTGGCGCACAAAAGGCACGGTTAGAGCTCTTTTTTGCACAAAGCAGTAATAATCCGCTTTTTTTAAAAAAATTTGCAGGCTTTTCATATCGCGCGGAGCGTGGGTTAAAAGATAATCCAAAACGGAATCAGACAATCTCACGCCTTCTTCCTTTGCCCAGTGAGACAAAACGCTTTTCTTCTGCGCTTCCGCCAAAGATTTTAAGCGGTAAATTAAGCCCGTTCCCAAGCGGTTTTTCACATCTTCCCGCAAGTTTAAATAGCGCGGGGGTTGGTTGCCCGCCACCAAGAAAAATTGTTTTTTTTGGTTAAACGCGTTGAAAAAAAGCTGTTCGCCCGTCTCATCTAAACGTTGCACGTGATCCAAAGCGATGATGTTTTCAAGGGGAAAATGCTTTAAAGAAGGATTATCCAAAGCATCCACATAATTTAAGGCTGAGGCTTTCAACAAGTGGCTGGTGCCGGAAGACCTTTCCCCATACAAAAAAAACACCGGGGTAGAAGGGTTTGTGAGCCAATTACGCAATGCCCGCAACGCCAAGCCATTTTCACCGATGATGAAATTTTCCCAAGTGGGGACGTTTTCCGGAAAGCCCGTCAATTTGGGTTGAAAAGCCTCGCGCTGCATTATTTTTTGGGCGCGGCAACCGTTTCTTGAAGGAAGGAAAAGAGAGGCGTCATTTGGTTGAGCATTTTGTGCGATTGTTCCACGTAGGCGTTCATCATAGATTGCACCGCCGGTTGGTGAAATTGCAAAGATTTGCTCCAAAAATCTGCATCGCCCATTTTGCGCGATTGTTCTTGTAAGTTTTGTTGGAAATCCACAAAGGCTTTCATATTGTTTTCCAAGTAAACAGAAAGCATTTCCTGCACAGCGCTGCCGTGGAAACGGATTAAACTTTTTAAAAGTTCAATGGAAAACAACGGGCTGCCAATCGTTTCTTCTTCCAAAATCACTTGCAGCATAATGCTGCGGGTTAAATCTTCGTCCGTTTTGGCATCGCGCACTTCCAAGGGCACGCCCGCCACCACCAATTTTTTAATGCCATCCAAGGTGATGTAGGAGCTGCTTTCCGTATCATACAAGCGGCGATTGGAATATTTTTTGATTAAACGCACCCTTTTTCCTTTTTCAAAATTGAGCGACTTATTATAAATGAAAAACAAATCCACGTTTTTTTCATCGTTCAAAGTGCTACAATGCGCGTTTTTAACTTGAAGGAGTTTTACAAAATGTTAGAGATAGCAGGCAATGTGGCAGTCATCACCGGAGGATCAAGCGGCATTGGTCGCGCTTTGGCAACGCGTTGGGTCAAAGAAGGCGGCAAAGTGGTCATTGGTGACTTCAACGATGCCGTTTTCCCGGAAATCACCGCGGAATTGGGCGCGGAAAACTGCCTCTGCGTCAAAACCAATGTGACCAATGAAGCGGATACCGAAAATTTAGCCAAACAAGCCGTGGAAAAATTCGGCAAAATCAATATGGTTGCACCGTGCGCCGGCGTGATTGCGGACGGAATGTGCGTTGCACCGGACAAAAAAAATCCGGGCAAAGTGAAAAAAATGTCTTTGGATCAATGGAATAAAGTCATCGGCATCAATTTAACCGGCGTGTTTTTAACCGTGCGCGATTGTATGGAACAAATGATCTTAACGAACTCCAAAGGGGCGGTGGTCACCATTTCTTCCACCGGTTCTTTGGGCACGGCGGGGCAAATCAACTATTCTTCCACCAAAGCGGCAATGAGCGTCTTCCCCAAAGTGTTAACCGCGGAAATGATGCGCCGCAAATTGGGCGCGCAAATTCGCATCAACGCAGTCGCCCCCGGCTACACCGCCACCGCAATGACGGCGGGGATGAACCAAGAAGCCTTGGCAGCCATTGAAGCGGATATTCCCATCGGCAGAATGAACCAAGCCGAAGAAGTGGTTTCCGCGATGATTGAACTCTACCGCAACGAAGCCATCGCTGGCGAAGTGCTCTTTGTGCATGGGGGCTTGCGCTTAGGCTCGCGCGGTTAATTTTTTTCCTCTCTAAAAAACCTGCTTTCATCAAAAGGCAGGTTTTTTTTTGCGCTTTTTCCACGGTGAACTCCTCTTTTTTTTGAAAATTTTGAAGCGTTCACCGTGGATTTACATCAACACAATATCAAACTGTTCCGGGGCGTAACTGCTTTCCGCTTGTAAAGAAATGGGGCGCGCAATTTCCTCAGAAAGCAGTGCCAAAGCGGAAGATTCCTCTTCCAACAACAAATCCACCACAGTGGGGGCAGCGATAATGCGGTAAGCGGGCGCGTTGAATTGGCGCGCTTCTTTTAAAATTTCCCTAAAAATTTCATACGCCATTGTTTGGGCGGTTTTGACTTCCCCTCTTCCGTTACAAACCGGGCAGATTTCACACAAAACGTGAGAAAGCGATTCCCGCGTGCGCTTTCGGGTCATTTCCACCAAACCCAAGGCGGAAAAATCGCTCACCCCCACGCGCGCGTGATCCGTTTCCACCGATTTTTTTAAAGAATCCAAGACCATTTTTTGGTGGTCTTTGTTGTCCATATCAATAAAATCCACGATGATGATACCGCCCAAATTGCGTAAGCGCAGTTGGCGCGCAATCGCCACGGAGGCTTCCAAATTGGTTTTAAACACCGTTTCATCAAAATTGCGCAAGCCCACAAAGCCGCCGGTATTGACATCAATGGTGGTTAAGGCTTCCGTTTGGTCAATCATCAAATAGCCGCCCGATTTCAAATTCACGCGCCGCGCCAAGGCTTTTTGGATTTCATCATCCACGTTGAAAAGTTCAAACAAGGCGCGCTCGCCTTTATACAATTCCAACAAGGGCACGACCTTGGGCATAAAAGCTTGGGCAAAGGTGTTGAGGGTGAAAAATTCCGTTTTGGAATCAATTAAAATTTTCTCAGTGTGGCTGTGCACCCAATCGCGCAAGACGCGCTTACCCAAAGAAAGTTCTTCATAAAGCCTTTGGGGGGCGGAAGATTTCCCCGCTTTATTTTTAATTTCTTCCCACGTTTTTTTTAAATAGGCGATGTCGTTGATAAACTCTTCATCGCTGGCTTGTTCCGCTTGGGTGCGCACGATAAAGCCACCCGATTCCTCTTCCCCCAACAAATGGTTGATTTTGGCGCGCAAGACTTCCCGTTCGGAATCGGAGGCAATGCGCTGCGAAATGCCGATGTGTTTTTCTTGGGGTAAATACACCAACATTCTGCCCGCCAAAGAAATTTGCGTGGAAAGACGCGCACCTTTTGTGCCGATGGGGTCTTTTTCCACGCGCACCAAAAGCGATTCGCCCACACTTAGAAGCTCTTCAATCGTTTTATTTTCATTGTGGTTTTGCACCATATCCGCAATGTGCAAAAATGCCGTGCGCTCTAAGCCGATATCCACAAAAGCAGATTGCATTCCGGGCAAAATGCGTTTGACCTGCCCCAAATAAATGTTGCCGACAATGCCCCGATTTTTCAGGCGCTCAACGTGCAATTCCTGCACCACGCCTTGTTTTAAAAGCGCCACCCGCGTTTCTTCCGGGGCAAAGTTGATGAGAATATCTTCTTCCATCAAATATCCACGTGGTTTAAAGCTTCAATGCGCGCTTCAATGGGCGGGTGGGAAGCAAAAAAAGAAGCCAGTTTTCCGCCACTGAACCCAAAGGCCGTCAAGGATTGTGGCAGTTCCCCAGCACTGATTCCCCCCAAACGCGCCAAGGCTTGTTGCATTGATTTTTTATCCCCAATTAAACGCACCGCGCCGGCGTCCGCCCGAAATTCCCTTTTGCGTGAAAAATACGCCACCACCAAGCTTGCCAAAATGCCAAACAGCACTTCAAAAAGCATCACACAAGCGTGATAAATCAAAGTGCTCCCTCTTTGGTCACGTGAGCGCGATGCGCTTACCACCGCGCTTGCCAAAAGGCGCGAGATAAAAATCACAAAGGTATTCACCACGCCTTGAATCAAGGTTAAGGTGACCATATCCCCGTTTTGGATGTGCGCCATTTCGTGCGCCAACACCGCGCGCACTTCTCTTTTACTTAATTTTTCCAATAAACCGGTGGAAACCGCCACAAGGGAAGCGTTTTTAGAAGCACCAGTGGCAAAGGCGTTGGGCTCGCCCGGGTAAATCGCCACTTCCGGCATTGCCAAATTGGCGCGGTAAGACAAATCACGCACGGTTTCTACTAACCACAATTCTTCATTAGAAGAAGGGGAAGTAATGACTTTCGCGCCGGTGGCTCTTTTTGCCATCCATTTGGAAATGAATAAAGAAATCAACGCGCCCCCAAAGCCAAACACCGCAGAAAAAAGCAGTAACCCGCTTAAATTGCTCGGGTCTACCCCCAAAACAGCAAAAAGAATGTTGGCAACAACAGACAAAACCAGCATCACCGCCAAGTTGGTCAGCAAAAATAAAATCACGCGCATTATTTTTTTCTCCTTTCAAAAATCCACGGTCAACTTTCAATTTTTTTTAAAAAAAACTTCCCGTTGACCGTGGAAAAAATTCAGCGTTTTTCTAAATCGGGGACACTTCTTTTGGGTTTCCCTACATACAATTGGCGCGGACGCCCGATTCTATATTCCGGGTCGGTAATCATCTCTTCCCATTGCGCCACCCCCCCCGCCGTTCGGGCTAAGGCGAAAATGCAGGTAAACATATGCGTGGGAATGCCAATGGCGCGCTGCACAATGCCGGAATAAAAATCCACGTTGGGGTAGAGTTTTTTAGAAACGAAGTAATCGTCCTCCAAAGCGATTTTTTCAAGCGTCAGTGCCAATTTAAACAAGGGGTCATTTTCCAAGCCCAAGTTTTCTAAGACATCGTGGCAGATTTTTTTCATCAGTTTGGCGCGGGGGTCAAAGTTTTTATACACCCTGTGCCCAAAGCCCATCAATTTAAAGGAATCGTTTTTGTCCTTCGCGCGCTCAATGAAATGGGGAAGGTTTTTCACGTCCCCAATTTGTTCCAACATTTTTAAACACGCTTCATTGGCGCCGCCGTGCGCCTTCCCCCACAAACACGCAATGCCCGCCGCAATGCAGGCAAAAGGATTTGCGCCGGAAGAGCCCGCCAAACGCACGGTGGAAGTGGAAGCGTTTTGTTCGTGGTCGGCGTGCAGCGTAAAAATCACATCCATTGCGTGTTCTAAAACGGGGTTAACCGTATATTCTTCACACGGATTGCCAAACATCAGCCTTAAAAAATTGCCGGCGTAAGAGAGCGCATTATTAGGATACAAAAAAGGCATTCCTTTATTGTATTTGTAAGCCATTGCCACAATGGTGGGCATTTTGCCGATTAAGCGCGCGTAGCTTAAATCGCGGTCTTTTTGGGTGGAAAAATCCACCGCCTCGTGATAAAACGCAGACAACGCGCCAATGACGCCCGTCATCACCGCCATTGGATGCGCGTCTCGCCGAAAGCCAAAATAAAATCGGTTGATTTGATCATGCACCAAAGAATGGTGCGTCACCGCGTATTCAAAATCCGCTTTTTCTTCTGTGTTGGGCAATTCCCCGTTTTTTAAAAGGTAAGCCACCTCCAAAAAATTGCATTTTTCCGCCAATTCTTCAATGGGATAGCCCCGATAAAGCAATTCCCCCTTGTCCCCGTCAATAAAAGTGATGGTGGAACGGCAAGACGCTGTGGATAAAAATCCGGAATCGTAAGAAAAAACCTTGGCAGTAGAGCCCAAATTGCGAAAATCCACGCAATCGTGCCCCAGTGTGCCCTTCATCAAGGGGAAATCAAGGGGTTCTTTTTCGGGCAAAACCAAGCGAGCGTAAGGAACAGTGTTCATTAAACTTCCTAAAAAAAGGGTTAAAAAAAAAGTTAACAATACGTTGAAGGGGCTTCTTTTATAACACAAAGCGCCTTTTTCCACGGTAAACCCAAAAAATTTTCAAAAAAAATGTGGGTTTACCGTGGATAATCCTTTTTTTTATAAAAAAAGGACACCCAAATGACTTTACGCGTTGCAGTAACCGGTGCTGCCGGACAAATCGGTTATGCCTTGTTGTTTCGTCTGGCTTCCGGCGCTTTACATTTAAACCAAAACATTCGCCTTCAATTATTGGAACTTCCCCAAGCGCAAAACGCTTTAAAAGGCGTGGCAATGGAATTGGAAGATTGCGCCTTCCCCTTTTTAGAAAACATTCTTTTAACCGATTCCCCCAAAGAAGCTTTTAAAGACGCCGACCTCATTTTTTTGGTGGGCGCAAAGCCCCGCAGCAAAGGGATGGAGCGCGCCGATTTACTTTCCGCCAATGCCTTGATTTTTAAAGCGCAGGGCGAAGCCATCGCGGAAAACGCCTCCCCCAACGCCAAAATTTTGGTGGTGGGCAACCCCGCCAACACCAACGCGTGGATTGCCCAAAGAAGCGCCTGCAAAAAAGGTTTTCAAAATGCAGAAAATTTCCACGCAATGATGCGCTTAGACCACAATCGCGCGCTCAACCAGCTTGCCCAAAAATTGAATTTAAACGTTGCGGATTTTGAAAACTTCACGGTGTGGGGCAACCATTCGCCCAAAATGTTCGCGGATTGGGAATTTTGTAAAGTCAAAGGCGAAAAAATCCATTTGCCCGCCTCTTTTTTGGAAAACGAGTTTCAACAAACGGTGGGCGAACGCGGTGCAAAAATTATAGAAGCAAGGGGCTTGTCTTCTGCGGCTTCTGCCGCATCTGCTGCCATTGACCATATGCGCGATTGGGTAAACGGTGCACCCCACTGGGTGACGATGGGAATCCCCGCACCCCAAAATCCTTATCACATTCCGGAAGGCTTGGTGTTTGGCTTTCCGTGCGTAGCGCAAAAAGGGGAAATCACGCCCGTTTTGAATTTAGAACTTTCCCCTTTCGCGCAAAAACGCATCGCGGAAAACGTGGAAGAATTGGAACGCGAAAAAAATGCGGTAGCGCATTTGGTTTAAATTACCGTCATTCTGAGCGCGCGTAGAGAAGGCGAAGAATCTCGTTTTTTTCCACGGTGAACCGTTTATTTTTTAAAAAAATCCAAGGTTCACCGTGGAAAAACACCCATCAGGTCATTTTTAATCCACTTTGTGGATTTTGATTGAACACACAAAATTGCAAAAATACGCATTAAAATTCAGCTGTTTAAAACCCTTTTACGGAGTTTCCCAATGCCCCCCAACGGCTATTGTTCTTATTTGCCTGTGAGCTTTTTTGGCGCATCAATGGGGTTGAGTGCAATAGCTTTTGCGTGGCAAAACTTTGCCGTTTTGCCCGATGTTTGGGGCTCATCTATAATAGGAAAAGCTCTTGCCCTTTTTTTTGCTGCTTCTTCTGTGTTGGCGTTTTTGTGCCTTTTTTTGGCGTATGCACTCAAAATTCTAACCCATTTCAAAAGCGCCCAAGCGGAATGGGTATCCGCCTTAACCAAACCGTTTTTTGCAACCTTCACCATTGCGCTTTTGTTGTTGCCCTTTTCCCTCTCTATTTTGGGCGCGCCCCCTGTTTTAAGTTTGTGCGTGTGGCTCTTTGGTGCTTCGTTGATGATGGTTTTAAGCTTAAACATCGTGCAATTTTGGTTTAAAAAAAAATTGGAATTGGCAAGCATCACTCCGGGTTGGATGATTCCCGTGGTGGGACTTTTGGATATACCTCTCGCTCTTCCCCTTTTAGAAAACATTCCGCAATGGGTGGTGGTGAATGTCACGCTGTTTTGTCTTGCGGTGGGATTATTTTGGAGTGTGGTGCTTTTTACCCTGATTGTGGCGCGCGTAGTGTTTTTTTCAAAGTTACCCGAAAAACTCACGCCCACTTTGGTGATTTTTTTAGCGCCCTTTGGCGCAGGCGTGGGCGCAAATGCGGTTTTAAGCGAGGCTTTGAACACTTCCAACTCTCTAGGCGGGGCGCTTTTTTCTGTGGGCGTATTTTTGTTGTTGGCATTGTTGCCGCAAATCAAAGTGGCGAAGGAATGTTGCCCTTTTCGGGTGACGTGGTGGGCGATAAGCTTTCCCTTGGCGGCGATGGCTTCCGCAGCCGTTCGGGTGAGTGGTGAATCTTTGGGCATTTATTGTGCCGTAGTGTTTTTGATGTTGGTCACCTTATCCATTTTATGGCTGATGGCACGCACCCTCACCGCCATCTTTCAAGGGGAATTGAAAAATATCACTTGAATTTTTTCCACGGTGAACCTTGGATTTTTTTAAAATTTTTGAAGGGTTCACCGTGGAATGGGTGCACAATTTGCTTGCCCAAACACAAGCTTTGCGTTACAAACACCGTGTAGTCATTTTTTCTTAGGAGATAGAAATGAAGCGATACGGGGGGGGGTTCTCCTTAATTGAATTGATGGTGGTGGTCGTCATCATCGGTGTGTTGGCGGCAATAGCCATTCCGGCTTACCAAGATTATGTCATCCGCGCGCAAGTGAGCGCCGGTTTAGCGGATATTCGCGGGGCGCTTCCCAACATTGAAATTGCCGAATCGGAAGGCAAAACCGTCTCGTTTAGAAAAGATTTCACCACCAACAAATACGTTTTCATCGGCATTGGGGAAGTGGATTCTTCCAATCTCGGTCCTTACAGAGCGGCGGATCACCACGGAACGTCAACGCCTTATTGTTATGTAGGCTGGAAAGATTCTGTAAAAGCCAACCAAAGGGGAACAAAAATTCTTTCCTGCATCTTGGGTAAAAGCAGATTAACCAGCAACGCTGCTACGGTGAATGAGAACATTTTTAACAAAATCATCCGCTTATCGCGCACGCCCAATGGCGTTTGGTCTTGCCATTCCACGGTCCCCGCCCGTTACTTGCCCACCGGTTGCGCATTCAGCTCCCTCGCCGAGGTCAATCAGGCAGATGATTAAATCATCCATTTTTCAACCCAACCGCCTTACTAAAAAAAGGCGGTTTTTTTATGGGCGAAATGTTTCGTTTGCTTTGCGCAGTTCCCTTCAAAAATTTTAAAATACCCGTCCAAATTCACTTTTTTAAAAAAATTCAACGTTCACCGTGGAAAAACACCCGATGAAAACGATTTACACTTGGGACAGTGTTTTTCCTGCGCCCGCCAAAATCAATTTGTTTTTGCACGTGGTGGGCAGAAATGAAAAGGGCTATCACCTCTTGGAATCGTGTTTTCGCTTGATAGATTACGCGGATTTTTTGCGCTTTGAAAAACACCCCAAAATCATTTTTCCCAAAAAAATCAAAGGGGTGGAAGACGAAAACAATTTGTGCCTTCTTGCCGCCCAAGCCCTACAAAAAGAAACCGGGTGTTCAATGGGTGCGGCAATTTTTTTAGAAAAAAACTTGCCCCTTGGCGCAGGTTTGGGCGGAGGGTCAAGCGATGCCGCCACCACGCTCATTGCCTTAAACCACTTGTGGGATTTACATTTACCGCGCTCCCGATTATTAAAAATCGCCCAAAATTTGGGGGCGGACGTGCCGTTTTTTGTTTTTGGCGAAAACGCCTTTGTAGAAGGCATTGGCGAAAAATTAAGCCCCGCGCCCCTTCAAAACGATGTTTATTTGTTGGCAACGCCCTTGGTGCATTGTTCCACCCAACGCATTTTTCAGCACCCCGCGTTGCCACGCAACACGCCCAAAATGGATTTTTCTGCTTGGAATTTCTATAACACCCAGAACGATTTGGAAGGGGTGGCGCTACATTTATTCCCGCAACTCAAAACCGTATTGGAAAACTTAAAAAAACTCTCGCCTACCGCGCGGATGACGGGCTCTGGCTCAGCGTTTTTCATCGCTTTGGAAGATGAAAAAACAGCAATGGAGGCTTTAACCCAATTCAACGCTTGCCCCGCGCGTGTGGTGAAAGGCTTAAAAGAACATCCTTTAAAAGATTGTTTATAAAAGCCTTGATTTTTCTTAGTTTTTCCCTTTAAAGGCGCACCGTTGCAAATGTTTTTCCACGGTAAACGTGAATTTTTTTCAAAAAACAATAAAATAAGCCTTTTGCAAACGCTTTTAAGATGAAATTTTTCCCTTTACTTCTGGCGTCTTTGGCACTTTGTGCTTGCGTGGATGCGCCACCCAAACACAAAGTGCCGGTGAAAGAGGTTTATATCATTCAAAAAGAATTGTCCAAACCTCCTCCCGCGCCTCCTTCGCAATAGGAATGGTTTTATGCATATTGTTCAATTTGATTTTTACCCCACTTTTGTTTTTATGGTTGGCGTGTTGATTTTGGGGCGCGTGATTATTGCAAAGGTTAAGGTTTTACAAGATTACAACATCCCCGAGCCGGTGACGGGCGGTTTGGTGGCGGCCTTGGCGTTTTTGTTGATTTACCAATTTTTAAACGTGGAATTCAAATTTGAATCCTCTATGAAAGAACCCTTGATGTTGGCTTTTTTCACCTCTGTGGGCTTGTGCGCGGATTTTGCGAGCTTAAAAAAGGGCGGGAAAATATTGGCGATATTCCTTTTTTTCGTCTGCGTTTTGTTGATGATGCAAAACGTGGTGGGCATTACGATGGCGCATTTGATGGGAGTCAATCCCTTAATGGGCTTATTGGGGGGCTCTATCACAATGACGGGCGGACACGGCACGGGTGCGGCGTGGGCGGATATTTTTAAAGCCGAACCCTATCTTTTCCCTCCCGCAACAGAAGTGGCAATGGCTTGCGCCACTTTTGGCTTGGTGATGGGAGGCATTATCGGGGGACCCGTTGCGCGTTATTTAATTCGCAAAAACAATTTAAGCACCCCGGGCGCACAGCACAATTTTGATGATCCCAAAGGGATGGAAACACCAGAAAAAGAGCGCAAAATCACGGCGCAAAGTTTCGTTGAAAGTTTGGCGTTGGTCGCCATTTGCTTGTTGGTAGGCAACTTATTGAAGTCTTACGAAAAAGCGCACATCAGCGGGTTTAACCTGCCCACTTTTGTGTATTGCCTTTTTATGGCGGTGATTTTAAGAAATTTACTTTCTGCAACCGGCATCCACAAGGTGTTTGACCGCGAGGTTTCCGTCATCGGCAACGTTTCCCTTTCCCTTTTCTTGGCGTTTTCTATGATGACCATCAACTTGTGGGAATTGGTTTCTTTGGCCTTGCCGATGTTGGTGATTTTATCTTCCCAAGCGGTGATGATGGTTTTATACGCCGTTTTCGTCACCTTTCGCTTTTGCGGCAAAGATTATGACGCGGCGGTGTTGGCGGCGGGGCACTGCGGCTTTGGTTTGGGCGCAACGCCCACGGCAATGGTGAATATGCAAACGGTGACCGCGCATTATGGTCCCAGCCACACCGCTTTTATTGTCGTGCCTTTGGTGGGCGCGTTTTTTGTGGATTTGGTCAATGCCATTGTCATTCAAGGCAGCTTAAAATTTTTGTTTTAAACCTCCTTTATAAACCTTCTTCTCTGCGAGGCAGTTATGGTTGAAGAAAAATATCGCTTGGTGACCCGTTCAGATTTTGACGGCTTGGTTTGCGCAATGCTTTTAAAAGAATTGGGCATTATTGACGAAATCAAATTCGTGCACCCCAAGGATATGCAAGACGGCAAAATTGAAATTTCCAACCGAGACATCACCACCAATTTGCCTTATGTCCCCGGGGCGTATTTGGCGTTTGATCACCATTCCTCTGAATTGGTGCGCAACGCCGGCAATCCCTCCAACTTGATTATTGACGGGCATTCTCCTTCCGCTGCCCGCGTGGTTTACAACTATTACGGCGGAAAAAAAACCTTCCCCAACGTTTCCGATGAATTGATGGAAGCGGTGGACAAAGCCGATGCCGCGCAATTCACCATTGATGAAATTTTGAACCCCACCGGCTGGGCGCTGTTGAGCTTTGTAATGGATTCGCGCACCGGTTTGGGGCGCTTTCATCACTTTCGCATTTCCAACTACACTTTGATGATGGCGCTGATTGACATCTGCGCCAAAACACCGATTAACGAAATTTTGGCTTTGCCGGATGTCAAAGAACGGGTGGACACTTACAAATCCCAAGAACAGGAAGCCATCGCGCAGATGTTGCGCTGCACCAAGCAATACAAAAACTTGGTGGTGTTGGATTTGCGCAAAGAAGAAATTATGTATGCCACCAACCGCTTTTTGATTTACGCGATGTTCCCGCAGTGCAACATTTCCATCCACGCGATGCGCGGGTTTAAAAATCAAAACGTGGTGTTTGCCACGGGAAAATCCATCATTGACCGCAGCAGCAAAACCAATGTGGGGCAATTGATGTTGAAATACGGCGGCGGCGGGCACGATTCCGCAGGCACGTGCCAAATTCCCATACCGGACGCCGAGCGCGTCCTACAAGAATTGGTGCAACAAATCAACCAAGACGGGTAGAAAAAAAGCTTAAAAAATCATCCACGGTCAAGCCAACATTTTTTTTGAAAATTTTGAACGCTTTCCCGTGGATTTTTTTTGTTTTAAAAAACTATGCGTCTTTACCGGTGAGGCGCTTAAATTTGGCTTTTAATTCGGCTTCGCTTTCTTCGTGATTGGGGTCTTTGGGAATGCAATCCACGGGGCACACTTGCGCGCATTGCGGTTCATCATAGTGCCCCACGCATTCCGTGCATTTGTCCGGATTGATTTGGTAAATTTCTTCCCCTTGAAAAATCGCCTCGTTGGGGCATTCCGGTTCGCACACGTCACAATTGATGCATTCATCGGTAATCATTAAAGCCATTGGAATCTCCTTAAAAGTGCTTTATTTTAAGTCAGCGTGGTGTTTTTGGCGCAATTTTTCTAAGACAATGGGGCGCACCAAGGGCGTAATGTTGCCGTTTAAAAACGCCATTTCGCGGATGATGGAAGAAGAAGTAAAAGCGTGTGCGGGTTCTGCCGACAAAAACACCGTTTCCACATCCGGGTTGATTTGGTGGTGCAAGCCCGCCAAAGCGTTTTCGTAATCAAAATCCTTCACGCTGCGTAAGCCCCGGATGATAATGGTGGCGTGGTGATAGTGTAAAAAATCAATCAGCAAACCAGAAAACGCCAAAACACGCACGTTTTCCACATCTTTTAAAATGTGTTGGGTTAAATCTAAGCGTTCTTCCAAGGCAAAACACGGCATTTTGTGGTGACCTTGGGCAATGGCGATGATGAGTTCATCAAACAAACACGCCGCGCGGCGCGCGATATTTTCGTGCCCCAAGGAAAACGGGTCAAAGGTGCCGGGGTAAACCGCGATTTTTTTCATAGCTCTCATTCTCAACTTTTTACAAGCGCCATCCCTTGTTGCGCGAAAAATCTCTCCAAAAAAAAGTTTGTTTACCGTGGAAAAACAAGATTCTTCGGTCGCCACATTGTTAAGCTTTCCACGGTGAAGCGAATTTTTTTTTCAGTTTCCATTTTGAAACAAATGCGCGTGAACCTGCCCGGCGCGCGTGTATTTCACGCGTTTTAAATGGAAAAATTTATACACTTCCTCGTTGTTTTCCACATACACCCAAGCGTTTTCGTTCAACAAAGGCAACAAGGCTTCAAACTGATTCCACCAATTTTTCACAAAAGGCGGGTCTAAAAACACCACGTCTAATTTATGTTCTTTCCACGTGTTCAACCAATCAAAGGCATCTTGTTGAAACACTTGGCAGCGCGCGCGCGGAATATTAAAACGCTGCACGTTTTGGGAAAGGGCACGCGCCACATTGGGGTTGGAATCATTCATCCCCACCCAATCCGCCCCGCGCGAAAAGGCTTCTAATCCTAACGAGCCACTCCCAGAAAACAAATCCAACACCGCTAAACCGGTTAAATTTTGTCCCAACCAATTGAACAAGGTTTCTTTTAAACGGTTGGGAGTGGGGCGCAGGGCAAAGGCGCTGGGAAAGCGCACGATTCTGCCTTTTAAAACGCCGGCGATAATGCGCACTTCATTGGGGGACATCGGTTTGCACGGTTAAAAAAGTTTGGGGCTGGATGTGTTTTTTCAACGCCTCGCGCACTTCTTCCAAAGTGACGGCGTTGATTTTTTCTTGCCACGTGTTCAAAGTGTCTAAGGGCAAATTTTGTTGGGCAATATGCACCACTTGCCGAAACACCTTTTGGTTGCTGTCTAAATTTAAAGGAAAGCTCCCCGATAAAAAAGCTTTGGCTTGGGAAAGTTCCGTCTGTGTTACGCCATTTGCCACGCAATCCTTCACAATTTGTTGCACCAACAAAAGCGCTTTTTGCGCTTGGGATTGCTCCGTTTGCAGTGCAATTTCAAAGGTTCCGGTGTTCACCCCTGCGGAAAAAGCGCTATACACGCTATACGCCAAGCCTTCTTTATCGCGCACCTTTTGCATTAAGCGCGAAGCAAAACCGCCCCCGCCCAAAATGTAATTGCCCGCCAACAAGGGAAAATAATCCGGGTGATCGCGCGCGATGGTCACTTGCCCCATCAACAAGTGACTTTGCGTTGCCGGATGCAAAATATTTAAAAATTCTGCTTCTTTTTTGGGAGGTGGCGCGGAAACCGTGGGTGCAAGCTCCCCGGAAGGCAATTCTCTTGCGATTTTCAAAGCCAAGTTTTCCGCTTCTTTTTGAGAAAGATCCCCCACGATGATGATTTTCGCGTTTTGCGCCACATAAAAACGCTGATGAAATAAGAGCAAATCCTCCCGCGTGATGCGATCCAACGTTTGGGTGGAAACCAAATAACCATAAGGGTGATCCGGGTAGAGCGCGCGGGTGAAAGCGCGGCGCGTCAAAATATTGGGGCGGGTTAAAGCATCTTGCAATTCCAAGCGCAAGTTGGCGCGCTCCCGCTGAAAGACTTTTTCCAAAAAAAACGGACGCGTCAACACATCCAAAAAAAGTTCCACTGCTTCGCTTTGCTTTTCTTTTAAGGTTCTTAAATTCAATTCCGTGTTTAAACGAGAAACGCCCCCGCCCAACAATGCGCCCAAATCCGCCCATTTTTCGCTTAGCGCATTTTCATCTTTGTCCCCCGCGCCTTTGTTTAATAAAGCTTGGGTGAGGTTTGCTACGCCTGCTTTATCCGGCGAATCCAAAGCAGAACCCGCGGAAAAACTCACGGCGACATCCACAATGGGCAAATTGTGGCTTTCCACAAAATAAACCGGCACGTTTTGGGCACTTTGCCACTGTTGGATGGTGATTTCCGCCCAAACGTTTGCGGAAAAAAGGGATAACAAAACAAAAAACACTCGGCGCATAAACTTTTCCACGGTCAATTCAAAATTTTTTTCATTTGCTTTCAGGCAACAACACGCCCACGCTTAGTTGTGCGTCATCAAAATAACGCAAGGCTTCTTGCACCTTTTCAACGGGGATTTTTTCTAAACGGGATAAGCGTTTTTCCCAATGTTTCAAGGGCATTCCGGCGTTGTCCGTTGCGCCCAATTCCATTGCTTGGGCAAAAAGAGAATCTTGCTGATAAATTTTTTCGGCTTTGTATTGCGTGCGCGCGCGGTTTAATTCGCTGTTGGTGATGGGTTCATCTTTAAAGCGTGCCAATTCTTCGCGGATTGCCCATTCCAATTGTTCCACCGTCACGCGTGGGGCAGGCGTTGCGCTTAAATAGACCACACCCGCTTTGCCGCGGTTTAAATTGTCAAAAGACAAATCCACATCCGTTGCCACGGCGCGCTCGCGCACCAAATTTTTGGAAAGGCGCGCGCCACTGTGCCCGTCCAAAACGGCGCTCAACAATTCCAAACTTTCCGCTTCTTCTTCGCTTTCTAAAACGTTGGGCACTTTCCACGCCATAACCAATAAAGGTTGTTCGGCAAAACCGTGGATGACCAAGCGCTTTGTGCCGGTTTGCCGGGTTTCAAAAGGCGCTCGTGCGGACGCAATAGTGCTTTGGGGAATGTCCCCATAATATTTTTTTGCCAACGCCACCACGTTTTTGTAATCCACATCGCCCACCACCACCAAGGTGGCGTTGTTGGGGGCGTAACGCGCTTTGTGCCATTCTTTGGCATCTTGCGGGGTCAAGTGTTTTAAATCTTCCATCCAGCCAATCACCGGATGGCGATAAGAATGCGTTTGCCACATTGTGGCGCTTAAATTTTCAAATAAACGCGCGGAAGGTTGATCATCGGTACGCATACGCCGCTCTTCCATCACCACTTTGACTTCTTGCTGAAAATCTTCATCTTTGACCAACAAAGCCTTCATTCGGTCGGCTTCCAACATCATCATTTCTTCTAATTTTTCTTTGGGCACTTGCTGGAAATAAGCGGTGTAATCGCGGTTGGTAAAGGCGTTATCGCGCCCGCCCGCCAACGCCACGCGCTGGTTAAATTCCCCCGCGGGAATGGTGGGCGTGCCCTTGAACATCATATGTTCCAAAACGTGCGCCAAGCCGGTTTTGCCTTCCATTTCATCCATTGCGCCTGCGCGATACCACAACATTTGAATGGCGGTGGGCGCGCGGTGGTCTTCTTTGACAATAATCTTTAAGCCGTTGCCCAAGGTGGTTTCAAAAGGATTTGCCCAAACCAAGCTCGGCAAAAATGCAAGAAAACACAAAGATTTGCGTAAAAAGCCCATAAGAGTCTCTGTTAAAATAAATGAATTTTAAAGAAAACCCAATTTTATGTTCCAATTTTTTAAAAAGAAACACGGCGCGACCAATGAAAATCCGCCGTTAAACTCGGAAAACGAAAAAAAATCCGCGTCTACCGTGGAAAATGAAAAAGCTCCCCCCAAAACGTGGCGCGAGCGCTTATTTTCCGGCTTAAAAAAAACCCGCGACCAGTGGGGCGCACAAATCCACCACGTTTTCAAACGCGGACAGTGGAGCGCCGAATTGGCAGAAGAATTGGAAGAATTGTTGTTGAGTAGCGATGTAGGGATAGACGCCACCACCCTTTTATTAAACACCTTAAAAGAAAAGGTGAAGCGCGAAAAATTAGAAGGCGAAGCGGCCTTACAAAACGCCTTAAAAGAAGTGCTCACCGAATTGTTGCGCCCTTTGGAACAACCTTTAAACGTGGATTCCGCTAAACCTTTTGTGATTATGCTGGCGGGCGTAAACGGTGCGGGCAAAACCACTTCCATTGGCAAGTTGGCAAAATATTATCAAGCGCAAAACAAAAAGGTGCTCCTTGCCGCGGGAGACACCTTTCGCGCCGCCGCCCGCGAGCAATTGGCGCAATGGGGCAAAAAAAATGAAGTCACCGTGGTGATGCAAGATTCCGCCGACCCTGCCGCCGTGATCTTTGACGCCATTTCCGCTGCGCGCGCACGAGATATAGACGTGGTTTTAGCGGATACCGCTGGAAGGCTGCCTTCCCAAGGGCATTTGATGGAAGAAATCGCCAAGGTGAAACGCGTCATCCAAAAGACCCTCCCCGAAGGTCCGCACGAAACCCTCTTGGTGTTGGACGCCCACATCGGGCAAAACGCCTTACAACAAGTGCAAGCCTTTGACCATATGCTAAACGTCACGGGGTTAATCATCACCAAACTGGACGGCACGGCAAAAGGTGGCGTCTTGGCGGCAATTGCCACGCGTTGCCCCAAACCGGTGCGCTTCATCGGCGTAGGCGAAGGCATTGACGATTTGCGCCCCTTTGTTGCCCAAGATTTTGTGGAAGCCATTTTGGCAGAAGATTCCCTTAAAAATGCGTAAAATCCCCGCGCGCCGCCGATTTAGCCAAAATTTTTTAACGGATTCTTTTGTTTTGGATTCTTTAATAGAAACCATTGCCCCCCAACAAAACGAAAGCTTTTTAGAAATTGGACCCGGGCGAGGCGCTTTAACAAAATATTTCATTCAAAAAACAAAACAAATGCACGCGGTGGAAATTGACCGCGATTTAATCCTTTTATTAAAAAAAGAATTTCCCAATTTAAACCTGATTGAAGGCGATGTTTTAAAAATAGAATTTGAAAAAATATTAAAAAACCCTGTGCGTTGGGTGGGGAATTTGCCTTATCACATTTCTTCTTCTTTTTTATTACTCTTAAAAAAATACAAATCCCTTTTTTTAAATGGATTTTTTGTTTTGCAAAAAGAAGTGGTGGAACGCTTAATTGCACAACCGCATTCCAAAAATTACGGCAGGTTATCGGTGGTGATGCAATATGATTTTCATTTGGAAAAATGTTTGGATATTCCACCGGAATCTTTTAACCCGCCCCCAAAAGTTTTTTCTTCTTTAATTAAAATCACGCCCAAAAATGAAAAAAATAACCATTTGACCGTGGAACATTATTCTATTTTTGAAAAATTGGTGCAATTGGCATTTCAACAGCGGCGCAAAATGTTAAAAAACGCGTGGGCAAATTGGGTGACTGAAAAAGATGCCGAATCTTGCCACATCCATTTAAACCAACGCGCCGAAGAATTGCATTACACCGATTTTGTGCGCTTAACCCAGTTTTTAATTCAAAATAAAAATGAAGCGCTGTTTTAAAATTTCCGCTTTTCTTTTTTTAAGCCTTTGCGTTCTTTTTTTAATTGTTATTAGCGCATTGCGTTTTTTTATTTTGCCGTGGATGGCAGAAGAAAAAGAATCCCTTGCTCAATTTTTAAGCACGCAATTGAACGCGCCCGTTTCTATTGAAAAATTAACGCCCTTTTGGGAAGGCTTAGAACCCGGTTTGCGCTTTCAAAATATCATCATCCAACACCCCCAAAAAGAAAATGAAAAAGCCTTCATCTTAAAAGAAGCCTTGGCGGTTTTTTCTTGGGAAAATTTATATCGTTTTTTTCAGCACAATTTACCCTCCTTTTCAAAATTGCAAATTAACCATTTAACCATCCAAACCGAAAAAAATGAAAACGGATTTTATATTGCCGGGTTTTTATTAAAACCAGAAAATAAAGAAAATAATGATTTTTCGGATTGGTTTTTTGCACAAAAAAATTTGAGTTTAAAAAATATTCAAATAGAACATTGGGAAAATAATCAACAAACAGTTTTAAATCGCATTCATTTTTCAATGCAGCAACAAAAACAATTTCATTTTTATCTTCATTTTGAAGACGCGGATATTTTACCTTTTTTAAAAAAATTTATAGAAAATGAAAAATTAAATGATTTAAAAATAAATGAAGGGAAAGTGGATTTTAATTTATGGGGAAATTTTGTTCATTTTAACCAAGGGAATTTAATTGCCAACTTGAACTTAAAAGAAGGGGTTTTTAACCAAAAACAGTTTCAAATCCAATTTCAATTTTTGGGGAATTGGGAAAAAAATAATTCTTTATGGGATTGGACCATTCAATTAAAAAACGCCACCCTTCAAATTGAAAAGGAAGAACCCCTTCATTTTAAAAATTGGCGCTGGATTCACCAAAATGGGCGAGATGATTTTGGGGCGGAAAACATCCATTTATCCCCTTTGAAAGCAATTCCTTTATTTAAAAATTGGAATCCTTCCGGCGTTTTGGAAAATGCGCGTTGGGTTTATTTTCAAAATCAATGGGCTCTTCAAGGCACTTTCAAAAATTTTTCGCTGGCTGCCGTGGAAAATATTCACGGAGTCAAAAATTTAAGCGGAAATTTCACCCTCACCCCGCACGCCGCAGCGTTTTGGTTGGATTCCCAAAATCTTATTTTTTCCTTACCGCGCGTTTTTGAAGAAGGCGACATTCCCTTGGATTTTTTAAACGGACTCCTCAGTTGGCACAAGCAAAACGGCATTTCCACGGTGAACTTACAAAAAATTTCATTTGCCAATGAGGATGCCCAAGGCGCAGAGTTGCACGGAAATTATGTTTGGAAGGGACAAGGCAAGGGGGAAATTGATCTTTCCGGCGGCATTCAAAAAGCAAAGGGCAACCGCGTTTGGCGTTATTTGCCGCTTGTTGTACCCAAAAAAGTGCGCGTTTGGCTTAAAAATTCCCTTTTATCCGGCGAAGGTTATGACGGCAAGTTGGTTTTAAAAGGCAATTTAGACCGTTTTCCTTTTAAAAATGCACAAGATGGGCAATTTTTGATTACGGCAAAAAGCAAAAATGCTTTTTTGCGTTACGCCCCCAACTGGCCTTTGATTGAAAACATTGACGCGGATTTGGAATTTGGTTTGGGGATGAAAATTAAAAGCCAGCGCGCCTTTATTTTAAAAACGCCCATTCCCGCCGCAGAAGTGCGTTTACCCGATTTCACCGCGAGGGAAGAGCATATTTTGGTCAAGGGAAGCGCTGCGGGAGACACACAAAATTTTTTAAATTTTATAAAAGAGAGTGAAATCCAAGAAAAAATTCAATCCTTCACCCAAGCGATGCGCGCACAGGGGAAAGGCAGTTTACTTTTAAACTTGGATTTACCCCTGCGCCAAATGGAAAAAACCCAAGTCAAAGGCACTTTTTCTTTTAAAAACAACACTTTAACCATTCTTCCCCAACTTGCCCCGTTGAAACAAACCGCAGGAAAAATCTATTTCACGGAAAATTCCATTCATTCTTCCACCATCACGGGGAAATGGTTAAAAGGGAATGTCTTGGGGAATTTCAAAAACCAAGAAAGCGATTTAAACATTCATTTGGAATCAGAAACACCGGTGGCGGAACTTTTGAAAAACCAAAACCTGCCCCTCCACGATTTTTTAAAAGGGACACTGCCTTGGCGCGCGCAAATCACCACCGATGGCAAAGCCTTTTCCCTGAATTTTCAAAGCAATTTAAAAACTCTACACAGCCAATTGCCGCCGCCTTTTTCAAAAAAAGAAGGGGAGGCTTGGGATTTTGCTTTGTCCGCCAACCTTGAAAAAACCCAATTTGCTTTAAAAAACAAAGAAGAATTGGCAAACGGCAGCATTTTATTTAAAGAAAAACCAGAAACTCAGCTCCGCCTTTTTGCCCCCCTTCCCCTTGATTCTTGGGTGGAAGTGACAAAGGTTTTGAAAGGCAAAAACACGGTTTCCACGGTGAACCCCTTCTTTTTTTCAGCGCCGGAAGTCTTGTGGAAGAACCGTTCCTTGGGCGCTTTGACTTTGAAAGCGCAAAGTCACAAAAAAGCGTGGAACATTCAACTCTATAACCCCCTTTTGGCAGGCACTGCGGCTTTACAAAATAAAAAATTAAACCTCTATTTTTCTTCCCCCAACGCTGGAATTCTCTTCACCCAATTGGATTACGACAATTTTTTGGAAGGCGGCAGCGCCCAATTTTCCGCGAATTTGGACGAAAAAAATCTTTTAGAAGGGGAATGGCAAAAACTTTCCGGAGAGCTGTTTTTGGATGTCAACCAAGGCAGTTTTAAAAAAATTTCCCCGGGCGTGGGGCGCTTATTGGGCTTTTTATCGCTTCATTCTTTTTCTGAGCGCCTGCGCTTTAATTTTAAAGATTTAGCCACCGAAGGCTTGGCGTTTCACCGTTTAAACGGGCAATTCACCCTTCAAAATGGCATTTTGCGCACGAAAAATCCTTTAAAAGTCAACGCGCCCGCAGCACAAATCGCCTTTACGGGGGAGAGCAATCTGACCCACGAAAATTTAAATGTAGACGTAGACGTTTACCCAGAATTGGGCTTTTTAACTGCCGTGGGCTTAGCATTCATCAATCCGGTTGCGGGCGGCGTTTCTTTTTTGGCAAGCACCTTGGGCAAAAATCCTTTGGATAAAATTCTTTATTATCGTTACCACATCGGCGGCACGTGGCAAAATCCGCAGATTGTTCAAAAAGAGGAAAAGCTTTCCGCGGAAGTTTTGCCTTACAATCCTTTATTGAATCAGTAGGAAAGAAAAAATGACTCAAAATCAAAATCTTTGTTTGGCGGCGGTGCAAATGGCATCGGGCAGCGATGTAGATAAAAACTTGACCACTGCCGCGCGTTTAATTGGTGAAGCAGTGCGTCAAGGCGCAAAAATGGTATTGTTGCCTGAATTTTTTTCTGCGTTTACCGTGGAAAACCGCATTCGTTTAAAAGCGCGCGAAAAATTCGGCGAAGGCAAAACCCAAGATTTTTTAAGCCGCACCGCCAAAGCGCACAAAATTTGGCTTTTTGCCGGCACCATTCCCCTTATTTCCCCGGATGAAAACCGGGTTTACAACAGCTTACTGGTTTACAACGACACGGGCGAATGCGTGGCGCGTTACGACAAAATGCATTTGTTTTCTTATCAAAATGGCTCAGAGCATTACAACGAAGCGCACACCATTATGCCCGGCGATTCCCTTTTATCGGTGGAAACGCCTTTTGGACGCGTGGGTTTGGCAATTTGTTACGATTTGCGCTTCCCCGAATTGTTTCGCGCTTTAAACGAAGAAAATCCCTTGGATTTAATCGTCTTGCCCGCTGCCTTCACCCAAACCACCGGCAAAGCGCATTGGGAAATTTTATTGCGCGCGCGCGCCATTGAAAATCAGTGTTATGTGTTGGCGTCCGCCCAAGGAGGCTTACACGAAGGCGAGCGCCAAACCTTTGGGCACAGCATTTTTATTGACCCTTGGGGGGAAATTTTGGATTGCAAACACCAAGGCGAAGGCGTGGTGTTGGGCATTTTGGAACATGATCGTTTAAGCGCGGTGCGGCGCACCCTGCCCGCCCTCTTTCAACGGCGCTTGGGCAACATCCGCTTAAAAGGTTAAGTTATGCCGCATTTTGAAATTGCCCAAGATTATTTATTGCGCCCTTTCGGTTTGGATGAATCGGCTTTTCATCGCACTTTTTCTGAAATGCACCCGCACCGTGTGGATTACGCCGACCTTTATTTTCAATACGAGGCGGCGGAATCGTGGCATTTGGAAGAAGGAATCGTCAAAAAAGGAAGTTTCTCCATTGACCAAGGCGTGGGCGTGCGCGCGCTGTTTAACGACAAAACCGCTTACGCTTACGCCGATGAAATCAGCTTGCCGGTTTTGTTGAAGGCTGCCCAAAATACACGCGCGATTGCTACCGTGAATGAAACAAAACGCGTGCACGTCGCACCCATCACCCGTTTTGAAGCGCCTCTACTTTATTCCCCTCTCAACCCTTTAAACTCTTTAACGGCGCAAGAAAAAGTCCAATTATTGGAAAACTTAGAAAAAACTGCCCGCACGATGGACAAACGCGTAAAGGAAGTCATCGCCACCTTGGCGGGTGTGTTTGAAGTGGTGTTGGTGGTGAATAATAAAGGCAAAATGGCCGCCGATGTGCGTCCCTTGGTGCGTTGTTCTTTGAGCGTGATTGCAGAAGAAAACAGGAAACGCGAAATGGGCTCTTCCGGCGGAGGCTCGCGCGCAGATTATTCCTTTTTCACCAAAGAGCGCTTAGAGGATTACGCCCAAAAAGCTGTGCACCAAGCTTTATTAAATTTAAAAGCCAAACCTGCGCCCGCCGGCACAATGAGCGTGGTTTTGGGTGCGGGCTGGCCGGGCATTTTGTTGCACGAAGCCGTGGGGCACGGCTTGGAAGGCGATTTCAACCGCAAAGGCACGTCTGTATTTACCAATCGCTTGGGCGAAAAAGTGGCGTCTTCTGGCGTCACAGTGGTGGATGATGGCACGCTTTTCAATCGCCGAGGCTCTTTGAACGTAGATGACGAAGGCAACGCCACCTCGCGCCAAGTCTTGATTGAAAACGGCATTTTAAAAGGTTATTTGTGGGATCACTTAAACGCGCAGTTAACGGGCAACCATTCCACCGGCAACGGTCGGCGAGAATCTTACGCTCACCCGCCCCTCCCCCGAATGACCAACACGTTTATGTTAAACGGCACACACGCCCCGGAAGAAATCATCCAGTCGGTGGAACGCGGCATTTACGCAGTGAATTTTGGCGGCGGGCAAGTGGATATCACCAACGGAAAATTTGTTTTTTCTATGAATGAAGCTTATTTCATTGAAAAAGGGAAAATCACCGAACCGGTTAAAGGTGCAACCTTGATTGGCAACGGCGCGGAGGCGCTTTTGGGCATTTCTTTAATTGGTAACGATTCCACCTTGGATTCCGGCGTGGGCACGTGTGGCAAAGACGGGCAAAGCGTGCCGGTGGGCGTGGGTTTACCCACTTTACGCATTGAAGGCTTAACCGTAGGGGGCACGGTAGCGTAGCCCTTCCACGGTCAACTTACTTTTTTTTACAAAATTTGCGAAAATAACCCTTGTTGAGGGGATGAAACACAGGGAACAAATGCACAAAAAAATTCAAAACGGCTTAGCTCTATTGGGGTGTGTGTTGAGTTTTTGCGCCAATGCGCAAAGCTCTTTGGATTTAAACAACTTGCGCGCGATTTTGGAAGACCCCGTGCGCTTAGAAGAAACCAAGAAAAAAGGTCACCGCGCTTCCTTTTTTTGCGCCAACTGTCACGGCGAAACCGGCACGGCTTTGTCGGACGAAGTGCCGAATTTATCCGGTCAAAACATTGACTATTTGTTTGAACAAACCCGCAAATTCGCCACCGGCGAGCGCAAAGACGCCTTTATGGAAGGGCTCATCCGCCTGTTGAGTGATGAAGAAATTTTGCAAATTTCCGTGTTTTACAACCAATCCAAGGTGGAATACAGAAAAGCCGACCCCGCCAAAAAAGAAGAGCGCGCACGGGGGAAAAAAATTTATGCTTTGGTGTGTCAGCGTTGCCACGGCGCAAGCGGAATGGGCGATGGCGTGGATGGCAAAACTTTGGGCAACGTGAAAATCGCGCGCATTGCGGGGCAACCTGCGCCGTATGTGAATATTTCTTTAAAACGCTACCGTGACGGAACGGGCGAGCGCAAGGATAAACTGATGATGGCGACCACCCAAGCGTTGAAAGACCAAGACATCAACGATTTGGCGGAATTTATCAGCCAATTGCGTTAGAACATCCACACACGGCGTCATTCTGAGCTCACACGAGCGAGCGAAGAATCTCATTTTTTTAGCAGGAGATTCTTCGCTGCGCTCAGAATGACGAATACGGGTTTTTTCCAAATTTTTTTAAGCTTGACCGTGGAAAAAGATTGACAAAAACCCAAGGCGCTTTAAAATCGCTTTCTTTCTTAGGCGGGTCGGTAGCTCAGTCGGTAGAGCAGCGGACTTTTAATCCGTTGGTCCCGAGTTCGAATCTCGGCCGACCCACCAAATTTAAAAAATCCCGCCCTTTATTTTAAAGTCGCTTGAAGAATGAAAGCATTGAGCGAAAATCCGTGGCAATTGCATTCCCCTTTTTCACCCGCGGGCGACCAAGAAGAAGCCATCCAAAAACTTTTAGAAGGGCTTGAAAACGGATTAAAAGCCCAAACGCTTTTGGGCGTCACGGGCTCAGGCAAAACCTTCACCATCGCCAACGTCATCGCCCAAAGTAAACGTCCCGCTTTGGTGTTAGCCCCCAACAAAACCTTGGCAGCGCAGCTTTACGCCGAATTTAAAGAATTTTTTCCCCACAATGCGGTGGAATATTTTGTTTCTTATTACGATTATTATCAGCCCGAAGCCTATGTGCCTGCGCGCGATTTGTATATTGAAAAGGATAGCGCTGTCAATGACCACATTGAACAAATGCGCCTTTCCGCCACCAAAAGCGTCTTAGAGCGCCGCGATGTGGTGATTGTGGCTTCCGTTTCCTGCATTTACGGCATTGGCGAACGGGAAGATTATTTAGAAATGGTGTTGATTATGCGAAAGGGCGACCATCTTTCACAAAAAGCCGTCCTTTCCCGCCTCATCACAATGCAATATGAACGCACCGATTTGGATTTTCACCGCGGCACTTTTCGTGTGCGCGGAGAAATTGTAGATATCTTCCCTGCCGAGCACGCCGAGGTTGCTCTGCGCCTTTCTTGGTTTGACGATGAAATTGAAAAAATGCAGATTTTTGACCCTTTGACCGGCAAGGTTTTGGGCGAAGTGCCGCGCTTTTCTATTTTTCCTGCCTCGCACTATGTCACTCCGCGCAAAACGGTGTTAAAAGCAATGGAAACCATTAAAGCAGAATTAAATGAGCGTTTAACTTATTTTCAACAAGAACATAAATTGGTGGAGGAACAGCGTTTAAGAGAGCGCACACGTTTTGATTTGGAAATGTTAGACCAAATTGGCTTTTGTAAGGGGATTGAAAATTATTCCCGCCATTTATCCGGAAGAAAAGAAGGCGAAGCCCCGCCCACTTTAATGGATTATTTACCCGATGATGCGCTTTTATTCATTGATGAATCACACGTCACCATTGGGCAAGTGGGCGGAATGTTTAAGGGGGATCGCGCCCGAAAAGAAAATTTGGTGGATTACGGTTTTCGTTTGCCCAGCGCTTTGGATAATCGCCCGTTGCAGTTTTTTGAATTTGAAAAAAAAATGCCACAAACGGTGTTTATTTCCGCTACGCCGGCGGAATATGAAATACAACATTCCGGGCAAATTGTGGAACAATTGGTGCGCCCCACGGGCATTTTGGACCCGGAATTGTTGATTCGCCCCGCTTTAACCCAAGTGGATGATTTATTAAACGAAATTAAAATAAGGTTACCTTTAAAAGAACGGGTTTTGGTCACCACTTTAACCAAAAGAATGGCGGAAAATTTAACCGATTTTTTGGTGGAAAATAATATTAAAGTGCGTTATTTGCATTCGGATATTGATACCGTAGAACGCGTTGAAATTATCCGTGATTTGCGTTTGGGCGTTTTTGATGTGTTGGTGGGCATCAATTTATTACGAGAAGGTTTGGATATTCCGGAAGTTTCTTTGGTGGCGGTTTTGGATGCCGATAAAGAAGGTTTTTTAAGGTCGGAGCGCTCTTTAATTCAAACCATTGGGCGCGCCGCGCGCCACATCAACGGTAAAGCCATTTTATACGCCGACCGTTTAACCCATTCCATTCAAAATGCGATGAATGAAACCCAAAGAAGGCGCGAAAAACAAAAGGCGTTTAATATTCAGCACCACATTACCCCCAAAAGTGTTTCCAAAAAAATCAAAGATATTATTGACGGCATTATTGAACCGCCCCCAAAAGAAAATAAAAATTTAAATAATTTAAATAATAAAAACAAAAAAACAGTGGATTTCAATAACCCCCAAGCTTTGGGCAAACATATTTTAAAATTGGAAAAAGCGATGCACAAACACGCCCAAAATTTGGAATTTGAAGAAGCCATTGCTCTGCGCGATGAAATTTTTCAATTGCGCCAACAGGTTTTGGGCACGGCACTGCACGATTCGGTTTAATTCCACGGTCTACGCCAATTTTTTTTGATTTTAAAAAATCTTGGGTTGACCGTGGCAAAATCGCGGTAGCACGTTAATTTGGAAAAGTAAACAATAATTTTCAAAAAAACCGTTTGATTTTTGTCTTTATTTTTGCCTAAACTTACATTGGATGCTTCGTTTTTTACAAATGCGAAACTGGTTTTACGACTTTGGGGGAGGTTGCCCATAAGGCAATTGAATCTAATGTAAAAGTCGCTTGGGACTTATTTTTTGATAAGGAGCTTCGATGAAGATAATCAGTGCAAAAGAGGCAGCTGACTTGGTCAAGGAAGGCAACAGCGTAATGGCTGGGGGCTTTCTGGGCTGTGGTTCAGCGCATTCGGTGTTTGCCGCCTTGGCAGAAAAAGGCACCAAAAATCTCACCTTAATTGGCAATGACACCGCTTTTGAGGGTGTCAGCTACGGCAAACTCGTGGTTGCCAAACAGGTGAAAAAAATCATTGCCACGCACGTGGGCACAAACAAAGAAACCGGTCGGCAAATGAGCGCGGGGGAAACAGAAGTCACCTTGGTTCCCCAAGGCACATTGGCGGAACGCATTCGCGCGGGCGGTTTTGGTTTGGGCGGAATTTTGGTTTCCACGGGCTTGGGCACAATGGTCGCGGAAAACAAACCCGTGATAGAAGTAGATGGGAAGTTGTATCTGCTTGAAAAACCCCTTCGCGCCAATGTCGCGGTGTTGTATGCCACCAAGGCAGACCAATTCGGCAACTTGGCTTATGAAGGCACCACGCGTAATTTCAACCAAGTGATGGCTATGGCAGCGGATACAGTCATCGTGGAAGTAGAAGAGATGGTGGATGTGATTGACCCCAACAGTGTCGTCACCCCCGGTGTTTTGGTTGATTACATCGTCAAGAAGGAGTAGCTATGAACCTCTCTAAGGAACAAGTGGTGGAACGCATTGTCAAGCGTTTGGCCAAAGAATTCAAAAACGGCGATTTGGTGAATTTGGGAATTGGAATGCCCACCCAAGCGGTGAATTACCTGCCCCCGGGTGTGAAGATTATGCTACAAAGCGAAAATGGAATGTTGGGAATGGGCAAACCCCAAGACCCCAGCACGCCTAATCCCAGAATCGTCAACGCGGGCGGCCAACAAATGACCATTGAAACGGGCGGGATGTTTTTTGATTCTTCTTTCAGCTTTGGTTTAATTCGCGGCGGTCACGTGGACATCACCGTTTTGGGCGGCTTGGAAGTGGATGAAAAAGCCAACCTCGCCAACTGGATTGTCCCCGGCAAACTCGTTCCCGGAATGGGCGGGGCAATGGATTTGGTCAATGGCACCAAAAAAGTGATTGTCATTATGGAACACTGCGACAAAGCAGGAAATTCCAAAATTAAAAAAGCCTGTTCTTTGCCTTTAACCGGTGTGGCTTGCGTGAATGAAATCATCACCGAGTTGGCGGTTTTTGAATGGCGAAACGGCGCTTTAACGCTCACCGAATTGCAAGAAGGCGTTTCGGTTGACGATGTCAAAGCCGCAACCGAAGCCGCTTTTGTTGTGGCCGTTTAAAGTAAAAGACAGTCTTTTCCAAGCTGTCTTTTTTTTCAAAAGGGGAATATACAATGATTAGTGCATTTGCAGCAGTAATGTCGCGTTTTGTCACGCGCTGGCTACCGAGCCCTTTGCTTTTCGCTATTGTTTTGGGCTTTGCAATGTTTATTTGGGGGATGTGCTTAGGCAATTCTCCCCTCAAAATGGTCAATTTGTGGGGCGGTGGCTTTTGGAATTTGTTGGCCTTCACGATGCAAATGGCGATGATTATCATCTCCGGCTGCGCCTTGGCAAGTTCCAAACCGGTCAGAAAACTCTTATCCAACATCGCCGCGATGCCCAAAACCAATGCGGGCGCAGTGTTTACGGTGACCCTTTGCGCCACCGTTGCCTGCACCTTAAACTGGGGCTTTGGCTTGGTGGTGGGCGCTATTTTGGCGCGTGAAGTGGCACGCCACAATCCCAAATACGATTACGGTTTGTTGATTGCTTCCGGCTACATTGGTTTTATGGTGTGGGGCGCGGGCTTTTCCGGTTCTATGCCACTCTTGGCAGCCACTGCCGGCAACCCGATGGCCGCCAGAATCAGCAATCTTTTTGGTGATGCCATCCCGGGCGGGGTGATTCCCATCCAATACACCTTGTTGGCGGGCTTCAACTTCTTCTTGGTGATTGCCTTAATTGTGGTTTTGCCCATCATCACCGCTCGGATGTTGCCCAAAGAGCCGCGCGGGATTGACCCATCCTTATTAGAAAACGACCGGGATTCCTTCAACATTGATGTGCCCAAAGACGCCGTGCCTGCCGTGAAATTGGAAGAAAGCGTTTTGGTGACCTTCTTGGTGAGCGCAATCGGTTTGGTCTACTTGGGGAATTACTTCTACACCAAGGGCTTCAACATCAACATCAACATTATGAACTACATCTTTGTGGTGTTTGGGATGATCTTGCACAAAACCCCGATGGCGTATATGCGCGCGGTGGAAGCGGCAACCAAGAATACGGCCGGCGTGGTGATGCAATTCCCCTTCTACGCTGCCATCGCTTCTATGATGGAACATTCCGGCGTGGGCGCACAAATCACCGAATGGTTCGTGAAAATCTCCACCTCCGACACCTTCCCCGTGTGGACGTGGATTAGCTCTGGGCTCATCAACTTTGTGGTGCCCTCAGGCGGTGGTCACTGGGTGGTGCAAGGACCTTTCATCATTGATGCGGCAAAACAAATCATTGATGCCAACAATCTGCCCGCCTTAGAGTATATGGGACGCGCCACAATGGGTATTGCCTACGGCGATATGTGGACCAATATGGCACAACCCTTCTGGGCGTTGCCCGCCTTGGCTATTGCAGGCTTGGGCGTGCGCGACATTATGGGTTACTGTATGACGGCAATGATCATCGCCGGTCCCATCTTCTTCATCGCACTGTATTTCCTTTAAAAATCGAAGCAGACAACGCGTGAAAAGCAGTTTCTTCACGCGTTTTTTCAAAGCTTTCTTTTTTCCACGGTCAAACGAAAATTTTTTTGAAATTTTTTCTCGTTTGACCGTGGATTTTTATTTGGCAGCGTTACCAAAAAAGCTTTTCACTTTGTCCAACCACGATTTTGCCTTGGGGTTGGAATGTTCGTTTTCCGAAAAGCTTTGCGCCAATTCTTGTAAGAGTTGTTTTTGGCGCTCATTTAAATTCACCGGCGTTTCCACCAACACGTGGCACATCAAATGCCCGGGCGTGAAGCTGTGTAAGCCTTTAATTCCTTTTCCCGCCAAACGAAACACTTGACCCGTTTGCGTGCCCGGCGGAATTTTTAAGCGCGCCGCCCCGTTCAAAGTGGGGATTTCAATTTCTCCTCCCAAAGCGGCAGTGGTAAAGGAAATGGGGGTTTCGCAGTGTAAATTATCCAATTCCCGCGTAAATACGTGGTGCGGTTGAATGCGGATTTGCACGTATAAATCCCCGCTGGGTCCACCGCCTACGCCGCCTTCCCCTTCACCGGATAAACGGATTCTATCCCCGGTATTGACCCCCGCCGGAATTTTCACCGCGAGCGTTTTTTGTTGTTTCACGCGTGAAGCACCCCGACAAGTCAAACACGGGTCATCAATCGTTTTGCCCGTTCCGCGACAATAAGGGCAGGTTTGTTGAATGGAAAAAAAGCCTTGGCGCATACGCATATGCCCCGAGCCTTGACATTTGGCGCAAGTGTGGATTTTGCCGGATTGCGAACCCGTGCCACGACACGCCGAACAGGTTTGCATTGCAGAAAAGGTGATTTTTGCTTCCGTGCCGCGCGCGGCGTCTTCCAAACTTAAAGTCAAGTCGTAACGCAAATCGCCCCCGCGTTGCGCGCCTCCGGAGCGCCTTCTGCCTTGGTTACCAAAGAGGTTATTGAAAACATCTTCCATATCCTCAAAGCCGGAAAAGCCTCCCCCAAAGCCTGCACCCGCTTGTTGTGGGTCAACACCCGCAAAACCGAATTGGTCATAAGCGGCGCGCTTTTGGGAATCCGACAAAATTTCATAAGCTTCTTTGACTTCTTTGAATTTGGCTTCCGCTGTTTTGTCGTCCGGGTTGCGGTCGGGGTGGTATTTCATCGCCAATTTGCGGTAGGCTTTTTTGATATCGTCTTCGCTTGCGCCTTTTTGCACGCCCAACACTTGGTATAAATCTTCTTTTGCCATTTTAAAAAGGGATTTTTTAAAAAAATTGACGTTTACCGTGGAAAAACGGCACTGAGTTAAAGTGCCGTTTTCAAAAAGCTTATTTTTTGTCGTCCATTTCGGTAAATTCGGCGTCCACCACGTTTTCATCCTTGGGTGCGCCCTCGTCCTTGGCGTTATTTTGTGGCGATTCCGCATTGTTTGCCGCCGCGGCTTTATACATTTTTTCCCCTATTTGCTGGGAAGCCTGCATTAAGCTTTCCGTTTTTTGGAGAATCAAATCTTTATCGTTTCCACGCGCGGCGTCTTCCACTTCCTTCATTGCGGCTTCCACCTTGGCTTTTTCATCCGCATCCAATTTGTCGCCATAATCCGCCAAAGATTTTTTCACCATATGCACCATTGAATCTGCTTGGTTGCGGGCGTTGGCTAATTCCTGCGCGCGTTTGTCTTCCTCCGCGTGAATTTCGGCGTCTTTCACCATCTTTTGAATCTCCTCTTCGGATAACCCCGAATTGGCTTTGATGGTGATGCGGTTTTCCTTGCCCGTAGCTTTATCCTTTGCGGTAACGTGCATAATGCCGTTGGCGTCAATATCAAAAGTCACTTCAATTTGCGGCAAACCTCTTGGAGCGGGCGGAATGCCTTCCAAATTAAACTGACCCAAGCTTTTGTTGCCCTTGGCAATTTCGCGCTCGCCTTGCAACACGTGGATGGTCACCGCCGATTGGTTGTCGTCCGCCGTGGAAAACACTTGCGAAGCCTTGGTGGGAATGGTGGTGTTTTTGTGGATGAGCTTGGTCATAATTCCGCCCAAGGTTTCAATGCCAAGGGATAAAGGCGTCACATCCAACAACAAAACGTCTTTCACCTCGCCCTTTAAAACGCCGCCTTGCACGGCTGCGCCCACAGCAACGGCTTCATCGGGATTCACATCACGGCGTGGGTCTTTGCCAAAAAAAGCTTTCACGCGCTCTTGCACTTTGGGCATACGGGTTTGCCCGCCCACCAAAATAACGTCCGCAATCTCGCTGATTTTGCAGCCCGCGTCTTTTAAAGCGATTTCACAAGGAGCAATGGAGCGTTCAATCAAATCGTCCACCAAGGCTTCAAATTTCGCGCGCGTGATTTTCACCGCCAAATGTTTGGGACCGGTGGAATCCGCGGTGATGTAAGGGAGATTCACTTCCGTTTGCTGACTGGAAGAAAGTTCAATTTTGGCTTTTTCCGCCGCTTCTTTTAAGCGTTGCAATGCCAACACGTCTTTTTTCAAATCTGCGCCGGATTCTTTTTTAAATTCTTCAATGATGTAATCAATCAGGCGTTGGTCAAAATCTTCCCCACCCAAAAAGGTGTCCCCATTGGTGGCCAAAACTTCAAATTGTTTTTCACCATCCACATCGGCAATTTCAATAATGGAAATATCAAAGGTGCCCCCGCCCAAATCATAGACCGCGATTTTTTGATCTTTGCCTTCGCTCTTATCCAAACCAAAGGCTAAGGCTGCCGCCGTGGGTTCGTTGATGATGCGTTTGACATCCAAGCCCGCAATGCGCCCGGCGTCTTTGGTGGCTTGACGTTGGCTATCGTTAAAATACGCCGGAACGGTGATCACCGCCTCCGTCACGGTCTCGCCCAAATAATCTTCCGCCGTTTTTTTCATTTTGCGCAACACTTCGGCAGAAACTTGGGGCGGCGCAATTTTTTGGTTGCGCGCTTCCACCCACGCGTCCCCGTTTTCCGCCTTCACAATTTTAAAGGGCAAGACGCCGATATCGCGCTGCACTTCTTTTTCATCAAAGCGCCGACCAATTAAACGCTTGGCGGCGTAAATGGTGTTTTTGGGGTTGGTCACCGCTTGGCGTTTGGCGGGCGCACCGCACAAAACCTCGCCTTCATCCGTATACCCCACCACAGAAGGCGTGGTGCGCGCGCCTTCGGCGTTTTCAATCACCTTGGGCGAACCGTTTTCCATCACCGCCACGCAGCTGTTGGTTGTGCCCAAATCAATGCCAATAATCTTTCCCATTGTTTTTTCCTTCATCAAAATTTAAAAAGTAGAGGAGATATAAAGCCCAAACGCCGTTTTTCAAGAGCTTGAACTTTCTTTTTCATCTGGCGATTGTGTTTTCCCATTGGACAAAATCACCAATGCCGGACGCAAGACGCGCTCAGCAATCAAATAACCTTTTTGTAAGACTTCCGCCACGCTTTCTTTGGGGGAATCCGATTCTTTATAGCCAATGGCTTGGTGTTGGTGCGGATTAAATTTTTCCCCCAACGGGTTTAAAACGCGCAGGGCGTTTTTTTCAAAGGCACAATCCAACTGTTTTTCAATCAGCACCACGCCTTCGTTTAAGCTTTCCAAAGTTTGATTTTGAGTTTTTAAGGCGGCGTCCAAACTATCCTTCACGCTGAGTAAATCACCCGCGAATTTTTCCAAAGCAAATTTGTGCGCTTTTTGAATGTCTTCCTGCGCACGCCGTCTGGTGTTTTCCGCTTCCGCCTTGGCGCGCAAATAAAGGTCTTTCCACTCTTCGGCTTTACCCATTGCCAATTGCAAGGCTTCTTTCAATTGGGCGTTTTCCGCAGTTAATACATCCAAAGGATTTTCTACGCATTCTTCCTTCGGTAATTCCAAAGTGGCTTCGGATTCTGCTTCTTTTTCCAAATTTTCGGGCTGTTGTTCCATTGTTGATGCTCCTTTAAAAAAGGCATATAAGTGCTTTTCCCCTTTTTTCAAGGGCTTTTTTTGAAAATCCACGGTCAAAGCCAATTTTTTTTGAAATTTTTTAAAGTTTTACCGTGGATTTTTCCACAAATCTTCATAAAAACGATTGCGCCGCACCAAATCTTGGTTGAAGGAGGCTTCCCCCAGTTCTTCCAATAAGGTTTTGTTTTTTAAAGGGTTTCTTCCTAAACCCAAAGCGTTTTGGGGAATGCCCACCGATTCCAAAATCAAGGGCGCCACATCAAAATGGGAAAGCGCGCGGTTTTTTAATTGACTTTTATCCAAATCTTTTTCAAAAGAAGGCTGAATAAACAAATTGTAAATGCCTTGGTTTTGCAGCTCTTTTATTCCTTGTGGGAGGTGATCCCCCAATAAAATCACCGCCATTGTCGGGTCTATTTTTAAAATTTGAGAAAGAAAATTCAAAACCGTGCGCTCACTGCACGTAAAGCTGTTTAAAACGGATGAGGGAATATCGCCACACAACACGGGGTCTATAAAGCCATTGGGTGGGTGCGTGTCCATTGTGGAAATATAAAGTGCGAAAGGTTTGCCCCTTTCTTTTAAATTTTGAATTTCTTTCACCGCCAAAGAAAACATCGTGCGGTCATTCACGCCCCATTTGCCCGTTCCTTGAATTTTTTGATTTTTGAGGACAATGAATTTTTCCGTGCCGCCCAAAGAATCATCCAATTTTTTGGGCAAAATCTTGTTTTCTTGGTAAAAGGTTAAGCCTTTCACCGCGCTTTTGTGCAGTTGAAAAAAGGTTGCTGTGCCGCCAAATTGTTCCGCCACGCCCAAAATGTGCCGTTGTTCATAGCCATAATGGTTTAAAACATCCGGCACGCATTGGGCGGAATTGAGAAAATAATGCTGCGTGACTTTTTCCAAATCAAAAGGCAATTGCAACGGCACGCCGCACAAATAACCCACAATGCCCGCAATCGTCCAACCTGTGCCCATCACTTGGCGAATGCCGGAAGCCTCTGTGTTATAAGAAAAAGAAATACCCTCCTTCGCCCTTTCCCCCAGCTGTGGGGTTAAATCACCCAACGGTGCCCCCCCCCCGCAAAGGCAACATTGGAAAACGCAGCAGACATTGATTCCATTAAAATCACCACCAAATTGCGCGCAGGTTCTTTTAAAGGCGGGGTTTGGGGAAATTGGTAATGGGTTTCATACAAAAGCGAAAATTCCCTTTGGCTTTGTAAATAGTCCGTGATTTTTAAATTGTGGTTGATGCAATAAACACTTAAAAAAAACAACCCTCCCCAACACAAAACTATCATTTTTGTTTTTTGACGCAAAAAAAACACCATCAAAAAACTCAATAAAAAAGAAGGGGGCAGGCAAAACAACAAAAAACTCTTAGGAATATCTTCGCCCATTTCCACCAAGGGGAAAGTCAAGTGAAAGAGCACCTGTCCAAAATGTTGCAGGGTGAAGTTTTGTTTCACCCAAAAGCTGATGACGAGTGCCAAAAGCACGCCAAAAAAAGCCAAAAACGCCACGATGTTTTTAAACACGGTGCTTTTAAAAATGCGTTTTCCCACGGTCTACCTTTCTTTTTTTTGAAAATTTTTCATCGTTGACCGTGGAAAATTTTGTTTAAAAATTCTCCGGTGAAACTTTTGGGGTTTTGTGCAATTTCTTCCGGTGTGCCCTCTGCGATGATTGTTCCACCCCCGTCTCCTCCTTCTGGACCCAAATCAATCAGCCAATCGGCGCATTTAATCACGTCCAAATTGTGCTCAATCACCACCACGGTGTTGCCTTCATCCGTCAAGCGCTGCAACACTTTTAAGAGTAAATCAATGTCCGCAAAATGTAAGCCGGTGGTGGGCTCGTCCAACACATAAAGGGTTTTGCCGGTATCACGCTTAGAAAGTTCCAACGCCAACTTTACGCGTTGCGCCTCGCCCCCAGAAAAAGTGGTGGCGCTTTGCCCCAAGCGGATATAAGAAAGCCCTACATCCAACAAGGTGGACAATTTTTTGGCAATTGCGGGAATATCCTTAAAAAAATCAAAGGCTTCTTCCACCGTTAAAGACAAAATTTCGTGGATGTTTTTCCCGCGGTAAAAAATTTCCAAGGTCTCTCGGTTGTAACGTTTGCCTTGGCAGATTTCGCATTCCACAAACACGTCCGGCAAAAAATGCATTGCCACTTGAATGAAGCCTTCGCCTTGGCAGGCCTCGCAACGCCCGCCTTTGACATTAAACGAAAAGCGCCCAATGGAATAACCCCGTTCGCGCGCAGCGGGCACTTGCGCAAACAATTCTCGGATGGGGGTGAGTAATCCGGTGTAGGTCGCGGGGTTGGAGCGCGGGGTGCGCCCAATGGGGGATTGATCAATTGCAATGATTTTGTCAAAGCAATCTAAGCCTTCTATTTTTTCAACCGGCGCGGGTGTTTCTTTGGAATGGTAAAGCACAACGCGCGCCGCTTTCAAAAGAGTTTCGTTAATAAGCGTAGATTTCCCTGAACCGGAAACGCCGGTGACGCAGGAAAACAGCCCCACGGGGATAGAAACCGTTAATTTTTTTAAATTGTTGCCACTTGCCCCTTGAATGCACACTTGCTTTTGCGGATTATTTTTGCGCCGCTTCAAGGGGATGGCAATTTTCTTTTTCCCGCTTAAATAAAGTCCAGTTAAGGAATGGGGATTGCGCGCTACTTCCTTGGGTGTGCCCATCGCCACCACTTTGCCCCCGTGCACGCCCGCGCCCGGTCCCATATCAATTAAGCAGTCTGCCGTTTGGATGGTTTCTTCATCGTGTTCCACCACAATGACGGAATTGCCACGGTCGCGCAGGTTTTTTAAACTTTGGATGAGCCGCGCGTTGTCACGTTGGTGTAAACCAATGGAAGGTTCATCCAACACATACAAAACGCCTGATAAACCCGAACCAATTTGAGACGCCAAACGAATGCGCTGCGCTTCCCCGCCGGAAAGGGTTTCCGCACTGCGCGAAAGCGTCAAATAATTTAAGCCTACATCCATTAAAAATTGAAGGCGCGCGAGCACTTCTTTTTGAATTTTTTCCGCAATTGCCCATTGTTGCGCGGAAAATTTTAAATGCTGAAAAAAATGAAAAGCTTCGGTTAAAGAAAGATTGCTCACTTCAAAAAGCGAGCGTTGGTTGATTTTCACGTTGCGCGCAATGTGGTTTAAGCGCGCGCCCAAGCAATCCGGGCAAGGTTTGTGGCTGATAAACTGCGCCAAACTTTCTGAATCGTTTTTTTGG
>QLIP01052040.1_pt1 | contig 41570 bp, 26 predicted proteins | sample 1769771 | NCBI WGS metagenome assembly QLIP01 (sample SAMN09428762, study PRJNA476227) | Gut metagenome, whole genome shotgun sequencing project. | isolation source: cecum | host: Rhizomys sinensis | place: China: Jinsha town of Minqing, Fujian Province | collected 2013-09-23 | reverse complement strand
CCGCGCTCCGCGCTTGTGGGTGGGGGCATCGGACTTATCGGACTGCTCGGACGTATCGGACTTATGTACGTGAAGGGCTGTGGGGGTGGGCCGGCTACGCGCGGCGTGGTGGGGGGCGTGGTGGTCCTATGGCTACGCACGCGCTACACTATCCACGCCTTCCGCTTACGCTCCAGACGCGGCTAACACAAAACCGCGCTCCGCGCTTGTGGGTGGGGGCATCGGACTTATCGGACGGCTCGGACGCGTCCGAGAGGGCTGTGGGGAGGGGTGAGGGTTGAAAACATTTATAATATAATATGTGTATTTTGGCAAAAAATTAGTAACTTTGCACAAATATTTAAAAAAAGACATACAAAACCACTAATCACAAGAATGAACATAGCAATTGTCGGGGCCGGCGGAGCTGTCGGCCGTGAATTTTTGAATGTACTTGAGGGCGGGGCTCTGCCCGTCGACAATCTGCGTCTCTTCGGCTCGTCGCGCAGCGCGGGTACGACACTTCCCTTCAACGGCAAGGAGATAGTAATCGAGGAGCTTACACACGAGAGCGATTTTAGCGGTGTGGATTATGCGCTGGTATCGGCCGGCGGCAGCACTTCGCTCGAATTTGCGGACGTTATCACACGTCACGGAACAATCATGGTGGATAATTCGAGTGCCTTCCGCATGGAGGCTGATGTGCCTCTGGTTGTGCCCGAAATCAACGGCGAGGATGCTTTCAACGCTTCCCGCGGCATTATAGCCAATCCTAACTGTACCACTATTCAGATGCTTGTGGCTCTGAATCCGATAAACCGCCTGTCGCCTGTGAAGCGCGTGCATGTGGCTACATATCAGGCTGCGAGCGGAGCGGGTGCGGCTGCCATGAACGAGCTTGTGCAGCAGTACAGCGACATCGCCGCAGGCAAGGAGCCCAAGGTGGAGAAGTTTGCCTATCAACTGGCCTACAATGTAATACCTCATATCGACGTGTTTACGGACAACGACTACACGAAGGAGGAGATGAAGATGTATCACGAGACTCGCAAGATACTGCACTCGCCGTCGATCGAGGTGAGCGCTACCTGTGTGCGCGTGCCTGTGATGCGTGCTCACAGCGAGGCTATATGGGTTGAAACCGAAGAGCCTATCAGCGTGGAGCAGGCTCGCGAGGCTTTTGCCAACGCTGAGGGTGTGGTGCTGGTGGACAATCCGGCCGAGAAGCAGTATCCGATGCCACTGGACATTGCGGGCAAGGATCCTGTGTATGTGGGCCGTGTGCGCAAGGATATTGCGGGCCCCGGCATTACTTTCTGGACTGTAAGCGACCAGATACGCAAGGGTGCGGCTCTCAATGCAGTGCAGATTGTGCAATACATGATGAAACACGGAAAGTAAGACTGACCGTCCGCGCGGCTGGCGGTTATGGCTAATGATACCTTGGGTTGCGCACCGCTATGCGGTGCTTGCCCAAGGCTACATTCTCGACTGCCCCAAGGGGCAGTTTAGGGCTACGCCCTTGATGGCTTGCGCTTGCGCTCCAGAAGCGGAAACCTAAAGTCGCGCTATAGCGCTGGCCGACGTGGGCTCCGCACTTTAAAGTATAACTAATACTGAATTATGAATTGATTTAAAACGGGCAAGTTATGATACCCTTAGCATTGGTCACGCAGCCGGTACCGATATTTTTTATCGTGTTAGCCATTATTTTGCTTGCGCCTTTGCTATTGAACCGCCTTCAGATTCCGCATATCATAGGCATGATAGCTGCGGGGGTGATTGTGGGGCCTTACGGATGCAATGTGCTGTCGTCCGACTCGAGTTTTGCGATTTTCGGTCAGGTTGGTTTGCTGTACCTGATGTTTCTTGCGGGGCTTGAGATTGATATGTATCACCTGCGGCTCAATCTGCGGAGAGGGTTGGTATTTGGGTTGCTGACGCTGAGCATACCGTTGATAATCGGTATATTGTCGAGTATATACATACTGCATTTAGGCACGACGACAGCCATGCTGCTGGGTGCCATGTATGCGGCTCACACGCTAATATCCTATCCTGTCGCGGCGCGATTTGGGATAACGAAGACTCCGGCGGTGCTCATATCGATTGTGGGCACCATCATAGCGGTGGTTGGGGCGCTGCTCGTGATTGCGACGACGGTGAACATTGAGCATGAGGGCCGATTCAACGTGCTGTCGATATTGTTGCTTGTGGCCAAGATGGGAGTGTGGGTGGCCGCGGTGGTGTATGCCTATCCAAGGCTCACGCGATGGTTTTTCAAGACTTATTCGGACCGTGTGACGCAGTATGTATTTGTGATGACACTGGTATTTATGGCGGCGTGGACGGCCCAGCTCATAGGTCTTGAGCCTGTGCTCGGGGCGTTTATGGCGGGTCTGGTGCTCAACCGGTTTGTGCCGATGGCGTCGCCGCTGATGTCGTCGATAGAATTTGTGGGCAACGCCATATTCATACCCTACTTTCTGATAAGTGTGGGCATGATGATAAATCTCAAAGTGGCTCTCAACCCCGACACTCTCGGAGTGGCGGCCATAATGCTTGCCGTGGCGCTTGTGTCGAAATGGATTCCGGCCTATCTTGCACAAAAAATCAACCGACTCGACTCGGCGAGCCGCAATGTGCTGTTTGGGCTCACGGCGGCCCACACTGCTGTGGCTCTTGCGGTGGTGACGCTCGGGTATGAGTGGGGGATGCTGTCGTCGACGATGCTCAACGCCACCATTCTGGTGATACTGGTGACATGCGGCATGGCGCCGCTGATAACGGCCGGAGGTGCGGCACGGCTCAAAATAAGCACTGTGGACGAGGGGGACATGATGCGCCACACGCGCACAAACAATTCGCTGATAGCGGTGTCGAATCCTCTCACGGCCGCGTCGCTCGTGGAGCTGGGCGTGCTGATGCGCAACGAGCGCGGCAAGCATAATTTCTATGCTCTGCACGTGCGCAACGAAAATACTGCGGCGGCCAAGGCTCTGTCGCGCTCCTCGCTCGAGATTGCTGATAAGGCAGCAGCATCGGCCGCTGTAACCATCTCGGATATTGAACGTTATGATCTGAATACGGTGACGGGTATACTCAACGCGGCCAACGAGCGCGACATTACGGAGATAATACTGGGCATGCACCGACGCACGACGGTAATAGATACGTTTTTGGGGCTGAAAGTGGAACAGCTGCTCAAGTCGACCAACAAAATGCTGATTATAAGCCGCTGTTTCATACCGCTCAACACGGTGACCCGCATGCTTGTGGCGGTGCCGCGCGACGCTCAGTACGAAACCGGATTCAGCCGCTGGGTGCGTGCTGTGGCAAGGCTGACGCGCCAGTTGGGCTGCCGCGTGATATTCTGCTGTCACGATGATATTCAGCCTCTGATACGCGGGGTGCTGTATCAGGAAAACTTTGGCATAAGGTGCGAGTTCAGGACAGTCAATTCGCACGACGAGATGATACTGCTGTCGCCGGAGGTGCTGGACGATGACCTGCTGATAGTGGTGAGTGCGCGCCCGCAGTCGGTGTCGTATACCGACGAGGTGGCCGACATGCAGTCGCTGCTGCAGAGGAGCTTTTCGCGCAACAATCTGATAATCATATATCCCGAGCAGTATGGCGAGGCGTCGCAACTGGTGTCGTTCTACGACAATATAAGCGGCGACCTGGGTGCCAATGCGTCGTGGGTGCGCAATGCGTCGAGGAAGATTGGTTCGATTTTTAACAGGAGATAATTTTCTTGGATGGGTGGGCCGGCTACGCGCGGCCTGGTGTGGGGGCGAGTGTGTTCCTATGGCTGCGCACGCGCTACGCGGTGCTTGCCATAGGCTACATTCTTGACTGCCCCAGGGGGCAGTTTAGGGCTAACGCCCTTTAGTGAATTAAGGGCTCCCCCCGCGTTAAACCTACATCGCGCTCCGCGCTTGTGGCGGGGGTGGTTGAGTGTGGATATGGTAAAGAATAGCCTTGGGTTGCGCATTGCTTGTGGTGCGCGCAATCCAAGGCTGTGTTTTTTGACTGTCCGAAGGTGGGAAGGATTATTCTTCGTCTTCTTCTTCCTTCATGTTGTGGAAGACGTTTTGTACGTCTTCGTCGTCTTCGAGTTTTTCGAGGAGCTTGTTGAGGGTTTCGCGCTGTTCGGCGGTTACTTCCTTGAGGTCGTTGGGGATGCGTTCGAATTCGGAGGAGATGATTTCGAAGCCGTTTTCTTCGAGGTACTTCTGGATGTTGGAGTATTCTTCGAATGCGCCGTAGAGCACGATCTGTTCGTTGCCGTCTTCGTCCTGATCTTCAACGAGTTCTTCTACACCGTAGTCGATGAGTTCGAGTTCGAGTTCTTCGAGTTCGAGGCCGTCTTTGGGTTTGATTTTGAACACCGACTTGTGGTCGAAGAGGAAGGTGAGCGAGCCCTGTGTGCCGAGAGAACCGCCGTGCTTGGTGAAGTAAGAGCGAACGTTGGCCACGGTGCGAGTGTTGTTGTCGGTAGCGGCTTCGACGAAGATAGCGATGCCGAAGGGTCCGTATCCTTCGTAAGTGATTTCCTTGAAGTCGGATGCGTCTTTGTCGGTGGCTTTTTTGATGGCGCGTTCAACGGTGTCCTTGGGCATGTTGGCGGCCTTGGCGTTCTGCATGAGAGCGCGGAGGCGGGGGTTGGTAGAGGGGTCGGGACCGCCGGCCTTGGCGGCTATGGTGATTTCCTTGCCGATACGGGTGAAGGTACGCGACATGTTGCCCCAGCGTTTCATTTTGCGGGCTTTGCGGTATTCAAATGCTCTTCCCATGAGTGTATTTCGTTATATGGTTATTTATTTATGTTGCTATATTTAAGGTAGCCCGCGGTGCGCGGGCTACCTTGGTGTGGTTTTATCGGAGTTGTGCGCCGAGTTGCTTGGTGAGGTTTGCGATTACTTTGGTCATCACGGCGTCGACGGCTTTGTCGTTGAGAGTTTTTTCGTCGTCGCGGAGTGTGATGCTGATTGCGTAGCTCTTCTTGCCCTGTGGGAGACCTTTGCCTTCGTATACGTCGAAGAGTGCGACGTCGCGGAGGAGCTTGCGGTCGCTTTGACGCACGACGCGGTCGATGTCGGCCATAGTGACGTTGTTGTCGATGAGGAGTGAGAGGTCGCGCTTGACGGGCATTGCCTTGGGCAGTGGGGTGAATGTGGTGCCGCGTCGGGCGGTGAGGGCGGTGAGGGCGTCCCAATCGAGCTCGGCATAGTATACGGGTACTTTGAGGTCGGCTCGGCGGAGGATGTCGTTGGCGAGGATGCCGGCGGTGCCGAGGAGCTTGCCGTTGCGTGTTTCGATTGCAATGGCCGATGAGTAGATGTCGGTGTGGGTGTCGGTGCTCTTTACGACCACTTCGGCGGGGTTGAGGCCGATGCGGCTGAGTATGTTGGCCAGGGTAGCCTTGAGGTCGAAGAAGCTCGAGGCCTCGGCGGGACGGAGCCAAGATGCGGAGCGAACGTTGCCTGTGAGCCAGAGTGCGAGGCGTGCGCCCTCGGTGTAGGGGCGGAGGGGTGCCTGGTCGGTGGACTCGGTGCCGGGGCGGAGGGAGTATACGTTGCCAAATTCGTAGAATCCGAGGTCGGGGGAGCGGCGGTTGATGTTGTGGGCCAGTGATTCGAGACCTCCGAAGAGCATGGTCTGGCGCATGACGTTGAGGTCCTGGCTGAGGGGGTTGAGCAGCTCGACGGCGCGGTCGGCGGGGTATGTTTCGAGGCCGTCGTAATAGGCCTTGGCGGTGAGAGAGTTGTTGAGGATTTCGTACCAGCCGGCGCCGGAGAGGTTGTCGGCTACGGTGCGACGCAAGTCGTCGGCGGCGTCGACGTCGCTCTTGAACGAGAGTGAGGCGTGAATCGAGGCGGGAATGGCCACGTTGTTGTATCCGTAGATGCGGAGGATGTCTTCGATTACGTCGCAGGGGCGGCGCACGTCGACGCGATAGGTGGGCACTTCGAGTTGCATTGTACCGCCGTCGGCATCGGTGCGGGCGGCGATGTTGATTTCGAGCGAGTTGAGTATAGTGTCGACAGTGGCAGAGGGGATTTCCTGGCCAATGAGTCGTGTGATTGCGTTGTAGGAGAGCTCAACGGGGTAGGGGGCCACGGGAGCGGGGTAGATGTCGGTGGGGGAGCCCACTATCTTGCCGCCGGCAACAGCCTTGATCATCATGGCGGCGATGTGCATGATGTAGAGGCATCCGTTGGGGTCGACACCGCGTTCGTAGCGGAACGACGAGTCGGTGGAGATGCCGAGTCGGCGGGCTGTCTTGCGCACGCTGGTGGGATTGAAACAGGCGCTTTCGAGGAACACCGAGGTGGTGCTCTCGGTCACACCGGAGTCGAGGCCGCCAAACACGCCGGCGATGCACATGGGCTTGGTGGCGTCGCATATCATGAGGTCGGCAGCGGTGAGTGTGCGTTCCACGCCGTCGAGAGTTGTAAACTTGGTGCCTTCGAGGGCTTTGCGCACCACAACCTTGTCGCCGCCGATTTTGGAGCGGTCGAATGCGTGGAGGGGCTGTCCGAATGCGTGGAGCATGTAGTTGGTGACGTCGACTACATTGTTGATGGGTCGAATGCCGATGGTGGTGAGGCGGTTGCGGAGCCATTCGGGGCTTTCGGCCACGGTGACGCCGTCGATGGTGATGCCGCAGTAGCGGGGGCAAGCGTCGGTGTCGTCGACGATGACTTCAACGCCCTTGGTGTCGGGGCAATCGATGGCAAAGTCGGTGTCGGCGGGGCGGGTGAGCTTGGGTGCCCGGGTGCTGATATGACAGTCGAGGTAGGCGGCAAGGTCGCGGGCCACACCGTAGTGCGAGGCGGCGTCGATGCGGTTGGGGGTGAGGTCGACTTCGAGCACAAAGTCGTCGGAGAGCTGGTAATAGTCGGCGGCGGGAGTGCCGGGGGCGGCGGCTCCGTCGGGGAGGACGATGATGCCGTCGTGTGATGAGCCGACGCCTATTTCGTCTTCGGCGCAAATCATGCCGAGGCTCTCGGCACCGCGTATTTTGCCTTTCTTGATTTTGAATTCCTTGTCGCCGTCGTAGAGGGTAGTGCCTACGGTGGCTACGATAACAGTTTGTCCCGCAGCAACATTGGGTGCGCCGCACACGATCTGTACGGGCTGTCCGTCGCCGAGGTCGACGGTTGTGATGTGCAGGTGGTCGCTGTCGGGGTGGTCGGTGCAAGTGAGCACACGGCCCACAACAAGGCCTCGCAGACCGCCGCGAATGGACTCAACACGCTCCACGGAGCCAGTTTCGAGGCCAATGGAAGTAAGAGTGTCGGCAAGCTGCTCGGGTGTAAGGTCAAAGTTAAGGTAATCTTTGAGCCACTTATATGAAACGTTCATAATTTTATCGTTGGATTTTTCAATTTGCAAATTTAGCAAAAAATCCAAGAATATACAAGAGTTTAGGGTTAGAGTTTAGCGGGGTAGGCGTGGGGTCTCATGCAAAGGAGGCCAAGGTGGGTGGGGATAAATCGCCCTCGCGGGCTCTATGTTGCGAAAGGACCCTATCCACGGGTTCCGCTAAAGCTCCACCCGCGGTTATACGGATGTCGCGCTCCGCGCTGGGTGTCAGGAGGTTAGTGATGTGGAGACGGGGGGGCTCACGCAAAGGAGGCCAAGGTGGGTGGGGGATGAGTAGCCCTGCTGCACCTGGGGTGTGGTGGGTGTATGACCCTGCCTTGCGCTTACTCTTCAGACGGGGGAAATACGTATATCGCTCTTCGCGCTGGCTGTCAGTGTGTTTTAGTGGTTATCTGCGGGAGACGGTGCCGAGGTAGCCGCCGTGGTGGCGCTTGGCGTAGTCGGCTTTGGTGAAGCCGATGGCGTTCATGACGTTGACTACGAGTACGTCGCCGATTACGGTCATCATTGTGGTGGATGTGGTGGGCGTGAGTCCGAGGGGGCACACTTCGGGGGCGGGGGCGGTGAATAGGGCCACATCGGCCATGTGAGCGAGGGGGCTGTCGGGGTTGCCGGTAATGACGATGACGGGTATCTGGGGGTAGAGGCCGTGGGTGAGCTGTACGAGGTCGATTATCTCGCTGGTTTTGCCGGAGTTGGATATCAGCAGCATCACGTCGTCGGGCTGGAGCACACCAAGGTCGCCGTGCTGTGCCTCGGAGGGGTGTAGGTTGACGGCGGGAGTGCCTGTAGAGGAGAAAGTAGTGGCAATGTTCATGGCAATCTGTCCGGCTTTGCCCATGCCCGACGTGATGAGCTTGCCCTTGCGCCGGTGCACATGGGTCACTATAAGCTCAACGGCCTTGGGGTATTGGTCGGTAACGGGTATCTGGGCTATTGCACGGCTCTCGGCTTGGAGGATTTCGCGCATAGATTGCATTATGTCCATACTTGTATTTTTATTCCGGTTGCAAATTTAGCTATTTTTTTTGTTAACGACAATGTAATATGTATTGTTTAGGGCTAATGGGACAATATTTATGTTGATTTTGAGTTATATTAACATGATGAAATCACGAGCCATATCATTAGCCATTATATCCGTTGCAGCCGGAGCTGTGACGGCCCGTGCCGAGGATGCAACGTCGGCCAAGAACGAGTTCAACCCTATACAGACCGGTGTAGCGTCGCTGAACATAGCACCCGATGCGCGCGGTGCGTCGATGGGCGACCTCGGTGCGGCGACAGATCCTGACGTCAATTCTCAATTCTGGAATCCGTCGAAGTATGCGTTTGCCTACTCGCCTGCGGGTGTGTCGCTGAGCTACACTCCGTGGCTACGCAAGCTGGTGAACGATATTTTCCTGGCCAATCTTGCGGGTTACTGGAAGCTTGGGTCGCAAGACAATCAGGCTCTAAGTGCATCGCTGCGCTACTTCTCGCTTGGCGAGGTGTCGCAGAAGGGTATGAGCGGTGAGGAGATACAGAGTCTCAACCCTTATGAAATGTCGCTCGACATGGGCTATTCGCGCAAGCTGTCGGAGAGTTATTCGATGGGCGTGGTGTTTCGCTATATATTTTCGGACCTTGGATTTTCGGATTCGTATGCGGGCGACCAGTCGACCGGTGCTTCGGCTTTTGCGGCCGACATTGCGGGCTACTATACTTCCTATCCTATCGTAGGGCGCAACGAGTGCCAATGGTCGTTGGGTTGGAATGTGTCGAACATCGGTACGAAGGTGGCTTACAACAATGGCGAGGACCCCGCGTTTCTGCCCACCAATCTGCGCCTGGGTACATCGTTTATGTTTCCGCTGGCCGATTATCACACGCTGGCTCTCAACCTTGACGTGAACAAGCTCCTTGTGCCCGCTAAGCCCCGTCAAGCCGACTATGACATGCAGAGCCCCGAGGGTCAGAAAAACTATGCCAACGCTCTGGCCGACTGGGAAGATATGTCGCCTTTTACGGGCATATTCAAGTCGTTTAGCGATGCGCCCGGCGGCATGAAGGAGGAGTTGCGGGAGATAATGTGGAGCCTCGGCGGCGAGTACAGTTATAATAATCAATTCTTCCTGCGCGCGGGTTATTTCTACGAAAATGCCATGAAGGGCAACCGTCAGTATTTTGCCACTGGTGCAGGTTTTTCGCTCAATGTGGTGCGACTGGATGCGTCGTATATGATTGCCACTGCCCAGAGCTCGCCTTTGGATCAGACTCTGCGCTTCTCGCTGAGCTTTGATATGGATGGGCTTAAGGAGATATTTGGGGGGAAATAATATTTTTGGAATATAGTGGGGTGGTAGAGCCTCACGCAAAGGATGCCAAGGAGGGTGGGGATAAACCGCCCTCGCGGGCTTTTTTTTGCGATAGCTCGCGGGTCCACGCCTTCCGCTGACGCTCCAGGCGCGGCTAACTCAAAACCGCGCTCCGCGCTTGTGGGTGGGCTCGCTTGGGGTTTGGTGATTTTAATTATTTGTTGGTTAGGGATTTAGCGAGTTCGGCCGGGGTGAGATTGGGAGAGTAGGTGTCGAAGTTGAGTCGGAGTGTGCAACCGGAGGCGTAGCATGAACAGCCATAGGCGGTGCGGCCTTTGAGGAGGTGACCCTTGCCGCACACGGGGCATGTGATCTGCTCGAGGCTGTTGATTTCCTTTTCCTTCTTTTTGCGCGGTGCGCGCGGTTTTTTGGGTGCGTCGGTTTTGGCGTCCTTGTCTTTTTTTGCGCCTTTTTGGGCGGGTTTGGGCTCGTCGGCCACGGTGATGCGGCGCGATGTGTTGTCGCTGAGCACGTCGTGCACGATGGTAGAAATCATGACTTTGAGTTCGTCGATAAACTCGGCGGCCGAGTAGTCGCCGCGCGAAATGCGGCGCAGTTTGTTTTCCCAAATACCTGTGAGCGAGGCGCTTTTGAGCAACTCTTCATTGATGGTGCTGATGAGGTCGATGCCGGCCTGAGTGGCGTCGATGCTCTTGCGGCGGCGCTCTATGTAGCGACGGCGGAAGAGAGTCTCGATGATGGCGGCGCGGGTGGACGGGCGACCGATACCATTCTCCTTGAGGGCGTCGCGTAGGGAGTCGTCGTCGACGGTGCGGCCGGCTGTTTCCATGGCCCGCAGCAGCGTGCCCTCAGTGTAGTACTTGGGGGGCTGGGTGGTTTTTTTAACGATTTTGGGCTCGTGAGGGCCGCTCTCGCCCTTGGTAAACGGGGGGAGAATGCTGTTGGTGCTGTCGGGCTGTTCGTCGGCGCCGTCGTTGTCGGAAGTAGAATCCTTGTCGTAGAGCGAGCGCCAGCCGGGGCTGGTGATGACTTTGCCGCCCACTTTGAAGTCGATGTCGGCGGCGCGACCGGTCACGGTGGTCTGCATGAATATGCAGTCGGGGTAGAATGCGGCGATAAACCTCAGAGCTATAAGGTGATATAGCTTGCGTTCGTCGCCGATGAGTCGCTCGGGATGCTCGCCGGTGGGAATGATGGCGTGGTGGTCGGTGACCTTGGAGTTGTCGAACACCTTCTTGCTCTTGGGTATCTTGACGGCGAGGACGGGGGCGGTCTGAGGCGCGTAGGGCGTCATTTTGCGCAGTATTTCGGGTACCTTTGGATATACGTCGTCGGGGAGGTATGTGGTGTCGACGCGGGGATAGGTGGTGACCTTCTTTTCGTAAAGGCTCTGAATGAGGCGCAGAGACTCGTCGGCGCTCCAGCCCCAGCGTCGGTTGCACTCGACCTGGAGCGATGTGAGGTCGAAGAGGCGTGGCGGGGCTTCGCGGCCCTGCTTCTCGGTGATGTCGGTTACGGTGAACGGCTCGGAGGCAATGCGGGCTACGATGGCTTCGACCTCCTCGGGGGTGTCGAACTTGCCCGAGGCGGCAAACTGGGCGCCTTTGTAGATGGTGTTGAGCTCCCAGTAATCCTTTGGTACAAACTCTGTTATCTCAAAGTGCCGCTTTACAATCATGGCCAGGGTGGGGGTCTGCACGCGACCGATGGAGAGCACCTTGCCCGGCTCGGAATACTTGAGCGAGTAGAGACGGGTGGCGTTCATGCCGAGAATCCAGTCGCCGATGGCACGCGAAAGGCCGGCGTGGTATAGGTTGTTGTACTTTGACTCGGGTTCGAGCGAGGCAAAACCGTCTTTGATGGACTGGTCGGTGAGCGACGAAATCCAGAGGCGCTTGACGGGGCATCGTACACCCGCTTTTTGCATCACCCAGCGCTGAATGAGTTCGCCTTCCTGTCCGGCGTCACCGCAGTTTATAATCTCGTCGGCTTTGGCGGCAAGTTGCTCGATGACTTTGAATTGGCGTTCGATACCCTCGTCGTGTATCAGTTTGATGCCAAAACGGGGAGGTATCATGGGAAGGGCCCCAAGGCTCCAGCGCTTCCACAGCTCGGTGTAGTCGGCGGGTTCCTTGAGGGTGCAGAGGTGTCCGAAGGTCCAGGTAACACAGTAGTCACCGCCTTCGTAGAATCCAGGCTGGCGTCGGTTGGCGCCGAGGATGCGGGCAATATCGGCCGCAACCGACGGTTTTTCGGTGATGCAGAGTTTCAAATTTGCAGAGAGTTAGAGATTTTTGGCTTCCTGCCACAGCTGTTCCATCTCGCCGAGGGTAAGGTCGCGTATATTCTTGCCGGCGGCAGTGGCAGCGGCTTCGATGTGGTTGAAACGGTTGATAAACTTGCGGTTGGTGCGTTCGAGGGCGTTTTCGGGGTTGACCTTGTATAGACGTGCCACGTTGATGACGCTGAAGAGGAGGTCGCCCATTTCGGCTTCGATGTCGTCGTGACGCTGAGCGATGATAGCGTCGTTGAGCTCGGCGATTTCTTCGCGCACCTTGTCCCACACCAGCTCGGGGCTTTGCCAGTCGAAGCCCACGTTGGACGCTTTCTCCTGGATGCGGAATGCCTTGACGAGGGCGGGCAGGGCCGCGGGCACGCCAGCCAGCACGGTTTTGTTGCCGCCGCGCTCTTTGAGCTTGATGTCCTCCCAGTTCTGGGCCACCTGCGAGGCGGTGTCGGCCTGTACGTTGCCGTAGACGTGGGGATGGCGGAAAATGAGCTTGGCATTGAGGGCGTCGCACACGTCGGCGATGTCGAACTGGCCCTTTTCGTCGGCGATGCGTGCATAGAACAGCACGTGGAGCAGCACGTCGCCGAGCTCCTTGCGTATCTCGGGGGTGTTGTCGTCGAGCAGGGCCTGACACAGTTCGTAAACTTCCTCAATGGTGTTTGGTCGCAGAGATTCGTTGGTCTGCTTGGCATCCCAGGGGCACTTGACGCGCAGGGTGTCGAGAGTATCCATTATGCGGCCGAGCGCTTCGAGGCGCTCTTGGCGGGTGTGTGACATGATGATGATTCAAAAAATGTGTGAAGGTGTGTCAAACTTAGAGCGTGTTTAAAAATTCTTGTTAATTTTAAGTGGACAGCTTTTGACTCGAGAGCCAAAAGATGGCCATCCAACAGTAATTTAAACAAGTATTATTAAGATCATTAACAAACAATACCTTGGTGCACGGAGAATTTATCCGTATTTATCCTTTCGGTTCAGTCACTTAGCTCGCTAAGCTCCTTCAACTCAAGAATAAATCCGACCAAATTCTCCGGCTTAAAATTAACAAGAATTTTTAAACACGCTCTTAATTGACACACCTTCTATGTGTGTGATTGTGTGTGTTGAGATTATTTCTGTTTAAAAGCTTCGTTGCCCGAGTTGAGCCATTCTACGAAAGCGTCGACGTTTTCGTCAAAGGCGCGTGCGGGAGCGAGGGGCTGGCCGGCGTTGTCGAGCAGCACGTAGTAGGGCTGGGAATTGATGCCGAACTTGTGGCGCTGGAGGTAGCTCCACTTGTCGCCCACGGTTTCGATGTCGGTTGTGCCGCCGTATTCTTCGACGGTGTATGGCACGGCGAGTTTCTGCTTGTCGTCGACCATGAGCTTGATGAGCACGTAGTCGCGTTCGAGCACGGTGCGCACGGCCTGGGTGTCGAATACGGAGCCTTCCATCTTGCGGCAGTTGACGCAGGCGTAGCCGGAGAAGTCGACGAGCACGGGGAGGTTGTTGCGCTTGGCATAGTCCATGCCTTCGTCGTAGTCGTGGAACTCTTTGAAAGTGCCACCATAGAGGTTAAAGTCCTGTGTGGTGAGCGGCGGGGCAAATGCGCTGATGCTCTTGAGCGGAGCGCCCCACATGCCGGGGAGGAGGTATACGGCAAACGACAGAGAGCCCACGGCCAGGAAGAATCGGAACACACCGACATGCTCGGTGGGCGAGTCGTGGCTGAAGCGGAGCTTGCCCAGCAGATAGATGCCCATGAGGATGAAGAGCACTATCCAGACGGCCACGAATACCTCGCGGTCGAGGATGCGCCAGCCGTAGGCGAGGTCGGCCACGGAGAGGAATTTGAGCGAGAGTATGAGTTCGATGAAGCCGAGGGTTACCTTGACCGTGTTGAGCCAGGAGCCGGAGCGGGGCATTTCCTTGAGCAGTGATGGGAAGAATGCAAAGACGCCGAAGGGCAGAGCGAGGCCCATGGCAAAGCCGCCCATGCCGATGGCCGGGCCCACGTAGCTGGCCTGCGAAGCGGCCTCGACGAGCAGTGTGCCGATGATGGGACCGGTGCACGAGAACGATACGAGTACCAGTGTGAATGCCATGAAGAATATGCTGAGGAAGCCGGTGGTGCTTTCGGCCTTGCTGTCGATGGCGTTGCTCCACTTGGAGGGGAGCTTGATGTCGAAGGCGCCGAAGAATGAGATGGCAAACACTACGAGCAGGGCAAAGAATATTACGTTGAACACGGCGCTTGTGGAGATTTCGTTGAGCTTGGAAGCACCGAATATCACAGTGATGGCCATGCCGAGTGCGAGGTATATGACGATGATGCTAAGGCCGTAGCTCACGGCGTCGGTAATGGCGCGTCGGCGCGACTTGCCCTTCTTGAGGAAGAAGCTCATGGTCATGGGTATCATGGGCCACACGCAGGGCGTGAGCAGGGCCACGAGGCCGCCAAGGAAGCCCAGGCCGAAGATGGCCCACCATGGCGACTGCGAGCTGGGTGCGGCCGCGCTCTCGGAGGCTTGCATGGTGACGGGAGCCCAGAGGTCGGACTCCTCGGTGGTTACGCTTTCGACCACACTGCGGGCCACGCTGTCGACGTTGGTGGCGGGGGCCTCGGCTACACCGGGTGTGCCGAAGGTGAGGTCGAATGTCTCCTTGGTGGGGGGTGTGCACGACTTGTCGGTGCAGGCCATGTATTCGACCTTGCCCTTGATCACGGCACCGGTAGTGCCGGCGGCGAGGCGGAAGGGCTGGGTGAAGGTCACGGTGCCCTCCCACATGGGGAGGTTGAGCTTGAGGCTGGCGTCGAACTTGGTCTCGGCGGGAATCGAGGGGGTGGGCTCGCCGATGAGTTCGAGGCCGGGGGCGGGTTCTATGGTAAATGTGGTGAGCTGGGGGGCCACGGCGTCGGGACCCACCTTGGGCATTGTCATGCCGTATATGTGCCAGCCATTGTCGATTACGGCTGTCCAGCTTATAACGCCCTCGGTGGGCGAGACGGTCTTGATTTCGGAGGTCCAATGCACGTGGACGGGTCGCTGGGCCACGGCACCGACTACGGCAAGGATCAGAAGTGCGGCAAAACTAAGTATACGTCGCATAAAAAGCAAGTTAGGTTAGTTAGAACAGAATATTACTTGAAGTTGTAAGTCAGAGTCTGGGTCTTGGGAGGGGTGCAGTTTTTGTTGTCGCACGCCATGTATGTCACGCTGGCCACCACTTTGGCGCCGTCGCGCTTGTTGAGTTTGAATTTCTGAGTGAAATTGACGTTGGAGGCCCACCAGTTGAGCTTGATGCCAAACATGGGGTCGCTGACCACCACGGGAGCCTGAGAGGGTGTGAGCTTGCCCACGAGGGAGATGCCCTGAGAGCCGTCGAGCGATATTTTGGTGGGGCGGGGGCCACCGTCGGGGAGGTCGGTGCCGTACATGTGCCAGCCTTGGCCCACGAGGGCGCGGAGAGTGATGATGCCTTCGGTGTCGGAGGTCATCTTGACGCTGAGACGCCAGCGCACGGCATCGGTCTGGGCCATGGCGGCGATGCCTATCAGGGCTACAAAAAATGTAAGGAGTATTCGCTTTATCATAAACGCAATTGCTGAAATTTTTGCAAAGATAGCGAAATTTCCGGATTTTTACAAAAAGAATCGGGCCGCAAGCAGATTATGCGGCCCGATTGAAAGTGTTATGCGGATGAGATATTATCTCACTACGATTTTGCTGGTGAGGGTGTTGTTGACCTTGAGGATGTATACGCCTGCGGGGAGATGCTCGGCGTCGAGGTTGAGGCAGTTGCCGGGGGCCTTGTCGAGGGCCACGCAAGCGCCCTGCATGTTGAAGAGAGCGGCTTCAACGGCCTGCGAGCCGGGTACGAGAACTTCCCATGAAGCGCGTCCGGTGGAGGTGAGCACGAGGTTGCTGCCGCCGTCGGCCACAACATTGTCCACGCCCGAGTTGCCGAGCACCATCTTGAGGCCGGCGTAGGCGTTGAACTTGCCGGCGCCCCATTTGAGCTTGGGGAAGAGGCCCGAGTTGTAGTATTCGTCCTTGACGGAAGTGGCGGCAATGATTTCCTTCACGCGGTCGACGGTGAGGGTGGGGTCGGCCTGGAGCCAGAGGGCCACGCCGCCTGCCACGATGGGAGTGGCCATCGAGGTGCCCTGCTGGCACTCGTAGTAGTTCTGGCGGTTGTTGATTTTCTGGTTGGCGCTGAAGTTGCTGTTGACGTAGTTGTCGAAGTCGGTGCCGAGCTGGTTTTTGAGCTTGTCGACATAGAATGTGGAAATCGACGAGATGATGCCGGTGCCGGGAGCTACGACGTGGGGGAGGGGGGTGCCGTCGACAGCCTTGCCGTAGGAGCTGAAGGGGGTTACTTCGTTGCGAATGGCAAATTCGTCGGTGTAGCTTATGGAGGTGGGGAAGAGCACGGGCCACTTTGTGCGACCCGACCAAGCGCCCACGCACACGGTGTTTTTGCCGCAGGCCATGGAGTTGATGGTCCAGTCGGCGGTGCCGTTGTTATATCCGTCGATGCCGTAGGATACAAACTCGGCGGGGTACTCGTTGGTGTACTTGCAGTTGGACACGGCCATTACGCGCTGGTTGGCCTGACCGGTGATGCGGAAGCCGAGCACGATTTTGGAGCCGGGGTTGGTCTCGCTGTTGTAGGTGAGGTTGACGGCCATGCGTACCTGGTAGCGACCGTTGCCGCCGGTGTTTTTGGAGCGGGTGATCGATACGGACGAAGAGCGGAATGCTTTGTCGAAGGCGTCGTTCTTAACGGTGTTGCCGGCCACAGAGCTGTTGGCGATGGTCACGGAGCCTTCCTGGCTGCCGTCGACGGGGTATTCCCACAGCACCGACTTGGTGTTGAGGTCGTAGACAACGGGGGTTACGGTAAATGTTTCGGCCGATGCGCTCCAGAGGTCGACAGAGCCGTTGAGGTTGCTGTTGTTGGGGAAGAAGGTGGCAAATGTCTTGTCGCTGGCGGTGAAGGTTTTGTCGAAGGTGGTGTTGGCGTCGCCATCGTTGCCGGCTGCGATGAAGATTATGATGTCCTTGCCGTACTTTTCCATGTATCGGCACACTGCGTCGGTGCCGTCGTGCGGGCCAAACATGCTGCCGATGGAGAGGTTCATCACACCGGGCTTGCCCTGAGCCTTGGCATACTCGGCTGTGCGCTTCACGGCCATGGCGATGTTGCTGTCGTAGAGGGCGCCGCAACCCACGGCGAGTGTTGCTTCGGGGGCCATGCCGTAGTAGGGGTTGGCGATCTTGCGCACTACGGTGCTCTTGGTAATCTGGCCTGTTTCGTCGTCGATAACCACCACGTAGGTGTTATTGCGGGTGTTGCTGCCGGCCATGCAACCGAGGGTGTGAGTGCCGTGGGTGGCGTTGGGGGCTTCGGTTTTGAAGAGCTTGATGGCGTCGGGGGTGTTGTATGTGGTGCAGTCGCCGTTGGTGTTGGTGTATGACCACACGATTGAGGCGCGGGGATTCATGTCGTCGTCGAGGAAGTTGGCGTGGTTGGGGTCGAGACCGGTGTCGTAGATGCCGGCGATTACGCCTGCGCCCTTATAGGCATTGGGCAGGTCGGTGCCGCTGTGCACCTTGTCTACGCTTGTTACTACGCGCGAACGGTCGAGGTAGGGGACGCGCTTCTCGCCAAACGAGATGTGACGCACGAAGTTGCACTTGGCGGCAGCGTCGAATTGTTCGAGAGTGCCGGAAGCGAGTACCATGTCGCCGAGGTCGTCGACTATCTCGAGGCCGAGGGCTTCGAGGTGGGATGCGCTTGCCTTGCGGTCGATGGAGATGAATGCACCGGCCTTGGCACCGCTGCGGCTCTGGAGAGTGGCGATGTCAACGGGCATTTGGTCAATGCCGGCAACGGATGCACCGGGTATGGCCTTGAGCGTGCGGTAGGCGTCCATCACCATGAGGCTCTGGGCGTCGAATTTGCTCTGTGCCGATGCGCTGAGCACAACACCAGCCATCAGAGGAAGCATTGCGTAGAGTTTCTTCATTTTGTATGCTTGATTTGTTTATATATTTCTCTATAGTGGGTACAATTTGGATAGATACTGCAAAGATAGTGATTTTGCAAGCAAATTCCTTGGTTTTGAGTCAAAATATTGAAGCGAGGGTGGAATTTTTAACTAAAACAAGAAAAGCACCCCGCGGGCGGGATGCTTTTCTGAGAGTTATGGGGTAAGTATTAGCGACGTACGCGAACTACTTTCTTGAGGTCCATGCGGCTTTCGGTGAAGTGCGAGCCAGCGAAAGCGGCGGTCTTGGTGAGACGGCTCATGATGCGTGCGGCCTTGGCTTTGTTGCGCATCATGCGGATCTTGGCGGCCTTGAATGCGGGAGCACCGTTGGCGGCTTCGAGGCTGAGGCAGATGAGGCCTTCGGGCTTGGTGGTCCAGGCGTAGCCTTGGAAGTCTTCGATGCTTGAGCCGAAGAGGCTTTCGCCGGGGAGTGTGAGGAGCTGGGATTCAGGATCGTACTGAGTGAGGCTCTTGCCGGCGCCGAGGATTTCACCGTCTGTCTTGCCAATCGATGCGTACAGACCTGCCATGTTGGAGAGGTAGAGCATGTGGTTGTCGGCAGCGTCGGTGAAGTCGAAGGGAGCTTCACTGTGGGCAAAGCCGGAAGCCTGGGGTTCGATCTTAACAACCTGGGGGTTGGATACGTTAACAACGATGTTGCAGGGGTTGGTGTTGAGGTTGCCAACAACGGGACCTACCTGCCAGTTTTCGTTGGTCCAGGGCGATACGAGGAGGTACATGCCGGGCTCGGTTTTGTGCTTCTTGACGGGGAATTCCCAGCCGAGATCCTTGTAGGTGAGGGTAGCGCCGTCCTTGGTGTTGAACTTCCAGGCAGCGGTGAACCAAGCGTCTTCGATGTAACCGGTGGCGTAGTTCTGCCATTCGCTGGGCTCAGAGCCGAGAACGACGTTGAACTTAACGGCGGAGGCGTTCTGAGCTTCGCCGGCATCGTTGAACGATACGATAACGCCGTAGTAATCGCCGGCTTCAAATACGGGGAGTTCGACAGTCTTGTCGGCGGGGCTAACAGCCACGGCGGCTTCGTTGCCGTCGACGATGGCCTGCATGATCTGCTGTGCGCTCATGGTGTTGCTGATCATAACCTTGGCTTCGGTCACGTCGGGGCCGAGGGTGGTGTTGAATACTGCAAACGATTCCTGGGCGGTGTTGGTAAGAATACCGCGGTAGCTGAGGGCTACGCTGTAGTCCTTGAATTCGCCCACCTGGCAGGTTTCATAGCCGTAAGAGCCGTTGAGGAGGTAGTACTGGCCGTCGGCGGGGTCCTGGATGTAGTAAACAACGAAGATTTCGAAGAAGCCGGTAGTTTCGTCATAAACCGATTTGTCTACAAACTTGCTGGCGTCCTGACCGGTGCTGAGCATGTAGGTGTAGGCGTCGGAGATGAAGAGGTCGCACAAGCCGATGTCGGTTACATTGACCTGCTGGTTGCAGGGAGTGCCGAAGGGGATGCGCACGAACTTGGTGGTGGCGTCGTAGTCGATGTAGAGGGGGGTATCCTTGCGCCAGTGTTCGATTTGGAACTGGAACTGACCGGCAACTTCGAGGTTGCGACGGATCGAGATGGGCAGGTCGGGGTCGGGACCGCTCATGCCGAGGAAGCCGAGGTCATAGAACCAGGTGCAGACGCCCTTGTCGTAGGGTGCCCATGCGCTCCAGGCGGCGGGGATAGTAACGGTGAAGCGGTACTGAACCGAGCCGTAGTTGAAGATGGGGGTGCCTTCGGCGAAGTCGACTGTGAAAGTGTACTTCGAGTTGGAGGGCTGGTCCTTGAGGTTGCAGGGGATGGTAACGGTGGCTTCTTTCTGACCCTCGCCGAAAGCAACGGTGGTGGGGAGAGAGAAGATACCCGAGTTGTCGGAGCAAGCGATGGAGAGGCCGTAAGTAGCGGCTTCTTCGATACCGTCGCGCTGCACCTTGAAGGAAACTGATTCGGTAGCCTTAGTTACGTTGTAGTTGGAAGGGGCGTTGTTGGGGAAGTATACGCCAACTCCCTCGGCACCGGGCTCGAATTTGTCCTCCTCGCAAGCGGTGAAGGCCATGCCGAAGGCAAGAGCTGCAACCGCAAGTATTGTCGATTTGAATAATTTCATATTATTGGGTTGATTTTGTCGGTTGAAAACTTATTTTATGCAGAGCGCCGCTCGAGGGCATTGTAGCGCGACGCGGGGCGCTCTGCATAGTGCCATTTTATTAATTAGAGGGAGTGGGTAAGTCGTAAAGAAGCGATGGGTCGGGGTTGTTGAAGTTTTCGAACGCCTTGTTGCCCTGAGCTTCCTGGTCAACGAATACAAAGTTCATCCAAGCGGGACGGCCGTTGGTGTTGAACTGACGGTCGGTGCTGAAGTTGGAGCCTTCGTAGTAGCGGATAACCGACTTGTTGAGACGCTTGTAGTCGAAGAAGATGAGACCTTCGCCGAAGAGTTCGATACGCTTCTGGAGGAAGATTTCGTCGACAACCTGTTCCTTGGAAGTGCCTTCGAAGGAGTATGTGCTGTAGCGGTAGGTCTTCATGAAGTTTTCGAGGAGGGCCTTACCTTCGGCGGGAGCTGTCTGAGCGGCAGCTTCGGCTTCGATGAGGTACATTTCTTCGATACGCATGAGGGGGTATGCAGAAGCACAGCCTTCGTCAGAGCTTTCCATGTTGGCCTTGTTGGGCTTGAACTTGAGCGAAGCGTAGGCGGGGAGTTCCACACCGTATTCGTTGACGAGCTTGTTCTGGTCGATCCAGTTTTCCTGGCCGGCGAGGGGGCTACCTTCGGGAGCTACGAAAGTGAGCTTGCGGAAGTCGGCGTCGTTGATCTTGTTGTAGAGCTCTGCACCGATCTGCACGTAGGGGCCTGCGGATACATAACCGGATACGAATTCGTTGGAGATCCAGGAAGTCCAGTTGATGATGGAGGTCTGCACGGCGTCGTCTTCGGTCACGTACTGGCCACCCCACATCCACGAGGGAGTGCTGAGGGTGTTGAAGCCGGTGGCCTTGTCGAGCCACTGCTCGGCAGTGGTGGGAGAGCCGGCGAAGGTATCGATGGCCTTGCGGGCGTATTCACGAGCCTTGGGGTAGTTTTCGTCCCACATGTAGAGACGAGCCTTGAGGCCGTATACGCAAGCGAGGTCGGGCATGGTCTTGGAAGTGCGGGCCGAAGCAACGATGTACTTTTCGGCAGCGTCGAGGTCGCCGAGGATTTCGGCGCTGAGCACAGCGTGAGTCACACGGGGATTGCAGCGAGCCTGAGCTTCGGTCATGGAGGCTGTAACGATGGGCACGGTGTAGCCGGTTACGTCCTTGGCGTCTACGTATTCGTTGCCGGCAACGGTACCTACGGTCTTGTCGTTGGGGAGGAACTCATACAGACGACCCATGTCGAGGTAGGTCATGGCGCGGAAAGCGTGTGCACAGCCGAGGAGGTGCTGGCTGCGGAGGTTGGTTGTTTCGGGGTCGACAGCAGCCACGGCGAGGTTGGCCGACTGGAGGAGCTTGCTGTAGTACCACCACACCTGCTGAGCAATGATGTAGTCCTTGCCGAGCGACTGGTTGTTGGACCACGAGGTGAAGTGGTCGTAACCGCTGTAGGCGTGGCAGTAGTCGGCGGTCATAACGTCGCGGATGATCATCTGCGAGGGATAGCCGAAGTCAGAGTGACGGTTGCCGGGCACAGTGAACACTGTGTTGAGGAAGGCAGGCATACCCATGGCGAGCGATTCGGCAGCCGAGGGCGAGTTGACGAGCTGGTCCTGGGTGACACTCTGAGTAGGGAACGTTTCTTCGATACACCCGGTGAGCGCCACAGAGGGGAGTATAACAGCTCCGGCGATGAGGGATTTAAATATCTTGTTCATTGTAAGTTCCTTTATTGATTAGAAAGTGATGTTGATACCGCCGGAGATGGTGCGGATGGGTGAGTAGTAGGAGTTGTTACCACCGCCGGTTACGCCCATGCGGGGGTCAAGACCTTTGCGCTTCGACCAGAGGTATACGTTGTCGGCGGTAGCGTAGAGACGGATGCCGTTGACAAAGAGCTTCTGAGCGAGCGACGACGAGAGAGCGTAGCCGAGCTGAACGTTCTGGAGGCTCAGGTAAGAAGAGCTGATGAGGAAACGGTCGGAAGAAGCAGCGCTGTACTGGTCGCCGTACTGGAATCGGGGCATGTTGGCGTCCTTGTTTTCGGGAGTCCATGCACCGGCGAGATCTTTGTGGAAGTTGCCACCCTGGTTGCCGGAGTAGGGCGAGCCCATGAGACCTGCATAGCCGCTGTCGTAAGACTGGCCGCCGAGGCCGTAGGCGAAGTTGCAGGAGAGGTCGAGGCCCTTGAAGTTGAGGCTTGTGCCGAAGCCACCGTAAACGGGAGCGAGGGCGGTGCCGCAGTTGTAGAAGGAAGCTTCAGAGTACTTCTTGGTGGTGAGCAGGTCGGTGATGGGGTGACCGTTTTCGTCCTTGAGGGGAGTCTTGCCGTCTTCGGCCATCTTGGGCTTGCTGTAGTACCACATAGATTCACCGGTTTCGGGGTCTACGCCGGCAAATTTCTTGAGGCGGTAGGTGTAGAGCGATTCGCCTTCGCCGTAGAAGAAGTTACCGCTGTTGTAACCGTCGGCCCAGTCGTTGTCGAGGTTGGAGAGGTAGCCGGTCTTACGTTCGTCGGGGAGACGGGTGATCTTGTTCTTGTAGTAGGTGAAGTTGAGGCTGAGGTCCCAAGTGAAGTCCTTGGTGTCGATAACGCGGCCGTGGAGGTCGATTTCGATACCCTTGTTGCTCATGTCGCCCACGTTGGCGTAGTAGCCGCTCCAGCCCATCGAGGGGGGAAGGGGGAAGTAGAAGAGCATGTCGGAGGTCTTGCGGGTGAAGTATTCAACGTCACCGCTGAGACGGCTGCCGAAGAAGCTGAATTCAACACCTGCGTTGAAGTTGCCGTTGGTTTCCCAGGTGATCTTTTCGTTACCCATGAGGTTGGGCACTACAGATACGGAGCCGTTGGAGTTGGCGATGGTGTAGGTGTTGGTGTAGAGGAAGTTGCCGATGTTGTCGTTGCCCTGTTCGCCATAAGAAGCCTTGAGCTTGAGCATGTCGATCCAGGTGGTGTTCTTAAGGAAGTCTTCCTTGCTGAGGATCCAGGCGCCGCCTGCGCTCCAGAAGTTGCCCCAACGGTGCTTGGGGTGGAAGCGGGAAGATGCGTCGCGACGGAACGAACCGCTGAAGAAGTACTTGTTGTCGTAGTCGTACTGTATGCGCGAGAACCAACCTTCGTTGTTGTAGTTGCTGGCATAGGAGCTGGCGCTCTTCACGGTGATCATGCCGTCGAGTTCGAGGTTGGTGGGGTCGAACATGTTAGACTTAGAACCGGTGAGCGAGTTGGTGCGGATCCAGTAGGATTCGTGACCGGCGAGGGCAGAAACGTTGTGGAGACCCCACTTGTGGCCCCAGTTGAGGAGCTGCTGGTATGTGTAGTTGAGGCGGCGGTACATGGTCTTGTAGAGGATACCGTTTTCGGCGGCCTTCTGACCGTAGTAGGGGTTGGTGAGGTCGGTTGCGAGGTATTCGTAGTAGTCTACGTTGTTCTTGGAGGTGAACTTGAAGTCCTTGAGGAAGGTGATTTCAACTGCACCGGTAGCGCTGGCGGCGTTGGCACCAACGTTGCTTGTGTCGAGGTAAGCTTCGCCGAGGGCGTTGGTACCAGCGAATACGGGACGACGGAGGCCGGCGTTGTTGGAGCTACCAAAGTCATAGATAGTGAGACCGTTGGAGTCGACGCGGATGGAGCCGTCGGCATTGCGGGTGTAGAGGGGGTAGATAGGAGCGATTGCCGAAACGAGGGCGAAGGGGTTGCCCGACGAGTTGGATGCACCTTCTTCCGAGCCGTAAGTGTCGCGTGAGGTGTTGGTGAAGCTGAGGTCGCCGATGAACTTGAGCCAGCTCTTGGCCTTGGTGTCGGCGCTGAGGCGGCCGGTGAAACGGCTGAAGCCCGACTTGGGAGTGATACCTTCGTTGTCGAGGTAGCCGGCCGACATGTAGAAGTTGCTCACTTCGTTGGCCTTGGCAACAGAGAGGTTGTATTCCTGACGGAGGCCGGTCTTGAAGGCAGCGTCGCGCCAGTCGTCGGGAGTGATGAGGAATTCAGAGCCCTGGTAGTTGACAACGCGGCCGAGAGTAGCGGCGGGGTTGAGACGGCCGTCGAGACCGATGAGGTTCTGACCCTGGGGAAGGGTATAAACATTGTAGCCGAGGCCGTATTCGTTGGCAGCGGTGAGCTGGCTGTTGGCCCAAGAGTTGGCACGAGCGGCGGTAAGACCCTGAGCTACAGCGTAGTTGTTGAGGGCTTTGTAGTAAGTTTCGTAGTAAGCGCCGGGGGTGTTGATGTAATCGTATTCCTGCTGAGCCTTGCTGTTGGAGCCCATGCGCACGTCGAGAGTAACGCGAGCTTCGCCCACCTTGGCACGCTTGGTGGTGATAAGAATAACACCGTTGGCACCGCGAGCACCGTAGAGTGCGTTGGAAGCGGCGTCCTTGAGGACGGTCATAGATTCGATGTCGTTGGTATTGATGGTGTTCATGCTACCGGCGAAGGGGGTGCCGTCGACGATGATGAGGGGCTCAACACCTGCAGAAATCGAGGAAATACCACGGATAAGGATGCTGGGGCTGTCGGCACCGGGAGCACCCGAAGAGTTGGTGATCTGCACACCGGAAACCTGGCCCTTGAGGGCATTGAGAGGGTTGGAAACCTGAGCCTTCTCAATCTGAGCGCCGTCGACAACGGCAGCTGAACCTGTGAAAGAGGAACGAGTGGCAGTACCATAGGCTACGGCCATCACTTCCTGAAGAACGTTGTCACCGGGCAGGAGCTTGATGATCATCTTGCCGGGGGTGATGTTTACATTTGTGGTTTTGTAACCAACATATGAAACGGTCAACTGGGTGACAGAGGCGGGAACGGTAATGCTAAAGTTACCGTCGACGTCGGTCGCGTGACCGGTTGTCGAGCCTTTGGCTGTCACAGACGCGCCAATCAGGGGTTCATCTGTATTGGCGTCGAGGACAGTGCCCGTAACCGTGCGCGTCTGAGCCGACGCACAAAGGCCGATGGTGATCACTGCCACAAGTAATAGAAACAGCTTTTTCATACTAAGAATTAGTTAAACAAAAAAAATGATATAATACAATTGTCGAATTGGAGTAGTAAAAAATACGCTCACAAAAGGATATTTTTTGCAAAGATAAACACTTTTCTTTAAAAACCAAGCAATTTTGAGAAATATTTTACATTCTCGCTGATAAAAAAACGAATTTTATATGTTTTACAACATTGTTTTATAGCTATTTGTTATATACAGATTGACTCAACATAGGCAAAAAGCGTGTCATAATGTACATAAAATTGCGAAATCGGAGAAAAATTTGTAATTTTGTCAATGTTATAAATAAGTGTTAAAAATCCTTTCGTCGCGAGTCGACGACACTATAAGAAATAATATGTCAGAAAAAATCATAATCCTCGGCATAGAGTCGAGCTGCGACGATACGTCGGCTGCAGTGGTGTGTGACGGAGTGCTGAAGAGCAATGTAATAGCGTCGCAGAGTGTGCATGAGGAGTATGGCGGCGTGGTGCCCGAGCTGGCGTCGCGTGCGCATCAGCAGAATATAGTGCCGGTGGTAGATGCTGCGCTGAAGCGAGCCGGTGTGGACAAGAAGGACATAAGCGCGATAGCCTTTACGCGCGGCCCGGGGTTGCTGGGCTCGCTGTTGGTGGGCACGAGTTTTGCCAAAGGGCTGTCGCTTGGGCTACGGGCGCCTCTGGTAGATGTGAACCATCTGCACGGCCATGTGCTGAGTCACTTTGTGCGTCGCGAGCCCACGGACGAGGTGCCCGAATTTCCGTATCTGTGCCTGCTCATATCGGGGGGCAACAGTCAGATTATCCTCGTGCGCGGCTACAACGACATGGAGGTGCTGGGCCGCACTATCGACGATGCAGCCGGCGAGGCATTTGACAAGTGTGCCAAGACCATGGGACTGCCTTATCCCGGGGGGCCGCACATAGATCGCCTGGCGGCGCAGGGCAACGAGCTGGCATTTAAGTTTGCCAAGCCCCACATACCCGGCCTCGACTACAGTTTCAGCGGGCTTAAGACCTCATTTCTCTACACGCTGCGCGATGCCAAGAAAGCAGACCCCGACTTTGTGCAAAACAATCTTGCCGACCTTGCCGCCTCGCTGCAGCGCACCATTATCGAAATACTGATCGACAAACTGGCCAAGGCCGTGGACCAGACAGGCGTGAAGACTGTGGCAATCGGAGGCGGCGTGTCGGCCAATTCGGGCGTGCGAGCCGCCGTGGCCGAGTTTTGCGACAAGCGCGGACTCAAGGCATTCATACCCGAACGAATGTTTACCACGGACAATGCCGCCATGGTGGCCATTGCAGGATACTTCAAATACCTCGACCGCGACTTCTGCGGCTACGACGAGGTGCCTTACGCGCGCGTACAATTATAAATAATACAACAGGCAGTGTAGACAGCACACTTTAATAGAAATAATCATGACTCTTACCACCATAATCATAGGCGATGAAATATTGCTCGGGCGTGTGGCCGACACCAACTCGGGTGCCGTGGCGCGAATGTTTGAGCCCGAGGGATGGACCGTCAAATCGGTGCTCACCGTGGGCGACTCCGAGCGCGACATACGCACCGCCGTGGAGACAGCCCTTGCCCAGTCGGACCTGGTGATAATGACCGGCGGCCTTGGCCCCACAAAGGACGATATTACCAAGGCCGTGCTTGCCGAGGTGTTTGGCGGCCCCCTGCGCATGGACCCCTCGGTGACCGAGAACATCCACGAAGTATTCAATCGTCGCGGTCTGAAGATGAACGAGCTCACCGAGCTGCAGGCCATGGTGCCCGCGAGTTGCCGAGTGATACAGAACAAGCTGGGTACAGCGCCGATTATGTGGTTTGAGCGCGATGGCCGAGTGCTGGTGGCCATGCCCGGAGTGCCGTTTGAGACCGTGGGCATGCTGCCCGAGGTGCACCGACAGGTGCGCGCCCACTTTGCGCCCAGCGAGGTGGTGATGCACCACTCGTTCAACACAGTGGGCATAACAGAGAGCGCTCTGGCCGAGAAGTTGGCCGGGTTTGAAGCCTCGCTACCGCAGGGCATGCACCTTGCCTACCTGCCCAATCCCGGTTACATACGTCTGCGCCTCGACGCGCACGGGTCGGAGAGCGAGGATATCGCACCGGCATTTCAAGCCGCGGTCGAAGCTCTGCGCCGGCTCATTGTCGACAATCTGAGCTACGAAGGCGAGGCTACACTTGCCGAGGAACTTCTGCGCCGCCTTATCTCTAAGAATTTAACCATAAGCACGGCCGAGAGCTGTACCGGCGGAGCCGTGGCGGCCGCCATCACTGCCGTGCCGGGGGCCTCTGAAGCCATGCTCGGCGGTGTGGTGAGCTACTCCAACTCGGTAAAGACCAACCTCCTCGGCGTGCCCGAAGATACCCTCCAGGCAGTGGGGGCTGTGAGCAGCGACGTGGTGATGGACATGGCCTACGGAGTGAGCCAGGCCACCAAGTCGAACTGCTCGATAGCCACCAGCGGCATAGCCGGCCCCGGCGGCGGCACTCCGCAGAAGCCCGTGGGCACAGTGTGGATGGCATGGAACGTAAACGGCGGCGTGATGTCGCGCTGCTTCCACTTTCCCGGCGACCGCAAGCGCGTGATAGAGCGCGCTGTAAACGAAGCCTTGTTGGGCTTGATAAAACTGATATAACTCCCATAAAACCATTCATGAATAAAATCATTTCAAAGGAACATTTTTCGGCCAATGTGGTGTGCCTCAAAGTAGAGGCTCCGCTCATAGCGCGGTCGCGCCGCCCGGGTCACTTTGTGATAGTGATACCCGACGCCAAGGGCGAACGCATACCGCTCACCATAGCCGATTCGGACCGCGAGCGCGGCACCATAACCCTTGTGGTGCAGGCAATAGGCGAGTCGACCCGCAAGATTTGCGCTTTGAACGAAGGCGAATACCTGCACGACGTGGTGGGTCCGCTCGGACAGGCCACACGAGTTGATAAAGTGGGCACCGTGGTGTGTTGCGGCGGCGGTGTGGGCGTGGCCCCGCTTCTGCCCATAATCCGAGCATTCAAGGAGGCCGGCAACAGAGTGGTGTCGGTGCTCGCCGCCCGCACCAAAGACCTCATAATCCTCGAAAAGCAGGTGGCCGAGTATTCCGACGAAGTAATCATAATGACCGACGACGGTTCATACGGTCAGCAAGGCCTTGTGATACAGGGTGTTGAACAAGTGATACAGCGCGAACAGGTGGACGAGGTGATAACCATAGGCCCCGCGATAATGATGAAATTTGTGTCGCTGCTCACCAAGAAATACAACGTGCCCACCCAGTGCTCGCTCAATACCATCATGGTCGACGGCACTGGCATGTGCGGAGCCTGCCGCATCACTGTGGGCGGCAAGGTGAAATTTGTGTGTGTCGACGGCCCCGAATTTGATGCCCATCAGGTGGACTTTGACGAAATGCTCATGCGACTGCGCGCTTACAACTAATCGGATAATCGGAAATCACAATTATGCAATCAATATCACCCCGCGATGCCGAGTGGCGCAAGGAGCTGCGCGACGCCCTCAGCGCCAAGGAGCGCACGGCCATGCCGCGTGCCACAATGCCCATGCTCGATGCAGAGTACCGCATACACAGCAACGAAGAAGTGAACCAGGGACTGTCGTTTGACCAGGCCCGCACCGAGGCCACCCGTTGCCTCGACTGCCCCGACCCCCAGTGCGTGTCGGGTTGCCCCGTGAACATCGACATACCCGGATTTATCAAAAACATACAGCGCTCCGACCTGGCCACTGCCGCCGCAGTGCTGCGCAACACCAGCGCCCTGCCCGCAGTGTGCGGCCGCGTGTGTCCGCAGGAACGCCAGTGCGAGTCGAAGTGCATATACAACAAGATGAAGAAGCCCGCCGTGGCCATCGGCTGGCTCGAACGCTTTGCCGCCGATGCCGAGCGCATGCTTGCCGAGAAAGCCGCCCCCGAGCGCCTCGCCCCCAAGGGCAAGAAAGTGGCCGTGGCCGGTTCGGGTCCGTGCGGACTGTCGTTTGCCGGCGACATGGCCAAGCGCGGCTACGATGTGACAGTGTATGAGGCACTTCACGAGATAGGCGGTGTGCTCAAATACGGCATACCCGAATTTCGCCTGCCCAACAGCGTGGTCGACGCCGAGCTCGACGCCCTGCGCGCACTCGGTGTGAAATTTGTGGCCGATACCGTTGTGGGCAAGACCCTCAGCTACGACGATATGCTGGCCGAGGGCTTCAGCGCCATATTTGTGGCCAGCGGAGCCGGTCTGCCCCGATTCATGGGGATTCCAGGCGAAAACTACATCAACATCCTGTCGTCGAACGAATACCTCACCCGCATCAACCTCATGCACGCCGGCACCGAGGGCTACGACACCCCCGTGCCCCGCGGAGCCACGGTGGCCGTGATAGGCGGCGGCAACACAGCCATGGACTCGGTGCGCACAGCCCTGCGCATGGGTGCCAAACGCGCCATGCTCGTGTATCGTAGAGGCGAAGACGAAATGCCCGCCCGACTCGAAGAGATTGAACACGCCAAGGAAGAAGGCGTAGAATTCATGACCCTCTCCAACCCAGTAGAATACCTTGCCGACGACAACGGCCGCGTGCGTGCAATGCGAGTGCAGCGCATGGCCCTCGGCGAGCCCGACGAGAGCGGCCGACGCAGCCCCGTGCCCATCGAAGGTGCCATAGACGAGGTGCCCGTCGATGTGGTGGTGGTGAGCGTGGGTGTATCGCCCAACCCACTGATACCCAATTCTATCGACGGACTCGATGTGACCCGCCGCGGCACAATAGCCGTGGGCGACAATATGCAGTCGTCCATACCCACTATCTTTGCCGGCGGCGACATAGTGCGCGGCGGTGCTACGGTGATTCTCGCCATGGGCGACGGACGCAAAGCAGCAGCCGCTATGGACGAATTTTTAAACAAGCTCTAAACGACAATAATATGAAATCATCTCTTTTCGCACTGGCCCTGATGTCGCTGCCTCTGGCGGCCGGAGCCACCACAGCCGAATGGCTGCGTGACGTGAAGATTTCGCCCGACGGCACAAAAATAGCCTTCGAATACAAGGGCGACATCTACACCGTACCCGTATCGGGCGGCACAGCAACACGCATTACTGCCACCGACACCTACGAAGCCACACCCATCTGGAGCCCCGACAGCCGTCACATCGCTTTTCAGAGCGACCGCAACGGCAACTTCGACATATATATAGTGAGTGCCGACGGAGGCACTCCCACACGCCTCACATTCAATTCGGCCTCGGAAACCCCCGAAGCATTCTCGCCCGACGGTCGCTCGGTGCTCTACTCGGCTGCCATTCAGGCACCTGCCGCAAGCGCAGCTTTTCCGTCGGGACGTCTTACACAGGTGTACTCAGTGCCCGTGAGCGGGGGCTCCCCCGTGCAGGTGGTTGGCACTCCCGCACGTGCAATCGACTTTATGCCCGACGGCAAATCGTTCCTGTATCAGGATGTGAAGGGTATGGAAAACGAGTGGCGCAAACATCACACATCCTCGACCACCCGCGATATATGGATGCGCGACGCCAAGGGCCACCACACCAACCTCACCAACCGCGGCGGCGAAGACCTGAGCCCCGTGGCCTCGGCCGACGGCAAGACATTCTACTTCCTGAGCGAGCGCGACGGCAAGACCATGAACGTGTACCAGGCCCCCATCGCCGCCCCCGCCCAGGCCAAGGCCCTCACCGATTTCAAGACCCATCCCGTGCGCTTCCTGTCGCGCGACAAGGCCGGCACGCTGGCATTTGCCTACGACGGCAATATCTACACCATGGCCTCCGGAGCCAAGCCCGTAAAAATCAAGGTTGACGTAGTAGACGACGCCACCCCCGCCACCGGCAAGCTCAGTGTGCGCACCGGCGGCGACGCCTCTGTGAGCCCTGACGGCAAGCAGGTGGCCTTCGTGTACCGCGGCAACGTGTTTGTGAGCTCGGCCGACTACGGCACCACCAAGCAGATAACCACCACGCCCGAGGCCGAACGCGAAGTGAGCTGGGGCAAGGACGGCAAGAGCCTCTACTACACATCCGAGCGCGACGGCCGTTACAACATATACAAGGCAACCATGGGCCGCGACGAAGACCCCGACTTTGCCCATGCCACCACCATCAAGGAAGAGCGCGTATTTGACACCGACAAGCACGAACGCTACAAAGGCAAGGTGAGCCCCGACGGCGAAAAACTCGCCTTTGTGCTCGACCGCAGCATCATTGCCGTCAAAGACCTCAAGAGCGGCAAGGTGACCAAGCTCACCGACGGCTCCAACTACTATCAGCGCAACGGCGGTTTTACGTTCAACTGGAGTCCCGACTCGCGCTGGCTGGTCGCCGAGATTGTAGACCGCAAGCACGATCCCTACTACGACATAGCACTCATCAACGCCGAGACAGGCGAGCTCGTAAACCTCACCAATTCAGGTTATTTCGACCAGAATCCCGTGTGGGTGATGAACGGCGACGCAATCCTGTTCCAGAGCGAACGTTACGGTATGCGCAACCACGCATCATGGGGCTCGCAGATGGACGCAATGCTCGTGTTCGTAAACCAGGAGGCTTATGACAAGTGGAACATGTCGAAGGAGGACCTCGAACTTGCCAAAGACGACAAAAAAGACGACAAAAAGGCTGACGACAAGGACAAAAAAGACAAGAAAGACGATAAAAAAGACGATAAGGACAAGAAAGACGACAAAAAGGCCAAGGAAATCAAGGTAGAACTCGACGGAATCACCGACCGCGTGGTGCGTGTAACTCCTCAGTCGACATACCTCACCGATGCTATCCTTACCTCCGACGGCGAGACACTTTTCTACCTCACCGAAGGCGCCGACGGACAGAACCTCTGGAAATACTCGCCCCGCGAAGAAGAACACTCGCTCGTGACCACAGTGCCCAGCGCCGGTGGATTTGAAATGACCCCCGACGGCAAGAACATCTTCCTGCTGGGCTCGTCGGTGAAGAAGGTCGACACAAAGACCGGCAAGCTCACTGCCGTGAAATTCAACGGCGGTCAGATGAAAATAGACTATGCCAAGGAACGCGAATACATGTTCGATTACATGGCCCGCGAAGAGGCCGAGCGCTTCTATGTGAAGGACATGCACGGTGTGGACTGGCCCATGCTCACCAAGACATACCGCCGCTTCCTGCCCCACATCAACAACAACTACGACTACTCCGAAATGCTGAGCGAAATCCTCGGCGAGCTCAATGTGAGCCACACCGGCTCGGGCTTCCGCGGCAATATGGCCAGCGGCGACGACCGCACCGCCTCGCTCGGATTGCTCTATGATCTGTCTTATGGCGACAAGGGGCTGAAAGTGAGTGAAGTAGTGGCCAAGAGTCCCTTTGCCAACTCCAAGTCCAAGCTCCGCGCAGGTATGATTGTGCGCAAAATCAACGGCAACGAAATCACTCACGAGAGCGATGTGGCCACTCTGCTCACTGACCTCGCAGGCAAGCGCACCCTTGTAGAATTCTACGACCCCGCCACCAAGACCACATACGAAGAAGTAATCAAGCCCGTGAGCGCCGGTGCGTTCAACACACTGCTCTACAACCGCTGGGTGAAGGGTCGTGCCGCTCTTGTCGACAGCCTCTCGGGCGGCCGACTTGGCTATGTGCACATCTCGTCGATGGACGATGAATCGTTCCGCAAGGTATATTCCGACCTCCTCGGCAAGTACAACGACCGCGAAGGCGTGGTAATCGACATACGCTGGAACGGCGGCGGACGCCTGCACGAAGATATCGAAGTGCTCTTCTCCGGCCAAAAGTACTTCACACAGGAAGTGCGCGGCAACCAAACCTGCGACATGCCGTCGCGCCGCTGGAACAAGCCGTCGATTATGCTCATGAGCGAGGCCTGCTACTCCAACGCCCACGGCACACCCTGGGTGTACAAGCACAAGAACATAGGCAAGCTGGTGGGCATGCCCGTGCCCGGCACTATGACTTCGGTTAACTGGCAGACTATGGTTGACCCCTCGCTCTACTTCGGTATACCCGTTGTGGGCTATCGTCTGGCCGACGGCTCGTTCCTTGAGAATCAACAGCTCGAGCCCGATGTCAAGGTGGCCAACGACCCCGAACTCATCGTCAAGGGTCGCGACCAGCAACTCGAAACCGCCGTGCGCACCCTCCTCAACGATATTGACGCAAAGCGTTGAGTTGAGCTGTGTAGCGTAAAGTTATATAACCTGTGAGGGCGGTCTATTTCAGAGGTATCTGGGATAGATCGCCCTCACGGGTTTGGTTTATATGGGGGAGAACCCCGGGTTCCGCAAAGCCTCACCCGGGGGGCTAAACTGATATCGCGCTCCGCGCTTGCTGTCGGAATGCTAAAAATAGGTAGCGAGTACTCGATAAGTGCGCTGTTGTGTGGCTATGCGCTGTAAAAAATACTCTTTTTAGGGTATTTTGGCATTGTGCGGAAATGGCGAAATTTGCAACATGAAAAATCACTTATCGACAGTTTGTTTAAAAATTATATTTTGCTTGTTAACCTTGATTTCCGGATATCCTGCCGCCAGAGCCGCGGCGGGAGCTCCGGGACTTATTTCGGGTAAGGTGCTCGACACCGACGGCAACCCCATAGACTATGCCATGGTGCATGTGAAGGGTACCGACCAGTCGGGCTTTACCGACGAAAAAGGTTTGTATCACATCAGTGTGCCCGGCGGCCAATATACCGTGGTGTACTCGTCGGCAGGATTTGCCCAGACCGAGCGCACCGTGAGCGTGGTGGCCGGGGGGCGCACCAAGTGCACCGTGAAGCTCCGTTCTACCACGGCGCTTGCGGGCATTACCGTGACGGGCAGTCAGTTATCCAAAGTAAGAAATTCGGCATTCAATGCCACTGCAATAAGCACCAAAGACCTTGCCAATACCTCTCGTACACTCGGCGACGCGCTCGCCAAGGCTCCAGGTATGAAACTGCGTCAGAGCGGCGGCGTGGGTTCGGACGTGGCCGTAACGATGGACGGCTTCAGCGGCAAGCACGTAAAGGTGTTTATCGACGGAGTGCCACAAGAAGGCGCCAGCAGTGCGTTGGGAGTCAATAACATACCAGTGGGATTTGCCGACCGTATCGAGGTGTATCGCGGTGTGGTGCCGGTGGCCTTCGGCTCGGATGCCATTGGGGGCGTTATCAATATCATTACACCCAAGCGCGGTCGCAGCAGTTATGTCGAGGCGTCGTACTCATACGGCTCCTTCAACACCCACAAGGCCGCCGTCAACTTTGGGCGCACACTATCCAACGGACTCAAATTTGAATTCAACGCCTTTGCCAACCATTCCGACAACGACTATTACGTGGATGCACCCGTCGAGGACTTCAACACCGGCGCCATCAATCGTCGCAAGCTCGAGCATGTGCGACGGTTTAACGACCGATTCCATAATCAGACAGCCATAGCGCGAGTGGGTGTCGTGGACAAGCCATGGGCCGACCGCCTGATGCTCGACCTGACTTACACACAGATGTACAAGGAAATACAGACCGGTGTGCGTCAAGAGATTGTGTACGGACAGAAACACCGTCGCGGCCACATGCTCATGCCGTCACTTACCTGGGCCAAGCGCAATGTGCTCGCCGAGGGGCTCAATATGAATTTTAATGCCAACTTCAAGCGCAACATAGTGACCAATGTCGATACCGCCAATGTGCAGTACAACTGGCACGGTCACACCAGGCCGCTCAACTCGCCCGGCGAGCAGAGTTATATGCACACGCGAGCCGACAACGATAACTTTACAGCATCGTATACAGCCAATTACAATGCAGGCGAAAAGCAAGCCTTGACACTCAGCAATGTGCTGAGTAGCTTCAGCCGCACCAACCACAACCTGCTGAGCGGCGGGTCGACTGGAGCCGAGTGGGACAAGACCACGCTTAAGAACATAGCCGGGCTGTCGTACCGCTACGTGCCCGTGCGAGCTGTGAATATTTCGGCCTTTGCCAAGCACTACAGCCAGCGTGTGGCCGGTCCGGTGGCCGTGTCGTCGACTCAGGACTCGTGGCGTCGCAGCGAGCGCAGTGTGCAGGCCATGGGCTATGGTACCGCTGCCACGTGGCTCATGCCGCTCGGCATGCAGCTTAAGGCGTCGTACGAGAAGGCACTGCGCCTGCCGACGGTCGACGAAATGTTTGGCGACGAGGACCTCGAGAACGGCGATATGGCACTGCGCCCCGAGTCGAGCCACAACATTAACCTCAATCTAAGTGTGAACCGAAGTGCGGGAGGAGGGACACTCTATGCCGAGGCGGCCCTGATATATCGCGACACTCACGACTATATACAGCGCAATATCATGGCGCTGAGCGGTGGCAAGTCGGCGGCGACTTACATAAACTACGGCCGTGTCAAGACTCAGGGCCTCACACTTACGGCGCGTTACAGCTACCGTCGATGGCTCTCGGCCGGAGCGGGATTTACTCAGATGAACGTACGCGACAATATGCGCCACGCGCAAGGATCGTCGGCCCCCAATCTGGCCTACGGACAGCGCATGCCCAACCTCCCCTACTTGTTTGCCGACTCCGACATCAATCTTTATTGGCACAACTTAGGCTCGGATGGCAATGTGTTGACGCTGGCATACGACAACCGCTTCACAAAGAGCTTCTGCTACTACGCTTCAAATATAGGCTCAAACAGCTCGGACTATATGGTGCCCGACCAGTTTGAGCACAACGTGAGCCTGAGCTACAGTATGTTGCGCGGTCGCTACACAGTGACAGCCGAGTGTACCAACCTGACCGATGCGCGACTTTACGACAACTTCAGTCTTCAAAAGCCCGGCCGAGCCTATACAGCCAAAGTAAGAGTAAAGTTTTAAACACGCTCTTAACCTACATTACAAGCAATTCCGTTGCAGGAAAGTGTCGTGCGAGGTATCGTGTGATAAATCCACGAGTGTCCTCGGCTATGATTGCGTCGCGGTCGAAGTAGGTGTTATATATCACATACGGGAGTTGGAGGCCTCGCGATTTGATGGCTTCCAACGAGAGTATTGTATGATTGATTGAGCCGAGTATGCCGTTGGTTACAAGTACTATGGGCAGTTGTCGTGTGGCAGGATAGTCGATTGAGAGGAAGTCGTCGGTAAAAGGCACCATGAGCCCTCCGGCGCCTTCGATTATGAGCACGTCATAGCGCGAAGCGAGAGTAGTGCGTGAGCGGTCGATGAGGCTTATGTCGATGTCGCGGCCGTCGATGCGGGCGGCAAGCTGTGCCGAAGCGGGATAGCTGAAAATGATTGGGGCCGTAGTCATGTCGAGGTCCTCGGGCAGCATGTCGATGCCCATGAGGCGACGGTGGGCCACGATGTCGTCCGATTGGCCCGTACAGCCCGTTTGGATGAATTTCTGAGTAATAACCGTCTTGCCTTCGTCCATGAATTTGCGTGCAAGGAAGGCAGTGGCATAGGTCTTGCCGGCGTCGGTGTCGATGCCCGACAAGAAGTATGTGGTGTTGTTGCTCATGGTTTGCGTAGTATCATTATAAAAGGTTTGTATGTAAGGTGATACCTGCCGTCGAGCCTGGGCTGCAACTGTCGCAGCAGGGCTCGGGTGTCGATGTGGCCGGCGGTAGTGCGGCCCAGCGAGTTGACACCTGTGAGCTTGAGGTGTCGCAGGGCGTCGAGGGCTGTCGCAAAGTCGAGGTCGCGCTCATATTCGGAGCTGAACGCCACTTCAAATCGCTTGGCAGCCTCGTCGAGCCACTCCTGCGCCGTGAGCAGTGGCAGAGTGTGTTTTGTGATGTCGGACACCTCGTGCAGATTGCCGTGTGTGAATGTGGTGACGGCAAGGTAGCCCCCGGGGCGGAGCACCCGCAGGCAGTTGTCGAGAAACTGCGACGGAGAGTTGAACCATTGCACTGTGGAGGCGGTGAATATGTGGTCGATGCACTCGGCACGCAGGTGTCCGAGGGCAGTCTCGGCGTCGCACTGCACAAACTCGTAGCCGTGACCCACGGGGAGGTCGGGAGGCATGGGAGCGGCAATGTCCCACATGAGCAGTTTGGCTCGGTTGAGATACCTGGCGATGCGTCGCGACAGCAGTCCCGAGCCGCTGCCTATTTCGAGCACAACATTTTGAGAGTCGATAAGTGCCCGGTCTATGCCCAGCCCGCGTATCGAGAGGTCGAGGCGATGCACCACGTCGGCCTGCACGGCTGCGTGGCTGTCGTAGGTGGCCATGCCCTGGCTGAAGCGTGCCTGCAGTTGATGCTTGTCGATAAAGAGACGGTTGGCGAGGGCCTCGAAGTCGAAGAAATGAGCGTCGTCGGTGGTTTGAAATCTCACACCCAGCCCTTCCCAGGCGCGGCGTTGGTTGAGGTGGGGAAATATCATGTCGTTGCGACCGCCGATGGCAAGGTCCCAGCGCAGCGACGAGGGAGCGGCAAGAATGAGTCTGTCGGCAATGGCTTGAAGCTCATCGCGTAGTTCGTCGATGTGGCGGTCGGGAGCGTGGGCGTTGAAGAGAGCGAGCATCTCGGGCGAGTGGCACATGCGGCGGTTGAATTTGCGCAAAGTGGCCTCGCTCAGGGTGCTGAGCGTGCCGTTGAACACAGCTTGAGGTATGCCCAATTCATCGTCGACGGGGTAGGGGGTGCCACCCACGGCAACACGCTTGGTGATTTTGTGCTCAATGGCCTGTACCGACTGTGTGGCGGCAAACACACCCATCGACCACGCGAGCAGGCATATCTCCGAGTAGGATGCGGTGCATTTCCAATCGATATGAAACGAGCGGTAGTCCCACACCACCATTACATCGTAGCCGGGACGGTGCAGATGTCCAAACACGTTGGCGTCCATGCCCCAGCCGGCAAAGATTAGCAACAGTCGCGAAGAGCCTTCCTTATGTACAAATGCGTGTTTCATAACGTATTGAGAATGATTGGTAATGCCTCGAGCGCATGGGGTGCAACAGCAGTGCTGAGCGAGAATCGTAGTCGCTCGGTGCCCGGCGGCACTGTGGGACGGCGTATGGGCAACACTTTGTAACCATACCCGAGAAGGCGTTGAGATGCCTCTACGGCTCGTGTCGCATCGCCTATGATGAGTGGCCTGATGTGCGAAGGTTCACCTCCGGGTATGGCTTCGGCAAGCTTGATGCACAGCGTGTTGAGCTGAGAGCGCAGGGTGTCGGCTCCGAGTGCGTATTGCCACACAAACCGGCTCCACTCCACTTGAGCCGGACTGAGTGCTGTGGAAAATATGAGCGGACGGGCTTTGTTTATCATAAATTGTCGCATAGCGGGGCTCATGACTGCAAACGCCCCCGACGACGCCAGGGCCTTGCCGAGCGTGCCCACCAGTATGTCGACAGCCTCGGTGCAACCGTCCCGGGCCGAGAGTCCGAGTCCGCCCGGACCGCATACACCCACGGCATGGGCCTCGTCGATATAGAGCAATGCGTTTGGATGCAAAAGTTTAAGTGCGGCGAGACGACCAATGTCGGCCCGGTCGCCATCCATGCTGTACACGCTCTCGGCCACGATGAGCACCGACTTGTACTGCCGGGCCTTTGACTCGAGAATCTGTTGCAGATGGGAGTAGTCGTTGTGGCGGAAACGGGTGAAGTCGGCGCCGCCCAGCTTTATGCCGTCGATGATTGAAGCGTGTACCAGGCGGTCGGCCACGATGAGGGTCGACGAGTCGCTGAGAGCCGACACGAGTCCTACATTGGCATGATAGCCGCTGTTGAACAGCAGTGCCGCCCGTCCGTGTCCGTAGGCCGAGGCAATATCGCCTTCGAGCCGGGCATAAGGCTCCTGGCACGCACCCAGCAGGCGCGATGCCGACGACCCCATGCGCAGAGCCGATACGGGAGTCTCGGCAAAGAAACGCTCGCGCAGAGCCATGTCCTCGGCCAGGCCCAGATAGTCGTTGGACGACAGATCGACCAGCCCGGCCGGAGAGTCGTGCGACGGTAGCGAGCGCAGATTGCCCGACTCGCCAAGTGCCCGGAGCTCAGCTTCAATCTCCATAGCCGGGGTATTCGGGAAGTTGGCGCACGAGTTGCACCAACTCGGAGGTGAGCTTGTGCAGGTCGTCGTCGGATATTATGTACGGAGGCATTACATAGACATTGCGGCCGAAGGGGCGTATCCACACACCGCGGTCTACGCAGCGACGCTGAAACTCGCCCACATCGACTGGGCGTTCCACCTCGACCACGCCTATGCTGCCGAGTACGCGCACGTCGGTCACATTGGGCAGCGAGCGAGCAGGCTCAAGGCCTTGCTTAAGTAATTGTTCTATATGAGCCACACGCGCGGCCATATCCTGCTCGTTGAGCATGGCGAGCGACTCGCAGGCGATGGCGCAGGCCAGGGGGTTGGCCATAAAAGTGGGTCCGTGCATCAGCACGCCCGCCTCGCCACGCGAAATGGTGTCGGCCACGGCCCGGGTGGTGAGCACGGCGCTCGAGGTGAGATAGCCTGCAGTGAGCCCCTTGCCTATGCACATTATGTCGGGCTGCACGCCGGCCCATTCCCAGGCAAAGGCACGGCCCGTGCGCCAGAAACCGGTGGCTATCTCGTCGAAAATCAGTAATATGTCATACTTATCGCACAGCGCGCGCAACTGTCTTAAATATTCGGGATGGTAAAACCACATGCCGCCCGCGCCCTGCACTATGGGCTCGATGATAAATGCGGCAATCTCGTGGGAGTGGGCCTTGAACAGCTCCTCCACGGGGGCAATGTCGGCGGGATTCCACTCACCGTCGAAGCGCGAGCGCGGCTGAGGCACAAAATATCGCACAGGCAGGGCCGAACCAAAGGCACCGTGCATGCCGGTGACGGGGTCGCACACGCTCATGGCATTCCAGGTGTCGCCGTGATAGCCCGAGCGTATGGTGGCAAAGTTGGTCTTGTCGTGGCTGCCCGAAGCCGATACTGCAGCCTGAACGGCCATCTTCATGGCCACCTCAACGGCCACCGAGCCCGAGTCGGCGTAGAATATGTTGTGCATCGACGGCGGAGCCACCTCGAGGAGCATCTTGCCAAGCTCGACAGCAGGGGCATGGGTGAGGCCGCCAAACATCACATGGCTCATTTTGTCGATTTGAGCCTTGGCTGCATCATTTAATCTACGATTATTATACCCGTGAATCACGCACCACCACGACGACATGCCGTCGATGATTTGACGTCCGTCGATAAGTGTAATAATCACACCATTAGCACGTTGCACCATGTATGTGGGCAGCGGCGAGAGAGTCGAGGTATAGGGGTGCCAGAGGTGCTGGCGGTCCCAGGAGTCGTGTACAGAGTAATTCATAGGACAAAGTTACAGATTTTTTTTGTAAATTTGCACCGTAAATAAAAGATTAAATGAATACTCTCACCCAAACGATAGCCATAAGTAAGGAAACAGTGGCCGAAATGCCGGTAGTGGACAGCTGTGTCGACATCACCTTGGTCGATACACCCGAGCTGTCGCGTGAGGCACTGCGCGAGCTGTCGCGTGCGCGCGTTGTGGGCTTCGACACCGAGACCCGCCCCTCGTTTCAGCGCGGCCGTGTGCACAGTGTGGCCCTTATGCAGCTATCGACCGACGAGCATTGCTACCTGTTCCGCCTCAACAAGCTGGGCATATCCGAGCATCTGCGTGCCTTTCTCGAAAATCCCGAGATAATCAAAATCGGTCTCTCCGTGCACGATGACTTCTCGGTGATGCGCCGCCTCGTGCCAGAGCTCGACCCCCAGGGCTTCATCGACCTGCAGGAGTATGTGAAATATTTCCACATCAACGATATATCTCTCCAGAAAATCTACGCCATAGTGTTTGGCGAAAAGATATCCAAAAATCAACGACTCACTAACTGGGAGGCCGAAGAGCTCACCGAGCAGCAGCAGAAGTATGCCGCAATCGATGCCTGGGCCTGTCTGCGTCTGTACCGCACTCTGCGCACCGGGCAGTTCCACCCCGACGAGTCGCCTTATATCGTTGACCGCTCCATGCTCAATCCGGCGCAGAACAATCAGCTCTGCGTAGCCAAGCCCGAAGAGGCCAAGCCCAAGGAACAATCCGCGCCCAAAGAGCCGGCCAAGGCCAAGAAGGCATCCAAGCCCAAGCGCAAGTCGAGCGGCACACGCACCCGTGCCAAACGAGCCGCTAAACCCAAGCAGACTCCCGCATCATGAAGCTCCGACGGTCAACAATTATCCCCTTCATACTGCTCGTATACCTTGCAGTGATGGCCGTAATGGGTCTCAAAGGCCTGCGCACCGGCCAGATGGACCTGTGGCAGTACGTGGCCACTATAGTCGTGACTCTCGGCATTATATACCTGCTGAGAAAGTTTCTGCAGCGCAGAGAGCAAAAACGAAAATAAGAGCGTGTTTAAAAATTATTGTTAATTTTAAGTGGA
>QLIP01068888.1_pt1 | contig 41642 bp, 35 predicted proteins | sample 1769771 | NCBI WGS metagenome assembly QLIP01 (sample SAMN09428762, study PRJNA476227) | Gut metagenome, whole genome shotgun sequencing project. | isolation source: cecum | host: Rhizomys sinensis | place: China: Jinsha town of Minqing, Fujian Province | collected 2013-09-23 | reverse complement strand
GTCCACTTAAAATTAACAATAATTTTTAAACACGCTCTTAGATTACCTGGCCTTTGAGCACTACGCGGGCTATGGTGGGCTCGGTGTAGGCGTGGGCTATGTAGGGGAGGGATTGGGCATAGGGTTTGTAGACCACGAGTGACGCATATTTGCCTCTGGTGATGGAGCCAAAGCTGTCGGAGAGGCCCATGGCGGCGGCGCCGTTGATGGTGACGGCGTTGAGGGCCTGCTCGGGGAGCAATTTCATTTTTATACAGCCGAGCGACATAACAAAAGGCATGGAGCCCGACGGCGACGAGCCGGGATTGTAATCGGAAGCAAGTGCCACGGCACAGCCGCCCTGCATGGCGCGTCGGGCAGGGCCATAGGGCATGCCGAGAAAGAATGATGCGCCGGGCAACATGGTGGCAATGGTGGATGAGGAGCTGAGGAGGTCGATTTCGGGTTGCTCGATGCGCTCGAGATGGTCGACCGACAAAGCTCCGTGGGCCACACCTACCTGCACGCCGCCCGAATTGGCCAGCTCGTTGGCATGAATCTTGGCCGGCATGCCGAGAGCCTTGGCGGCGGTGAGGATGCGCTCGGTGTCGTGGGTGGTGAAGAAACCTTTGTCGCAGAACACATCGACATAGTCGGCCTGCGATGCAACGGCGGGGAGCATATCGCGGATGACGTGGTCGACATAATCGTCCTGACGGCCTGCATAGGCACGACCCACTGCGTGAGCGCCGAGGAATGTGGTGCGAATTTCGACTTGGGGCACTTCGCGCTGCAGACGCTTTATGACGCGCAGCATCTTGAGCTCGCCCGGGAGGGTGAGTCCGTATCCGGTCTTTATTTCAATGGCTCCAGTGCCCATGGCCATCACCTGGCGCAGACGGCGGAGAGCCGAGTTGAAGAGGTCGTCGTCGGAAGTGGCGTTGAGACGGTCGGCGGAGTTGAGAATACCGCCACCGTTGGCGGCGATTTCCTCGTAGCTGAGGCCCTTGATTTTGTCGAGAAACTCGCCGGCGCGGTCGCCTGCCCACACCAGGTGAGTGTGCGAATCGCAGAAGGCAGGGATTACTAAGCCTCCACGGGCGTCGAGCACCTCGTGGGCAGAGTCGGGACACGACGACATGGGACCGAAATCGGCAATGCGCTCACCGTCGGCGAGCAGCCAGGCATCGGCGAGCGACTCGACACGGCTCATGGCCTCGCCCCGCAGGCGGTCGACACCGGCGGGGAGCAGGCCGAGGAGCTGTCCTATATTTTTGATGAGCAAAGACATATCAATTACCGGAGTGCTTTTGGATAAATTTGACCGAGGCCTCGATAAGCGGGTACATCACGGTGTCGGTTTCGATAAACGGCACCACCTTGCGATACTCGGCCACCCAGGCTTCGAGGACGGGCGAGGTGCGTGCGGGACGGCGGAACTCGAGAGCCTGGGCGGCGTTGAAGAGCTCTATGGCCAGCACTCGCTCGGTGTTGGTCACCACCCTGGCCAGCTTGGTGGCAGAATTGGCGCCCATCGACACGTGGTCTTCCTGGCCCTGTGACGAGGGAATAGAGTCGCAACTGTTGGGCCAACAGTAGCCCTTCGACTGATTTACAATCGAAGCCGCGGCATATTGCGGAATCATGAATCCGCTGTTGAGGCCTGGGCGGGCCACAAGGAACGACGGCAGACCCCGCTTGCCGCTGATGAGGTTGTAGATGCGTCGCTCGGAGATATTGGACAGTTCGCACAGAGCCACTGCAAGGAAGTCCATGGGCAGAGCTATAGGCTCGCCGTGGAAGTTGCCGGCCGATACGATTAGGTCGAGGTCGGGGAATATGGTGGGATTGTCGGTGGGGGAGTTGATTTCATCCTCCATCACATGTAGTGCATAGTTGTAGGCGTCGGTAACGGCGCCGTGCACTTGGGGTATGCAGCGGAAGGAGTAGGGGTCCTGTACATGAGCCTTGGGCGCGGCGGCAATTTCGCTACCACTGAGCAGGGTGGAGACGATGAGGGCTGTGGCAATCTGCCCCCGGTGGTTGCGCACTTTGTTGACGGGGGCGCAGAACGGCTCGAGGCGGCCGTCGAAGGCGTCGAGCGAGAGAGCGCCGATTTTGTTGGCGAGGATGAGCAGACGCTTTGTCTGGATGAGGCTCCACACGCCCCATGCGCTCATGAACTGAGTGCCGTTGAGCAGGGCGAGGCCCTCCTTGGACTGCAGTTGGATGGGCTCCCAGCCGAAGTGTTCGAGCACCTCGGCGGCAGGGCGCAATTTGCCTTCAAATTCCACGTGGCCCAAGCCGAGGAGAGGCAACGAGAGGCATGCCAGTGGCGAGAGGTCGCCCGAGGCGCCGAGCGAGCCCTGCTGGCACACGCGTGGCAGCACGTCGTGGTTGTAGAAGTCGATGAGTCGGAGTACGGTGGCGAGCTGCACGCCCGAGTTGCCGTAGCTGAGCGACTGTATCTTGAGCAGGAGCATGAGCTTGACAATCTGCGACGGGACAGGGTCGCCCACGCTGCAGGCGTGCGACATGACGAGGTTGCGTTGCAGAGTGGCGAGCTGCTCGCGGTCGATGTTGATGTCGCACAGCGAGCCGAAGCCGGTAGTGATGCCGTAGATGGGCTCGGTGGCGTGTTGGATTTTGGAGTCGAGATACTCGCGGCATCCCACGATGAGACGCACGGCCTCGGGGCTTAGGGCCAAAGTGCAGTTGTTATCTAAAATCTCGCCTATACGTTCTATGCTGAGACGTTCGGGCGATATATGATGTAGGGAGGACATGGTTAGAGGATAGAGTTTATGGAGTTATGAATCAAATCATTGTTGGCCTGGTTGGGGAGGGTGACCACGAGGCCGGGAGTGCGTTGCATTTCGCGTCGGATGGCATCGACAGCACCGGGGTTGCGGGCCCAGGAGCGGCGGGCAATACCATTGTTTACGTCCCAGAGCAGCATCTTGCGTATGCGCTCGTCGGAGGCATCGGAGCCGTCGATTACCATGCCGAATCCGCCGTTGATGACTTCGCCCCAGCCCACGCCGCCGCCGTTGTGGAGCGACACCCATGAGGCGCCGCGGAACGAGTCGCCAATTACGTTGTGCACGGCCATGTCGGCGCAGAATTGCGAGCCGTCGGTGATATTGCTTGTTTCGCGATATGGCGAGTCGGTGCCCGACACGTCGTGGTGGTCGCGGCCCAATACGACAGGTGCTGAGATGCGTCCGTCGCGTATGGCCTGGTTGAAAGCCAGGGCTATGCGTGTGCGGCCCTCGGAGTCGGCGTAGAGAATGCGGGCCTGCGAGCCAACGACGAGACGGTTGGGGCCGGCTTCGCGTATCCAGTGCAGGTTGTCGGCGAGCTGTCCCTTGATGTCGTCGGGAGCCTCGGCGAGCATCTGTTCGAGCACTTCGGCTGCGATGGCATCGGTGGCGGCGAGGTCGGCCTCGGAGCAGGATGTGCACACCCAGCGGAAGGGACCAAAGCCGTAGTCGAAAAATTTCGGCCCCATAATCGACTGAACGTAAGAGGGATAGCGGAAGGCAGTGCCGTCGTCAGTCATCACGTCGGCTCCGGCGCGCGACGCCTCGAGCAGGAAGGCGTTGCCGTAGTCGAAGAAGTACATACCCTTCTGAGCCAGCTTGGCCACGGCGGCGGCGTGGCGGCGGAGCGACTCCTGCACTGCACGACGGAAGTCATCGGGCCGGGCAGCCATCATGGCCAGCGATTCCTCATAAGACAGTCCGGCGGGATAGTAGCCGCCTGCCCAGGGATTGTGGAGCGAGGTCTGGTCGGAGCCGAGGTCTACCTTGATATCGCGCTCGGCGAGGCGTTCCCAGAGGTCGACCACATTGCCCTGATAGGCCAGCGACACCGCTTCACGGCGGGCACGGGCGAGCTGTGCGCGGTCGATGAGAGCGTCGAGGTCGGTGTACACCTCGTCGACCCAGCCCTGCGAGTGACGCTTGGCCACGGCGGCGGGATTGACCTCGGCGGTGATGCTCACCACGCCCGATATGCGTGCGGCCTTGGGCTGGGCGCCACTCATGCCGCCGAGACCGGCCGATACAAAGAGCATGCCGCGCACGTCGCCATCGGGGCTGAGCGAGCGAGCCGCGTTGAGCACCGTGATGGTGGTGCCGTGGACAATGCCCTGCGGTCCGATGTACATGTAGGAACCGGCAGTCATCTGGCCATACTGCGACACGCCCAGGGCGTTGAGACGCTCCCAGTCGTCGGGCTTGGAATAGTTGGGTATCACCATGCCGTTGGTTACCACAACACGCGGTGCGCCGGGGTGGGAGGGGAAGAGTCCAAGAGGGTGGCCGGAGTACATGACGAGTGTCTGGTCGTCGGTCATCTCGCTGAGATACTTCATTGCCAGGCGGTATTGAGCCCAGTTCTGAAACACGGCCCCGTTGCCGCCGTAGGTGATGAGTTCGTGGGGGTGTTGAGCCACTGCGGGGTCGAGGTTGTTCTGAATCATCAACATTATGGCTGCGGCCTGCATGGAGCGTGCGGGGTAGTGGTCGATGGGCCGGGCGTGCATGTCGTAGTGGGGGCGCAGGCGGTACATGTAGATGCGGCCGTAATCGGCCAGTTCGCGGGCAAACTCAGGCGCCAGCTCGGCATGCTGGTGGGCGGGGAAGTAGCGCAGAGCGTTGCGCAGGGCGAGCTCCTTCTCGGCGGGAGTAAGTATGTCCTTGCGTCGCGGAGCATGATTGGCCTCGGGGTCGTAGGGGCGAGGTGCCGGCAGTGGGTCGGGAATACCGGCTGCTATGTCGTGTCGGAACTGTTCGAGAGTCATTGGTTATTGATAACGTTGTTCACAATATTAATAATCATATCTTTGCGCTGAGTGGAGAGGTCGGCAATCTCCTTGGCGCGCGAGAGGATGCGCGAGGCTTCGGTGCGGTCGTTGAGGCCGGAGGCGTTGATGCGCACATTGAGATAGGCTCCCTGCACGGCGGCGTCGGCGGCAAGGGCTCCCACGCCAGCGTCGCTCACAGAGGCGGGATTGCCTTTGGAGGCCATGGCCTGGAGCAGGGGGAATGTGTCGAAGGCTGCCTCCATGGTTTGGAGCGGCACCTGAGTGGCATAGAGTGTGGCGCTTTCGAGGGCGGCGGCGCGTGCTGCCTTTTCCTCGTCGGTGCCCTTGGGCATGGCAAATACGGCCATTATACGATTGAAAGCAGCAGTGTCCTCGTCGACCAGAGCCATAAGGCGGTCGAGCGAGCGGCGTCCCTGCTCGGCATAGTCGGAGAACTCTTTCCATCGGTCGTCCCAACCGGGCTTATGAGCCGAGAGGTTGGCCACCATAGTGCCGAGAGCGGCGCCGAGGGCGCCCATGTAGGCCGAGATTGAGCCGCCGCCGGGAGCGGGCGATTCGGAGGCGGTTTCGTCGGCAAAGTCGCGGCAGGTCATGTCGACAAGCTTTTTAGCGTCCTTGCTGTCGGCTTCGAGGAGGTATTCTATGACTTTTTCGTCGGGGTCGAACGGTTTGAGGTCGTCGAGGCCCATCGATTTGACGGCCATGCGTATAAGTTGGCGTTCGGGGAGGCCGGTGCTGCGCTGCTGTTTGTGCAAGAAATACTTGCCTGCCTCGACCAGAGCGCGCTTGGGCACGAGTCCCACGATTTCGGCGCCTGTCACACGGATGCCGCGTGCTGCGGCGGCGCGTGTCACCTCGTCGAAGGCCACATGGAGCGGAGTGGCGGCAATGTCGGTGATGTTCATTGATACCTGAGCAATGCCGTATTCGTCGATATACCAGCCAATAGCCTTGGTGCCCTTGAGCGTGCCGGGCTGCATGACGGTGTTGCCGTCGGCATCCTTGAGCGGCTTGCCGTTGGGCTTGCCGCCCTCGCGCACCGGGCGGCCCTTTTCGCGCACGTCAAAGGCAATTGCATTGGCGCGGCGGGTAGATGTGGAGTTGAGGTTATAGTTCACGGCGATGAGAAAGTCGCGTGCGCCGATGGTGGTGGCACCGGTGCGTGCGGCATCGTCGTCGAATGGTCGGTCGCCAAAATCGGCACCGCATCCGGGCACTCCGAGTTTTTCGGGCAGTGCTTCGTACTCGCCGGCACGGCACACGGCAAGGTTTTTGCGCTCGGGTACAAAGGCGGCGGCTTCGTAACAATATACCGGAATGCCCAACTCTGTGGCAACACGACGGGCCAGCCGGCGCGATAACTCGGCGCACTCCTCGAGGGTCACGCCGCTCACCGGGATAAGCGGACACACATCAGTGGCACCCATGCGGGGATGGGCACCGTGGTGCCTGCGCATGTCGATGAGCTCGGCGGCCTTGGCAATGCCGCGGAATGCGGCTTCGACCACAGCTTCGGGTTGGCCTACAAATGTGACCACGGTGCGGTTGGTGGCAACACCGGGATCGACATCAAGCAATTTAACATCGCCCTCGTCCGTGATGGCGTCGGTAATGGCTTTTATGACAGCGGTGTCGCGACCTTCGCTAAAGTTGGGTACACATTCAATAATTCGTTTTTCCATGATATGTTTTTAGGTAGTTATTTTGGTTTTACGCAAAGTTAATAAATTTAAACTTTGCTTGCAATAGATATGCAGCGGCTCTGAAGAAAAAAACGTCGTCAGCGACTGATCGCTGACGACGCTTAAAGCTAAATGTTAAACGCTGATTAGCGTACTACCTTGGCAACTTTGCTGCCCTGGCGGAGGATGTATACGCCCGAAGTGAGGTCTTCGGCGGCAACGGGACGGCCGTTGATGTCGAAGTACTGAACGGGAGCGTTGGTGTCGGAGTTGATGTCGGTTACGCCCAGGGTGTTGGTGTCGAATTCGTTGGCAGCGTCCTTCACGGCCTGAACCTTGGCGCGGATGTCGTCGACGGAGGTGCATCCGGTTACGTCGTAGGCTTCGTCGAGTATGTTGCGGAGGTTGGCGAGATGAGTGCCGATATTTTCGGAGTGCTGGAGACGGTCGTTGTAGAGTTGCTCGGCGGGAGCGGCTTCTTCCTTAATCCAGCGGTTGGTGAATGCGTATTCGGCGGGTTCGAGCTCGATAACGGCAGTGAACTTGCCGTTGGCTACCTTGTTATAGCCCTTGTCGTTATAGATGGCAGAGTTGCTGGTTGTGCCGTCGGTAGCGAGGATATTGTTGGAGCTGTGGTTGAACATGAAGAGGCGACCACCAATTTCGCGAACGTTGAACATAGCACGTTCGTCGTTGCGGTTGTAGTCTGTGTACCATACGTTCCACTTACCTTCGCTATCGGTGCAGCGACGCACGGTGCGGCCGTCGGCGCAGGTGAGATTGAATGCCGAAGGACGGAAGGCATTAATGGCAGCCTGATCGAAGAGGAAGGTGTATTCATAGCCTTCCTGGTCGGGCTCGGCAACGAGCACCTGGTTTACGTTGCCCTGCTTGGCGCAAGCCCAGTAGAGGCCGGTGTTGGCCTGCTTGATGCGGTAGGCATTACCATTATAGGCATCTTCAACTTCAACAAGTTTGAAGTCGGTAAAGGATGCACCAGCGGTCATCCAAGCTAAATTGATAACGAGATAAGGTTCGGCTTCAGTAGGACGGACTACTATGGCGTGCATGCCCCAGTTATTGGCTTTGGAGCAAGTGTAGAGACGATGATTGTCGTTGGAAGACTCTTTGTTAGATTGAGTTACTCGAGCATTATCACCAGCGTCGACTGCTTTGTCCCAGAAAGATAGAACATATGTCTTGGCGGGGTCGAGTTTTACAACCTTCATGAGCGAAAATGAGGTGGATGAGCCACGGCTATTATTACCTTCGGTACCAGGTTTAACTTTGATGTAGGCACCATTGCCGTGGGGGCCGCCGTCAAGAAGTTCCCAGCCCTTGGTAGAAAGATCAGTCTTGTTGTCACCGGTTTTCCATCCTGCAAAGCCATTGGAGAAATCGCCGTTTTCGATGAGGTTTTCGCTGAGTACGTTGTAGCGAGAATCATCTACGAGCATCTGTGAGCCTGTGAGTGTGGTGGTGGGAGTAGCTTCGGCAAGGAAGAAATCGGTGGCACAGAAACCATCATAATTGCTTTGGTTGCGGAGCCAGCAAAACTTCATAGAAGCGAAGTTGTTGGTTTCGGTGGCGGTGAAAACGTAGCTTGCTGTTGTCCAAAGAGTACTTTTGGGAACATAGCTGATAACGTTTTGGTCGGCATCGGTTTGAGCACCATTTACGAGGCCGATTACTGCGCAGTTAATGTCCTGACCGGGATTGGTTTTGTATACGAACGAAAGTACATAAGTCTTGCCAGCTTCGAGCTGAACGTTGCGGCGGAGAGATTTTGCAGAGTTGGCACCTTCGTGGCCGTTAGCGCGGATGTAGGCATCGCCGGTTGGGCCGTTGCTAACAATGGAGAAGTTGGAGGAGGTTGGGGTGTTCCAGGCGCCGTCGCTCCAGCCGTTGAAGCCGTCGGAGAAGTCGCCGTTGGTGATGAGGTTTTCGCCGGCGACGGTGTATTCAAAGCCGTTGGCAATCACCTTCGAGCCCACGGGGTGGGGTGTGGCAGCGGTCGATGTGAATGCAACAGCACCCAGCGCAACGGCCACGAGTGATTTAAGTTTCATAGAAATAGAATGGTTTATTTAGATTGGTATTTTAGATTTTGTGTTAGAACGTGCAAAATTACTAAAAAAATATTAAATGCCAAAAATAAAGTGGTGAAATGTAGGTGCTTAATGCGTAATAAAAACCTCGGCAGGGCGATCTATCTCCATAACTGTTGGAAATAGACCGCCCTGCCGAGGTGCCTGTCCTTACCGTTAGATGCTTAACGCATTAATGGCCTCGAGGAGTGGGAGGGTGGTTTGTGTACCGGCGGCCATGTCCTTGACGGTTACTGTGCCGGCGGCCATTTCGCTTTCGCCGATTATGGCCACGTAGGGTATGTCGGATGTGTTGGCGTAGGCCATCTGTTTTTTGATTTTGACTGCGTCGGGGTAGAGTTCGCAGGCAATACCGGCTTCGCGCATGGCCTTGACAGCCTTGAGAGAGGCGACGGCTTCGTCGCCACCGAAGTTGATAAACATTACCTTGGCGGCTTGGGCGAGGTGGGGAGGATAGAGATCGAGGCCGTTGAGCACGTCGTAGATGCGGTCGGCACCGAAGGATATGCCCACACCCGAGAGGCCGGGCATGCCAAACACGCCGGTGAGGTTGTCGTAGCGGCCACCGCCTGTGATGGAGCCGATGGCGTAGTCGAGGGCTTTGACCTCGATGATAGTGCCTGTGTAGTAATTGAGACCGCGTGCGAGCGACACGTCGAGGTCGAGCTCGGCTCGGAGTCCGAGGGTGGTGGAGAGGGCCACAACGGTGCGGAGTTCTTTGACACCGAGCGAGCCTATCTCGCTGGGAGCGAGGAGCTGGTCGAGCTTGGCAAGGCGCTCGTCGAGGGTACCGTCGATGGCGAGTATGGGTTGGAGGGTGGCGATGGCTTTGGGGCTGAGACCGCGGTCGGCGAGCTCTTCGTTGACTTTTTCGATGCCGATTTTGTCAATTTTGTCTATGGCTACGGTGATGTCGATAATCTTGTCGGGAGCGCCGATGAGCTCGGCGATGCCTGCGAGTACCTTGCGGTTGTTGAGCTTGATGGCGATGCGGATGCCGAGACGGGCAAATACCTCGTCGATGAGCTGTAGGAGTTCGACTTCGTTGGTGAGCGAATCGGAGCCTACAACGTCGGCGTCGCACTGATAGAATTCGCGATAGCGGCCCTTCTGGGGACGGTCGGCACGCCACACGGGCTGAATCTGGAAGCGACGGAACGGCATCTGGATGTCGTTGCGGTGCTGCACTACAAATCGTGCAAAGGGCACGGTGAGGTCGTAGCGGAGGCCTTTCTCGGATATTTGGTTGGTGAGTTTGAGAAATTTTTCTTCGTCGAGAAGTGCGGGGTCCACCCCGGCGAGGTAGTTGCCTGAGTTGAGGATTTTAAAAAGTAGTTTGTCGCCTTCTTCGCCGTATTTGCCCATGAGGGTGGAGAGGTTTTCCATGGCCGGGGTTTCGATTTGACGGTAGCCATAGAGTTTGAATACTGTGCGAATTGTGTCGAAAATATAATTGCGTCGCGCCATTTCGGCGGGCGAGAAGTCGCGAGTGCCTTTGGGTATACCGGGTTTCATATTTTATTTACGTTTAGGGTTAAGCGGGTAAAAATATTGTTGAATCAACCTTCGATTTCAGATAACTCGAGCCAACGGAGTTCTTTTTCGTCGAGAAGGTTTTTGATGTCTTCGTATCGCTTGGAGAGGGCGGTGATGTCTTCGCCGGGAGCGCCTGAGTTGAATTTCTCTTCGATTTGGGCTTTTTCGGCTGAGAGGGTGTCGATTTCCTCGGTGAGAGCTTCGAGTTCCTTGCGTTCCTTGTAGGAGAGTTTGGGGGCACGCTCGGCTCGAGGCTTCTGTGTGGCTTTGTCGGCTGCGGGAGCGGCTTGCTGTGTGGCTTCGGCCTCCTGCTGGCGGCGCCACTGAGCATACTCGCTGTAGGTGCCGGGGAAGTCGCGCACCTGTCCGTCGCCTTCCATCACAAAGAGATGGTCGACAATGTTGTCGAGGAAGTATCGGTCGTGGCTCACCACGATGAGGCAACCTTTGAACTCTGAGAGGTATTCTTCGAGGATGCCGAGGGTTACGATGTCGAGGTCGTTGGTGGGTTCGTCGAGAATGAGGAAGTTGGGGCGTTGCATGAGCACGGTGGCGAGGTGGAGTCGGCACAGCTCGCCGCCGCTTAGGGTGTGGATATACTTCTGCTGGTCGGCCGGGGAGAAGAGGAACCGTGTGAGAAACTGCATTGGGCTGAGTTTGAAGTCGCCCGTGTCGATTTCCTCGGCCAGCTCGGTGATTGCGTCGATAACCTTCTTCTCGGGGTTGAAAGAAATGCCGTCCTGGTTGTAGTAGCCGAACCGCACGGTTTCGCCCACATTCCACTTGCCACCGTCGACGGGCACGAGGCCCTGTAGCAGCTTGATAAAAGTAGACTTGCCCACACCGTTGGCACCTATGAGGCCCAGCTTTTCGTATCGGGCAAAGGTGTAGGAGAAATCGCGCAGAATCACCTTGTCGCCAAAACGCTTGGCAATGTGTTCGGCTTCGAATATCTTGGAGCCTATGTAGGTGGCTTTAACGTCGAGTTCCACGTCCTTATCGGGTCGGATGCCGTTGCGCTGCTTGTCCTTGAGCTCGTAGAACTGGTCGATGCGATATTTGGCCTTGCCTGCACGGGCCTGAGGCTGCCGGCTCATCCATTCCTGCTCGCGGCGCAGAGTGTTGCGCACCTTGGCCAGCTCGGCGGTCATGGCTTCGATGCGCTCGGCGCGGCGGCGCAGATAGTAATCGTAGTTGCCGTCGTAGATATAGACGGTGCGATTGTCCATCTCGACTACTTTGTTGCACACACGGTCGAGGAAGTAACGGTCGTGTGTCACCATGAGGAGGGTGGTACGCGAGCGTTTGAGATAGTTTTCAATCCATTCAATGACCTCGATGTCGAGATGGTTGGTGGGTTCGTCGAGAATCAGTAGCTCGGGGTCGCGCATGAGCACTCCGGCGAGGGCCACACGCTTGCGCTGTCCGCCGGAGAGAGTGTCGACATGGGCACCGAGGTCGTGAATGCCCAGACGGCCGAGGAGCTGGCGCAGACGGTCTTCATAGGACCATGCTCCGGCGGCGTCCATGCGGTGTATGGCCTCCTGCAGGGCATCGGCATCGCCGCTTGCCGAGGCGGCCTCATAGTGGCGCACCACGGCGGCCACGGGGTCGTCGCTCTGCAGCGAAGCCTCGGCCACGGTGGGATTGCCATGAAATTCGGGTTTCTGCTCAAGATAGCCTATGCGCAGACCACTGCGCCACACCACACGGCCGCTGTCGGGGCTCACATGGCCGGCCAGAATGCGCAGCAGGGTAGACTTGCCCGTGCCGTTCTTGGCCACAATGCCCACTTTGTCGCCTTCGTTGATGCCAAAAGTTATATCTTCAAAGAGCATGCGTTCGCCGTAGCTCTTGGTGAGATTCTCTACCTGTAAAAAACTTGCCATTGAATAGGAATTTTATGCAAAGTTACTAAAAAAATACGACAATTTTTACAGTTTCATGCCGTTGGCCTTTGCTTTGGCATTAAGATTCTTGAGAGTGTCAATATATGCTTGTTCCACAGGGGAGAGCTGGCGTATCTGGAATTTACGATATTCGTCTTCGGCTTTCTGCATTGCGGAAGCATGACTCACAGAGCCGGGGCCGTTCAGCAAAGCTTCGCCTGTGGAGGATAGTATGTTGTCGAGTTGTTCTACGTAATCGTTCATATACATCGGGCGACGGCGCATGGCCTGGATTTCGGCAAAGTCGAAGTATCCCGATACAAGATTGTTGAGAATTTTCAACTCGTCTTCACTGAGATAATTCTTTGCAATCTTTACATCGCGAAGTGTTGGATGGTCTCCTTTGAACGATGTTAGTCCCATCATGTGATTATCGGCATTGGCGCGTTGGAATATAACTTCAGCGGCAGTGTGACCGTGTGCTGCGAAGTGCAACTTGTTTTGAACGATTTTGAAGAATTCTACCGATACATCAGATTTTGGGTCATAGTCCACAGCTGTTGCATAAAGGTCGAGCACTTGGCGATACATAACCTTTTCGGACGAACGGATATCGCGGATACGGTCGAGCAGTTCGCGCCAATAGGCACCGCCACCGTTGCCTTTGAGCCGTTCATCGTCCATTGTAAATCCTTTGATAATGTATTCTTTAAGTCGTTCCGTGGCCCAGCGACGGAAACGGGTGGCAATTACAGATCGGATACGATAACCCAAGGAGATAATCATGTCGAGATTATAAAATGGAATCTCTCGGGCTACTGTTCGAGAGCCTTCCTGTCGAACCTGTCGGAATTTCCGACAGGTTGCAGATTCCTCAAGTTCATTTTCCTCGTAAATATGCTTAATGTGTTCTACAACATTACTACGAGATGATTGATAGAGGTCTGCCATTTGTTGTTGCGACAGCCAGACGGTTTCGCCGGTGAATTTTACGTCAATTCTTGTTTCACCGTCTTCACTTTGGTAAATTATTATCTGATTATTATCTTCCACGCTACTACAGATTGTTAATGTTGCGCAAAATTACTAAAAATACGCGATGTTTTTGTACCTTTGTGCAAATACACACCAAATATATGAAAAAAGCATCATTATCTGCAACCGTCGGCCTGTTGGCGATGTTTGCATGTGCCTGCTCATCGACAGGCAAGGGCACGGCCGATGTGCCCCGAGGCGTGGACCGCGCCAATCTTGACGAGACAGTGAAGCCAGGCGACGACTTCTATCAATATGCATGCGGCGGCTGGATGAAAGCCAACCCCATCAGCGACGAGTATTCGCGCTACGGCACCTTCGATCAACTCGGCGAGCTCAACCGCACACAGGTGCGCGAGCTGGTGCAGAGCCTCGACGCCTCCAAGGCCGAAAAAGGCTCTGACACTCAGAAGATTGCCGACCTCTATGCCATGGGTATGGACAGCGTGCGCCTCAACAAGGAGGGCATTGCCCCCGTCAAGGCCGACCTGGCCCTCATAGCCCATGCCGACCGCAAAAACCTCATAGATCTCATGGCCACAATGCCCGGCATGAGCGCATTTTTCGACTCTTATGTCGAGGCCGACATGCTCGATGCCAACCGTACCTCCATGTACCTGTCTCAGGGTGGAATAGGTCTCGGCGACCGCGACTACTATCTCGAAGACAGCGACAATGCCAAGAAGGTGCGCGAAGCCTATCGCACCTACCTCACCACCCTCGCCAAGCTGGCCGGCTACGACCAGGCACGCGCCGCCAAGTTTACCGACAATGTGATGGGTATCGAAACCCAGCTGGCCCAGGCTGCCATGACCCGCGAACAGCTGCGCGACCCCCAGGCTTCGTACAACCCCATGACCATGAAGCAACTGGCCCAAAAGTATCCCAACATAGACTTCAAAGCATACTTTGCCAAGCAAGGTATCAACAACATAGACACCGTGATAGTGGGCCAGCCCGCATCGCTCGCCAAAGTAAACGAAATTATCGGCTCGGCATCGGACGAAGCTCTGCGCGACTATCTCGCCGCCTCCTACCTCTCGAGCGCATCGCAGTATCTGAGCGACGATTTCATCAACGCCGACTTTGCTCTGGCTCAGGTACTCTCGGGCGTGAAGCAACAACAGCCCCGCTGGAAGCGCGCCCTCGCCGTGCCCAACGGCATGATGGGCGAGGCTCTCGGCAAGCTCTACGTGGCCAAGTACTTTCCGCCCCGCGCCAAGGAAAAAATGCTCACTCTCGTCAAAAATCTCCAGACAGCCCTCGGAGAGCATATACAGAACCTCACCTGGATGAGCGACTCGACCAAGACAAAGGCACTCGAAAAGCTCGGCACATTTACCGTAAAAATCGGCTACCCCGACAAGTGGCGCGACTACTCGGCCCTGCAGATCGACCCCTCAAAGTCGTATTGGACCAACGTGCAGCGTGCACTCGCCTTCAATCGCCAGATCAACCTTGACGACTTTGGCAAGCCTGTGGACAAGACCCGCTGGTACATGTCGCCCCAGACCGTCAACGCCTACTACAACCCCGGCAGCAACGAAATATGCTTCCCCGCCGGCATACTTCAGGCTCCCTACTTCAACCCCGATGCCGACGATGCCGAAAACTACGGTGCAATCGGCGTGGTAATCGGCCATGAAATGACCCACGGCTTTGACGACCAGGGTCGTCAGTTTGACAAGAACGGCAACTTTGCCAACTGGTGGAACTCTGCCGACGATAAGGCATTCAACAGCCTCGCCGACAAGCTTGTGGCACAGTTTGACGCCATCGAAGTGGTGCCCGGCACACACGCCAACGGCCGATTTACACTCGGTGAAAACATCGCCGACCAGGGTGGCCTGCGCGTGGCCTACACAGCCTATCACAACGCCCTGGGCAAGGACAACAAAGGCGAAGTAATCGACGGATTTACACCCGATCAGCGCTTCTTCCTGTCCTACGCCAACGTATGGGCCGGCAATATACGCGAAGCCGAAATACTGAAGCGCACCAAGACCGACCCCCACTCCATAGGCCGTCTGCGCGTCAACGCAACACTGCGCAACCTCCAGCCCTTCTATGATGCATTTGGCATAAAAGAAGGCGACAAAATGTATCTTCCCGAATCGGAAAGAGTGGTGATTTGGTAACAATCATATAAAAATGCTATAAAAATAATTAAAACCCTTGCCTTTTAGCGAGGGTTTTATTAATTTTGTACCAATTACTTACCTTATCACAATCACATCTTCAATGAACAATCGTATATACAAACTGCTTGCGGCTGCCGTAGTGGCCGGCACGTCGGTATGTGCGGCGTCGGCTGCCGATGCCAAGTATGATTCGTGGCCCACTTACGACGGCTCGGATCTGGAACTCAGCATCGACTCGCGCGGCACCCACTTCACCCTGTGGTCGCCCGAGGCTCAGGGCGCCCGCGTGATGCTCTACGACACCGACCGCAACACACCCGCAATCGACACCCTCACCATGACCCGCAGCGACCGCGGCACATGGCGTGCGTCTGTGGCCATGCCTCTCTATGGCAAGTTTTACACATTCTCAATCAAGCACAACGGCTCGTGGCTGTCGGAGACTCCCGGCGTGTGGGCCAAGGCTGTGGGTACCAACGGCCATCGCGCGGCCATCATTGACTTTGCCACAACCAACCCCGAAGGCTGGGCCGACGACCACGGCCCCAAGGTGGACCACATAACCGATGCAGTGCTCTACGAAATGCATCACCGCGACTTCAGCATCCACCCCTCGTCGGGCATCGCTCACAAGGGCAAGTTTCTGGCCCTCACCGAGCCCGGCACAGTCAACTCGCACGGCCAGCACACCGGCATAGACCACCTGAAGGAGCTCGGAGTGACACATGTGCACATACTGCCCTCCTACGACTACAACTCCGTGGACGAAGCCAACCTTCCCGCCAACCAATACAACTGGGGATACGACCCCTACAACTACAACGCCCCCGAAGGCTCATACAGCACCGACCCCGCCAATCCTGCAACCCGTGTGCGCGAGATGAAGCAGATGGTCAAGGCTCTGCACGATGCCGGTATCGGTGTGGTGATGGACGTGGTGTATAACCACACCGCCGACAACGACGCTTCCAACTTCTCGCTCACCGCCCCCGGATACTACTACCGCCACCGTGCCGACGGCTCGTACAGCGACGCCTCGGGCTGCGGCAACGAAACAGCCTCCGACCGCCGTCAGATGTCTGACTTCATCGTCAACTCTGTAAAATACTGGGCCAAGGAATATCATATCGACGGCTTCCGCTTCGACCTCATGGCCATACACGACACTGAGACAATGAACCGTGTGGCGGCCGAGCTCAAAAAAATCAATCCTTCGATTTTTGTCTACGGTGAAGGCTGGACTGCCGGCGACTCGCCCCTGCCCGTGGAGCGTCGCGCCCTCAAGGAAAATGTGAGCAAAATGAACGGCATCGCAGTGTTTTCAGACGATATCCGCGACGCCGTGAAGGGTCACTTCTCCGACGCTGCCGACCGCGGATTTGCCACCGGCAAGCCCGGCAATGAGGAAACAGTCAAAATCGGTATCGTGGGCTCTACCGCCCACCCCCAGGTGGACTACAGCAAGGGCAACAACTCTAAGTTTGCCTATGCCGCCTCGCCCGAAATGATAATCAACTACGTGAGCTGTCACGACGACCTCATGCTCACAGACAAGCTGGCCAAGTCGATGCCCGGCTCCACCGAGGCTCAGCGCCAGCGCGCAGCCCGTCTGGCCCAGACCATCGTCTTTACTTCGCAGGGCACTCCCTTTATGTTTGCCGGCGAGGAAGTGTTCCGTCACAAGAAGGGCGTGCACAACTCCTACAAGTCGCCCGACTCCATCAATGCCATCGACTGGGACCTCAAGTACACCAATGCCGACCAGTTTGAATACTACCGCCAGCTCGTGGCTCTGCGCAAGGCCCACCCCGCCTTCCGCATGACATCGGCCGCCGACATTGCACGCAACCTTGTGTTTGACAAGACCACCGAGCCCAACCTCGTGTCCTACTCCCTGCGCAACAACGCCAACGGCGACTCCTGGCGCGAAATCAAAGTGGTGCTCAACGGCTCGGACGAAGCACGCGAAGTAAAGGTGCCCCGCGGCGACTGGAAAGTGATAGCCCGCGACGGTCAGATCAACGCTCAGGGACTCGACACCACCCGCGGCGGAAAGCTCACCGTGGCTCCCGTATCGGCTCTCATACTCGCACGCGAGAAGTAAGCCCAAAAATAATTTGCAAAATTTCGCAAAAATTCGTAACTTTGCGCCCGATATCGTAACCGCTGTCGGGACACAGCAGCCCGAGAATGTTGCGACTAATGTTAACATTTTAAATATCATTTATTTACAATGGATCTGATTAAAGTTGCCGAGCAGGCTTTTGCCAGCGGCAAGGAACATCCCGCATTTGGCCCCGGCGATACCATCACCGTAGCCTACCGTATCAAAGAAGGTAACAAGGAACGTATTCAGCAGTACCGTGGTGTGGTTATCCGCATCTCCGGCGAAGGCAAAAAGAAGCGTTTCACCGTTCGCAAGATGAGCGACAACATCGGTGTTGAACGTATCTTCCCCATCGAATCGCCCTTCATCGACTCGATCACCGTTAACAAGTACGGTAAGGTACGTCGCGCTAAGCTCTACTACCTCCGCGCCCTCACCGGCAAGAAGGCTCGTATCAAAGAGCGTCGCGTTGTCAACAAGTAAAAATCGCTACACCGCACACATTCCGGTACAATGTCCTCGGGCATTGTGCCGGATTCGTGTTTTATATGTAATATATTGATTAACAATAAATTACCCCCCCCGGTATATGGTTTGAGAAATCGGATGAGGTAAAATATCATTTTGCAACTGATTTTTCTTGTGAAAATATTTTTTTAAAGTGTAAAATTTAGTATAATTGCCAAAAAAATCGTACCTTTGTACTCTAAATTGGGTGCTTATACCAATTTGAGATATAATATAGCCTAAAACAATCATTACTACATTATAGAAACTTCTCATGGCAGAACCTAACAAGATACAAAACAAGAAGGGACAGGCATCTACAGGCAGCGCAGTGCCTATAAGCGATATCTTCTTTATGACCATCCGTCACTGGGTGTGGATATTGGTGTCGATCGCAGTGTTTGTGGGCGGTGCTTATTTTCACCTGCTCCGCACGCCCAATGTGTATGTATGCGCGGCCGACCTCCTTATCAAAGAAAGCTCCAAAGGCCAGAATACCGAAATCGACGCTCTCAACGATCTCGGTGTGATACAGACCAACACAAACATTCAGAACGAAATTCTGAATTTTAAGTCTATCGACCTTATGGAGGATGTTGTAAAGCGTCTCGGCCTCGACATCAACTACTACTACGACGGCAAGTTTCACGACGTAGTGGCCTATGGCGAAAACCTGCCCGTCAAGGTGCAGATTTCGGATATAGCCGATAATGCATCGCTCTCGTTCGTGCTCAATCTCGATGCACAGGGTGGGGTGGTGATTTCCGGCCTCGGCTCTGCCGACAAGGTGTATAAAGGCAAGCTCAACCAGGCCATAGCAACCACCGACGGCAAGATACTGGTTACACCCTCCGATTATTACAAAAAGGGTGAAAGCGTGGAGATTAAAGTTAACAAGATTCCCCTCGCAGCCGCGAGCGGCTCGTACAACGGTCGCCTCGGGGTGGATATTGCCAATGAAAAAGTGTCGGTTATCCGTCTGTCGATTTCCGACGAGAACATTCAGCGCGCCAACGATGTGCTTAGTACATTGATAAATGTATATAACGAAAATTGGATTCATGACCGCAACCAGGTGGCTGTGTCGACATCCAACTTCATCAGCGACCGTCTCAATATTATTGAAAACGAGCTGGGCAATGTCGACTCCGATATTTCGTCGTACAAGAGTGCCACCCTCACCCCCGACTTTGACGCTGCCGCCTCGATGGCGCTCTCTCAGAGCCAGCAGGCCCAGGAGGGTATCGTAGGCATCAACAACCAGCTGTCGATGGCTCGATACATACGCTCCTATATCACCGCTGCCGAGAGCCACACACAGATGCTGCCAACCAACGGTATCAGCAGTTCGGGTGTGTCGGGCCTCCTGGGCGAATACAATGCCAAGATGCTGCACCGCAACTCGCTTGTGGCCAAGTCGTCGGAGGAAAACCCCCTCGTAAAGCAAATCGACGACGAACTCGCCCGTCAGCGCCAGGTTATCGTCCGTACAATCGACAACGAAATACTTGCTCTCAACACACAGCTCAAGTCGCTGCGCAACAGCGAGTCGCAGGCTGTGAGCAAGCTCGCCGCCAGCCCCAACCAGGCCAAGAATCTCCTGTCGGTCGAACGCCAGCAGAAGGTTAAAGAATCGCTCTACCTCTTCCTGCTGCAGAAGCGCGAAGAGAACGAGCTGTCGCAGGCTTTCTCGGCCTACAACACCCGCATAGTGAAGCGTCCCGGCCTGGCAGGCATGCCTACTCCCAATCGCCGCAATATCCTCGCAATGGCCTTCCTGATAGGCCTGGCACTGCCTTTCGGCTTTACCTTCGTGCGCGAGACACTCAACAGCAAGCTCCGCGGCCGCAAGGATATCGAAGACCTCGCCGTGCCCTTCCTCGGCGAAATACCCCTCTATTCGCGCAACCGCCGCAAGGGCAAGTATGGCCGTGATGTTCAGGTTAGAGCAATTGTGGTCAAAGCCGGCAAGCGCAACACCATCAACGAAGCCTTCCGCGTGGTGTGCACCAACGTTGAGTTTATGAAGATCAACAAGGGCGCTGCCGATGTGATAGCACTCACCTCGTTCAACCCCGGCTCGGGCAAGTCGTTCCTCACGATCAATCTCGCCGTGGCACTTGCACTCAACAAGCAGCGTGTGCTCGTAATCGATGGCGATATGCGCCACGGCTCGGCCTCGGCCTACGTCGACTCGCCCTCCAAGGGCCTGAGCGATGTGCTGTCGGGCAATATCAATAATGTGCGCGACGTAATCGTGCACGACCAGAACGAGGAGCTGTCACTCTCCATGCTCCCCGTGGGTACGGTGCCTCCCAACCCCTCCGAACTGCTGCGCTCGGCTCGCTTTGGCGAAGTCATCGCCTCGCTTCGCGAGGACTACGACTATATCCTCATCGACTGTCCTCCCATTGAGGTGGTGGCCGATGCACAGATCATCGACCGCCAGGCCGACCGCACGGTGTTTGTGCTCCGCGCAGGCCTCTTCGAGCGCTCGATGGTGCCCATGATCGACAAGATTTACTTCGAAAACAAGTTCAAGAACATGGCTGTCATCCTCAACGGCACAAGCTCTCAGAAGAGCCGCTACGGTTATAGCTACGGCTATGGCTACGGTTATGGCTACGGCTACAATTATGGTTCGTCTGACGAGTCGGGCAAGTCGAAGAAGAGTGGCAAGTGGCAGGACTCCTAATTAATTGCAGTGTGTAAATATAGCTTTGTATGTCGTTGATAAGCAAATTGTTTGTTAGAAACAAGCCCCTGAGCCTGAACGGATATACGGATTGGCACTGCCATCTGTTGCCCGGGGTGGACGACGGGGTGGAGACTCTCGGCGAGTCGTTGCATATTCTGCGACAATACGAAGCGGCCGGCATTGAGCACGTGTGGCTCACACCTCATATCATGGCCGACCTGCCCAACGCGACCGCTATGCTCCGCGACCGCCATGCCGAGCTGTGCAAGGCCTATGACGGCAAGTTGGAAATAAATCTCGCCGCCGAGTACATGATAGACAATGTGCTGATGGACCGTCTCGAGGCCGACGATGTTCTGCCTATAGGCCCCAAAGGCGATATGCTTCTTGTGGAGACATCCTACTTCAGCGCACCGATGCATCTCGAGGATACATTCGAGCTCATAAAATCGAAAGGCTGCTACCCCCTGCTCGCCCATCCGGAGCGATACAATTATATACAGTCCATTGACCGGTATCGCAAGATGCACGAGGCCGGAGTGAGGTTTCAAATCAATTTGATGTCGCTTTGCGGCTTCTACGGGCCGATGGTGCGCGACAAGGCCCTGCGACTGCTGTCGGAGGGCATGTATCACTGCTTCGGCACGGATGTCCACCGCGGCGAGCATTTCGATATTGTGACCCGCATGAAGGTTCCGCTGTCAGTAGTCAAGGCCTTTTCAAGTACTCTATAATCAATCTATTACCGCTTTTTGAAGTCTTATTATGTTTTACGATGTAACACAGTGGTTTTTTATTGATTTGCTGGCTTTCGCGATAGTTGTGGGGCTTGCCGGCTTTATCATACCCCAGATATTGATGATAGCGTTTCGCAAGAAACTCTTCGACGATCTCGATCCTCGCAAGGTGCACAAGGGTGCAGTGCCCCGTCTCGGCGGCATTGCATTTTTCCCGGCCATACTGTTCTCGATGCTTCTCGTGCTCGGAATTGTCAACCTGCGCGCCGACGAATATGTTGTGATTGATTTCAGTCGCAATCTCACAGCTTTGTGTTTCATAATCTGCGCGGTAATTTCGCTTTATCTGATTGGTATGGCCGACGACCTTGTGGGTGTAAAGTATCGTGCCAAATTCTTTGCCCAGATATTTGCATCGCTCCTCGTCATAACCGGCGGTGTGGTGCTCGACGACCTGCATGGATTTGTATGGTTGCACTGCCTGCCCGATGTTGTAGCCATTCTGCTCACTGTTCTGATAATCGTATTTATAACCAACGCCATCAATCTTATTGACGGTATCGACGGCCTTGCTTCGGGTCTCTCGGCCATAGCCTGTGCATTTTATGGCTACCTGTGTTTTACATCGGGTCTGTATGTATATTCCGTGCTGTCATTTGCCACTCTCGGTGCACTGGTGCCGTTCTTCTACTACAACGTATTTGGCAATGCCGCCAAGCACAGCAAGATATTTATGGGCGATACAGGTGCGCTCACCATCGGCCTTATCATCTCGGTGCTTAGTATCAAGATATGCAGTCATCCGGGTGCCGACGACGGTAGTTCCAACCTTGGCGTGATGGCATTTGCGCCACTGCTCATACCTTGTTGCGACGTGGTGCGCGTATACCTGCATCGCATCAAGCAGCACCGCAGTCCCTTTATGCCCGACAAGACACACATACATCACAAGCTCCTTGCCCTGGGCATGTCGCAGCGAGCAGCAATGCCTACTATTGTGGCGGCCAGCGTTGTGCTTACACTTTTCAATTATCTGCTGAGTTCCGATATCAACATCACACTCCTCTTCGTGCTCGACATTGTGATATGGCTTGTGGCCAATATCATTTTATCGCGTGCAATCCGCCGTCGCCAGCGTCGCACAGGCATCATACTTTACAAATAAGGATATAGATCACGGCCGCGGTCGTTGAACAATTTGAGGTTTCGTTCAGTTAGATATATAAAATCTGACTGTATGAAACCTCAAATTGTATTTGCACTTCTTGCCTGTGTGGCCTCGGGCGCCGGTGCTCAGCGCAGCAGCGTCGACGCGCTGCACGACTCGCTGTCTGTATCCACTCAAATCGTGGGCTCGGATACTATGATTCGCCCCGAAGTGCGCGACAAAATACTTAATTTCTACTACGACCAGTTCCGCCACTCGCAGGACCCCGGTGCACCGTACTTTTTGTTTATGAGCAAAAATTCCGACCTCATGATGGGCATCGGCGGTGTGGTGCGCATGCGAGGCTGGTATGACTGGGACGGAGCTCTTCCCGGCAATAGTTTTGTGCCTTATTCAATCTCGATGACACCCGTGCCCACACGTCCGCGCAAGCTGGGCACAACGGCCTCGGGCACGTCGCTCTACTTCCGCTTGCAGGGACACAATGCCGTGCTGGGCCAATTCCAGGCTTATATAGAAGCCAATTTCAACGGATATGGCGGAAGGGATTTTCATCTCAAAAAGTCGTACGTATCCTTCAGAGACTTCACCGTGGGCCTTGCCAACTCCACATTCTCCGACCCATCGGCCATGGCTCCGATGGTCGACGGCGCGGGGGCCAACAACAAGGTGGACCACACCAACGTGCTCGTGCGCTACATGCCACGACTGTCCACTCACTGGCTCGCGGCAGTTTCGGTCGAAACACCTTCAACCTACATAGCCGCCGACGGCAAGTCGACTGCAACATGCGCATCTTACATACCCGACGTTGCCGCATTTATGCAGTATGACTGGGGACACAAAAACTCTCAGCACCTACGCCTTGCAGCCATTTATCGCTCGTTGCCCTACCGCGATCTGCTCGCCGGGCGCAACCACAACATGGCCGGCTGGGGTGTGCAGCTGTCGTCGGTGAGTCACCCCCTGGTGCCGCTCACTCTCTACGCCGCCGCCAACTATGGCGCAGGATATGCCGGGATGAGCAACGACATGGGCTCGGGAAGCTACGACCTCGTGGCCGACCCATCAGTGCCCGGCAAGCTTTACGCCCCGCGACTCTATGGATGGAGTCTCGGCTTGCAATATAACTTTACATCATCACTCTTTGCAAGTATCAGCGGCTCGCAATTGCGCTATCTGCCATCCAAGGCTGTAGCTCCGCAGGAATATAAATACGGCATAATGGGCACGGCCAATGTGTTTTGGAATCCTGTGCCGCGCGTGCAACTCGGCGCCGAGTTCGACCTCGGACGCCGTGTCAATTTCTCGTCGGCGCATGCCTCGGCACACCGCGCCGCATTCATTGCTCAGTTGTCGTTCTGAACCTGCGCTTACTTCTTGCCGAAGATGTAGCCTATGCGGAATTGCACGGTCGCATAGCCATCATAAATTTCATCGGGATTTGCGGTGGAATTGTGTTTCAGGCATACACCGTTGAAAGCCAGTTGCAGGCTGACACGATTTAAACGAAAGCCAGTGCCAAGTGCAAAATTGCTTCCTATAGGCGATTTTCTGTAGGGTTCTTTATCGAGTGCCACAACCATGCCGGCTTTTGAATTGACAAAGAAAGAGTTGCATTTGCCAATAGGAAGGTCAAACTGTCCCACGGCACACACGGGTACAACACTTCCGGCCCAACTGGTGTTTAAACCTGTATTTACCCCCACGCTCCAATGCTTGTTGAAACGATAGCCTTGAGTAGTGTTGAGGCCAAGTTCGAGAAGACCTACAACCATTTCGGCATTGCCTGTATAGCCCTTGTTAGTGTCATTGACTGTCTGTGCGGCGGCGCCTGAAATGCCCACTGCAAGTGCCGTTAAAGCACTGATAAATTTTCTCTTCATATGGATGATTAAAGGTTATGCATATTTGCCGCACTTGAATTGGTTACGACAATAGTATCTGCAAAGGTAAGAAAATATTTTTATTTATAAACACTTACTACAGAGTAAAGTGGAATAATATTTATATTATTGACTCCTTCTGTTATCGTGTTGAATGGTTCGAGTGACAGCCGCACAGCACTATGGAGGTCTTTAGCTTCCATATAAACGCGCAGGCTCTTCATGCCGCCCTTTACGCCGGCTTTTACTTCTATTGGCAAAATTGAACCGTTCTTTGCAATGAGATAATCGACTTCTGCGTTGGAAGTCCGGTCCTCTTTAACCCAGTAATGCAGTTGTGGAGAGTAGAAAAGACTGTTGTTTCTGATCAATTCATTCCCAGCAATCATTTCAGTCATTGCTCCCTTGTTGACAAGCTCGCTTGCAGTAGCTGTAAGGATTTCGGATGTTATAAGACCAATGTTGTTAGTTTGCATATTTTGTATGGCCAACATTAAGGCCGAGTCAAGATAAAGGTATTTAACAAAACCTGATTTTTGCTCGGCTTCAAGTGGCAGACCGTTGGCCGATGTTGCTCTTACAGGAGTTATTAGACAAGCCAGTGTCAATAGTTCCAAAGCCTCCTTAACAGCTTCGGATCGATATCCGTCACCAACCCTTGAATATATAAATTTTGACCCTAATTGTCGCACTACACTGTGCAGGGTTTGACGTATGAGTGATGGATTAACTCGACTGCCATATTTTGCAAAGTCAATTTCATAGGTGTGCACTATATCCTCATGGATTTCACGACAGATCAGATAATCACCGCTTTTCACCCATGCATTGACAGCTTCGGGCATGCCACCCACAAGCATATACGACTTAAACTGTTCGATAGTTGCATCGTGAGCCACACTGCTTAGAGGAGATGCAATCGACGCTGTAGCTACGTTTGTTGCGAGTATGGGATTGGTGGCCTGCAAAAACTCACCAAAAGTCATGGGGTACATATATAACGACCGTATGCGTCCAACTCCAAACGAAGCAATATCCTTAAGGGTAAATTCCAACAGCGATCCTGCGGCTATGACGTGTAAATCAGGCATTTCTTCTCTGAAATAACGCAATGCTGTTATAGCACCTACACACTCTTGAATTTCATCAATAAACAACAATGTGTTGCCTGGTCGAATTTCAATCATAAATATGGCACTCAATTCGGCAACAATGCGTTGTGGTGACAGGTTATGGCTGAAAATCGATTTTAGCTCTGGGCGCTTGTCAAAGTTAACTTCAACAAATGACTCAAATGTTGAGCCAAGATGACGCACTGAAGAAGACTTGCCAATCTGTCGAGCGCCTCGTATCAAAAGCGGCTTATGCGATGCTGAATCCTTCCATTTGAGCAGCTCTGCATCTATTTCTCGGGGTAGATAATTCATATGCTTGATTTATGCGATGTAAAATTACTAAAACCTAACGTATTACGCAAATAATTGTTGAAATTAGGGGGATAAAAATGTCGATTTATGTTGAAATTGGGGGGATAAATTTGGTGATTTCCGTTGAAATTGGGGGGATAAATCATTTTTGAGTACCGAGGGAATATACAACGAGCCGGTGTATCTGGCCAAAGTATGTCTTGTGTGCCACGGCAGTAAAGTTGGCATTGCGGCCGGTATAGCGGTTTATATATCGGTGGTTATCGATTGGGTCGCGATAGCCGTTGGTAGCAGAAACACCATGGCCCAAAACAATATTAAAAAAAACAGTCGCATAATTTGCTGAATTGATATACAAACAAAAAAGTCCCGTATGCACTGATGGAGAAGTGCTTACGGGACTTAGTGTATTACGACTTGTATGAATAATCAACAGCAAAAAATATAATCTTGTCATACAGACCGATGCCCATAGTCCCGCAGGCAGTATCACTTAGCGGTTATGGCAGGTCTTCTGACTTGTTCCACCTCACCGGCGCCTTCCCAACCTTACCGAAGGTCAGTGGCATTATGCCGAGAGTGTATGTAAACGGAACTTACAGCAGCGGGTACTGTTACGGACTTACACCGTATTCCCTATTGAAACTCGTGCGACAAATTATGCCGCAACTCCGCTCTCGGAGTTGTCGAGTTACCATAACGGATGCAAAGTTAAGCATTTTTTGCAAAAACGTCAAAAAATGGATGAAATAATTTGCTTAGGTCATAAAAAATGAGTAACTTTGCTCTCGTTTTGTGGCTCATCCTTGAAAGCCTGAGAAAAAGATGCACTCTCGGGCGATATGAGACCTGCGATTGACGCCGCCGACATCACCTTTTTTAATTAAAAGAAAACAAAAGATAAACCGTACAAAGCCATGTCAAAGATTTGTCAAATAACCGGCAAAAAAGCGATGGTTGGCAACAATGTATCGCACTCGAAGCGTCGTACCAAGCGCAAATTCAACGTAAACCTCTTCAACAAGAAGTTCTACTGGGTTGAACAGGGCATCTGGATTTCGCTCACCATCTCCGCCGCCGGTCTTCGTACCATCAACAAACTCGGTCTTAACGCCGCCATGATTCAGGCCGCCGAGAAAGGATACCTCTCAGAAAAAGATATTAAATTTTTAGGATTCTAAGCAACTATGGCAAAGAAAGCTAAAGGTAATCGCGTTCAGGTAATCCTCGAATGCACCGAACATAAGGCCAGCGGCATGCCCGGTACTTCCCGCTATGTGACCACCAAAAACCGCAAAAATACTACCGAACGTCTTGAGCTCAAGAAATTCAACCCCATCCTCAAGCGTGTAACCGTTCACAAAGAAATTAAATAATAACCCGATATGGCAAAGAAAACCGTTGCATCACTTCAGAAGGGCGAAGGCCGTACCTACTCCAAGGTTATCAAGATGGTGAAGTCGCCCAAGACAGGAGCCTACGTATTCAAAGAGGAAATGGTTCCCAACGACGCCGTAAAGGCTACTCTCGCTAAATAATAGCACCCACAAAACAAATACAACATACACCCGCGGGGCGCGTCTGAAAAAGATGCGCCCCGCGTCGTTTTGCATATTTTAACTACATCCATCTAAACCTTTTGCTCACCGATTCATCTAATATGTAAAAAGGATTACTGCTATGAACACACTTACCAAGACTCTCACGATGCTGCTTGTAAGCGCAACAGTCATCGCTCCCTCAATCGATGCTCGCGGCCGTAACAACGGTAACGGCGGCAACTCCGAATCGACCACCCGTCAGGAACGTCCCGGCAACATGGGTCACGGTACAACCACCCGCCCCAACAACAATCGTCCCGGCAACAACAACGGAAACCACAATAATAACAATAATCACAATAACAATTCTAACTCCAACCGCCCCGGCAACAACAACCACAACTGGAACAACGGCGGCAATCACAACAATAATCACAACTCCAACCGTCCCGGCAACAACCACAACTGGAACAACGGTGGCAACCACAACAACAATAACCACAACAACCACGGCAATCAGCACTGGGACAACGGACACAATCACGGCTATCGTCCCTCGCACCTGCCCGGCTACTGCCACAACGGCTGGCACCGTCCCACACCTCCTGCTCATTGGCACGCGTCGGCAAGCTGGCGTCCCTTTGGCTCGATACTGGGCGTAGCACTCGGCACAGCTTTCAATGTGGCCCTCAATGAGCTTGTGTATCAAGGTTATAACGTGAATTATTATGGCGACAACACCATATATCTCAATGACGTGCGCATGCTCAATCAGAATTGGCCCGACGCTGTAATGTACTACGACTCCTTTGGTGGCCTGCGTGGCTCGCGATTCATGTACTCCACTTCGCGCCACAACACCAATCGCTACGACCGCGTGTATCGCGACCTGTGCCGCTCGTATGGCCGTCCCGCCCAAGTGGTCAACAACGGCAATGGCATGGAAGCTTCATGGTGGGGTCCGGCCGGACAGTTTATCCGCCTGAGCTACGAAGCCGAATACGGCTACAACAGCCGTCCGGCATTCTTCACAACTCTAAGCTATGGCATATAATTGATTGGTAAATAATAAGGATGTGAAAAATCCCGTTACTGCGACTCCGGTAACGGGATTTTTTCATCTCTATATGTTCTCTCCGGTCAAGAGTACATAAATCTCTTAATAGACTTTTTGGGAGTCTTTACAAATTCCTCGGTCACGAGTTCGATAGCGGCGATTTGCTCGTAGGGGGCAACGAGCTTGTTTAGATCCTTGCGGTTTTGCTCCATAGCCAGAGTAACATCCTCGGTTGTGAGGCCGCGTTCCTTCACACTGTCGGCATCGGCATATACAAGCCCCACAAGGCGGCCGCCGCGGTCCACAACCAGGCTCTCGGCCACATAAGGCATATTGTTGAGCTTGGCCTCTATTTCCTCGGGATAGATGTTCTGACCGTTGGCGCTGAGAATCATGGTCTTGTATCGGCCGCGAATGAAGATGGTGCGTCCGTCGGGGCCGCCGAGGTGTCCCATATCGCCGGTGTGCAGCCAGCCGTCCTCATCGAGCGCCCCAAGGGTTGCGTCGGGGTTTTTGTAATAACCCGATGTTACGTTTTGTCCAAATACGGTTATTTCACCGTTCTCGCCCTGTCCCTGTGCATGGTCGATTTTGCCTGTCATGATGCCTGGCAGCAGTTTACCGGCACTTCCGGGGATAAACTCGCGCCAGGGTGTGTAGCTGATAAGGGGGCCGCACTCGGTCATACCATAACCCACAGTGAAGGGAAATTTGATGGTGTGAAGAAACTCTTCCACCTCGGGGTTGAGCGGAGCTCCGCCTATGATAACCTCCTCAAAGCAACCGCCAAATGCCTCTACCAGCTTGGCTCTGATGCGAGAGTATATGGCGCGGTCGAGCATGGGCACGGCCAGTATCCAGCGCATGGGCTTCTTGGTAATCATGGGTACGATGGTCTTGCGGTATATCTTTTCAAGAATTAGCGGCACGCAGATTATGATGTTGGGCCTTACTTGAGCCATGGCCTTGAGCAGAAGCGTGGGGGTGGGGGTGCGTCCCAATACTGTGACATGAGCGCCTACGGCCAGTGGCACGAGCATGTCGAAGGCGCAACCGTAGGCATGGGCGAGCGGCAGGAACGACAAGGCGCGCGAGCCGGCATAGTGCAGGCGGCTGTCGATGCCGAAACCCACGTTGCCCGCAAGGTTGTCGTAGCTCAGCATCACGCCCTTGGAGAATCCTGTGGTGCCCGAGGTGTAGTTGATGATCGCAAGGTCGTCGTTAGGGCGGGCGTGGTATATGATGTCGTCGCGTGTAAATCCGTCGGAATATATGCGCTTGAACTTGCGGGTGAGATTGTTGACAAACTGTGTGAGCTGACCGTCGCCGCGCTCGGCCAGTATCTTGCGTGTGTCGAGCGACACCACAGCCTCCACATTGGGTAGCTCGTCAAAGTTGAGGTTGGCCCATATCGAATCGGATACAAATAGTATTCGGGCGTCGCTGTGCCTTATGATGTGGGCAGCGTCTACGGGATTGAAGTCGTTGAGTATAGGTACGATGGTGGTGCCGTAGGTTATCGACGCCATAAATACGCATATCCAGGTGGGCGTGTTCTTGCCCAGGAGGGCTATTTTGTCGCCGGAGTGAAGCTTGGCGGCGTCGAAAAACAGATGCAGTCGTGCAATGCGCCGCGCAAGCTCGCCGTAGGTCATTGTCTTGCCCGATACGAAATCGGTAATGGCCGGGTTGGGAAAGTTGTCGGCAAATGCTTCTTGATAGATATTGAGGAGGTTGGCTCCGCGAGTTGAGCAGTGAGGTTTTTCCATACTAAGGAGAGTTGAATTTTGATAAACAAAAAAAATCGCCCGTTTATATAACGTAAACGGGCGTTGTATTGTTAGATTGCCGCAGCTTATTTCTCGGCGAGGCCCGGGAGTTTGTCAGAGAGCGATTTGTGGATGCGTTCGCTGATTTGGTCCACGTCTCCGCTGCCGTCGATTGCGTGGTATTTGCCTTCGGCTTGATAGAAATCGCGCAGGGGCGATGTCTGATTGTGATACACACTGAGTCGCTGACGTATTGTGTCGATATTGTCGTCGGCACGGCCGGTGAGCTTTCCACGGTTGATCATGCGTTCCACGAGTTCTTCGTCGGGCACTTCGAGACCTATAACTGCGTGTACAGTAGAGTTGTACTTGGCAAGAAGTTCTTCGAGGGCCTTGGCCTGCTCGATTGTGCGGGGGAAGCCATCGAAAATCACACCGTTCTTCACCTTCTCAGGCTCGGATTCAAGTACGCTGGCCAGAACGCGAATCATCAGTTCGTCAGGAATCAATTGACCTTTGGAAATGTAGCTGTCGGCAGTGATTCCGAGCTCGGTGCCGCGAGCGATATGGCCGCGGAGCACCTCGCCGGTAGAGATGTGGTGCAAGCCATAGCGAGATATGAGTTTGTCGCTCTGTGTGCCCTTACCGCTGCCGGGACCGCCGAAAATTACGAAATTAAGCATTTTCTTTTAATACGTATATGTCGTTTAAATTACGGGCACGGCCGTTGAGGTCGAGGCCAAACCCGATGATGAATTTTTTGGGAATTACAAAACCTACGTAGTCGGGCTTAACGTCTTCTTCGAGAGCTTCTGGCTTGAACAGGAGTGTAGCTACCTTGATGTCGGCGGGATTTTTGGCCTGAAGTGTCTCGGTGAGGCGCGCAATGGTGTGGCCGGTGTCGACAATGTCTTCTATCACGATTACTGTTCGACCTTCGATATTCTCGCTAAGGCCGAGCATTTCTTTTACAACGCCTGTGGAGCCGGTGCCTTCGTAGCTCTTGAGTCGGATAAACGCTATCTCGGCATCGATGTCTTCGCATGCTCGAAACAGGTCGGACGCAAAAGGAAAAGCCCCGTTCAGCACACAGATGAACAAGGGCGTCTTGCCGGCACAATCGCGCACTATTTCCTTTCCGAGTTCTTTAACTCGGGCATCTATTGTTTCACGGGTAATATAGGGCTCAAAGGTGAGGCCTTCGTAGGTTACTTCTTTCATTTGAGAAAAATTTTCGCAAAGATACGAAAATTTTTGCAAGAATTATAGTAGTTTTGCTTACTTTTTTACAAGTTTTCACATTCTTTAAGCCACAGTGCGGCCGATGCGTCGCTGGGCATGCGCCAGTCGCCGCGAGGCGAGAGTGTCACACTGCCCACTTTGGGGCCGTCGGGCAGGCACGAGCGTTTGAACTGCTGGCTGAAGAAGCGACGGAAGAACACCCGTATCCACCGGGCGATGGAGGCTCTGTCAAACCGGCCTTCAAATGCCTTGCAGGCAAGTGTGTAAATGCGTCGGGGCGAGAATCCGTAGCGCAGAGTGTAATAAAGGAAGAAGTCGTGCAGTTCGTATGGACCCACGAGGTCTTCTGTTTTCTGAGTTATGTTGCCGTGCTCGTCGGCTGGTATCAGTTCGGGCGATATGGGTGTGCCGATTATGTCGATAAGAGCTTCTTTGCCTGTACTCGGTGGCATTTCGTCGGCAAAGTATTGCACTAAGTGTCGCACGAGGGTTTTGGGTACGCCGGCATTTACGCCGTACATTGACATGTGGTCGCCGTTGTATGTGGCCCATCCGAGAGCTAATTCGGATAGGTCGCCTGTGCCGAGCACCATGCCGCCGCATTGGTTGGCCACATCCATAAGTATCTGTGTGCGTTCGCGTGCCTGGGAGTTTTCGTAGGTTACGTCGTGCACGTCGGGGTTGTGGCCTATGTCGGCAAAGTGTTGAGTGACAGCCGGGCCGATTGGTATTTCGCGTATTGTCACGCCCAAAGCCTCCATCAGAGCCAGGGCGTTGCCGTAGGTGCGCGATGTGGTGCCGAAGCCGGGCATGGTTACACCGACAATGCCCTTGCGGTCGAGTCCAAGCGAGTCGAAGGCGCGCACGGCCACAAGCAGGGCGAGAGTCGAGTCGAGACCTCCCGAAATACCGGCCACCAGGCATCGGCAACCCGTGGCGGCAAGGCGGCGCGACAGGCCGGTCTGCTGTATATGTATAATCTCCTCGCATCGCTCGGCCAGATTGTGGCGGTCGGAGGGCACGAAGGGCATGGGGTCGATGTCGCGGAGCAATTCTTCGACCTCGGGGGCTGGAGCCGACGGGCAGGCTATCACACGGCAGGGGATGGCGTTGTGACTGGCGCAGTCGGCATAGGTCGAGAGGTGCATGCGGTCGCGGCGTATGGCGGCAATGTCTATGTCGGCCACCGCCCACTTGGCACCGCGTCGGTGGCGGTCGCAGCAGGCTTCTACCCGGCCGTTTTCGCACACAATATCCTTGCCGTCAAATACGAGGTCGGTCGACGATTCGCCAAATCCGGCCGAGGCATACACGTACCCGCACACACATCGGGCCGACTGCTGCTTGACGAGCGACATCAGGTAGCCGTACTTGCCGGTGATGTCGTCTGATGCAGAGAGGTTTACGATAACTTCGGCTCCGGCAGCTGTAAGGGCGCAGCTCGGCGGCACACTCACCCACAGGTCTTCGCATATCTCGGCGCCCACCTTTACGCCCGATGTCTCAAACAGCAGGTCGGTGCCCATCGGTACGGTGCAGCCGGGATAAAGCTCCACCTCATTGCAGTGGAGCATGGAGGCGGGAGCAAACCAGCGTCGCTCGTAAAACTCATTGTATGTGGGCATATAGGTCTTGGGTACCACGCCCAACACACGTCCGCGAGTGAGAGCCACTGCGCAATTGTACAGTGCGTTGTCCACCTTGACAGGCATGCCTACAAACACCAGCGGCAGGCTCGCGGGACAGTTGTCCACCACGTAGCGCAACGCATCGACCGCTCCGCGGAGCAGGGTGTCGTTGTGAAACAAATCGCCGCAGGTATAGGCCGTGAGGCACATCTCGGGCATCACAACCACATCGGGAGCCTTGGCCGCAATACGGCACAGAAGGTCGGTTATATAGTGGGCATTGGCCTCTGTGTCGGCCACATTGACTTGCGGCGTGCAGGCAGCCGCTCTCAAAAACATGTCGCGCATAGATTACTTTCAGTGTGTTTGAAACCGCAAATTTAATACAACTTTTTTAGAATTAATCTTTTTTTATCAAAAAACGATAAATCCACATGAAAAAATTGCGAAATATTGCCATGGTATCAAAAAAAACAAAGATTTGTTTTGCAAGTTTAAAATAATCGCGTAATTTTGCGTATAATTTATAAAGTGCCCCACGCACACCCTTAGGCTATATACCAACACAGTATAAACACCTACAATTATTATAGAAAACCTATTTATTTTAAAACAATACAACTAAAAACACCTAAAACAAAGAGATACTTACACAAACACTTAAAAACAACAACAAACAACAAAAAATCTTAAACATAAACCAATTTAACAAAAAAACAAAAAGTACTAATTGATTATGGAAGCTCAAAAGCCCAACGCTCAGGCAGCTAAACCCGCTGCAAAGAGCAAAACCCAAAGCAACGCCCCCGGCATCAAGAACGCATCGTGGGTAATCCTCATCTGCGCCATCGTCGCAGTTCTCCTCTTCATCTTCTGGTTCGGCCACGAAATGCACTTCAATGAAGACGGCCACCCCGTTGACCTCTGGGGCACCGTATACAAAGGCGGTTTCATCGTGCCTATCCTTCAGACCCTCTTCCTCACTGTAATCGTAATCTCCGTTGAACGTTGGTTCGCTCTCTCTTCGGCCAAGGGTAAAGGCTCCATCGAAAAGTTCGTAGCCGCTGTTAAGGAATGCCTCAAGAAGAACGACATCGCCGGTGCCGAAGCTCTCTGCAAGAAGCAGAAGGGTTCTGTAGCCGCTGTAGTAGCCGCTTCGCTCGTTAGCTACAAGGAAATGGACGCCAACACCGTTCTCACCAAGGAACAGAAGATCGCCAACATCCAGAAGCAGGTTGAAGAAGCTACCGCTCTCGAAATGCCCGCTCTCCAGCAGAACCTCCCCATCGTTGCTACCCTCACCACCCTCGGTACTCTCGTTGGTCTTCTCGGTACTGTAATGGGTATGATCAAGTCGTTCCAGGCTCTCGCACAGAGCGGTGCCCCCGACTCGACCGAACTCTCGACCGGTATCTCGGAAGCTCTTATCAACACTGCCTTCGGTATCGCAACCGGTGCTTTCGCTGTTATCTCCTACAACTTCTACAGCAACAAGATCGACACCCTCACCTACGCCATCGACGAAATCGGTTTCTCAATCGTGCAAACATTCGCCGCTACTCACTAATTCCATATTTTCCGAGTTAATAAACTACTAATTACAAGGTAAATATGGGAAAAGTAAAAATTAAAAGAAAGAGTACGCTCATCGACATGACCGCGATGAGTGACGTGACTGTTCTTTTGCTTACTTTCTTCATGTTGACTTCAACCTTCCTGCAGAAGGAACCCACCATCGTTTACACACCCTCTTCCGTATCGGAAGAAAAGGTACCCGTAAACAACCTGGTGACCGTCCTCGTGTCGTCGGCCGACAAGTCCGGCAAGCTCGAAGACCCCGCTCTTGTGGAAGGAAAACTCTTCATCTCGTTTACCGGCGACGCCGACTCGACATTCTCCAGCGAAAAGATTCGCCAGATGATGCTCAAGGAAGCTATCTCCATCTACAACGAACAGCATAAGAACGCTCCGGTGAACCTCACAAATGCCCAGGTGGCAGAATTCGGCAAGATCAACATGTTTGGTGTGCCGTTCCGTGAGCTCCCCACGTACCTCTCGATGTCGATATCCGACCGCGACAAGTTCCAGGGCAATCTCTCCGACCCCAAGGTAGGTATACCCATCGACGCCAACAAAAACCGCGAAGGCCGTCTCAACGACTTCCAGGTATGGCTCAAGGCTATCTACAATGTGGCTCAGCAGATCAACAACGAACAGACCGCCGGTCTTTCGCCCGAGGAAGCAAAGGCAGTACAGAACCTCTACGCAGCTCTTATGCGTCAGGGCGAAGGTATCGCTGTAAAGGCCGACAAGGACACCCCCTTCACCACCGTACAGCTTGTCTTTGACAACCTCCAGACCATGAAGCTCAACAAGTTCAGCCTCATGACAGCTCTCAAATCAGAAGACGAACCCACTCAATAAAGGTAAATAACACATGGCTCAAATTGAACAATCCGACAAAGGCGGCAAGAAAAAGAAAGGCGCCCAGAAGAAGATGTCGATCCACGTGGACTTTACCCCCATGGTGGATATGAACATGCTTCTGATCACATTCTTCATGCTTTGTACCACAATGATCAAATCGCAGACCCTGCAGATCATTCTCCCCACAAACGAAGATGTGAAAAAAGAACAGCAGGCACAGGCCAAGCAGTCTGAAGCTATCACCCTCATCCTCGACACCGAGTATGAAGGCGACAAGCCCAAGATCGACCCCGAAACCGGCAAGACCATTCACAATATCTATTATTACGAAGGTATCGCCGATACAACGTTCTCTACCCCTAAATATCTCCTCAAGGAGCAGTTTATCGGTAACATGAATCGTGAACCCCAGGGTATCCGTAAGATCCTCCGCGCTAAGAACCAGCAGGTAATGGAAACTTACGACGAGCTCAAGACAAAGTGGAAAAACAAGGAAATCTCCAAGGAAGAATTCGACAAGCTGGCCAAGGAAAACTCGGCCGACTCTATGAAGACTCGTCCCGTAGTTGTGATCAAACCCGGTCCCAACACCACTTACGAAGGTCTTATCAACGCTCTCGACGAAATGCAGATCAACCAGATCTCGCGTTACTCCATCGAATTGCCCCACCACACCGATACTGTACTTCTCAAGCAGTACGAGAAGCAGCACGGCCTCACTATCATCCGTCCCACAGTCCGCAAGAACTGATTTATTAACCTTTAACCGTTACAAAGAAAATGGCAAAAGACGTAGATCTTTCATCAAAACAGTGGCTGGATATAGTTTTTGAAGGCAAAAACAAAGAGTTTGGCGCATACGAAATGCGCAATACCTCTGCCAAACGCCACACCAAAGCCGTGATTATCGTGCTCTCCTGCATTGCAGCACTCCTCGTGTTCCTTATCCTCATGATCACCGGTGTATTTGCCAGCGCTGAGGACGAAGGTGCCGACGCAGCAACCGACCAGGAACTCGCAACTTTCGCCGCCGAAGACGCTGTGGAAGAAGAGGAAGTGGAAGAGCAGGTTAAGATCGAAGAACCCGAGGAAATTATCCAACCCGAAGAAGTTGCCAACGAGCAGCGCGTTACCGAACTTATGATCGTAGAAGATGATAAGTTTGATAAGGAAAAGGAAGTAAAGGATAAGACCGAGGTGATGCAAAACGAAGCCCAGGCAGGTGCCCTCGATATCACTGAAGGTACCAATGACCTCAACAAGCAGATCGTGCGTGAACAGGTTATCGCCGAAGCTCCCAAGCCCGTTGAAGAAAAAGTTTATACCATGGCAATGGTAGAACAGAAACCCGAATTCCCCGGTGGTGAAGCAGCCATGTACAAGTGGCTCGGTGACCACATCGTCTATCCCGCAACTGCTGTGGAAGAAGGCGTATCGGGTCGCGTGGTTGTATCTTTCGACGTGTCCAAGACCGGTACTATCGACAATGTTAAGGTAATCCGCGGTCGCCACCAGGCCCTCGACAAGGAAGCTATGCGCCTTGTTAAGGCTATGCCCAAATGGCAGCCCGGCCGTAACAACGGTCAGCCCGTGAAGGTGACTTACACACTCCCCATCACCTTCAAACTTCAGAACTAATTTAGCTTTTGAACTCCATATTCAAAGCCGCCGGCACTTAGCCGGCGGCTTTTGTTAATTACCGATTTTGTCGGAGAGGCTGTGGGCTTTGTCAGAGAGAGAGTCGAGGATGTCGCCACCCTTATCGAGAGCCTGAGCGGCAAGGTTGGCGGCTTTGTCTTTGAGCGAGCCGATTACGTCGTTGGCCTGCCCCTTGAGTGCGTCGGCTTTGTCGTGTGCGGCATGAACGGCGGCATTGGCCGATAACTTGGCAGCCTGTTCCGAAATCTGAGCTTCGAGGGCAGCGGCCTGATTTTTGAGAGAGTCGAGTGTCATAATTCTGAAATTTAGTATACCACAAAAACAAAAATGGCAGAGCAATGTTGTGGCTTGGCTTTGGATTCCGCCAATATAATTGTATCTTTGCATTGAAATTATCACTACGTAAAGATGAAAACACGACTCTTGGCCATTGCTTTGCTTTCATGGGTATCGCTCACTGTGGCCGCCAACAATGAAGTTAAAGAAGCTCCCTCCTATCAATTGTGGTGGAGCGATGAATTTGATACCGACGGACCCCCAAATGCCGAGTACTGGAGCTTTGAGCACGGATTTGCCCGCAATCACGAAGACCAGTGGTATCAAAAAGAAAATGTCGTGTGTAAGGACGGCTACTGTATTATTACATGCAAGAAGGAGCGAAAGGACAATCCATGGTATGTGGCCGGCTCGACCGATTGGAAGACTAAGCGCCGGTACATAGACTACACATCGGCCTCGATGACCACAAATCGCAAAGTATTCTTTACATTTGGCCGAATGGAGGTGCGCGCCAAGATACCCACAGCTGGCGGCGCATGGCCTGCGATATGGCTTCTGGGCAACAATAGCCCTTACGAATGGCCATCGTGCGGCGAAATCGATGTGATGGAATATTATCGCGGTAAAATTCTGGCCAACGCGTGCCACGGCAACGACAAGCAATGGAGCGCGGTGTGGAACAGTCTCGCCAAGCCCATCACCGACTTTATAGCGGCCGACCCCGAGTGGGCCGATAAGTTTCATGTGTGGCGCATGGATTGGGACCGTGAGGCAATCAAGATTTACATAGACGACGAGCTTATAAATTCCATTGACCTCTCATCCACGGTCAACGGCAAGCTCGGTGAGGGGACAAATCCCTTCCATGCCGACCAGTATGTATTGCTCAACCTCGCGCTCGGCGGCGACAACGGCGGCGCTATCGATGATTCTGCCTTTCCTATAGAGTATGTTATCGATTACGTACGCATATATCGTTAAGCGTGATTTTATTGTAAGAATGTCAATGTTCGTAAAACGTATGCAAAATTACAACAATTAAAAGCCGGTCGTTTCGAAATTTGGGAATCCTTACCAAATTTCGTAAAAAGTACTTTAACTTTGTCAGTTCTTTAAATTTTTGTATCTTTGCACATAAACCCTTTCGAACATGACTCCAACCGAGATTAAAAACACACGTGTATCAATTGTCGTGGCCACGTACAACCGGCCCGACGCACTCAAAGTGTGCATTCGTAGCATTTTCGGACAGACACGCTTGCCCGATGAGATTGTAATAGGCGATGACGGGTCGGGCCAGGCGACACTTGACGCAGTGAAGGAATTGCAATCCGAGAGTCCTGTGCCCATAGTGCATGTGTGGCATGAAGACAAGGGATTTCGTAAGGCCAAGATGTGCAACAAGTCGATGGCACGGGCCACCGGAGAGTATATTATCGAAATAGACGGCGACGTGTTTCTGCATCCGCGCTTTGTCGAAGATCATCTGTCGATGGCATCGCCGGGCCACTATGTGAAGGGCGGTCGCACAAACCTTGGGCCTGCGCTTACCGACGATATATGCCGCAGTGAACGTCCCCGCATCATTCGTCCGTGGACACGGGGCATTGACAACAAAGCCGAAAACTCCATCCGCTTCATGCCGCTCGCCCGATACCTGGCACCGCGCTACCGCCGCAACCGCGAGAGTGCCATAGGGTGCAACATGTCGTTTTATCGCGCCGACTTTTTGCGCATAAACGGTTATGACGAGTTCTACGAAGGCTGGGGCGGTGAAGACTGGGACTTCGGCAAACGTCTGCAACAGAGCGGTCTCACAAAGCGCCACCTCAAATTTTGCGGACTGGTGTATCACCTGTGGCACGACGACAAATTCATGTACAATAAAGACAAAAACTTTGAGCGTCTGTACCGCTACGACAATCCCGTGTATTGCCTCGACGGTGTGGACAAGTATCTGACAGATAAATAATAAACCATTACAATATCATATCCTTATGAAAAAGACTCTTGCTATGATGCTTTGTGGCACCGCCATGGTGGCCGCGGCACAGGCACCCGCCGACTCGGCTGCTACCGACACCGTGAAGGGTTTCGGATTTGTCGACGAAATCGTAATTCCCGGTACTTCGGTAAAGGACCAGAACCAGACCGGCACATGCTGGTGCTTCTCGGGCAGCTCCTTCTACGAAAACGAAATACGCAAAGCCACAGGCGACTCTATCGACCTCTCAGAGATGTATACCGTGCGCAAGTGCTATGAAGACAAAGCCGACCGCTATGTGCGCATGTACGGAGCAATCAACTTTGCCCAGGGTGGCTCGGCCCTCGATCTGCCTTACGTGTGGAGCACCTACGGCGCGATGCCCGAAGAAGTGTACAAGGGCCTCAACTACGGCGAAGACAGCCACGTGCACGGAGAGCTCTTTAACATACTCAACGGCCTTGTAAAGACCGTAGTATCCAAGCCCGACCGCAAGATTTCGACAGCGTGGAAGCAGGCCTTCAACGGCGTGCTCGACGCCTACCTCGGCCAGGTGCCCGAAACATTCACCTACAAAGGCAAGAAATACACCCCCCAATCCTTTGCCAAGAGCCTCGGCATAGACCCCGACAACTACATCGGACTTACCAGCTTTACTCACCACCCCTTCTACAAGCCCTTCGTGCTCGAAGTGGCCGACAACTGGCTGTGGGGTCAGTATATGAACGTGCCTCTCGAAGAAATGAAGGCTATCACCGACAATGCACTCGCCAACGGCTACACTGTGCTGTGGGCTGCCGACGTGAGCGAAGGCGGCTTCAAGTGGCGCGACGGCGTGGCGCTCATGCCCAAGGGCAAGCAGGAAGGCGACCTCACCGGTACCGAATTGTCGCGCTGGGTGAAACTCTCTGACAAAGACCGCAAGGCCGATAAATTCAATTTCGACGGTCCCGTTGACGAAATCGTGGTAACACAGGAGTCGCGTCAGCAGATGTTTGATTCGCAGGAAACTACCGACGACCACGGCATGGTAATCGTAGGCGTGGCCCACGACCGCAAGGGCAACCGCTACTACAAGGTGAAGAACTCGTGGAACACCAACCAGATATTTGACGGCTACTTCTACGTATCAGAGCCCTACTTCCTTGCCAAGACCCTTGACATTTACGTAAATAAAGCAGCCGTTCCCAAGGAAATAGCCAAGAAAATCGGCCTTAAGAAATGAAAAAAATCGGAATAATATCCGATACCCACTCCTGTTGGGACGACCGTTATGCACTCCACTTTGCCGACTGTGACGAAATATGGCACGCCGGTGATGTGGGGTGCATCGACACTTTGCAGAGGCTCGAAGCCATAGCACCAGTGCGAGCGGTGCGAGGCAATATAGACCATGGCCTCGTGACGCGCCGATGCCCAGAAATACAACAATTTGAGGTGGAGGGTGTTAAGGTGTGGATGACCCACATAGGCGGATACCCCGGGCGATATGCCCCCGGAGTGCGACGCATGCTGATCGACGCCCGTCCCACGCTTATGATTGCCGGGCACAGTCATATACTCAAAGTGATGTATGACAACGAATTAAATCTGCTACACATAAATCCCGGCGCCGCAGGTTATCACGGCTGGCAGAAACAGCGCACACTAATGCGCCTCACTATCGACGGCGACCGCGTGTGTGACCTTGAAGTAATAGAACTCGCAAAACAATACAACTCATGAAACATCTCCTCTTAGCAATCCTTGCACTTGGCCTGCTCGCCGGTTGCAAGACAACAGAAGCCAATTACCGCTCGGCCTACGACCGCGCAGTGGCCGGCCGCGACAGCGCAATGGCATTTGAACAAACAATTTACGGCAAGCACCGTCGCAATGTAATCACTCGCGAAGTAGTTGCCTCGACAGGCGATACGGTGACGATGCGGGCCATGATGGTGGTGCCTGCCAAAGGCTATGAAGATGTGGAACTGAAGCCTTACAATGTGGTTGTGGGCGAGTTTAAGCAGCTGTTCAATGCCTCGTCGATGTGCACCCGACTGCGTCAGGGCGGCTATGCAGGAGCCTTTGTAGTAAAGAACAAAGAGCCGTACCACTATGTGATTCTATCCACTCACAATAGCGCCGAAGAGGCTGTTAAGGCCCTCAAATCCATAAAAAAACTCCCCGTGGCCACTAAAGAGCCATGTCCGTATGTGATGACTTTATAAGCGCGAGTTAAAAAAAACAGAGAGCGTTACCTTCGTGGCAGCGCTCTCTGTTTTTGTGAAGATTTAGAGGCCGTTTAAAAATTATTGTTAATTTTAAGCCGGAGAATTTGTTCGG